>Ga0210394_10000538_pt1 | contig 77892 bp, 63 predicted proteins | sample IncBWC12MmetaG_FD_160121 | JGI IMG/M metagenome (GOLD analysis project Ga0210394, IMG submission 160121) | Forest soil microbial communities from Barre Woods Harvard Forest LTER site, Petersham, Massachusetts, United States - Inc-BW-C-12-M | ecosystem: Environmental > Terrestrial > Soil >... | reverse complement strand
CGGGAACCTGGTGACCGGTTCGACCGCTTCGATCACGATCAGTTCGACTCCCGCAGGGGTTGGCGGAACAACGACGGTATCCGTGGTCGGCGGCATCGCCACATTCAGCAACCTGGTGTTCACCGCCACCGGCAGCTACACGCTGACCGCCGCCAGCAGCGGCTTGAGCAGTGCTACCAGCAACTCGTTCACGATCAGCGCCGGCACAGGCTCGAAGCTGGTGTTCACGACGCAGCCAACGAATGGCACGGCAGGTTCTGCGTTGGCGAGTGTCGTGGTGCAGGTGCAGGATGGCAGCGGGAACCTGGTGACCGGTTCGACCGCTTCGATCACGATCAGTTCGACTCCCGCAGGGGTTGGCGGAACAACGACGGTATCCGTGGTCGGCGGCATCGCCACATTCAGCAACCTGGTGTTCACCGCCACCGGCAGCTACACGCTGACCGCCGCCAGCAGCGGCTTGAGCAGTGCTACCAGCAACTCGTTCACGATCAGCGCCGGCACAGGCTCGAAGCTGGTGTTCACGACGCAGCCAACGAATGGCACGGCAGGTTCTGCGTTGGCGAGTGTGGTTGTCAAAGTCGAAGATACAAACGGGAACCTGGTGACCGGTTCGACCGCTTCGATCACGATCAGTTCGACTCCCGCAGGGGTTGGCGGAACAACGACGGTATCCGTGGTCGGCGGCATCACCACATTCAGCAACCTGGTGTTCACCGCCACCGGCAGCTACACGCTGACCGCCGCCAGCAGCGGCTTGAGCAGCGCCACCAGCAACTCGTTCACGATCGCCTCCGGTGGTGGCACTCCTGCAATCGTGCTCATCTCGCCTGGCTTTGGTCTGCGGTCGCAATCTATTCCGGTAACAATTACCGGGCAGAACACGCACTTCTCGCAAGGTGTGACCACGGCGAACTTTGGACCAGGAATAGCGGTCGGCACCGGCAGTTCAGGCTCGTTCGGACCAGTTACCGTTACCAGCGCTACGACCGCAACGGCGCAATTGACCATCGCGGGGAACGCATCCTTTGGTCCGCGCACGGTTTCTGCTAGAACTGGGACCGAGCAGGCCACGCTGATTAACGGCTTCAGTGTAAACGGCAATCCGACGATCCTGTTCGTCAGCCCGAATTACGCCAAGCCCGGCACGTCCTTGACGGTCAGTATTTCTGGCCAGTTCACGCATTTCGTGCAGGGCACCTCGGTCGCCAACTTCGGCGCGGGCATCTCCGTGGGCGGAGCGGCCGCCGGAGCGAACGGACCGATCACCGTAACCAGCTCCACGAGCGCCACAGCGCAATTGACCATCAACGCAGGCGCAACGCTCGGCCTGCGGGTGCCCATCACCGTCACCACCGGCACTGAAATCGCTTCCTGGAGCAGCCCGGGCTTCTTCGTGCTGGGCAGTGTCGTCGGACCGTTCCCAACCGTGACCATCACCAGTCCGACGGAAGGCTCCGAAGTCAGGACACTCACAACGGTCACGGGCACGGTTGTCAGCCCGAACCTCGCCTTCTGGACGCTCTCTTATCAGGGCAGTGGTTCAACTACATTCACCCAGTTCGCCACCGGCACGGGTGCAGCAGTTACGGGCACCTTTGACCCAACAATTTTGCTGAACGGCATAGCGCAAATTCAACTGAGCGCCACCGACCAGTCCGGCCAAACCTCCACCACTGTTGTCAACGTCGTCGTTACCCGCAACGTGAAGATCGGCAATTTCACTCTCTCCTTCATGGATTTGAGTATTCCAGTTGCGGGGATACCGATCACCGTGATCCGCACTTACGACAGTCGCAGGAAATCGAGCGGGGATTTCGGTTTTGGATGGGCCCTCAGCTACAACACCGTAAAAACCGAAATCAACGGCTTCTTGGGGGACGTTTGGTTCATGAACTCGAGCGGGGGATTCATACCGAACTACTGCGTTGTGTTCCAAGGAAATCAGGTGGTCAGTATTCGATTGCAGGACGGAACGGTGTATCAGTTCCAGCCCACGGCCACATCTGCAACTCAGTGTCAACAGCTCGTGCCACCTTCGACTGTGGATGTAACGTACGTACCCATTGGAACGACTCCCGCTAATGCCTCGCTCTCTGATTCGACAGGGGCGGGAGTTGGGTTGTTGGTGCTCTCTACCGGCGGAGGCTTCCCTGGTCCCGTCCAACTCGAGGATATCAACACGGGTCTGTCCTACGACCCGCAGGCATTTACTCTTACCTTGCCGAATGGTCAGCAACTTAACATCGATAGGACGGCCGGACTTACATCCACGGTAGACAAGAACAGCAACACCTTGACCTTCACGGCCAGCGGGATTCTCGCTTCCCCGAGCGGTAAAAGCGTCACGTTTGCGCGCGACGCGCAGAACCGCATAACCACAATCACAGACCCCAGCGGCAACAAACTCAACTACGCCTATGACGCCAACGGTGACCTCACAACTTTCACCGACCAGTTGGGCAACATCTCCACGTTTACGTACGATGACGCTCACGACCTCATTTCGTTCGTGGACGCAAGTGGCCATCAGCCTCTCCGCAACGTGTACGACGATTCCGGCCGCCTCATCCAGGTCATCGACGCGTTTGGCCATGTGACCAATATCACCCATGATTTGGGGGCAAGCACGGAAACGGTCACTGATGCATTAGGGCACCAAACCATCTTGGTGTACGATGCCAACGGAAACATTGTCTCGACCACAGACCCACTCGGAAACGTTACGCACTCGGCTTATGACGCCAGCGGTAACCTGATCACCGAAACTGATCCGCTCGGACACTCAACCTCATTCACCTATGACGCCAACAACAACAGGTTGAGCCAGACAGACGCTCTCGGCCATACGATAGCTATGAGCTACGACGCTCTGGGAAATGTGCTGACGGTGACGGACGCGAACGGCAATATGCGGACCAATGCCTACGACGGCAACGGAAATCTCCTCTCAACCAAGGACGCGCTAGGAAATACCACGTCGTGGACCTATGACGCGCGAGGAAACCAAACGTCGATGACCGACACCCTTGGCCGCACGTTCAACTATGGTTTTGACGCCTCAGGCAATCTGACCAGCGTGAAAGATCCAGCCGGCAATATCAGCAATTTCACGTTCGACCAAAATGGCAATCGCACCTCGCAAACCGACCCGAAGGGCAACACCACGACCTTCGCTTTCGACGCCGGCAACAACCTACTTTCCACTACAAATCCTGATAGCACAGTCAGCCATCGGACGTACGATGCCACCGGGCTGCGCACCTCCGACACCGACGAACTGGGCAGAACCACTTCCTACACCTACGATCCGCAAGGCCACGTCACTCAGATTAATTACAGCGACGGAACTAGCGTTGGCGCCACTTACGACGCAACTGGCCGCCGCACTCAGCTCACGACACGGTCCGGAGCCACGACTTCGTTTAACTACGACGTCGCAGGCCGGGCAATCTCAACCCAGAACTCAGTGACCGGGGCAACTACTCAAACGGTCTATGACGCGGGCGGCAACGTCCTTTCCTTGACCGACCCGCTCGGTCATACGACGCAAAATACGTATGATGCGGCGAACCGGCGCACCAGCATTTCTGACGCGCTCAACCATGCAATTACATTCACTTACGATGCTGCCGGCAATGTATCCACAATGACGGATGCGAATGGCCATATTACGGCTCATCAGTACGATTCGCTCAACAGGCCACTAACGACTGTTTACCCGGATGGAACCATTGACCAGGCGGCGTACGACGCCCTCGGCAAACTCACGTCGAAGACCGACGGGGCGGGCAAAGTCACTCAATATGCTTACGATATGCTCGGCCATCTTAGTTCGGTGACGGATGCCCTCGGACATGTAACTACTTATGCCTACGACACGGCCGGAAACCGCATCTCGCAAAAGGATGCCAACGGCCACACCACCACGTTCACCTACGACAATCGAAACCGCCGAATTGGGCGCGTTTTGCCGGGAGGTCAATCCGAGATCTTCAACTACGACAATGCGGGCAATGTGACCAAGCACACAGATTTCAACGGCAAGGTTACGACTTATACCTACGATTCCTCCAACCACCTGCTTTCGAAAACGCCCGATCCAAGCTTCGGCGCGCCTGCCGTGACCTATACCTACTTGCCCTCTGGGCTGCGCGCTTCAATGACCGATGCATCAGGCGTTACGACCTACTCCTACGATGGCGCGGACCGGCTCACTCAGGTCATCAAGCCCAATGGCACGCTTACCTATGGGTACGATGTTTTGGGCGATGTGACATCCATTACGACAAGCAAGGGTACACAGGTAACCTACGCCTATGATCAGGTCAACCGTTTGGCCTCCGTATCGGAGGCGAATTCGGGCGTTACGAACTACAGCTACGACAATGTCAACAATCTTGCTTCGGCTTCCTATGGCAATGGCGTCGTGCATGCCTACACGTATAACAGCAAAAACCAGCTTACCAACCTGGGTGCCAACAGCGGAGCCACACCTATCGCGAGTTTCGCATACACTCTGGACGCCGCCGGTCACCGGCTGTCGGTAGCGGAATTGACCGGCCGAATAGCTACTTACTCGTATGACGGCGTCTATCGGCTAGTGTCGGAAACAATCTCCGGGGCGACGGTTGGCCCGAACGGCACAGTTGGCTACACCTACGACGCGGTGGGCAACCGCACACAAACCACATCCACGCTCGCCGGTATTTCCGGCGGAACGTTCACCTATGATGCAGACGACCGGCTCACAACAGACACCTATGACGCCAATGGAAACACTACCCTTTCGGGCGGAACAGGAAATGTGTATGACTTTGAGAACCACCTCGTGAAGCACGGCGGCGTAAGCACAATTTATGATGGCGATGGAAATCGAGTGTCAAAAACTGTCGGCGGAGTCACGACAAAATACCTCGTGGACGAGAAGAATCCTACCGGGTTGCCACAGGTGGTCGAGGAGTCTATCTCGGATGGCAGCACACGCACGTTCGTATACGGCTTGCAACGGATCAGTCAAAGACAGTTTGTCGCAAGCTCCAGCTCCACTCTGACAAGTTATTACGTCTATGATGGCCATGGTTCCGTACGGGCCCTGACGAATGGAGCCGGCGCCGTCAGCGACACCTACGATTACGACGCCTTTGGCAACATCATTCACTCCACAGGATCCACTCCAAACGAGTTCTTGTTCACAGGTGAGCAATTCGACGCGGATCTTGGCCTGTACTACAACCGTGCGAGATATTTAAAGACGTCCACTGGCCGCTTCCTGTCCATGGATTCCTTCGACGGGGATCCTGAGAGCCCGATCACGCTCCACAAGTTTGTGTTTGCGAATGCGGACCCGGTAAACGTTAAGGATCCCACCGGAAACGAAGGCGATATTGGCGATGTTATGGTGTCGCTCGCCATCAGTTCAGGCCTTGACGCGATTTCCTCGTTCATCCTGAGCAGCCCGCTCGGGTCCAGCGCTCTGGGCTGGGTGGCTTCGCATTTGATGCCGGGTGGATACTTTGACGCTCTAAAGACGCTTAAGCCAGATGCGGGCCTTGTCGGTGGCAGCCTCAGTGTAAATGTAAGAATTCCTAAAGTTCCCCTCGGGCTGACTGGTGGGGGTGGTCTGGAACTCCTGGTTGGCACTGGGACAGGTAAGGCCGCACTTTACGGATATTACGGTGGCGGGCTCAGTTTTGGCGCCACCGCGACTTCGGTCGGTTGGTCGGGCTACATAGGCGCCGTTTACAACTCGCCAACATCGGGGAGTTACACGGGGAATTTCGTAACCCTGTCCATTCCGATCGCTGTCATCCAAGGTGTGCTGCGCTCGAAGATAGAAACCGATTGGCAACTTGCCGAGATGAGCGTTGCCTCTGCAATCGTTTACCTGCCCAATCAAGTCGTTTGGATCGTGGTCACCCAGCTGCAGTTCGTGCAGGTACCCCTTCCTACCAGCAATGTCTCTATCAACTTGTTCAGCGATCCAAAGAACTTTGGTGGAGGTGGAATTACAGGTTCCTTTGGATTCTCAGTCGGTTACGGTAAGTCGTTTACCAAGAATTCTAGTTCGAACATCGCACTAACCTGGACCTACTATTGGCAACTGGCGCCACCCTGGCAGTTCCCGCCATCTCCTTGCGCTGAGGAAGGTTGCGGAGGCGGCCAAGACGTTCCGTTCAACTAGTCTGCGCCTTGTTTGGTAACAAGGTTACGACTCGACCCCTTCTTCGGGGTGAGCTCCAAAACAGAGGAGTGTCGAGGAGAAAGACAATGGCTCGCAAGCCCTTGATGAGGGTGGTGGCCGGCCTCATCTGGACCTATTTCCTTATAACGTTTTTGGCGTTTCTGACCAGCGCCATTGTTGCCGCCACAGGATGGTGGCCATCGAACTGGCGGGTACCCTGGTCCCGGGTGGGAAGCATCATTGAGACCAGGGACGAAACCATCTTCATCGTAGTCACGATGTGGGGACGGATCGAGCGTTACGACCGCTCGGGCCGTTTCCTGGGTTCATGGGAGCAGCCATTTGACAAAGGTGGTGTGTCGCTGGCCACCGATGAGGACGGCCGAATTTATTTGCGACATCTCAAGGATGTTTTCCGTCTAGGTCCCCGCGGCGAGCTGGCGACCAAATATACCGCCACTGCGAATCTCCCAAAAACTTGGCGTCTGTCACAATCCGGGGACCCGGAATACGCACCGGAGGCCGCTGGTCCCTGCGTTAGAAAAATTGTGAGCAGGGGTGAACTCCTTTTTTGCGAAAACGGCACCCGATACTATGTGGCTCCCGACGGGACCCGGCTACAGCCGGCTTCACACGCGATAGCCCGTGTTTCGGCTTCCGGGCAAAACCTGTTCATGTATCAGAACCCCTATTACTTTCGACCTCTCCTGTTCCCGCTGCCCGGATTGTTGGCACTGGTTGCTGTAGTCGCAATGGTCCTGATCAGAAGGACTGGGCAAGACTAGAAGTTATCTGGCTCTGTCAACATCCCAGCAACTTCATCGAAATTTGAGATCACGATTGGCCAGCTTCGTGGTTTTCTACGGAGGCAGGAGGTGCGATGGCTGAAGTTGGACTCCTGCCTTTTGCCCGCATCGCTTTAGAAGTCTCCGGGGCGGGCGGCGCGGATTTGTTCCTCTTGCATGGACTGCTCTAGCTTGGGTTCATGTTCACCTACTTTGCGGAATGAACCCCGGAACGCCGGTATTCACGACTGGATTCAGCCTCTGTCTGGTCTGAATTCGATTGATCTCGCCAAGCGCGTCTTCGGGAATGGCAGAGATGTCGAAATTCTCTCTCGCGCGGGCCGCACTCTTGGGCGTAGTGAGCACAGCCGTGCCGCGCTGCACCGCCCAAGCCAGCAGCACCTGTGCCGGTGTCTTTCCAACTCGCGCGGCGATAGCCGAAATGACTGGATCTTCGAGCAGCCCCGGCCTCATCCCGTGACCTAATGGTGCAAATGCCAAAAACACAATGCCTCTCTCCTTGCAGAATCCCAGCAGCTCCGTTTCCGGCAGATACGGATGTGATTCTACTTGGACCACGGCTGGCTTGATTCTCGCTGATTCATGGAGCGGCTTCAGTTCGTCTAAGGTGATGTCTGAAAGTCCGATGGCCCGGCACTTGCCATGATCGACAAGACTCTCCATCGCTTTCCATGTATCGGGCAAAGTCACGTCCCGGTCGTAAAGGATATTGCCGTTTTGATCTCGCGGATCCTGGTCGTCCCCGGGTTGAAATGCAAATGGAGTGTGAATGAGATAGAGATCCAGATACTTGAGCCCGAGTCTCTCCAGACTCGCCTCGAAAGCCGGTTCGACGCGCTCGGGCCGGTGATTGGAGTTCCACAGCTTTGTGGTAACAAAAATGTCTTCGCGCGCGATCCCTCTAGCGGCAAGTCCTGCCTCTAACGCCCTGCCTACCTCGCGCTCGTTTCCGTACCGTTCCGCGCAATCGAAGTGTCGAAATCCGGCTTGCAGTGCGTCTCTGGTCGCAGTTATCGTCACGGCTGCGTCGGGAATTAAGGTGCCAAAGCCGAGCGCGGGCATATGGCCGGCTCCGTTGTTGAGTGTAATTCTCGTCATCGGAAGGTCAGAAGCTTCAATCATTGTTTACACCTCCAGGCTATTTTGCGTTCGGCATTACCGCCCGAATTCAAAAATTAGATGCCGGGTGCCGCAGACTGGACGCCAACTAGTTAGTGGGTACTAGATCGACATGTCCGGTCAGTCGTTGCACTGCCTTGGCTCCGCTGGTGGAGGAGGATGGCCTGGCCAGGAAAAGCGGGAATCGAGGGGAGCGCGGAAGGATTTGCGAAGCGTGAAAGAGAGGAGGCGATATTACTGGTGGCGGAGTCAGCCGACACCTGCAGGTGCGGTGCGCGTCGGAAATGCAGGCGTCGGCATTTTGGAGGGGCCCGGGACCAGCGCGGTAAACGCGGGGTTGTCGAAGACGATGACCATCCGCGAAGGATTGCGCTTGCGCTTCGAAGCGACCTTCACGAATGTTCTCAACCACACCAACTTTGCGCCACCCGCGACAAACATAAGCAACCCCAGCACGTTCGGCGTGCTGCAATCCGCACAGACCGCGGAAAATGGCGGAAACCGCACTGGCCAAGTTGCCTTGCGACTAGACTTCTAACTCCCGTCAAAGGCAAGAAGGGGGTCGCCACGGCATTTGTGGCGATCCCAAATCAATTGCCAATATCTCGTTTGACCAACAACCGTAACCGCAGCTGCGGATAGCGGGACACCTGCGCCACTACCCCGAGGATTTTCCAGGATCACCCCAATTGAGCCCTAAGTATAAGGAGGCAATCATGTTGAACCGAATGAGGATCGTGTTGGTCATACTGGTCATCGCAATATTGGCAACGACGTGGGGAATGGCAGGGACTGCGGGCGCACAAAAGGCGGCAGTTCCAAAGCCACAGGATAAATTCGCAATCGGAGAGGACGAGGCCAAGCAATTGCTGCTTCTCATCGATACCGACAAGGAAGGAAAGGTCTCCAAGCAAGAATGAATGAAGTTCATGGAAGCGGAGTTCGACAGACTGGATAAGCCCAAGACGGGGTATCTGGACATCAAGGAGCTAATGCAATCGAAATTGCGTGTAAGCCACTTTTCAAGTGTGGGGAAGTAACGCCGGCCTCAAATCGCAGGGATTCGTCTGCGATTTCAAGGAGGAAACAAAGTCACGTGAGAGCCAGATCGAAACTACTGCCCGGATATCGTAGAGCATTCCCTTTAACCTGCTCCTAAAAAGGGCGTTTGAACCTTTCTAGCGCAACACATTACCTGCTGTTTCCTGGCGCTTGCCACCGCGCTCGTGAAGCCTTTGGGCGGGTACATGGAGCGGGTCTTTTCCAGGAAACGGACCGCACTCGATCTATCGTGTCTTCCCAAGGCGTTCTGACAGCCTCTAGAAAGAATTCAACGCGCAGTAAGCGCTTGGATCCAATAACCGGGCCAGTGGACCTACAGCCAAAATGTGAAGCAAGTTGGTCACGAGTCGCGATATCGGATTTTGCGTTCGAGACGAATTCCTTTTGGGAAACTTCCACAGATCACTTGCCTCCGGATTGGTCGGATAGACGCGCCAGCAATGACCGACCAATCGCTGGAGAGAATCCGACGATCCGCTGGGCACCCAAACGTGAAGCGTGCCTTGCCGTCATTCCGAGCAAGCACGACGATTCGGCAACTCTGGCCCCAGGTGCAAACCGATCGAGATAGACTACACTCAGGGAGAGAAGCTACCGAAACCATGCAAGAAGCGGCGAAAAATCTACTCCTGGTTCTCGTTGCGCTCTTCCCGATCGTCGATCCGCTCGGAGGCAGCCCCTTCTTTCTGGCGCTGACCAGGGAATACTCACCGGAAGCGCGAAAAGCGTTGTCATGGCGGATTGCCATGAACAGTTTTTTCTTGCTGGTTGGGTCGTATTTTGTCGGGACCTACGTGCTCGTCTTTTTTGGGATTTCGCTGCCAGTGGTGCAGGTCGGCGGAGGCATGATCGTCATCGCGACAGGCTGGGCGCTGCTGAAGCAGCGAGACGACGAAAAACACGACGTGCACAGAACCGTCCAGCCGCAAGACACATTCCGCCATGCATTTTATCCCTTGACGATGCCACTGACGGTAGGCCCTGGATCAATCTCCGTGGCGATCACGCTGGGCGCGAACGCGGCTCACCATCACTTGTACCAGCCTTTGACAATTTTGGCTGCACTCATTGGATTGGTGTTGATCGCGATCAGCATCTTGCTCTGCTATGGATTTGCCGACCGGTTGGCGCGAATCCTTGGAGCGACGGGGATGACGGTGATCACGCAATTGTCATCGTTTTTCCTGGTTTGTATCGGTGTACAGATTGCTTGGAACGGGGTCAAAGCATTGCTGGAGTCGGTCACGCTGCATGTAGGCTGACCAGGAACAGTTCCCCCGTGGAGTTGCAAACGGGTTGACTGGCTTTTGCCCTTCCGCCGGAATGCCCCGGGAACAAGCAATTGATCGTCTGTACCGAATACACGGACATTACCTTGTCCGGTTCCCCGATGCGAAGCTCGGTCGCTGCGCCCAACGCCGAACCGCTGGTTTGGACTTACGAAAGCTTAATGGAAGGCTCATGATTTTTTTGACGAAGTTTTCCTAGCATGGAATGGCTGTCGGTTGGAACCCGCCAAGCGCGGAACACGGGAGGAACTTCAATGGCATTCGGCCCGAATCGTTGTGCAGCGCCGTCCCCTTCAGAATGCACCGTTTGCGGGCGGCGAACGGAATTATTTGAGCTTCCAGGAAGAAGAGATAAATATTGTTTGGAATGTAGCGCTGATGTGGCAACGTCGATACTGCTGACGACGGAGATTGATGCCGCAACAATATCGGGGGAGGAAACCGCGGGCTTGGTGGCGGAATTTGTGCAGCTGAAGAGACGGCTATTGGAGAAAGCGCAGTAGGATAGGAATTCTCGCAGACAATTTGACACTCGTAATTGCAGATTCGACAGTCGGAAACAATTCACCCGGACCGTCCCTGATAACTTGCTCACAGCCCACAGCAGTCAACAAACCACTGTCTCGATCGGCGACCGACCCGCGCCCGCGCATTGCACCGGTGTGAGGTCCGAGATAGCCGAAGGTCTGCTGAGCAGACAGCGTACAATTGGGTGTGCTTGGTCGTCCGACGGAAGCGCCCATGAAAGCAGGCTAGGCTCATGCCCGATATAGTCGACTGGCAGCAACCACCGCGGCGCCATCGCCGCGTATTTTTCCTCGTTCTGGCCATCCTTGCCATCGCGATTTTCAGCAGCCGCACGGCATTATCGTATTACGTCGATGCCCTGTGGTTCGGGTCGCTCGGTTACGGGGAGGTGTTCCGGAAGACTCTGACTCTTCAATGGATAGTCTTTGGGGCATTTTTTGCTGTCACATTTCTTTTTCTGTACGGATGGTTCCTGGCGCTCAAGAGGGCTTACCAATTCGATTTGCCGGACGATTACATGATCGTCATCGGCGGCCAGCCGTTGAAGCTACCGGTTGCGAGCATCCTGCGCCTCCTCGGTCTCGGGGTCTCCCTCGCCGTCGCCGTCGTGACTGGGGCCAGCATGATGGCAGAGTGGCCCACCTTCGCGCTCTATTGTTACGCACCACGTGCGACCAGTGGGGCTGTGGATCCGATCTTCGGCAAGGCCATCAGCTTTTATCTATTCGCTCTGCCCGCATGGCAGTTCATCACGGGCTGGCTGCTCTCCCTAGCCGTGATTGCCTGTGTAATCGCCGTTTTCTTTATTTTCGTTACTGGCAGCACACGAATGCTCTCGGGACGCCGGGGCATATCCTCCTCACGGCCGTGGCGCGGGTTCTCCATTGCGTTTGGGTTCTTGTTGCTGATGCTCGCGATGCGGACGTATATCGCTCGATTCGAGCGATTGTTCGACGAGCATACGATCTTTGGCGGGGTGACCTACACGGATGCGCACATCATGCTTCCTGGAATGCTCGCAGTCTGTGCCGCGTTCGTTCTCGGTGCTGCCATTGCAACCATCAATGTCCTGGCGGTGCCGCGCGTGCGCTGGCTGGTGGCAGCAGTCGCTCCAGCCGCGGTCTGTTTTCTGGTCCTTCAAATATTCGGCTGGTACGTCAGCAGCTTTATCGTGAAGCCCAACGAACTGGTTCGCGAGCGACCCTACATCACATACAACATTGACTTAACGCGGCAGGCCTATGGATTAGACCGGCTTGCGCAGCGCGAATTTCCCGCTGAGACGACCGTTGAGGCGGCCGATCCGGCGAACAATCAGCCTACGCTGCAGAACATCCGGCTGTGGGACTGGCGCGCCCTCCAGGACACGTTGCGTCAGATTCAGGAAATTCGAACCTACTACGACTTTCCCGATATCGATATCGATCGCTATGAAATCAACGGCACAATGCGTCAGGTGATGCTTGCCGCACGCGAGCTCAACGTCGAGAAGCTCCCGGAGAGCAGTCGTAATTGGATCAACGAGAAACTTATCTATACGCACGGCTACGGTATCACCATGAACCCTGTGAATGGGTTCACTCCGGAAGGACTGCCGACACTGATTCTGAGTAACATGCCCATTCAGAGCACCGTGAAGAGCATCGTTGTAAAGCGCCCGGAGATCTATTTCGGAGAGCTCACCAACACCGACGTATATGTAAAGACGCGACAGCAGGAATTCAACTACCCACAAGGGCAGACAAACAGTCTGACCTCCTACGAGGGCGCGGGCGGCATCGTCCTCGGCAATTTCTTCAGGCGACTTCTCATCGCGTCCGACCGAGGCGACCTTACGAAGCTCCCGTTTAGTGACGATATCAACCGCGAAAGCCGGCTGCTGATGCGTCGCAACGTACGCGATCGCGTTGCAGCAATCGCGCCATTTCTCACTTACGAGTCGGATCCCTACATCGTTGTCGGCGACGATGGTCGGTTGTCGTGGATCATGGACGCGTTTACGACCTCGGACAGCTATCCCTACTCGCGCCACTCTGCGCTCGGCAACACCCTCGTTAACTATATGCGGAATAGCGTTAAGGTGGTCATCGACGCCTACGATGGCACCACGACGTTCTATGTGTTTGACCCGCAGGATCCAATCGTCATGGCGTATCGCCAGATTTTTCCCGCTCTGTTCCAGGATGCAGCGGCCATGCCGCCAGCGCTTCGCAAACACGTACGCTATCCAGAGTTGTTGCTCAAGCTGCAGGCGGCTGTGTACGGCCTTTATCACATGACCGATCCGCAAGTGTTCTATAACCGCGAAGACCTGTGGACCGTCGCTTCGGAGGTCGGCATGGACGAGTCCGGTCAGCAGAGGACGCAGCCCATGGAGCCCAACTTCGTGCTGATGAAACTGCCGGGCGAAACCGCCGTCGAGTTCGTGGAAATTATGCCGTTCACGCCGGCGAACCGGAACAATCTGATCGGCTGGATTGCTGGGCGCAGCGACGGCGAAAAATACGGCACATCGGTGGTCTACGACTTCCCAAAAACGAAGCTTGTTGACGGGCCCCTGCAAATCGAGGCTCGAATCGATCAGAACGCGCAGCTATCGGGGCAATTGACGTTGTGGAATCAGCAGGGTTCACACGTGCGGCGAGGCACTCTGCTGGTTATTCCTTGCGGGCACGCGCTGTTGTATGCCGAACCGATTTACCTCCAGGCCGAGCGCAGCCCGATGCCCGAGTTGCGTCTGGTAGTGCTTGCGTTGCAAGACCGGCTCGCCTACGGACCGACATTCGACTCGGCAATGAGGGCACTCTTTGGGGGAGAGGTCTCGTCGCTAAGCGGCACAACTGCGCCGGCGGAACCGGAAGGAGGCGCAGCAGCGCCGGCTGCCGTGACCAAGTCTGGGGGAGACGTGAACGCGCTCATCACGGGAGCGGCCAAAGATCTCGCCGACTACCAGCGACTGACGGCAGAAGGCAAGCTCGGGGAGGCTGGACAGAAGCTCGAACAGTTAAAGCGCAAGCTCGACGAGCTGAGCGCGCATCAGAAGTGATTATCTCCGAAGAGGGGCGTGGCCGTCGTCGCTACTGCGGAAAAGTGGGTGGCCGGAGGGGGAGGGTGCGAAGCTGAGGAACCGCTGCCGCAGCCGTTCAGGAGACTGACGCAGCCGATCGAGAACGGCAGCAATAGTGATTTTTTCATGACGCCCCTCCTCAATTCCGTTCGTTCTGCACGAGTACGATTCCGGCGTTTTCGCTCACCCTACTTCGGTGAGGTTTGCAGATTCCCGAAGTGGGTATGGCGGCGGTCAATCAAGGAACGAAACCGAGTTTTCACTTCGGACGGAGACATTCTCAACGTGGTTGTTGGCGCTGAAGCGAGAAGAGAAGCAGTGGCCGCGTTTACAGGGTCGTAGTCGCAGCCGGCTAGGTTCGGATGGGCGTCGTCACAGGGGATGAGAAGGACGGCATGCTCGTCGCCACTGGGGACCACGCCAATACCGGCGATCTCTCCCCGTTCATTGATGTCAAACTCGCTTACGACTTCGATGTCGGATGCGGGAACGATCAGGGCGTTCACGTCAACGATGGGACCGCCGTTCTCTGAAAGGAAAGCCGGCCCGCCGCCGGCGCCGCAAAGCCTACGTCACGCTCTGGGCCAAGTCAATGAAGAGGGGCGGAACCTCAGCGTTGGTATGGTTCTAGGAAGGAGTGACCGCGAAATGCAGCCTTGCCCCAGGATTCTTAGTCTGGCCGCATCCGGAAGTGGACGTGACCGGGTTGATTTAGTACAGCGCGAGCCAGAGAGAGAATCACACGATCTAAAGGAGAGCTGGACATGTCGATGAAGAAACACGTACCCGACGAAATCGTGGCGTTTTTGCGGCAGGTACAAGTATAAATCGCTAATAGAAAGACCACGCCCCTCGATTGCTTTCTCGTTAACTAACAAAGCCGAATCCCAGTGAATATCCAGTTTGAACCTATATTATGGGTGTATCCGATCACCGAAGTCGTTTCATTGCTCTCGGGCGGATTAGGAGAGGACACGGACCTTCGATGGTAACGCCAAGCTTGAAGTCCGGTAGTGGTGCCGCTCGCCGTCGATTCTGGTTGGCGGTGTCCGGGTTTGTCATGGCGCTTGCGCTGATGCCCTTTTCCTACAAAGTCGAACGTCGCCTGGAGACAACTGCTCACATCAAGGGCGGAGAATCGGAAAAAGTTGACAAGGAACTGGCGCAGGGTTTCCAGTCTCCCTACGCCCACCGCCTGGTTGTGGTGATCAGCGGTATTCCTGATCCGGATTCTGCAGAAAGCGCAGATGCATTGGGCTTCTTAACCAGTACATTGCGTAGCGTGCCTGGAGTGTCGGGTGCGGTCTCGAGTCTGGATTGGCCAGATCCTCTGTTCACTGGGAACAATGGCGGGGCCTTGATCATCGTCGGGTTGGACCCGCACGATACAGCTGTCGAGGCGTCGGTCCCGATACTGAGGGCGAAAGCAGACTGGATGGAAGGTCAACTTAGGTCACAATACCCCAATATCAAACTGGAGATTACGGGTGAAACACCACTGACCTTCGATCTTCGCAAGGTCAGCGCCGATGACGTCAAACATGCCGAAGAACGAGCGATGCCGGTAACGCTCTTGCTGCTGGTGCTGGCTTTCGGAAGTCTTGTGGCCGCGCTATTGCCGCTCGGAATTGGATTACTCTCCATCTCGATGGCGCTCGGTGCGGCTGGGCTGCTCGCGCACTATCTGCACCTGTCGATTCTGGTGCAGAATCTGGCGACGATGCTCGGCCTTGGCTTGGGCATCGACTATGCATTGCTGATCGTGAGCCGATTTCGCGAAGCATTGGCCGAGGGATATGATCCCGGCCAGGCCGCCGATATTGCTGCCGGGCAAGCGGGGAAGACACTGTTAATCTCGGCCACGACAGTGGCGATCGGATTTTCAGCGCTGCTGACTGTGCCCATCAGCGAACTGCGCTCCATCGGAATAACTGGCCTGCTCGTAACCGTTCTGAGCGTTGTACTGTGTACATTCATTCTGCCCTGGGTGCTTGGTCTGCTGGGGCACCGCATCAATGCCGCCAGAGTGCGTCTTCCGGGCAGAATATTCAAAACGCGCGAAAACCTCTGCGCTGCGAGTGAGCGGTGGGTACGGTGGGGCAGCTTCATAACGCGCAGGCCCTGGACAGCTCTGCTTGTCGCCGGGGTTCCGCTACTGATCCTTGCATTCCAGGCGGGGAGAATCTCTCCCGGGATTCCTGCCCACGATTCGCTTCCGGCCTCAGCCGAGTCGGTGCGAGCACTGCGCACGCTGCAACGCATGGGGCGGTCGGGTATTGTGCAGTCTCTCCGGGTGGTCCTGGAGTTGCCGCCGCAGTCTCCGCCGCTCTCACCGGCTGGCTGGGTGGCCGTCAGCCGCTTGACGAAACGTTTCCAGAGCGATCCTAGAGCGGAAGAGGTCTTATCTCTTCCAACCCTCACGGGAATGTCTGATACTGCGGATGCTGTCGACGATGTGCCCCAGCCAATCCGCGAAAGTTTTCTTCGCAGCGATGGCCGCGCTACGTTGATTGAGTTGCTGCCCACCGCCACTCTTCCGCCAAACGAACAGATACGATGGGTACGAGAGGTGCGTTCCTCTGATATCGCGGCGATAACCGGGGTGCCCGGCGCGGTGTTGCGCGTCGGCGGCATACCCGCACTCGACGCAGATTATGACTCGGTCGTAAAAGCGCGGTTGCCGAGTGTGGTCCTTGGCGTCGTATTGGGGAGCTTGCTGGCGCTCCTGATCGGGTTACGTTCCTTATTTGCGGCTTTCAAAGCAATATTGCTCAATCTGCTCTCCGTTGGCGCTTCATTCGGCGCCTTAGTTCTCGTCTTCCAGGAAGGCCACGGTAGCAAACTCTTAGGGCTCGACGGGCCGACCGGCACCGTATACCCGATCGTGCCGATTCTCTCGTTTGCCATCGTCTTCGGTTTGAGTATGGACTATGAGGTCTTCCTGGTCGCCCGAGTCCTCGAAGAACGGCGGCGCGGCCTATGCGAAAGATCAGCGGTGATCGAGGGCCTCGCGCGTACGGCCGGGCTCATCACAAGCGCCGCGGCAATTATGATTGCCGTGTTCGCCGCATTCACTGTGGGAGGATTTCTGGTCGTTCGAATGCTCGGTTTTACGCTCGCCGTGGCGGTATTCATTGATGCGACAGCGGTGCGGATGATTGTCGGGCCGGCACTATTGAAACTTGCTGGCGACTGGAATTGGTGGCCCTTTGGCCTATATGGGGCTCCAGCAACGTCTGAAAGGAAACTTATACCATGACAGCGAACACTGCGGATGCTCCAGTGACAGCACAGGTCCTTGCAGCAGCCTGAGCAAGCGCTTCGATTTATTTCACTTTCTCGCCTTGAGCGTTGAACTGGCTGAGATCAAAATCCTTGAGTCCAAGATTTGCTTTTCCAGAGCCCCCTTCGATTACAAGAATCGAAGAGCCGGATTTGTCTTTGAGCTTTGCCTCCACTTGCGTCGCAGACCAAACGCCGCCGATCTGCCGAAGCCCATAGTAAATGAATTCCTTCTGCTGTCCCGTCCCCCGAAGCGTCTTCACCACATGCACCGGATACAAAATGCCGCGGTCAATCCACGATGTTACCGAATCATAGTAAGTCCGGTCTTGAGAGCCGGACTTGCTCTTCAGGACAAGGCAATCCCGTGCGCCATATTTCTCCGGCGGCAGGGCTTCCTGATTCTTCCAGAAAAACTGGTTCTCCAGCATGTCTTCATAAGAGAAGTCAGTTCCCACAAGTGGGTCGTTCCAACGTTCGAATGGCAACGCGCTAGCGGTCTTCTCGCCAGGGAGTACAGCCTCGATGGTCACGTGCCCAGTTACGCTCATATGCAAAAGAAGGCTCCTCTTCTCTGAGCCAGGCCCCGAGATCTCGCATAGCAGACGCAGACCATCGGGAAACCAGTGAGCCTTGGCGACAAACTTGTAGTTCGTGCGCTTGCCATTGCCCTCCACCCGCGTGAGCCGACCGGTCATGCGGTAGTCCATTTTCTCAATACGCTGGCGCGAGCCAGTCAGCGCCGCGTCCTGGTCAGGATTCGCCGCAAAAGATCGCGATGGAGCGACCAGCGAGAACAGCACGAGCAAAGCGATGGACCCTTGAATCGTCACAAATGTGCAATTCGCCCATCTGGCCGTCGGATACCGGCCAAACTTGCGACTCCGGGATAGCATTACTACGCAGCGCAGCAAGGTCATAACTCTACGTATACAGCCAAAATCCGTATAGCGCTATCCACGTTGTGTAACCCATGTTTCCGGGCTGGACCAAATACGTTTGGTCGGGGCGCCCGGATTTGAACCGGGGACCTCCTGCGCCCAAGGCAGGCGCGCTACCAGGCTGCGCTACGCCCCGACAGTAATAAATTCCTATTCTACTGGAACTTGCAATTGTTGTCTTGGGGATTCGAACTCTTCGATGAGCCGGACGATTTGGCTCTGTCCAAATCCTACTCATGCTTCGTCTACAATTCGGCAACAAACGCGCCGAGGGCTGGAGTGACCCCAAGCATCACTTTGGGCACGGAACCGTGTCCCAAGAGTGCGGTCGCTACAGCCCTACACGGGGTTTTGCCCGCGGCCAAATTGATCGTGGCGCCATGTGCAACGTCTTGTTCCCCGGGCACTTGCTCGATCGCCAAGGTGACGGCGAGGGTGACGCATTTGGTGACCTGCGTCTTTCATGCACCCGTCACCTTCTCGCGTTGCAATAGCGATCGAGGTTCGCCGAAGGTCATTTCCAAAACCAGCAAGAGACCTCGAAAATGAAAAGCCCAATAACACTCTCAGCCGCCTAACGTACAAGAAATTGCGGCGAGCCGCTTTACTGTAAAAGTTGACCGCCGTCTTCCACTTACCAGGGAACATCCAGTCGGAAAAAAGTAAGGAAAATTCTCGATCCCTCGAGGGGTCCCGGGTTGCCAGAGAAATCCCGGCCACGGCCATGTACTTATCAAAGGAACATCGAGAAATGAAAAAGTAGGAAAAAATCTTGGTACTGGTACATTTTCCTGAAAGTCGCTCGGAGGAGCGTACCCAGTTAGCGGAACAGGATGGAATGGTTGGAGTCGCGGGCTGTGCGTCCGCGCCATGCGCGCGACCAGGCTGCGCTACGCCCCGACAGTGACTACTGTTCCAGCGTAGTTTTGGAAGCTCCCCGAAGTGCTGGCGAGCGCTGCTGCTGCCCGCGTTTCAGGGGAAGATTGCGGAGTAACATTTTCGCTCGCGGAATTTGCCGGCCATTCGCGTTCGGCCCATCCATACGCTACGATGAACCAAGTCAAGTACAGAGTCTGGGAATGCAGCAGCGAAAGGAAATAGGAATGAGACGCGGGATTCTTGCCGCCCTGTTTGGCGCCACCATATTGTTCACGGTCGCGTGCAATTCAAAGTCCGGCGAGAAGGAAGCGATTCGCGCCGGAGTGATCAAGCACCTTGCCGCCTTGAACATGCTCAACCTTAACAATATGGACGTCAACGTGACGCAAGCCACGTTGAACGGCAATCAGGCGCAGGCCCAGGTGGAAATTCGCGCCAAGGGCGGGGATCCGAACGCCGGCGCCATGCAGATTGGCTACGCGCTCGAAAAGCGCGGAGAAGAGTGGGTGGTGCTGAAGAGCACGGGCATGGGCGGCGGGATGCAACATCCCGGGCCGGGAGAGGCTCCGCCGGCGAGTCCCGCGATGGGCGCCATGCCGCCGGGGCACCCGAACGTTTCTGGCGCCGGGCAGCCGCCGGGTGCGCATCCTGATTTCAATGCGATATTAAATAGCGCGCCCAGCCAGCAGTCGAACCCGCCGGCGCAACCGCCGCCTTCAACGGGCAAACCATAGTTTTGGACAAGAACATACTTGGTGAATGCGTCGGCTGGCTAATACAAGCGGATGTCTCTGCGAAGGATCGCCGCATCGACCCGAAGCCTCAGGGACAAGACTCTCACCGTTTTCGCCGGTTCGTTCTTGGTCTTGCCTGCTGCTCCCGGGCTGTTTCTCACCGGAGGGCCTAGGCTGCTTTGCCCGTTTCCAAGCTCGACGGTGCTGTCTGCTTTCCTTTTTCAGTACTCGCTCCAGCGGCAGCCGTGATACCGACCTTATTGTTCCTTGCCCGGAATCCCGCGTTATTGAGAGTCCCTCAACAACGCCGAGAAGGTCTTACATTCTGTCGGAGCTCTTGCTGCTCTGAGTGTTGTCTAGTTCGTTCTAAGTTGGAGTTATGGAGCGCAATACCAAGATGGAAAATACACGCAGCCAATTGCAAATGCCGTTTGGATTGATGTGCCAGCTGTTCCGTTCGTTTTGAGCCTTGTCCGAAGGCCCTCGTTGGCCTTCAACCTCACATTGCACTGGCTGCTCTTTGCCTGGGTCGCTTGGTACGCCTTCCCGTATCTAGGTGGATGGCCTTAGCCAGATAAGCTGCTCGAAATGCCTATTCTGTTTTGTCTTTCGAATAGCAGAGCGGTTCCAGGTTGCATTCAGCGCATTTGGGTTTGCGGGCGGAGCAGACACGTCGGCCGTGCCAGATGAGTTGGTGGGAAAACTTGATCCACTTACTTTCGGGGATCACTTTCATCAGGTCCTGTTCGATTTTCTTGGGGTCCTCGTTGCGGGTCAGGTCGAGCCGCTGCGACAGACGGATCACGTGGGTGTCCACCACGATGCCACTGGCGATTCCGTATGCCGTGCCGAGCACCACATTACCCGTTTTTCTCGCCACGCCCGGCAGTGTCAGGATTTCTTCCATGGTGCGCGGAACGTGGCCGCCGAATTTTTCGATCAGGCCTTTGCTGGCGCCGATGATGGATTTTGTCTTGTTGCGGAAAAAACCGGTGGGCCGAATTTCCTTTTCCAGGTCAGCAGGAGAGGCATAGGCGAAATCTTCCGGTGTCGTATATTTCTTAAAGAGTCCCTGCGTAACCTGGTTGACGCGAACGTCGGTGCACTGCGCCGAGAGTATCGTTGCGATCAGCAACTGGAACGCATTTGCATAATTCAATTCGCATGTAGCATCCGGATAAGCCGCATCCAGTCCGGCAAGAATCGCCGCCACGCGCTTCGGGTCGGTCCCTGCCCCAGCTCCCGCAGTTTTCTTGGCCGTGGGCTTTTTGTCTTGGGCCTTTTTCAAAACTTTCTTGTTCCCGGGCTTCACTTTTTTCTTCACGGCCATCTCCGCCTCTTCTCTGCGAACTCTATGCAATCTCTGTGCTCTCTGTGTTGAAATCTTATCGGTTCATTCCAACACTTCCAGCAACCGCCGAAAAGCCTTCCCACGATGGCTGTGCTGACTCTTCTCCTCCGCCCGCAATTCTGCAAACGTTTTCCTCGATGGCGGAAAGAAGAACACCGGGTCGTATCCGAAGCCGTCCGATCCGCGCGGCGCTTCCAGAATTTCCCCATCCACCTTTTCCGAAACCACCGCCGCCGCGCGTCCACCCCGAACCGCGGCAATCACGCAAACGAAATGCGCGCTTCTGTCAGCGCCCTCGAGCCCCTTCATTTCGAAAAGCAACTTGGCAATCTTCTGCTCGTTGCTGGCTTCGGGGCCCGCATACCGCGCCGAAAACACTCCCGGCGCTCCACCCAGTGCAGGCACCACCAATCCCGAGTCATCGGCAAACACAATGCCATCGCTCTGACGCGAATAGTAGAGCGCTTTCCCCGCGGCATTTTCCGCGAATGTCGGAGCCGATTCCTCGAACCCCCGGAATTTTGCGTAGTCCGGCAGCAGCTCCAACTGCCAATTCTTGCCACAAGTCTCCCCCAGCACCTGAAACTCCTTCAATTTTCCCGCATTCCCCGAAGCCAGGTAGAGCTTCCGCGCTTCCTTCGTATCCATCATGGATTGCTGTGATCTCGACGCGATATAGGTTCCATCAAAATATCTTTTATCGTTTGCGGCCCAGGAAATTGGCGGGCAGCACCGTGCGTTGTTCTTCATTCAAACGGCGAATGCCGGCCGCGGCCAGCGCCAGCAGGTCCTGCATTTCCGAGCCATTGAAAGGACGGCCCTCGGCACTCGCCTGGATCTCCACGAAATCACCGCTGCCGGTCATGACCACGTTCATATCCACTTCCGCGCGCGCGTCTTCTTCATAACAAAGGTCCAAAAGCGAGACATCATCCACAATCCCGACGCTGGTCGCGGCGACCGAATCGATCAGCGGGGAAGTCTTCAGCATTCCTGCGGCAACCATGCGTTCCATGGCCAGCGCCAGCGCAACAAACGCCCCGGTGATGGAAGCGGTGCGCGTGCCCCCATCCGCTTCGATGACGTCGCAATCGATCCACACGGTGCGTTCCCCAAGCGCTTCCTGATCCGTCACCGCACGCAACGAACGTCCGATCAGCCTTTGAATCTCGAGCGTCCGCCCGCTCTGCTTTCCTCGCGCCGCTTCGCGTGGCGTGCGTTCTTCCGTCGCCCGGGGCAACATCCCGTATTCACTCGTCACCCAGCCCTTGCCGCTGCCTTTCAGAAATCCCGGCACTCCGTCCGCGACAGTGGCGGTACTGATAACCCGCGTCTTCCCCAGTTCAATCAACACGCTGCCTTCCGCCTGGGAAATAAAATCCGGCGTGATTTTCAAGCTGCGTAACTGATCGACGTGCCGCCCGTCGCTCCGCATTGCAAGCCTCGTTTCCGTCTTGCGAAAACTCTCGATCGAAGTTCTACCGCTTCGTCGCCTGGCGCATTTTATCCACCGCCTTGCGGATCGGCCCCGGCAGCGAAGAACCCGGCGGCGACGGATTGTCCAATTGTGTGCCGGCCACGTCTTTGGCGTTCACACGGAACAACTGTGTCAAATCCACGTGGCCCGCCAGCGTATCCGCCTCCTGGCCATGAATCAAAATTTTCAGGCGCAGCACCTGCGGCACATTGTCTTCCAGCGTGCGCACGATCGATTCCACGGCCAACTGCTCGCTCTGAATCCCCGATGGAATCGAAGTCCTGATTTCATCCGAAAAATCCGCCACAGCCGTGCCATCGGGCAAAATGTAAAACGCCAGCAGCGCCGCATCCGGCGGCAGCGTGCGCGATTCGGCATCAACCGGCCCAGCCAGCAGCGTGTTTAGAACCTGCTTTGCGCGCAGAACCGGATCCCGAGACAACGGCAGTTCCACGATCACAGGAAGCAACTCGCCTTCCTGGCCGCGCGAGCCCCAGAACATTTTCACTTTCACCATCGGATCGCCGGTACTTACAGGAGCGACGGGCAGCAATTCACGCCGCGCCTGCTCCGCGGTTTTCTCCGTCAAATCCTTTGCCTTATTCACCTGGCGCCGCAGGGCAGGGAAGTACAGCGCCGCCGCAATCACCGCCGCAAGCAGCACCCCGCCAAGCCACACCGTCCACTTCGGGCTCATGGCTGCACGCTCTCCCCGGGAACGGGAATGGTCGGGACCACGTACGTAGGCCGAAACTCGACGAGACCGCGGGCGATGGCGTCCGCCACTCCCGGCACCATGCGATCGAGTTCCGCACGCTCCTTCACAGAAACGCTGGAAATCTCGACGGCGATTGCCGGAGCGGCCGTGGTGCGCAGCTGCCTTACTGGGGCGGTCTGCAGCGTGTCGGGCGAACCCTTAAACCGTTTCGACAATTCCTGTTGTACCAGGTCGCCCAGCTTGCGGCTCAAACTGAGGAAAGGCGTCTGGGCGCGGTCCCAGGGAATCAAGCCAGTGATGTTGTTGGCCTGGGGCGCGTCGGGTTCAACGTACACGCGGGCGGTGCCTGTCAGTCCAGTCGAGGCAATGTGCATCGTAATAAAGACCGCTCCGCGTTGCGCGTTGGCGCGCGCCGAGCGATCGTCGAAGGAGGGATTGTCGTTTCCTTCGCGGGTAAGGATCACCTGGAAGCCCTGGGCTTCGAGGGCCTTCTTGGTGGCCGTCGCGAATTGCAGCACCTCGTCGCTCTCGCTGATTCCTTCCGTGCCCCGCGCGCCCTGATCTGTGCCGCCATGCGCCGGATCCAGCACAACGGTATTCAAGCCTGTGCGCGGTGGCAGAGGGGCCGAATTGCCGGGTGTTTGCTGGGACATCGTGTTCCCGGCCGACTGCACCGCCTTTGCGGCTTGGTAGTTTGTTCCGCCTGTTTGCGGAGGAGCCGCCCGAGCGATTGCGATACAGCACAATGCGGCGCCGATAATGCCGTCAGCAAGAATTCGCCACGAACTGGGAGAGGATCTCACGCTCAGCAGGATACCAAATCTGAACCCCATCGTTGGTTGGAAGAACTGGATGCGGCGCCGGAGAGGACTTATTTTGAGCGCGGAGGCGAAACCTCCGCTTTTACGCCGCCAGCCTTGTTGCACGATCAAGCGTAGTTCCCGGGCGTTCAGTCCTCAAAAGCGGGAGCTTCGGTCCTGCGCCCAAAAACCCCCCGGCTCGTGCGGGTAGGGCTTTTCGAACATTCGATATCCCTAGTCCGCCGCCGCGGCCTCTGGGGTTGTCTCTGACGTGAAGCGGGCCTGGATTCTTCGCGTGGCGTAGTACATCAGAAAGCCTGCCACGACAATGATCATGCCGAACAGCAACCCGTTCATGCCCAGGATGGTCTCGCGGTCGCTTTCCACCAGCGACAAGAGCAGTAAGCCCAACGGGAAGATCCCGCAGGTAACCGCTCCCGCCATCCCGCCCGGAACGCGAAACTCCCGCTTCAGCTTTGGTTCGCGCACCCGCAGCACCACCAGGGTCACGAACTCCAGCATCAGCGCCGCGCCGTACAACATAATGTCCAGCGTAACCAGGCGCTTGAAACCCAGCCCCAGGCAAAGCGCCCAGCAGCTAGCCAGCACGACGATGGCTACCCAGGGCGTTTCGTTTTTCCGGGTCACTCTGCCGAACACCCCCGGCATCATGCCGTCCTTGGCCATGGCCAGCGGCAGGCGGGAATAGCTCATCACCAGCGCGTTGAACATGCCGAACGCGCTCATCATGCCGCCGATGGTCACCATGGCCCGCAGCCACTCATAACCCATCAGCTTGCCCCCAAGTTGCCCGGCGATCGTGGCCCACGAGCCATCTTCGGCGAAAGCAGAAGCCGGCGTGCCAGTGAAGTAGACCGCCAGAAACGGCAAAACATAGGTGAGCGAGACCAGGATCACCGCGGCGATCATCGCCTTCGGATAGGTCCGCTGCGGCCGCTCGACCTCCTGCGCGATGGTCGAGGCATTGTCCCAGCCCATGTAATTCCACATGGCCACAAGAATCGCTCCGAGCAGGCCGACGCCGGCGCCCGTTGAAGCGGCGTGAGGCTCGCCAGCGAAAGCGCCGAGCTTCAATGGCGTCAGCGCCACGATCAGCCCGAACGGCAGCGACAACAGGAAGAATAACCAGAGCGAGGTGATACCCACCACGCGGATGCCGGCCAGATTCAGCGCCGCGCAGGTTACCACCACAAACAAACCCGCGAGGATTCCGTGATTCCCCTCGCCAAACCAGGGAGACATCTGCTTCAGATAGAACACGAACAAGGTGGGGTAAATCGCCATATCAAAGATGCTGGCGGCCAGCGAAAGCCAGGCTTCCTGGAAGCCCCAGAAATTTCCCAGGCCGCGGCGCACCCACGCGTAATATCCTCCTTCATGCGGTAGCGCGCTGGACAGCTCGCCGATCATGAAGGCCGTCGGCAGACACCACAGCACGGGAAGAAACAGCAAAACCAGAATCCCGCGGCCGTAGCCAGCGCCGGAAATAATTGCCTCGGTTCCATACGTTCCGCCGGACACCATGAAGAACGTGGCGGCAACCAATGGCCAGAGCGTCAACTTTGCGGCTCTCTTTTTCGAGATGGGAAGTGCTTGGGAAGGAATTTGGGCGGGCAGCGATAAAGTGCTCAATTTTTTTCTCTCGTCCTCCTAAAGTGACTCTCGCTTTCAAATTCCTCGAAGCAAGCTCACCTTCCGAAGAATACAGTCTCTGTTCAGGCATGCAAGAAAAAAATGCAGGGCAGCGAAATTTTTTTGAGCGAGCCAGCTGTACCTCGGTACTAGACGATTCCTTCCGCACGCGGCGGGTGCAGCCAGACGGTCCGGGTTCGCTGCCGGACTCCCATCGCGGCGAACCGGCTGTGATACACTCCGCGTGGCTTTTTTATTCCAATTTCTACCGGAGTCATCCGCATGAAGATTTCCCCCGCACCCTTGCTCGGACTTTTCCTTCTGGCAGGTTCCCTTGCCGCCGCGCAGCAATCCGGCGCACCGCGCGCGATCACCGTGGACGACCTCTTCGGTGTTCGAGAGGCGCACGAGGCGCAGATCAGCCCGGACGGGCAGGTGATCGCCTTTACCGTGAATTCAAGCTCACTGAAGGAAGACAAGCCGGAATCGAGGATCTGGATGGTGCCCGCCGCCGGCGGGGACACCATCCCGCTCACCGCCGATGGCGTCGTGTCCTCTCACCCTCGCTGGTCGCCGGACGGAAAGTATCTGGCGTTTCTCTCCACGCGCAAGGATGCCGAGGGCAATGATGACAAGGCGCAGGTTTACCTTCTCAACCGCCTGGGCGGCGAGGCACAGAGGCTGACCGACACGATTCAGGACGTGGAGGAGTTCGAATGGGCGCCGGGCGGCAAGCAACTGGTTTTGATTCTTCGCGATCCGACCCCGGAGGAGCTTGAAGGGGCAGCCAGAAAATCCAAAGGCAGCGACGAGGGGGCAGGGAAGAGATCCAAACCACAGCCTCCCTGGGTGATCGATCGGTTGCAATTCAAGAACGACAACGTCGGCTATATTGATCACCGCCGCACCCATCTCTACGTTTTCGATGTGGCGGCAAAGACCCAGCGGCAGGTGAGTTCAGGCAACTACGATGACGCGCAACCTGCCTGGTCACCGGACGGCAAGTCTCTTGCCTTTGCCAGCAACCGCACCAAACCGGACCCCGACACCACCTACAACTCCGACATTTGGATGGTTGCCGCCGACAATACCGATCAGGGCGCCCATACCACGCAGGTCAGCAATTTCCCCGGGCAGAAAGATCACCCCTCCTGGTCGCCCGACGGCAAGTGGCTCACCTACTCCGCTTCGACTGACCTGAAGCTTTTCTACTACGCCACCAGGCACGTCGCTGTTTCTCCGGCTGCCGGTGGCGATGCAAGGATTCTCACCAAAACCTTCGACCGCATGGCCACCGAGCCCCGCTTTGCGCCCGATGGGAAGTCCATCTATTTCCTCGCCGACGATGACGGCACCCAGACCCTGGCCCAGGTCGGTCTTGCCGACGGGAAAGTAACCCGGGCCATCGGCGGGCGGCTGAACATGGATGGCTACTCGTTGTCCAAGGACGGAACGCTGGCCGCGACCATCTCCGCGACCGACCGGCCCTACGAGGTCTTCACCATCCCCGGCGGGAAGCTGACCCGGCTGACGCACCTGAATGACGAGTGGCTGGCCGGACACAAAGTGGTGAAGGGCGAATACGTCTCGTTCAAATCCAAAGACGGGACCTTGGTGCACGGGTACCTTTATAAGCCGGTGGATTACGTGCCCGGCAAAAAGGTTCCGACCATCCTTCGCCCGCACGGCGGCCCGGTCGAGGAGTACGAAGACGAATTCTTCGACGTTGCGCAACTCTTCGCCGCCAACGGCTACGCCGTGCTGTTGCCCAACCCGCGCGGGTCTTCTGGTTACGGGTTGGATTTCTGCAAGGCCATTTTCGCCGACTGGGGGAACAAGGACTTTCAGGACGACATGGCGTTTGTGGATTTCGCGCTTGCGCAGGGCCTGGCGGATCCGGACAAATTGGGCGTCGGCGGATGGTCGTATGGCGGGATCTCCACGGACTTCATCATCGGCCAAACCAACCGGTTTAAAGCGGCCATCTCCGGCGCCGGCGCGGCCAACTTCACCAGCATGTGGGGCCATGACGAATACCAGCGCGAATATGTGATTGAACTGGGCTATCCGTGGGAGAATCAGGCCCTTTGGGACCGCATCGCGCCTTTCTACAGGGTGAAGAACATTCTGACGCCCACGCTGTTTGTCGGCGGCAACATTGATTGCAACGTGCCGATCCTCGGCGGCGAGCAGATGTATCTGTCGCTGAAGGAGTTAGGGCGCGAGACGCTGCTTGTTGTCTACCCGGACGAGTATCACGAGTTCAAGACGCCCTCCCATATAAAGGACCTCGATGAGCGCTACCTCGCCTGGTACGCGCACTACGTCAAAGCCGACGGCACCCCCGCGCGCCCGGCCCCCGGTAACGATAAGCCGCCCGCAGACTGATCGCTCCTTTGGCGTGCGGCTGCCGCAGGTGCGGTTGAAGCGCTCGATTGCCTTCGCTATCCGGGGCCTCGCCTCGCCGGCGGCGCGATCGAGGTCTTCGACGACTGGCCGCACATACGCGGCTAAGACGAGCAGCGCGCGTTCTAAGAGTGTTTGCCTACCCTTCTGGGCCCCGAATTCGATTCTCTTCTAAGGCGCTATCGGCCGCTTCTATATGCGCATCCACCACAAAAAAATAACGGGTCCAGCCAGGCGCAAAGTTTTTGAGGGATTTGCATGGCCGCTGGCCTCGCGCTATCCTCCTTGCACTCCTGGAGGAATTGCATGCGTGGGCCGCTAAGAGTCATCGCTCTTGTCTGCTTGCTGATCGTTGCGTTTCCGGTTCTTTCCGTCGGCGCGCAAAACTACGATCCGAAACTTTATTCCGGGATGCGCTGGCGGTGCATCGGTCCTTTTCGCGGCGGGCGCACCGTGGCCATCAGCGGCGTTCCGCAGCAGCCCAGTGTCTTTTACATGGCTGCGGTGAACGGCGGAGTCTGGAAAACCAACGACTTTGGCAACACCTGGCTCCCGATTTTCGATGAACAAACTTCCGGCTCCGTCGGCGCGCTGGCCGTTGCGCCATCAGATCCGAACATCCTCTACGTCGGGAGCGGCGAAGGATTGCAACGCCCGGACCTGGCGGTTGGTGATGGCTTCTACAAGTCAATCGACGCGGGAAAGACGTGGACGCATCTTGGCTTGCGAGACGCGCAACAGATTACCGCCATCGTTGTGGATCCGCGCAACCCGGACCGTGTTTTTGTTTCTGTGCAAGGCCATCCCTACGGACCCAATACCGAGCGCGGCATATTCCGCTCCCTTGATGGCGGCAAAACCTTCGAAAAAGTTCTCTATAAAGACGAAAACACCGGCGGCGCCGACCTGGTGATGGCCCCTGGAAACCCGCAGGTTCTGTTCGCGGCTCTCTGGGCGGCGCGCGTCGCTCCGTGGGAAATTCGCAGCGGCGAATCGTTTGTGATTCCCGGCAGCGGCCTTTACAAATCCACGGACGGCGGCGGCACCTGGCGGCAAATCACCAAGGGCCTTCCCGGCGCGGACGATCTACTCGGCCGCATGGGCATTGCGTACGCCCCCAGCAATCCGAATCGCATGTATCTGACCGCTGAAGCGAAAAAGGAACCCGGGATTTTCCGCTCCGAGGATGGCGGCGAAAGCTGGCAGCACGTCAACGAAGATCATCGAATCGGCGGCCGCGGCCCGGGCGCAATGGGCATCGCCGTTTCGCCCGATAACCCCGACCTGATCTACGTCGCCAATACAACAACGTGGAAATCCACCGACGGCGGGAAAACTTTTGTGGGCTTCAAGGGCGCGCCCGGCGGCGACGATTACCAGCACATCTGGGTCAATCCGAGCAACGCGCAGACGATCGCGCTTTCGAGCGATCAGGGAGCGGTCATCAGCGTCAATGGTGGGGAAACCTGGAGCAGTTGGTACAACCAGCCAAGCGCTCAGTTTTATCACGTCACCACGGACAACCGCTTTCCTTATTGGGTCTATGGCGCGCAGCAGGAAAGCGGCAGCGCGGCAGTCATGAGCCGCAGCGACGTCGGAGAATTAACGTTCCGCGAGTGGAGTTTGCCGGGCGTCGAAGAGTACGGCTACATTGCGGTGGACCCGCGCGACTCGAATATTCTTTATGGCGGCCGCATCACGCGCACGAACCAGGCGCTAAACGAATACGCGAACGTGGCGCCCGAGCCGATTCGTACCGGCCAGTATCGATACAACCGCTCGCTGCCGATCGTTTTTTCGCCGTTCGATCCGGGCATTCTGTACTTCGCCGCAAATGTATTGTTCAGGACGACCGATGGCGGGCGCTCGTGGCAGGTCATTAGTCCGGATCTTACCCGGGAAACGCCGGAAATTCCGGCCAACCTCGGCGCTTTTTCCGCGGGCGACCCGGAAAAAGGCAAGCATCGCGGCACGATTTATGCTCTCGCTCCCTCCTTGAAGGAAGCAGGCACGCTGTGGGCCGGCACAGACGACGGCTTGATTCACATCACTCGCGACGCCGGGGAGACCTGGAAAAATATCACTCCGCCACAGCTTACTTCTTGGAGCAAGGTTTCTCTTCTCGAGGCTTCGCATTTCGACGCGGGAACCGCGTACGCCGCCGTCAATCGCTTCCGCCTGGACGACTTGAAGCCGCACATCTACCGCACCCGCGACTTCGGCGCCAATTGGCAGGAAATTGTCGCCGGGCTTCCCGAAAATGCTCCGATCAACGCCGTGCGCGAAGATCCCGTGCGGAAAGGTCTGCTCTTCGCGGGTTCTGAAACCTCGGTCTACGTTTCGTTCAACGAAGGGGACACCTGGCAGTCGTTGCAGCTGAACCTTCCCCACACCTCCATGCGCGACCTGGCCATCCACGGCGACGACCTGATTGTGGCTACTCATGGCCGCTCCTTCTGGATCCTCGATGACATCACCCCGCTCCGCCAGTTGAACGACCGGATCGCAGAATCTCCGGTGTTTTTTTTCCAACCGCAAGAAGCCTTGCGCTGGCGCTCGAACCGCAATCCCGATACGCCGCTGCCGCCGGAAACGCCCGCGGGGAAAAATCCCGCAGATGGCGCCGTCCTCGACTACTTCCTTGCCGCCGCCGCGACCGGCCCGGTTACTCTGGAAATTCTGGACTCCACCGGAGCAACCGTGCGCCGCTACTCCAGCGCCGACCCGCCGCTGCCCATGGATAAAATTGCCGCCGAGCATCCGATTCCTATGTACTGGGTGCGGCCCGCAAGGACTCTTTCGTCCGCGCCGGGCATGCACCGTTTTCTGTGGGATCTGCGTGGGGAGCCGCCGAAATCCCTTAACAAGGAATTTCCCATTTCGGCGATCGCGCACGATACGCCCTTGCTTCCGCTCGGAGCCTGGGCGCTGCCTGGAAGCTACACCGTCCGGCTGACGGTGGACGCCCAGCAGTTCAGCCAACCGCTAACTGTGAAGATGGATCCTCGCATCAAGACGCCCGTTCAGGATCTGGAAGCGCAAGCCGCACTGGAATCCGGCTCGGTTTCCGGCATGAACCATAGTTTCGACGCCCTGGGCCAGGTGCAATCCGTCCGCGCGCAACTGAAAGAGTCTCTGGCGAAGGCGAGGGGGAAGCTGGCCGATTCGCTCGCGGAATTCGACAAACAGTGCGCTGCGCTTGCGGGCGCAACCACCGGCACTTTTTTCGGAACTCCCCCCAGCGGCAAGCAGACGGAGAGTTTCTCCACCCTCAACCAGCACTTTGGCCAGTTGCTGGGGCTGGCCGATTCCGCGGATGCTGCACCTACGACGCAGGCGAACAAGGTTTATGCCGAGCTGACCAGGGAACTGGACTCGCTGCTAGGACGCTGGAATGACCTGAAGCAGAACTCCGTCCCCAAACTGAGCAGCGAACTCCAGAAAGCCGGCCTCACAGCTCTGGATATCAACAAGCCTCTCAATCACGATATGAGCGAAGCCGGCGGTGGTGACGACGAGCCGTAGAAGCTCCTTTTGCGCTATTCCCGTAAATGGCTGAAAAAGATAGAAATACATAAAATATGGACCATGGTCAGACTATAGTCGGACTATGGTTTTACTATAGTTCGGCACTGGCGTAGGTTCCTTCACAATTCTTGGAGACATCGTGGGGCCTATCACTTACATTTCTGACAGGGAAGCAGCGCGCGATCCCGACGAAGAAAAGTGATGCGTTACCTGCTCGATATGCACATTTGGCTTTGGATGCTTCTTAAACCACCCAAGCCGAGTTCGCTCGTCCGTCAGACTCCCTACGAGCCCGGCAACGAACGCTACATTTCTCTGCCCTGCGGATTGCGCGCACCTCAGAAGAGGTGGTTGATCGGCGTACCCGGCCTAAAGGTTGTCGCAAACGTCTGACTTGGTGCCCTCGTCTTGCAATTCCTCAACGCAAATATTTCTGAAAGAAAGCCGAGATGCGCTGGCTGGCGTCTGCGGTCGCTTCAGCACGATAGCCCTGCTTGTTGTTCGGGTTTTGAAAGGCGTGGCCTGCGCCGTCATAAATCTTGATGTCCGCGATTTTCCCATCCGCCTTCATCGCGGCTTCAAACGCCTTCACGTCTTTCGGCGCAATTCCCTGATCATCTGCGCCAAAATTCCCCTGCACCGGCGCTTTGATCTTTGCCACTAACGCTGGCTCTGAAGGCAGCCAGCCGTAATTCACCACGCAAGCGGCCAGTTTCGGCTGGTCCACGGCCAACTTGACGGACCAACTTCCGCCCATGCACCATCCGATTGAGCCGATCTTGCCGGCATTCACGTCCGGGCGCGAAGAGAGATACGCATACGCCGCCTCAAGGTCGCGCATCCCGCGGTCATCCGGCAATCCGCGCATCAGGACATGCGCTTCGTCGGGGTTCGCCGCCACTCGTCCGCGATAGAGATCCACCGCCAGCGCCACAAACCCCTGCGCGGCGTATTTCTGCGCCTGCTCCTTCACCCAATCGTTCAGTCCCCAGTATTCATGAATCACGATGATCGCCGGGTGCTTGCCCGCGCCATCCGGTAGCGCCAGATAGCCGCTCACCGTGTCATCGCCGCTCTTGTAGGTGATTGTCTCTGTCTTCGGCGCCCCCGCGCGCAGCGCCAGCCCGAAGGCCAGAATTCCCATCGCCAGCACGGGCAGAAAAACTTTACGATTCATCGCTGCATCCTCCGAAGGAAAAGGCTCCGAACTTTAGCGCATCCCGGAGCCTGAAACTACTCCGAGTTGTTTTGCCAGGCTTAGCTGGACGGCTTTTGCAGCTCGTCCAACGAGGTCAGCACGTCGTCGCTGTGCGTTTTCACATCCACGCTCGTCCACACCCGCCGGACGACCCCGTTTGGATCGATCAGGTAGGTATGCCGCGCCGATAGCTTTGCGACGCCCAGATTCATCACCGAGTCATACTTCTCCGATACTTCTTTGTTCGTGTCCGCCAGCAGCTTGAAGGTCAGGCTTTCCTTGGCGCAAAACTCCTGATGTGACTTTTCGTCCTGCATGCTGACGCCCAGGATCACGGCCTTCTTGGCGTCATACTTGGCCAGGTCCCGCTGGAAATTGTGCGCCTCGATCGTGCAGCCGGTGGTCATATCCTTCGGATAGAAATACAGCACCACCCACTTGCCCTTGAAATCATGCAAGCTGATGGGCTTTCCTTCCTGCGAATTCAGCGTGAAATCCGGCGCTGGCGTCCCCACGGCCGGCGATTTGTCTCCGCCCCGCAGACTCGCGCTAAGGACTGCAAGCAGAACTGCCGCCGCCAGTATTCCTCCGATCGCCATCCACATCGGTTTTTTCCTCATGGTTGCCCTCGCCTGAAAATACCAAATCTGGGCGCAATTCGCCCAGTGAAAAGATGCGCGGAATCCCGAGGACGGGTACAGCGGGAAGGGATTTCGAGAATTGACGTCTTGACGCCGCTGCTTCTTGCCCACGGGATCCCCTGCAGGTACCGGCGGCGATGCCGGGCCGGAAACAAACCGTTTGGCTTCTGCGCTCCGCGTGCTCCCGCCACTCCAGGCAATACGACGCGATTGATTGAGGGGGATTCCACCGCCGTCGAGTTCCTTGGAGGTCTTCTTGTTGCACTCGCCCGACCAGATGAACACTCGATCTCAGATGTCGCCCAATGGGGCTCGCAAGAATCGTTTTACCAGGGATTCCACGGTGGGGTTTCATGTTCAAAAGGTGCCCTGCAGGGAGGGGACTCCAAAGAGACGTGGAAGATCAAGGAAAGCTGGGCCTGCGCGGTGAGCGATTCGACCCTCATCGTCTGCACCAGGCCAAGCTCGTCTAATCTGTCTGGAGGAGAGTTTCTCCGGCAACTGTGATGCGCACTCTGGGCATCTGCTTTCTGACCGTATGCCCTCGATGAGCCGAGCACTTTTGCGATCCTTCTGGCGCGGAAAGGATTTGCGGACGCAGGAAATCCACAAGTCAATCTGCTGAGAATGGGCGGGATAGCACCGGCTTCGTTTTTTTCTTCTTTTCGCTTGCGCGCCACATCCCCCCGGCGTAGAAGGAAGTCGTGAGCTCTTTGAGCTCCGGAGGGTTGCATGAATCCACCGGGCTTAGAAGCGCAAGAAAGCTGAGCACACCGCTCTTGCGGTGCGAGTCGCGAGCGAACCGGTTGAGTGCTGATCGGCTCGCCAAGCGACGCAGCAAAAGAAAAAAGAGGGCCCTCATGGAGGGTCCTCTTTGTATTTACAAACGCCTGATTTGAACTGGACGCTGGTTTGCCCCAATTTGCGGTTGGCGTTTCCGCCTCAGCCTGTCTACTGATCAAAGAAGTGGCGCGTCACCGCGAAGCCGGCTGATGCGAAGCGTGCTGGTGTTTCCCGCCGTGCTTCTTTGAATGGTGGCGGTTGCGATGATGTTTAGAGGCATGCTGGGTGGATGGGTTGCCTGACGATTCCGGCGCCGGAGATTGCCGGCCGGCGGAAAGTGTCGACAGACAAAGCACTGCGGCGAAAACCAAAATAATGCGTTTCACTCGAAGCTCCCTTGGGAAATCCCCTGTAGGCAGAATTCAAGCACAAAGCGAGGCAAATGTCAGGAGAAAGAAAGAAGAAGCCGGGTCCGGGTTTCGAAAGAGGAAACGGCGGAAGGTCTAGCCGCCGAACTTCGTCTGCAGCATGTGAATGACGGCGTTCTGCTTGGCAATGACCTGAGCCTGCCAGGTCAGAGCGACGGCCATGAGGCTCATGGAAAAAATGCAGAGCGCGAGCGTCAGCCCCATCTGTGTTTCCGTAGCGGGTACACCGAATACACGACGCATCCAGGCCATAAGGGCTCCCAAGAACAGCAAATTGAGCAAGCACAAGTTAGGGAGCAATCGGTTGGCCAACCCTAGAGAGGGTTCCGGACCCACATTATCGTGCTTTTTCAAGAGGTTATCGCCCTATCCGGTTTCCATAATCGGCGGGAATACGCCCAATGTGCAAATTACGGCACAAATTGTCCCTTCTCTTTCCAACGGCTTAAACATCTTGGGCTTTCGATCTGTTGTGGCGCACGCGGCAGTCTCGCTGCCTGCCAGCCCTCTAAATCTGGCGGGTCAGAATCATCTCCAACGCCAGTGGCCACGTTTCCGGCGAAAAGAGCGGAAGGCTCTTGTACTTGCCGTTTGCTTCACTAGCCCCCCTCTCGCGCCCGGCAAGCAGCAAACAGCGGTCGCCAGCCGGGAAGAGCTCCACGGCTTCGTCCGCGGAGGCGATCGCAATGTTGAGTGGATGCGCCCGGAAGGAGCGCTGGTAGAGCTCGGAAAGGTCGCGAACACAGGAGGGGAGACTTGCGCCAACCGCGAACGACCACAGCGAGCCGCGCGGGCGCACCCGGGCCTTTCGCTTGACAGCTTCCTGCTGGAATCGCTGGATATCCGGTTCAGACGCGCCGGCAAAGAAAAACAGCTCATCGAAATCGCGCTGCCTCAAAAGCTCCGCCTCGCGCTGAGGCAATCCGACATTCTGGGAGAGTTCTCGCGGGGAGAGCGAGCGCAGGGTTACTACTTCGATGCTCGTCTCTTCCGCGAGCACGTCCAGCATCTCTGCCGCGGCGGGCTGCGGAGATGCCACTGGAACGCACGTAAAGCGCCCCAGGCGCATGCTGCGCGGGGGTTTCAGGTGGAAGTAGTCTTCTGGCAGGAAGGCGCCAGAACCGCCCTCAGCGAGGAAAGGATGCCCGAGTCCAAATTTTCGAATCGTGGCGTCAAACTGCAGGCGGCTGCGCGCGGTAACCGGGACAAATGGGATGCTTGCCTCGCCCAGGCCCTCCAGAAATTCTGCAAAGCCAGTCACGGCCTGGTTTGTCGCACTCACCAAATTGTCGGTGGCACAATAGACAACTGTCGTTGTCGAACGCAAGAGCAAGCTCCAGAAACGGTCAGCCGGACTCCCTGAGGTCGAAAAGGGCTGCGACCAGTGTGAGGATTGCCCTTGGCAAACGCAAGCACGGAGGCCTGAAGACAAAAAAAGGCGGGAAGCCATAGCTCCCCGCCCTCGGTTCGATTTGTTCGCTTCGCTTAGCTGCCGGACTTGGAGGAAGCAGACGTCGCAGGCTGTGCTCCCGCCTTTGGCGTGCTCAAATAGCCGCTGATCGAGTTCTTGCCGATCTTGTTGATGACGACTTCCTCGGCCTGGTGCGTGCCGGACGGATAGACGATGATCGGAGAATTGATGTTGCGGTTCTTTTCTTCCAGCTTCTTGTCCTCGAGGACGACCACGACGCTGGCGCGGTTGTGCTTCTCGTTCACGCCCTTGAGCTCGACGGTGACGTTACCGACCTTCTGGGGCTTGTTCTTGCCGGCGATGGTGAATTCGATGTAATCGCGCTCACCCTGGCGGCGCAGAACGTCGATCTCATCGTGGTTGCGAGCGATCAAGGTTCCCAATTCGCTGCGTGCCATGTTTAGATCATTGTTCGTTTTGGCCAGATTGTCGCTGACCGTGGCTACCTTGGTGTCCACCGTTTTCACGTCGTCGGTGGTTGCCTTGGTGGCGAGTTCGGTGTGCACAGAGGTGTCCAGCGCGGAGAGCTTCTGCGTGGTCTCAGTGTTGAGCTGCGCCGCTTCAGTGCGAGCCTTCTTCAGCTGGCTCTGGGTAATCTTGAGCTTGTCGGTCACCACCTTCAGATCGCCCTGGAGGTCGGTGTTGGTCTTTTCATCAATGGCGAGGCGGTCTTTCATCGTGGCCAGGTCCTGCTGTGTGGACGTCTGAACAGCCTTAACCTGATCGGTGACGGCTTGCTTGGCGGCGTCCAGCTTGGTCGAATTCGACCAGCCGAAGAAAAGGCCGCCCAGTGCAATCAGGGCCAGAATGGCGATCGCAGGCATTTGCCAGGAAGAGCCACCCCTATCAGTATTTGTGTATTCAGGAATTTCAGACATAGTAGATTTCTTCTCCTCACCCATTCGGGTAAACCGTTCGTCTTGCAGAATGGCAGCCATTAGCGGCTGCCCAATGCTTTCGATGTTGAGTGTATGTGCAAGCGAAATGCCGATGAGGGTCGGGGTGGACGAATGGTCTAAGTAGTTGCCAAACGGGCAGTTACTCACCCTGCCCAAAGGGGCAGGTAGTACTAGGTCCTGCAATCTTTACCCGAGTGTGAACCTTGGCGATGAATTCCTACGTAGTGCAAGAATCTTCCACATTTATGCCGGCTTGCCTAAGCTCGCCGTAAAGCTCTGTGGGGGACCGGAAATGGATCCCGGTAAAGCCCAAACGCCGGGCGGCGGCTACATAGTCGAGGATGTCGTCAATGTAGACAGCCTCCTCGGCCCGGACCTTGCACGCCCGCAGGGCTTGCCGGTAGATGAGAGGTTCGGGTTTGCTGGCACCTACCGAGCAGGAGTAGGTGCGAACCGCCTTCGGAAAATAGTCGAAGAAGTCGTAGGTTGATTCGAGCTTCTCGACGTGAATGGGATCTGTATTCGACAGCAGGCCGAGGCGGTAGTTTTTTCCGAGCCCGGCGAACAGGGAAGTTTTGTGGATCGGATGGGGATCGAGCGCGGAATTCCAGACGTTTTTGAACTGCTCAAAATCGAGGGAGAGGTCAAACCGCTTCGAAAGGTGCAAGTGCCAATCGCGGGGGGACAAGCGCCCCTCCTGCCAGTCTGGCCAGCGCGGATCTTTTTCGATCGCGGACCACAATTCTTCGGGGCCGAGGGGAAGTCCCTGAGCCAGGGAGGTTTTCACCCGTTGGATGTCCACGCGAATCAGCACTCGACCAATGTCAAAGATTACGGCGCGCAACTTGGGCATGGGCTAGGGCTTCTCTGGCGTGGTGGCGGTGGATGCGGCGGGAAGTCCTTCTGCATGGCGCGCCCGGAAGACGCTGATGATGGCAGGGAGGAGCGAGAGGAAAATCACCACGAGGATGACGTAATGAATGCGTTGGCTGATATTGGGAATCGTGCGGCCGAGGAAGAATCCACCTAGGATCATCGTTCCCACCCAGATGGCGCCGCCGAAGATGTCGTAGAGCAGGTAACGGGGATATGACATGCGCGCGGCGCCAGCCACGGGCGGGCAGAAGGTTCGGATGATGGGGATGAAACGCGCCATGATGATCGTGCTTCCGCCATATTTTTCGTAGAAGTCGTGGGCTCGTTGCAGGTGGCGCCGCTTGAAGAAGAAGGAATCTTCGCGCTTGTAGATTGCTACCCCGGCTACCCTGCCGATCCAGTAGCCGATTTGATCACCCAGGATCGCACAGAGCATCACGGGCAGCAGAATCCACTTCAAGGGGATGACACCCGCAGCGGAAAAGATCCCCGCGGTGACCAGCAGGGAATCGCCCGGAAGAAAAAAGCCAACGAAAAAGCCTGTTTCGATGAATACGATGATGCAAACGAGCAGCGGCCCGCCGTTGCGGATTATTCCTTCGACGTCGTAAATCGAGTGGAGCAGGTGGCGGATGGATTCCAACAAAGCGATTCATTCCTCACAGGAACAGGGATTGGGATCAGCTGGTGGGAACGCAGGATGAAAAATGTCCCACTCCCCATAAGGTAGCAGAAAAGGGCTGGATTCTCGCCACTTTCCTGCCACACCGCAACGGCGGTGCTAATGAAATTCACCCACCAGCCACGGTATCTCATCGCAGCGCCTCCGCGAGCATTAGTTCGCCTTGCTTGCCTAAGGCGGATTGCATGTCGTTCTGGCGATTCAGCAATAGTTTGAGCCTTGGAACCGCGGAGCGCGCCTCGGCGCTGCCTGCTTCGATGGCTTCGTCAATGCGGTCAAAATCGTCCCAGGCCAGCCCCTGCACCGCGGGACGCAGGACCAGGTCGGCGTAACGTTCCCACGCCTCCACCTGGTGCTTTTGCGCGGCGCTGACCGCACGGCTGACCACCTGAAAGATGTTTGTCGGGGCGCCGCGCTGGCCGTCGTGAAGTCCCACGGAAACGCCGACGACAATTTCCGCGCCCATTTCGCGGGCCGCGCGGGTCGGCACCGGAGCCACAATTCCGCCATCGGCCAGGCAGCGCGTGCCGATCTCTACCGGCTCGAAGAGGCCAGGGAAAGCGCAACTGGCGCGAATCGCTTGCGCAAGGTTTCCTTGGCGGAAGACCACTGGATCGCCGGTTCCGAGATCGGTGGCGACAATGGCCAGCGGCAACACGAGATCTTCAAACTGTCTAGTGCCGAAGAGCTTTTGCACCAGGGCGCCCAGCCGTTCGTTGCTGGCCAGGCCGAAGCGCGAAACCCGCCACTTGGCGAAATCGCGGAAGCGGATTTCGCGGCACTTACTAATGATGCGGGGAAGCGGCACGCCGCTGGCGTAGGCGGCACCCAGGATGCTGCCGATGCTGCTGCCCGCGATGGAAGTGACCGGAATTGCGTTTTCGCGGAAGGTGCGGAGGACGCCCAGATGCGCGTAGCCGCGGGCAAATCCGCCACCGAGCGCGAGGCCCACTCCCAGGCGCGGCACGTCCGGCTGCGATAAGGAAGGCGGGGCGTGGAAATGTTTGGTCACGAGGATAAGTGTCGCAAGTGCGTGGGGCTCCGGCGATGGGTCAGGCGTCCTGAAATTGGGGTACTAAAGTACCTGCCTAAGAAGTGCTCGCAAAAGGGCATTCGTGGGCTGGCAGTACTTAAATACTAGTCGGGTGCCCTCGCTGTACCATTGTCGGACTCCGCCAGAGAAGCGATTCTACCCCTGCACAATGCGTCGACTTCATCGCCGAAGGAGCCCCATGGAAGAAGGCTACAACGCGTGGTTGGGACAGGCGGTGGTTCTGCAGGTCGCTCTCGGGGATATCAAGGTTCCGCTGCGCGGAAGACTCCTGAAAGAAGGCGGGGAGACGGTACGCATGCGGGTTGGCGATGGATGGGACATTGACATCTACAAGGCGATGATCCTGACAGTTGAAAAAGACGGAATGGCACTGATTCCAGCATGAGGGGAGAAGAGAAAATGGATAATCAGATACCGAAGTACGTCACCCAGTCTCGCGCGGCATACCTGCTGGGACTTTCCGTAGCGGAGATTAGCCGGATTTCCCGGGAAACGGGCATCGGCCATGTGGAGCGCGCCGGCCATATCGAGGAGCGCTTTTTCACCTACGAAGAATTGCAGCGGATTTGCGTGCTGGCCACCCAAGAAGGAGTGGTGACGCACTAAAGCAAGATTGAATTTCCTCAGGCCCCCCCTCAGGATGTACCCCCACCCCGGCTCGTTGCCCCCAGCGAGCCGGGGTTTTCTATTCTTGTGGAAGCTGATTTGCGAGTATTGAAACGATTCAGAAAACCTTTGACAGAATATGGTATCGCGGGGAAACTAAGCGGCGATTCTTCCGGGGTGCTTCGTTTTCGAGATAAAAACGCGAGCTTCTTTCCGTGGAGTGACGCATTGAGGAAACCAAACCATTGTCTCTGACCTCGCTTGATTGGGCAGCCATCGCGGGCTACCTGCTGATCACGCTGGTGCTTGGGTTGTATTTCCGGCGCAAGTCCGCGCAGAGCACGGCGGATTATTTTGTTTCTGGGCGCCAGGTGAGCTGGTGGCTGGCGGGCACTTCGATGGTAGCCACGACGTTTGCCGCGGACACGCCGCTGGCGGTGAGCGGACTCGTCTACACCCAGGGCGTGGCAGGGAACTGGCTGTGGTGGAGTTTTCTGCCCTCGGGCATGATGACGGTTTTTCTGTTTGCGCGATTGTGGCGGCGCTCGGGACTGATCACCGACGTGCAGTTTGCGGAGATGCGCTACCACGGGAAGCCAGCGGCGTTTCTGCGCGGATTCCGCGCGGTGTACCTGGGCTTGCTGATGAACTGCCTGATTCTTGGGTGGGTGACGAAGGCGATGGTGAATATCATCAGCACTTCGTTGGGCATCAGTGACGCGAGGGCCCTGGCGGTTTGCGTGTTTTTCCTGATGCCATTTACGGGGGTTTACGTTTCGCTGGGCGGATTGTGGGGCGTGCTGTGGACAGATCTGTTTCAATTTGTTCTGAAGATGGCGATTGTGATTGCCGTGGCTTGGTACGGTGTGCATGCAGTTGGCGGAATGCCGCAGTTGCTTGAGAAGTTGGCGGCGAAGCGGAGTCTGGCTGGGCCGAACGCCAGCGACATCACGGCGTTGCTGCCGGACGTTTCGCGCGGGCTGACGGGCGAAGCGCTGTGGACTTTGCCGGTCATCACGTTTGTGGTGCATCTGGCGGTGCAGTGGTGGGCGTTCTGGTATCCCGGAGCGGAGCCGGGGGGCGGCGGCTATATCGCGCAACGGATTTTCAGCGCGCGCGACGAACGCCACGGGTTGCTCTCGGTGCTGTGGTTCAATCTTGCGCATTATGCGCTGCGGCCATGGCCTTGGATCTTGACGGCGCTGGCGGCAGTGGTTCTCTACCCAGGACTTGCGCAGCCTGAACGCGGGTACATGCTGGTTGCCACGCAGCATACGCCACATGCGCTGCTCGGCATTTTGCTCGCCGGTTTTATGGCCGCGTTCATGTCCACCGTTGCGACGCAGCTGAATTGGGGAAGTTCCTATCTGGTGGAGGATTTCTACCGGCGATTCGTGAAAAAAGACGCCAGCGAAGCGCACTATGTTAACGCTTCACGGCTGGCAACGATTTTCCTCGTGGTGGCTGCCGCGTGGATGTCCATGCAACTGCAATCGGTAAGCGAGGGCTGGAAAATTGTGCTGGAACTTGGAGCGGGGACGGGCGGCGTTTATTTGCTGCGCTGGTATTGGTGGCGGGTGAATGCCTGGAGCGAGATTTCCGCGATGGCCGCGGCGCTCGTGACGACGCTGGCCTTGCACAGCCATTCGTTATGGATGAGCATCGGGGGGCGGCCCGTGCCGTTCGAAGGATCGGACCCGGTCGTGTTCGCGAAAACGACGCTGTGCACCACGGGCGTGACCACGCTGGTGTGGCTATGCGTTACGCTGCTCACTCGAGCGGAGCCCGAGCAAACGCTGGTGGATTTTTATCGAAAGGTGCGTCCCGACGTGCGGGGCTGGGGTCCCGTGGCCCAGGCAAGCGGGGTGGAGGAGACGACTCGCGATCTTGGAACAAATCTTCTAAGCTGGCTGATTGGCTGCGTTTTTGTGTATACCGCGCTGTTCAGCATCGGGCAGTTTTGTTTTGGGCGGATGGCGCCGGGACTATTTTTGGGGCTGGTGTGCGCGACAAGCGGTGTGGCATTGTATCGCCTGATGCCAAAGCCCACTGAATGGCGCGCCTCCTGAAATGACTTCTCCCTCGCCCACAAAAGGCAGGCACCACGCGTTGCTGGCCGGGTTTCTTGGCTGGACGCTGGACGCCTTTGATTTTTTCGTGATCGTTTTTCTCTACGATACGCTTTCCCACCAGTTTGGCGTTTCCAAGAAGTCCATCGTCTTCACCACTACGGCCACGCTGGCGCTGCGCCCTGTCGGCGCATTTATCTTTGGCCTGCTTGCAGACCGCTTCGGGCGCCGCATCCCGTTGATGGCCAATGTGATTTATTTTTCGATCATTGAGCTGCTTTGCGGGTTTGCGCCCAACTACACCGCGTTCCTGATTCTTCGCGCGTTGTTCGGCATCGGCATGGGAGGGGAATGGGGCGTGGGTGCTTCGCTGGCGATGGAGGCGGCGCCGACTCGGTGGCGCGGCATCCTGAGCGGCATTTTGCAGAGCGGCTACTCGATCGGCTATTTGCTCGCGGCGATGGCGGCGCGTTTTGTGTTACCGGCGTGGGGCTGGCGGCCGATGTTCTGGCTGGGGGCGCTGCCGGCGCTGCTGGCTCTCTACATTCGCACCAAGGTGCCGGAATCGGAGGCGTGGCAGCATCATCGCGCCGGCAGCATGGGCGGCGTGCTGCGCGTGGTGGCCGCGAATTACAAACGGTTTTTCTACCTTGTGGTGCTGATGGTGTTCATGATGTTTCTTTCGCACGGCACGCAGGATTTATATCCGGACTTCCTGAAGGAGATTCACAAGGTGGCGCCGTCGCGGGTGGCGGATATTGCGATGATTTACAACGTGGGAGCGGTGATCGGCGCGGTGATTTTCGGATCGTTGTCGCAATCGCTGGGGCGACGCAAAGGAATGATGGCGGCGTTGGGGCTGTGCCTGTTGGTCATGCCGTTCTGGGCTTTTGGCGGCAGCGTGCCGGTGCTGATCGTGGCCACCGTGTTCATGCAGATGGGCGTGCAGGGAGCGTGGGGCGTGATTCCGGTCCATTTGAATGAGTTGGCGGCGGACGCGGCGCGCGGGTTGATGCCAGGACTGGCGTACCAGTTGGGAATTTTGTTTGCGGCGCCGACGAACACGATCGAGTATGCGCTGCGCGAGCGGTTCGGGTATCAGTGGGCGCTGGCCGGGTTTGAGATTGTGACGATCGCGGCACTGGTGCTGCTGCTGTGGCGCGGGGCGGAAGAGCATAGCCGCAGCTTTGTGGGCCAACCGGCGCAAACACCTGATCATTGATGGTAAGGTGCCTGCGGTGTAAGGGGCATAATTTCGCTGAATTTTTCCATGCCGGATGGCTAGAAGCCAAAACGTCTCGTGTGATAATATTTATAGATACGTTGCGCCCTTAGCTCAGCTGGATAGAGCGTCTGGCTACGAACCAGAAGGTCGGGTGTTCGAATCACCCAGGGCGCACCACTTCCAATCAGAGGTTGCGCCGCTTAGCGGTCTTTTTCTCACCAAAGACGTCGCACCCCGTAGCTTTCGAAAGATGCTTCATTACTGATGATAGGTATATTTTCGGCCTGAACTTGGGCGATCAGCATGCGGTCAAATGGATCTTTGTGAGGGCCAGGCAAGAGCCCTGCCCGAATGCCATGTTCTGCAGAAATGGCTAACGATTGAAAACCTTCCCGCTCAATTAGGCCAGAGAAATCGGCCGCCAGGTCAGCAGCAGTTGGAAGTTTTCCCAGCCTGACCTTGATGGCGATTTCCCAAGCCGAAGCAGCACTCACTATCAGTGTGTTTTTGGTTTCCGCAATGATCTTTCGAGCGGCTCGCGTTAGCGCAGGGTCATCGGAAAGCCACCAGAGCAAAGCATGTGTATCGAGTAGCGCACGCAACTAGACTACTCCCAGCCTGCCAGTTCGCTCATCGGAAGGGGCTCAAAAAACTCAGGCCCAACACGCAACTTGCCTTTCAACGATCCTGGCTGGCGTTTGCCTTTTACCTCGCCGACCGGAACGAGTCGGGCTACTGGCTTTGACCCCCGTGCAATGATCACTTCCTCTCCCTCGGTTGCTTTCTCAATCAGCCGAGAAAGGTTTGTTTTGGCTTGGTGGATGGTGACGATACTCATCGTAGCTCCTTAGCTAATCTAGCTTAGCTTACTAGGGGCTCCCACGCAACCTTGCTGGCTTTCTCAGCTTTCTCCTTTCTCTCGACAACCTCTAAGTCGATAGGGGGTTCACTCAGGAGAAATCGATCTGTGGCAAGGCTGCCACAAGATCGGTGAGAAAAGTTCTAAAATCGTCCCCTTGGGCGCACCATATTTCTCAATAACTTGCAAGAAGGTCATTGAGCGCGAAATTGCGGAATGTCCGTGTTCTCATGACCAAACCCCGACTTCCGGTGGACGAGGTTCTGCTTTAGGGACGGGTTTCACAATCCAGCGGTTCATAGACCCGAGGAACAAGTATCGAGTCGCCGCCATCAGGTGAAATTTCCTGCTCGTTCATGATCTTGCCGTTTTCGTCCCTGCAGAAGAAGCGAAATTCGTCGAACCAGGCCAACACTTTACAGGACCAGCGCTTCTTCCGGGGTGTAAGTCCAGGAGGGAAGCGTCAGTCGGCGGTACTCAGGCAAAGGCGGGGCAGGGCGTGGGTACTACTCGAGAATGCATCTGAGTTCAGCTCGATAGATTCGAACCTGTGTTACGACGTGGACGGGCCCGGCCATGGTCCACTCTGCCGCATCGCTCGTGCTAGCGTTTGTCCGCGGCGAACCAAGGCATGCCACGGTAGGAATCCGCCACCACCCAGGCACCGGCCGTCAGCGCGAGTGAGACCAGGGTCTCGCTCCATTGGAAAGTGTCTTTGGAGCCAGCCGCCACAACGGGTACCCAGACCAGCAGCGTGAACATGCCGATCTCGATCGTCGAGAGCGCGGCTGCCAGTCGTGCGTACACATCGAAGACCACCGCCAGGCCCGCCGCGATCAAGGCACAGCCTGTCAGATACGCCCAGAACCCATGCCACGGCAGCCAGCCAGGCACCAGCGCGACGGTATTTTTGAGATAGACGAAATGTGCCAGGCCGAAGGGGATCAAGGCCAGGCCGTAGAGCACCCTCGCGATCCGCAGACCCTTATTGCCGGCGGCGAAACCGAGGCGCTGCCGATCCCAGTCAGCGGCGAACCAGGTATACAGCACCCAGGTGCCCGCAACCATCACTGCGGTTTTGCAGGCTGACCACCAAAATTCTACGTTGGGCGCGAGGAAGATGCCTGGCACTCTCAACAACAGCAACCACAGCAGGAGATAGGCGAGCAGCACGCGGGCGGCACCGGCGGCTGCACGCCGCCAGAGTAGGCCGATGCCAGATACCAGGGAGATACAGGCACAGAGATAGGCCAGCGCGGGCACACCCTGGGGTAGCGGATCCCATACCGGGTTGAAATCGCCTTTGATCAGGCTCAGGATTCCAAGGGCGATCATCGTCGTCGCAAAGACCGCATGACCCAAGCTTGCAATGCGCATTGCCTATTCTCCGGTGGCAAATGTACTGCCTAACTAACGCTGCTACAAGCCATGCGCTTGCTGACTCGTCATCCCTGGCCAGGAAACATTCGAGAGTGGCAGAACAATGTGGCACGAGGAGTGCTCCCATCATCGGCCGGTGTTTTCGAGTCTGCGCCGCCGGAGGGATGCGAACCTGAACCAGTCAACATCACAAGTCCTACCCTGGGAGAGAAAATCCGCCAGGAGATTCTTGCGGCCTGCCAGCGCGCGATTTGCAAACTCGGTGTCCGCGAGGGGCGGCCGCACTGCTCGGACTGAAACGCGCTACGCTTTTCTACACGATGAGGCGATTGGGCATCACACCACCCAGGAATAATGCAGAAGACCAGGCTCCACCCCGGTTAAGCTCAGTCGGTCCAGTCGAACGACTTTGTGACCGCTCGCTTCCACATCCGGTAGAGGTCCTCGCGCTTCCCCGAATTCATCCGCGGGTGCCAGGTGTGATCGGCGGCCCAGTTCGCGCGCAAATCGTGCAAGTCCTCAAAATATCCGACCGCGAGACCAGCGACATAGACCGAACCGAGTGCGGTAGTTGCGGCCCGGCTGACCGGCCGCACAACCGGCAGGTTTAAAATGTCGGATTGAAACTGCATCAAGAGATTGTTTTCAACCATCCCGCCGTCTGCGCGCATGACTTCCAGCTTGATTTTCGCGTCCTTCTCCATCGCCTCCACCACTTCACGGGTCTGGAAAGCAGTAGCTTCCAGGGCCGCGCGAGCGAGATGGCCCTTGTTTGCATACCGAGTGAGTCCCGCGATAACGCCGCGGGCGCTGGCTTTCCAGTAAGGAGCATACAAACCGGAAAAGGCCGGCACAAAGTAGACGCCACCGTTGTCGTCCACTGATCGAGCCAGAGTCTCGATGTCCGCACTTTTTTCGATGAATCCGAGATTGTCCCGCAGCCATTGCACCAGCGCACCTGCGATGGCGATACTTCCCTCAAGCGCGTACTGCGCAGGCCTCGGTCCCACCTTGTATGCGACGGTGGTAAGCAAACCGGAATTGGAAATGACCGGTTCGTCGCCGGTGTTCATCAACAGAAAACAGCCTGTGCCGTAGGTATTTTTTGCTTCGCCCGGATTGAAACACGTTTGCCCCACGAGGGCCGCTTGTTGGTCACCCAGAATGCCGGCAATCGCCACACCTCTGATAGAGTCGATTTGCGCGGAGCCGTACACTTCGCTGCTCGAACAGATTCGGGGCAGCATCTGTTGGGGAATTCCAAACGCCTGCAAAATTTCCGAATCCCAACCCAGAGTGCCAAGATTCATCAGCTGCGTGCGACTGGCGTTGGTGACGTCTGTCACGTGCGCGCCGCCGTTTATGCCGCCGGTAAGTTTCCATACCAGAAAGGAGTCTATATTTCCAAAGATGACATCGCCCGTGTCCGCCAGTTCTCGCGCGCCAGGCACATTGTTCAGAATCCAGCGAATCTTCAAGCCACTGAAGTAAGTCGCCAATGGAAGGCCGGTCTTGCCCTGGAAGCGGCCCTGGCCGCCATCGCGCGAAAACTCGGCAACCAGATCTTCAACCCGGGTGTCCTGCCAGACGAGCGCGTTGCAAACCGGTTTGCCGGTCTTGCGATTCCACACGACGGTCGTTTCGCGCTGGTTGGTAATACCGATGGCGGCAAGATCCTTGGGGCGAAATCCGCGCAGCCGCATGGCCTCAGCGATAACTTCCTCGGTCCGCCGCCAGATCTCCTCAGGGTCGTGTTCCACCCAACCTGCCCGGGGATAAATCTGCTCGTGCTCTTCCTGCGCGAGCGAAACAATCCGGCCCGATTTGTCGAACACAATAAAGCGAGTGCTTGTCGTCCCCTGATCGATGGCAGCGATGTAGCTGGACATGGTTGACCGTCCGTTGCCCAAAGGTTTTCTCTTGCCTTGGTTACAAACTGCGCGAAGGTTCGCCCTCGAGTCCCGCGATTTTCAGGTACCTTCCAATTCTACCCACGTAATCTTGTGTCGCGGATTCTATCTGCTTTGTGGACCAGCCAAGCTCCTTTCCCAGAATCGAGCCGACAAGGGGTGCTGCCTCGATCGAGGCCCTCCAACTGAAGAATTCCAGGCCGATGCGGCGAGCCAGCACATCCTCGATCGTCAGTGCCATCTCGGTCACGCTATAGGCGATTTCCGCGCGAATGGGAGCCAGACCCCCGACGAGTGGCTTTGCGAGATCGGGAGTTTTCTTCGCCAACTCCAAGACTTCGGGCGCGACGGTGCCATACCTCGCCACCAGGTGCTGCGCGGTTTCCTGCGTGATTCCGTAGTCCCTGACGAGACTCATCCAATAGACCGGCGTGAAACCACTGGAGCCGGCCAACGGACGATTGCGCGTCAGGGACGGAGTGACCGGCAAACCCAAATGTTTCTGCACCGCGTCAATCGTGTCTTCGGCCATGGCACGATGGGTAGTCCATTTGCCACCCATGATGCTGATGAGACCGCTCTGAGGCTCGATTTCCAGTTCGTCGTCGCGCGAGAGCTTTTTCGTTTCACCACTGCCGCTGCGGCTGACCAGCGGGCGCGCCCCGGCGAACCCGCTGACAATCTGATTCGAAGTCACCGGCTTTTCAAGGTATTGGTTGAGTTGGCGAAGAATGAACTCCACTTCGTCAGTGGTGACGCAGAGTTCCTCGCCCACCTCGACTTCCTTCTCCGTTGTGCCTACCAGCAGCCTGCCCATCCAGGGGACGGCAAACAGAACACGCCCATCCTCCGTCTTCGGGATTAGCATTGCGTCTTCACTGGGCAGCACCTCGAGCGGAAGCAGAATGTGACTCCCTTTGCTGAGTCTCATGCGGTGAGAAATCCCCGGCGAAGCGAGATCCCGAATGGTATCGGCAAAGGGGCCGGTGGAGTTCACAAAGGCACGAGCCAGGACCCGGAACTTCCGGTGGGATAACTGGTCCTCCACTTCCGCCGCCGCAAGTTTTCCGTCGGCACTTTTCTGAAAGTTCGAGACCCGCAGATAATTTGCTGCCTCACCACCCGACTCAGAAAACGTTTTCACCAGCGCGATATTGTAGCGTGCGTCATTGAACTGTCCGTCCGCGTAGGCGATGGAGCCGACGAGTTCCTCGTGTTTCAGCGTAGGCATGCGGCGCAATGTCTCCTGCCGCGAGAGGAAATGGCTCGGGAAGATGCTGGTCTCGCCTGCAATCAAGTCGTAGAGTTTCAGTCCGACGTCGTAATAGCCGGCATCCAGCCAGTGATAACAGGGAATCAGGAACTCGAGGGAGCGAGTGAGATACGGACCGTTCCTGAGCATGAGTATGCGTTCGTGCAGCGCGCGATTGACGACATGGTATTCCGCCGGATCAAGTTCCTTCACCGCCTCCTCGAGGTAACGAACTCCACCATGAATAATTTTTGTGGATTTGCTGGAGGTGGCGCCCGCAAAATCCCCGGCTTCGACCAGAACGGTCTTCAAGCCGCGAAGCTGGGCGTCCAGTGCGCATCCCGTACCCGTTGCTCCGCCGCCGATCACGCAGACGTCGAACGTTCCGGCCTCGATACTGTGCAATGATTCTTCGCGGCTTCTCAGGTTGTTTTCTCCGTAGCAGAGCCTATCGCACGATGCCTTTTTCCGGAAATAGGGTTACCTGCGCTCGAATGTGGCCGCCAAATTCTGCGATGCCGTGCGCTCTCGGCAATTCGTTGAGCTTGAAGGATCAGGAGCAGAATGAAGCCACGAATTCCACTCCGAGGGCTAAAGTTGTGTCACGACATCAACTTTATCGTCAACGATCCCCACAGGGCGCACCATATCCCCAGAAAGTGGCAAGATCCGATATCCGCGTGCTCCTCCGGCTGCAGCCCATTGGTAACGGCTCCGTTAAATCTGGCAAAATGTTGGGGGTGAAATTCCGCGATCCGAAAGGAGATGCGCAATCTTACAACCAGAGCAGTGGTTGCCTGTGTGGGAGGAGCGTGGGTTCGGCGTCCTTCGCACATGCTGATAGAGTTTCCCGACCCTGTTCGCTATCATGAAGCATTGATAATCACGACTTTCCTAAATTTCACCGAGAGCGAGATCTGTCCAAGATGAAACTTTGCCGATTCGGGGAGATAGGGCGGGAAAAACCTGCCGTAATTACGGGCGCGGGCGTGCGAAGAGATGTCAGCGGACATGCGCGGGATTTTGACGATGCTTTTTTTGCCGCGGATGGAGTGGAGAAACTGAGGCAATGGTTCCGCGCGAACGAACAGAGGTGTCCGGTTGTTCCGGAGAGTGCGCGTTGGGGAGCATGTATTGCTCGGCCATCGAAGATCGTGTGCATCGGATTGAATTACGCCCGGCATGCCGCGGAAACCGGAAAAGACGTGCCCAAGGAGCCGGTGATATTTATGAAAGCACCGTCTTCCTTGTGCGGGCCGTTTGATGACCTCTTAATTCCGAAGAATTCGCTGAAGACTGATTGGGAAGTGGAGCTTGCCCTGGTGATCGGAAAGCGAGCCTCATATGTTGCTGAGTCTGAGGCGATGAGGCATGTGGCCGGCTACTGCCTGCTGAATGATTACAGCGAGCGCGCTTTTCAACTGGAGCGCGCAGGGCAGTGGGTGAAGGGGAAGAGTTGTGACACTTTTGCGCCGCTGGGGCCGTTTCTGGCGACATCCGATGAGATTCAGGACCCGCACAATCTTTCGCTGGGGCTCAGCGTGAATGGCGTGGTGCGGCAGAACTCCAACACCTCGGACCTGATTTTTGGTTTGCCGAAATTGATCAGCTACTTGAGCGAATTCATGACGCTTTTGCCTGGGGATGTGATTTCGACCGGGACCCCCGAGGGAGTTGGGTTGGGAATGAAGCCGCCGCAGTATCTGAAGCCGGGAGATGTGGTGGAGTTGTTCATCGAGGGACTGGGAAAATCCAAACAGAAGGCTGTTGCCTACCGCGCAAGTTAGCGAACCATGGCGCGCACCCGGGTGTTCAAGAGAAAATCCAAACTACGAATGTCCGATATTGAACAGACGCCACCCCCCGCAATTTGTAAGATTCACTTGCCTTAGACCGCTCTGACCTCACAGTCCCGCGGGTGGAGCGATTCTGGCAAACCTCCCCAGCAAGGTGGCCATATGAAGGTTCCTCTGATTTCTTTTTCATCAATCGTGTTAATTCTTGCTTTGTTTCTGGTGCCCACAGCCAATGCTGACGGCATCATCGGAACGAATTTGAGTACGTTTGCGATTCTGGGTGGCGCGGGAGTGGCCATTAACGGAACGGGTTCCGTGATCACCGGAAGTGTGGGTGGCTGCTGCGTCGCCACCGCGGTCACCGGCGTGATACCAACAGATTTCACAATATCTGGCGGAACGGTACAATCGGGTGGTGGAATCGCGACGTCGGCTCAAGGTGAACTAGGCACTGCGATCAATGGCCTAAGCGGCATGACGCCGACCTCTCCCCCCATATCCTCGCTGGGGACAATAACGCTCGGGCCCGGAGTGTATTCAGCTCCGTCGGGGCTGACCTTGACGGGAGGAACTATCACCCTCAACGGCGGAGGCAACGCCAACGCGTTGTGGGTTTTCCAGGTAGGGAGCGGGACCTCGCTCACAGCTCAGAGCAACACGGTTATTAATGTGATCAATACAGGGTCAGGCGCCGGTGTGTATTGGGTGATGCCGGGAGGTTCCGCGGTGCTCGATCCCAACGTTACGTTCGAGGGAAACATTCTCGCCAATGCGAGCATCACTCTGGCTACCAACGATACGGATCCGTGCGGTAGACTCCTGACGCAAACTGCTTCCGTGACCCTGGCGGGTATGGACATCGTCGGCGCCGGCTGCACCGCGGGTCTCGGTGGCAGCACCGCCCTTCTGGCCGGCAGCAGCGGTTTGGGCGGTGGCGGCACGCTCACAACTTCAGGCGGCACCACTACGGTGACCGCTGCTCCGTTCCAGAGCATCGGCGGTGGCGGGGGCACGACTCCCGTTCCGGAACCCGCCACGTTCACCTTGCTCCTGGCTGGACTGCTTCCATTTGGACTTTTCGCGCTTCGCAAGCTGCAGGCAAGCTGCTAGACGGCGAAACGGGAATTGGGAGCTATTCAGATTCTGCAGGTGTGCGTCTCCGCAAATCATTTTGCGCTGGACAGGGAACCTGAACCCGTAGTCCCATCCCGGAAACCAGTGTTGAGCCGTCTTCCTCGCCTCCACCCTGTCGCTTGTAACGCCTGGCTAGGCGCCTTGCTGCGGCCGTCATTTCAACAAATCCAAATTGTCTGGAACCCACTCCTCGCCAAAAGGCGAATGTTCGGGTGTCCTGCGTCGTCTAGAGTGGCGCACCGAGATGGAACGCCATTCGGGAGAATGGCGTTCCCAGGGTGACTAGAAGGTCTTGCTCCAACCCTGGATGGATTCGGGCCGGATCAGGCTTGGATTGTGCTTTTCGGTTTTGTTGCTCATCTCCAGCGAATAGCCGTTAGCGAGGTAGGAAGGGATGTCGCGGTAGTCGGTGATCGGGATATACGGTCCATGCTTGCCCAGGCGTACGTGATAGCGATCATCCTTGAAGCGGTGCGGGAGCAAGCGGGTTCCGAGATTCTTGCCGCGCGACACGGTAGCAAAAAGCATCAAACGCCTCCCCGCTATTGAGATCGAGGGGATTCTAGAGGGAAGGAAGGGCGCTGGAAAGTGGTGTGTCTGTGGAAAAATGTGGATCGTTTTTAGGGTGATTCGTGCGATGCGGGGAGAGATCGCCGTCAGTCGACTTCGGGTTCCTGGGTGACGATGTGGATGTCCACGGCAGGGGACTCGCGCAAGAAGCGGTGCACTACGCTCAGGTAGAGAAACTTTTTCCAGTCGCGAACCAGGGCGCGTCCGAAAATAACCTGGGTGATGTGTTTGGAGCGGACGAAGTCGCCGATGGCGTCGGCGACACTGCGGCCCTTCAGACGCACAACGAGCGCTCCCAGATTTTCCGCAAAGCGCAAGTTGGCTTCCAGAATTTTGGGATTTTCCTCACGCGTGGCGAACTCACGCAGGACATGGACGACATAGAGTTCGGCATCGAGGCGCCGGGCCATGCGCGCGCCCCTTGCGATCAGATATTGGCCGGAAGGGCTGCCGGAAACACAGACGGCGATGCGTTCGCGCACCCCCCAGTTTTCGCGGATCTGTTTCGCGTCCATGTACGTTTCAAGGCTGCGGTCCACCTGCTCGGCGACCTGGCGCAGGGCGAGTTCGCGCAGTGCAATGAGATTGCCGCGGCGAAAGAAATTCTTCAGCGACTGCTCCACTTTCTCTTTGCCGTAGACGTCGCCGCGGCGCATGCGGTTGACGAGCGCTTCGGGAGTGAGGTCCACCATCACCGTTTCGCTGGCGCTCAGGGGAACCCAATCGGGAACAGTTTCGCGGACGGTGACGCCGGTGATCGCCCGGACGGTGGGAGCGATGCTCTCGATGTGCTGAATGTTGAGCGTGGAAACTACGTCAATCTTGGCGGCAAGAAGATCCTGGACGTCTTCATACCGTTTGCGGTGGCGGCTGCTGGGTATGTTGGTGTGAGCGAGTTCGTCGACGAGCACTACGCCCGGGCGGCGTGCGAGGATGGCGTCAATGTCCATCTCCTCGAACGGAGTGCCCTTGTAATCAATTTTTTTGCGTGGAACGGCTTCCAGCTGGGCGGCGAGTTCCTGGATGCCTTTGCGGCCGTGAGTTTCGATGATCCCGATGACGACGTCTTCGCCGCGGCTTTTGCGGCGGATGGCCTCGCTGAGCATGCTGTAAGTTTTGCCGACACCCGGAGCATAGCCGAGGAACAGTTTGAAAATCCCCCGTGCGCTGGGCGACGGAGAAGCGAGTTCGAGCCACTCTTCGGGCTTCTTGGGCAAGTTGGGTTCTTCTCCAGTCCTCGAAATCGTCCCGGGTTACAATAAGAGCATGGTGCGATTCGTCTCAGGCCGCGGAATCGGATTTGCAGTTGCCGCGACACTTCTAATCTCGATCACATACAGTTATACGCGATTCCTGCACGTCAACCAGACGACGGTGGCATTGTCGTTTCTACTGGCAATTTTAGCAGTTTCCGCCGTGTGGGGCATGGTAGTAGCCATTTTCATGTCGTTCAGCGCGATGCTGCTGTTCAATTATTTTTTTCTGCCCCCCATAAGGACATTCACGATTGTGGATCCGCAGAACTGGGTGGCGCTTGGCGCCTTCCTGATTACTTCAATCGTGGGCAGCCAGCTTTCCGCACGCATCCGCAGAGAGGCGGATGCGGCGCATAACCGGCGGCGGGAAGTGGAGCGGCTATACTCCTTCAGCGAGAAACTACTGGGGGAGGGCAACGTCATCCAATTGATGAACGCGATTCCGAATCACATCGTGGAATGCTTCGAGGCGGGGGCGGCGGAACTGTTCGTGCCCCAGAAAGACAAGTTTTATCGCTCGGGATACGGCGCGGCGCAAATAGACGAAGAAAAGATGAAGGCGGCTTACGTTCTGGATGAAACGAATTCGGACCCTGAGAAGTTGTTGCATTTTGTGCCGGTGCGGTTGGGTGTGAAGCCGATCGGGAGCCTGGGTATTTCCGGGGCCGTACTCTCGCGACAAATGCTCGATGCGATCGGTTCTCTCGTGGCTATCGCCATGGAGCGGGCACGGGCCGTGGAGCAACTGAGCGAGACTGAGGCGGAGCGCCAGGGCGAACGGCTCAAGTCGGCCCTGCTCGATTCGATTGCACACGATTTCCGCACCCCGCTTACGGCCATCAAGGCGGCGGCGACCGATTTGCTGGCTTCAGGCGGCCGGAACGCGCAGCAACAGAAAGAGCTGTTGACGATTGTAAACGAGGAGTGCGACCGGCTGAACCATCTGGTGGAAGAGGCGGCGGAGATGGCCAAGCTCGAATCGGGCGAGTTTGAACTGCACTTGCAGCCGGTTGCGATTTCGACGCTGGTTGAGGCGGCCCTCGGGCACTTGAAGAAAGCACTTGGAGATCGAAGAATTGTCGTCAATGCGGGGGAGGATCTGCCCCTGGTGCGGGCAGACCTGGAGCTTGCCAAGGATATTCTGGTGCAACTGGTGGACAACGCGAATCTGTACTCGAAGAAGGAATTTCCGATCACCGTCACGGCGGAGCAGGGGTGTGAAATGGTGACCGTGAGCGTGGCGGACCGCGGCCCCGGAATCGATCCCTTTGAGCAGGGGCTGATCTTCGACAAGTTTTACCGCGGCAAGGACCAGCGGTATCAAGTGCGTGGCACGGGAATGGGATTGCCGATCGCAAAGGCCATCGTGACGGCGCACGGCGGCTCGATATCGGTGACCAGCCAGCTCAATTCGGGGTCGGTGTTTTCGTTTACTCTGCCGGTTGCGTTACGGAGAGAAGAACGATGAATTCCGCGCGCATTCTTGTGGTGGACGACGAACCGCAGATTCGGCGCGTGCTGCGCTCCACGCTGGCGTTCCGCGGCTACGAGCTTGTCGAAGCGGCGAGCGGAGAAGAAGCGCTGGAACTGGCGCGAAAAGTGAAGCCGGATCTGATTCTGCTGGATGTGAATTTGCCCGGGATGTCGGGCATCGAGACTTGCCGGGAATTGCGCCGCTTCACCGCCATGCCGATCATCATGCTGACCGTGAGGAACGCGGAGCGCGACAAAGTGGTGGCGCTGGATGCGGGCGCGGATGATTACGTCACCAAGCCATTCGGGATCGAGGAACTGCTGGCCCGGGTGCGGGCTTCGCTGCGGCGGCATTCAAGCGCCGAGGCGATTCTCCCGTTTCAGTCCAAGGAGCTTTCGGTGGATTTCGAATCGCGGCGGGTGACGGCGTGTGGAGAAGATGTGCACCTGGCTCCGAAGGAATTCGAAGTGTTGAAGCATTTGATCGCTCAGCAAGGGAAACCTGTCTCGCACCGGCGGCTGTTGCAAACCGTGTGGGGGCCCGAGTACGGGGAAGAGACGGAGAATTTGCGCGTGGTGATTAACCAGTTGCGGAAAAAGATTGAGAAGGATCCGGCGCAGCCGAAATTTATTTTGACCGAGCCGTGGGTAGGATATCGGTTTCAGCCACCGAAGGCGGCAAAGAGTTTGGGGAAAGGATCGAAGTAGGAGCGACTGGCCGGTTGCGAATTGATAGCAATTGGGATGCCCGGAAGAGTGCGTTGCCCGATCTTAATATCGGTCACTACAAGGGCAAGGGCGGCTCGCCGCGGACTGCGGGCCTTAGATGGGACGCAGATGTGCCAGCTACTTCAGGGAATCTAGATCCAAATTCAATTCGAGCACATTGACCCGGGGCTCGCCGAAGATGCCGATGCTTCGCCCTTCGGTGTGTCGGGCGATTAGTGTTCTCAGCCTGTCCGCGCTTAGCCCCCGAGCTTTGGCTATGCGCGGAATCTGGAAGTCCGCGGCTGCGGGAGAAATTTCGGGATCGAGGCCGGAGCCGGAAGCGGTGACGAGGTCGGCAGGAATGGCCGCCCCGGGGTTTTCCTGCTGGAGCTTAGCTACGTCGGATTTGACCCGGTCTACCAACGCCTGATTCGTAGGTGCCAGGTTCGACCCGCTGGACGCGCCGGCGTCGTATCCAGTGCCCGCCGCGGACGGGCGCGAATGAAAATATTTTTCTGAGGTGAAGGACTGGCCGATTAATCTTGAGCCGAGGATTCGGCCGTCCTTTTCAATCAGGCTTCCGGCCGCCTGTTTGGGAAATATCAATTGGCTCAGTCCCGTCATGCAAAGCGGATAAACGAGTCCGAAAACCAAAGTGGTCACCAGCGTGAATCGCAATGCGAGGATGAGTTCTTTCTTCATAGAGGCCTCTATGCCAACCGCAGCCACGAAACAAGAATGTCAATCAGCTTGATGCCCAGGAACGGCGCAACCACGCCCCCCAACCCGTAGATAAACATGTTTCTGCGCAATAGCGCTGCGGCTCCGAGCGGGCGGTAGCGCACGCCGCGCAGAGCCAGTGGGATCAAGCCAATGATGATCAACGCGTTGAAAATGACCGCGGAGAGAATTGCGGATTCCGGGGTGCGGAGCTTCATGACGTTAAGCAAGCCGAGAAGCGGGAAAGTCCCTGCAAACATCGCGGGGATGATGGCGAAATACTTGGCGACGTCGTTCGCGACAGAGAAGGTGGTCAATGACCCACGGGTGATAAGCAATTGCTTTCCAATTTCCACGATTTCGATGAGCTTGGTGGGATTCGAGTCGAGATCTACCATGTTGCCGGCTTCCTTCGCGGCTTGCGTGCCGGTGTTCATCGCCACGCCGACATCGGCTTGCGCGAGCGCGGGAGCGTCGTTGGTGCCATCGCCGGTCATGGCGACGAGTTTTCCCTTGGCCTGTTCATGGCGGATAAGCGCCATCTTGTCTTCGGGCTTGGCCTCGGCAAGAAAATCGTCCACGCCAGCCTGGCGGGCGATGGCGGCGGCGGTCAGAGGATTGTCCCCGGTGATCATCATGGTGCGGATGCCCATGGCGCGCAGATGATCAAAGCGTTCGCGGATGCCGCCCTTGACGATGTCGGTGAGTTCAATGGTGCCGTAAACGCGGAAATTTGCCGCAACGAGAAGTGGCGTGCCGCCGGACTTTGCCACCCGGTCAACGTGCTCCTGCACTTCCTCGGGAACCCGCTGCCCTTTTTCGGCGATGTAGCGCTTGATCGCTTCCGGCGCGCCCTTGCGGATTTCCCTGCCGTCCATGTCCACGCCGGACATGCGCGTTTGCGCGGAGAAGGGAATGAATATGGGATTGTGCGGTGCGAGTTCACGGCCGCGCAGGCCGTATTTCTCCTTTGCAAGTACGACAATGGAGCGGCCTTCGGGGGTTTCATCGGCGAAGGAAGCGAGTTGCGCGGCGCTGGCAAGGTCGGCGTCGGTGACTCCGGGGGCGGCGTGAAACGCAGTTGCTTCGCGATTGCCAAGCGTGATGGTGCCCGTTTTGTCAAGGAGTAGCACGTCCACGTCGCCGGCAGCTTCGACCGCGCGGCCGGACATGGCGATGACGTTGCGCTGGATCAGGCGGTCCATTCCGGCGATGCCGATGGCGGACAGCAAGCCGCCGATCGTGGTGGGGATCAGGCAGACGAGAAGCGAGATGAGGGCGAAAATGCTTTGCGGCGCGCCGGAATAGATCGCGAAGGGCTGCAGGGTGACGACGGCCAGAAGGAAAATAATGGTCAGGCCGGCAAGCAGAATATTCAGCGCAATTTCATTGGGGGTTTTCTGGCGCGAAGCGCCTTCGACGAGGCTGATCATGCGATCGAGAAAGGTCTCGCCGGGGTTGGAAGTGATGCGCACCTTGATTTCGTCGGAGAGCACGCGCGTGCCGCCGGTCACGGCAGAGCGGTCGCCGCCGGATTCGCGAATAACCGGAGCGGATTCGCCGGTGATTGCGGATTCGTCAACGGAGGCAACACCTTCGATGACTTCACCGTCGCCCGGAATAAATTCGCAAGCGGCAACCACAACGACATCACCGGCCCGCAGCTTCGAACTTGGCAGGAGCTCTGTTGTACCGTCATCGTGCAACTTGCGGGCTTCGGTCTCGGCGCGCGCTTTGCGCAGAGTTTCCGCCTGGGCCTTCCCGCGTCCCTCGGCCATGGCCTCGGCGAAGTTGGCGAACAGCACTGTGAACCAAAGCCACAGGGTGATCTGCAATCCGAAGCGGAAATCACCGTGATGCTCGACAAGATTGGAGACGAGGACGACAAGGGTGATGACGGCGCCGACTTCTACCACGAACATAACCGGGTTTCTAACCATCAGGCGCGGATCGAGTTTCGCGAAAGAGTCGCGTATGGCGTTGCGCAGGATTTTGCGGTCGCCGAAGGAAGTTCCCTTTGCCTGGGGATTCGATGTCATGGGGTCCTCAAAACGCCTTTCCCGCGTTCATCAGCAAATGCTCGAGAATCGGCCCGAGGCTGAGGGAAGGGAAAAAAGTCAACGCGCCGACGATGACGATCACGGAAATAAGAAGCACGGTGAATAGCGGCCCGGTGACGGGAAAGGTGCCCAGCGATTCCGGGACTTGCTTTTTTGCGGCGAGATTGCCGGCGATGGCGAGAACGGGAATGACCGCGAAGAACCGGCCGAGAAGCATGGCGACAGCCAGGGTGGAGTTGTACCAGAGAGTGTTGGCATTGATGCCCGCAAAGGCCGAGCCGTTGTTGCCGGCGCTTGAGGTGTAAGCGTAAAGAATCTGCGAAAGGCCGTGAGGCCCCGGATTGCTTATGCCGGCAAGCCCCGCTTTTGTGACGATGGCGATTGCGGCGAAGATGAGAATGGTCAGCGAAGAAACCAATATGGAAAGCACGGCCATCTTCACATCGAAGGCCTCAATTTTCTTTCCCAGGTATTCGGGCGTGCGGCCGACCATCAGTCCGGCGATAAAGACTGCCAGAATGACGAAAACGATCATTCCATAAAGGCCGGAGCCGACGCCGCCGAAAACGATCTCGCCGAGCATGATGTTGATCAGGGGTACCATGCCGGCGATTGGAGTCAGCGAATCGTGGGCATTGTTGACGGCGCCGCAGCTGGCGTCGGTCGTAACCGTTGTAAAGAGCGCGGAATTCGCAATGCCGAAGCGGACTTCCTTGCCTTCCATGTTTCCGCCCGCTTGGGTTTCAGAAGCGGTGGTGTTGACGCCTTTGAGCATCGGATTGCCGCGGGATTCTGTAGCGTACGCGACAATCACGCCGGTGAGGAAGAGTCCGGCCATCGCGCTCCAGACGGCCCATCCGTGTTTTGCCGATCCGGTCATGCGCCCGAGGGTGTACGTGAGCGCGGAGGGGATGGCAAAGATCATCAGCATCTCGAGCAGGTTGCTCACTGGTGTTGGATTCTCGAAGGGATGCGCGCTATTGGCGTTGAAGAAGCCGCCGCCATTGGTGCCGAGCATCTTGATGGCTTCCTGTGAAGCAACCGGCCCTTGAGCGATGACTTGCGTGGTGACGGTGTCTTCTGATTTCGTGCCGTCAGCAGCCTGCTTTTCGATCGTTTGAGGTTCGACGAGATTTGCCTGGGTGTAAGGCGTGAGATTCTGCACGACACCTTGTGAGACGAGTGCTAAACCCAGGATCACACAGAGCGGCAGGAGGATCCAGAGCATGCTGCGGGTGGTGTCCACCCAGAAATTGCCGATGGTTTTCGATTCCTTGCGGGCGACACCGCGAATCACCGCGATCGCCAGTGCCATGCCGACAGCGGCGGAAGTGAAGTTGTGATAAGCGAGTCCCGCCATCTGCGTGAAGTAACTCATGGTGGATTCGGGGACGTAGGACTGCCAGTTGGTATTGGTGGTGAAAGAAACGGCGGTGTTCCACGCGAGGTCGGGTGCGAGATTGGGAAGTTTTTGCGGATTCCAGGGCAGCCATTGCTGGGTACGCTCGATCAGATAGAGCAGCAAGAGCGAGACCCCGCTGAAGAGCAGCATGGAGAAGCCATAACCCTTCCAGTCCATCTCCTTTGTGTCGTCTATTCCGCAGATGCGGTAGATCAGGCGCTCGACTGGGCGCAAGACGCGATCCAGGAACGTGGGCTTGCGCTCATAGACGCGATAGAGGAAATTGCCCAGCGGCCTGGTCAAAGCAAGCACCAGGCAGAAAAAGAGAAAGATCTGGAACCACCCATTGCCGGTCATGATCAGAATTTCTCCGGTTTCAGCAAGGCGTAGAGAAGATAGCCGCAGAGTAAAAGCGCAATCGCAATGAGTAGAATATTTCCAAACATGGATTTACCGGTTCACTTCAGGCGCTCGCAGGCGCGCAGGTAGAGAATGCTGACAGAAAAAAAAACGATGGTGCAAATCGCAAAAATAAGGTCACGCATGCTTTGCTCCAGTCGACAAAGAATATAGTAGCCGAACACCCTAAGAAAAAGGTCAGTCCCACATTAAGGAAACGTAAGAGCCGGGAGGGGTGGAAGGCGCCTTGCTTGTTCGGTTTCGCCGGGCGTGGGACACTGGAAACTCATACCGCAAATGACCGATCACACTCTCGCTCAACCTTCACAAACTGCGGCTGTCCCTGATGCACGCTTGGAATGGGCGTATCTGCATGTGGGATTTGTGCTGATTGGGATCAGCATGACGATGCTCGGCCCGGTTTTGCCGTATTTCACGCACCGCTGGAATTTAACGGATGGCCAAGTGGGGCTGTTTTTCTTTACGCAATATTTTGGAAGCTTTCTCGGCACACTGGTGACGAGTTGGCTCCTGCCCCGCCTGGGTTTTTCGAAAGTCATCAGCGCGGGGTATTTTTGTTTTGCGCTTGGATTGGCGTCCCTGGGGCTTGGACCGTGGTTTTTTTCGGCGGTGTTCGTGGCGATTTACGGGACCGGGTATGGGCTGGTCAATCCCTCCATCAATCTGCGTGCGACCCATTTGCCGTCCTCGAACGTCGCGGGGGCGGTGAGTCTGCTGAATTTTTCTTGGGGAATCGGCGCGGTTTCCAGCCCATTCCTGGTTGCTTTTTTCCTGGGTCATCTCAGCTTGCGTTGGTTGTCTGGATCACTCGCTGTGTGCTTCCTTACGCTAGCCTTGGCGCATTTCGTGCAGAACGCGGGCCCGATTGATTCCCCCGAAACGCGGCCGAAACGATCACTTGCCGTGTGGCGGGTGACTCTGCAGCCTGCGCCGTGGATCTCACTCGCGCTGCTCTTTTTTCTTTACGTCGGGATTGAAATTTCCGTGGGCGGTTTGGTGGCGCTGGACGAAACACGCATGGTGGGATTTAACGCTGCCAGTATGGCCGCTGCGCCCGCGTTTTTTTACGGCTTTCTGCTGCTGGGACGTTTCCTGGTTCCCATTGCGTTGAAATATTTTTCGCAGCGCAGTCTTTCCGTGGGAGGACTGGTGCTGACGACAGCCGGCGTCGCGCTGGTAGCGTTTGCGCAGACACCGATGGTGCTGCACGCTGGGGCGCTGCTGGCGGGGTTTGGCTGTGCGCCACAATATCCGATTTACATCACGTGGTTGGCGGCAATATTCAAGGACGACGCAACGTGGCTGGCAGCGGTCTTTTTCGGGGCGGCGGGAATCGGGAGTTCGTTGATTCCGTGGCTGGTGGGGGTGGTCGCGTCAGAAGCGCACTCTCTGCGTTTTGGATTTTTGCTGCCCCTCGGTTCAGCGCTGCTGATGATCCCGTTCGCGCTGCGTGCGTGCCCGAAGGTGGGCAGCGCCCAGATCGCCTCCGATCAAGCTGGATCATTGGAATGAAGTTTCAAATCTTGCGGGTAAATCGAAGGGCCCCCGAAACGTTAAGTTCGGAGGCCCCCATTTATCCAAAAAGCAAATACTTCAGCGTTCGATTGTGACCGGCTCGGTGAGCTTGAAGGTAATGCGGGACTCCGCCGGGAATTCGACGTTCTTTCCCCCGGTGGTGCCAGAGGCTGCGAGTCCGCCACCCGCACCAACGCCGGCGCCGATGGCCGCTCCCTTGCCGCCTCCGGCCAGGCCGCCGATGAGCGCGCCAACGGCCGCACCACCGCCTGTAACGACAGCGGTGCGCTTGCCCTTTCCTTTTTCTGTTCCGCCATAAGCGCTGGAAGAGATCATGTAGCCCTTGCCGTGAACCTCGATGCGCGTCAAGCGGATCGCCAGGTCGGCTTCCCCTTTAAAGGTTCCTTGTTTTTTGGCATCCACAACCGCTCCTGTAACGTGCGCCCCCTTGGGAATGGCCGTTCGGCCCTCCACGATTACGGGCTCCACGACGGTGGCTTCAAACTCGTCGCCCGGCCTGGCGACGCGCGAACTGATCGTGGTGGACAACACCACGGTGATGGGAGTGCCCGCGGGAACGGCGATCGGCTGCGGGGGCTCGGGAGCGGATTGTTGCGATGAGGCGGATTGGCCGGCGCCCTGCTGTCCGTTGTCGGTGGATGGATTCGTCGAGGTGTCGCCTTTCCTGCAGCCAGCGGCCACTCCGAGCAGTGCCGCCAGTCCGAGTGTTGCCCATTTACTATTCATGGTTACCCCCATATTTTTGAATGTTCAATTGTTAAAGCGATGCCGCTCAAGTGATTTTCTTGCATGGGTATCCGCTGGGCGTCGCGGCTTGCGATATTTGAATACTACCATTTCTCAATCCGGCTGAGTAGGAACGGGGGTGGGACCTCGCAGGCGATTTCCGGCTGATATATTTCCTTGCAAGTGCCAGGGCACCGGTCAACCAGATTTGCCCAACTGCAGTCAGCCCATTACAATTTTGCACATGATGCCAGAAGCACGAGTTGCAGCGCCTCTTACCGCGGATGTGGCGGAGCGCATTGCGCGGGACGTGTATGGACTGACGGCTACGATCCGGATGCTGCCGGGGGAGTACGACGACAATTTCCACCTGCAGGCGCCCGATGCGCGCGCTTTTGTGCTGAAGCTGATGCACCCGGCGCGGGAAGATTCGTTTGTGGATATGCAATGCCGCGCTTTCACGCATCTGGCCGGGCGGGCTCCACATCTTGCCTTGCCGCGGGTGATCCCCACTCTCAATCGAGAGTTTTACACTCGGGTCGGGCTTGCGGACGAAACTTCACGGCTGGTGTGGATGCTGTCGTATTTGCCGGGAATGACGCTGGCGGAGGCGAAGCCGCATACCCCAGAGCTGCTGGGTTCGCTGGGGCGGCTGCTGGCGGAAATTGATTTGGCGCTGACGGATTTCTCCCATCCCTGTGCGCTGCGATTCTTGAAGTGGGATCTTTCCCGCTCCAACTGGGCGCGGGATTATCTTGGGCATATTGCCCGGCCGGAGCGCCGGGCGCTGGCCAAGAAGTTTCTTAATTTATTTGAAGAAGAAGCGGTGCCGCGGTTTCCGATGCTTCGGCGCAGCGTGATCTATGGGGACGCCAACGACCACAATGCGCTTATGGACTCGAAGTCCGGGCGTGTGGTTTCCGTGATTGACTTTGGCGATTTGCATGAAAGTTTCACCGTGGGGGAGCCAGCGATTGCGGCGGCTTATGCAATTTTAGACAAGAGTGACCCGCTCGCCGCGGCTGGCTCCGTGCTTGCGGGTTATCACGAAATTCTGCCTCTGACGGAAGAGGAGATCGCTGCATTTTTTGCCCTGATGGCGGCGCGGCTTGCCGTTAGTGTGGTGAATTCCGCGCACCGCAAATCGCTCGTGCCAGATGATCCTTACGTTACGGTGTCCGAAGCGCCGGCGTGGGCCGCGCTGGAGCGGCTTTCAGAGACTGATCCGCGCACGGCCCTGGAATATTTTCTTTCGGCAGCCGGCCGGGTGGCCCCCCTCGCCGGGCGAGGATCTTCGGAGGGCTCGCGTGGACGGTGGAAGAAAAATTCCACTCTTGAGGAAACACTCGAGGCACGAAAGCGGTTGCTGGGGGGAAACCTTTCACTCTCGTATGAGAAGCCGCTCAGGATCGTTCGCGGCTCAATGCAGCATCTTTATGATGAGACGGGGCGGGCTTACCTGGACGTTTATAACAATGTCCCGCTGGTAGGGCATTCGCACCCGCGGGTGGTGCGCGCGATTCAGGAGCAAGTGGCCCTGCTGAATACGAATACGCGCTATCTGCATGACAACATACTGAGGTATGCGGAGCGGTTGATAGCGTTGCTGCCCGATCCGTTAGCGGTCTGTTACTTCGTGAATTCGGGAAGCGAGGCCAATGAACTGGCGTTGCGGCTTGCGCGAACGCACACCGGACGCGAAGACGTGATCGTGCTCGAGCACGCGTATCACGGACATACTTCCGCGCTCATTGACATCAGCCCGTACAAATTTAACGGGCCAGGAGGGCGCGGGCGCAAGCCGTGGGTGCATGTGGCGCCGCTTGCGGATGATTACCGCGGAGCGTACCGGCGCGGCGAATCGGAACTCGGGAAGAAATACGCGGCGCACGTTGGCGGGATCCTGAACGATTGCAAAAAGAAAGGGCAGCGCGTGGCGGCGTACATGGCGGAGACCCTGCCGAGTGTGGCGGGGCAGATCGTGTTTCCTCCGAATTATCTGGCGGAAGTCTATAAATATGCCCGCGCGGATGGTGCCGTGTGCATTGCGGACGAAGTGCAGGTGGGATTCGGCCGGCTGGGGACGCACTTCTGGGGCTTTGGGACGCAGGCGGTGGTGCCGGACGTCGCGGTGTTCGGGAAGCCGATGGGGAATGCGTTTCCGCTGGCGGCGGTAGTAACGACGCGCGAAATTGCCGCTTCGTTTGCGAATGGGATGGAGTTTTTCAGCACGTTCGGAGGGAATCCGGTGGCCTGCGCGGCGGGGTTGGCGGTGCTCGACGTATTGCGCGACGAGAATTTGCAGCAGAATGCGTTGGCGGTTGGCACGCAATGGATTCGCGATTTGCGGCACCTGCAGGCAAAGCATCCACTCATCGGCGATGTGCGCGGATTGGGACTTTTCCTGGGAATCGATCTGGTGGCGGATTCTGACACGCGCGCCCCCGCCTCGCGACAGGCTTCCTATGTGGTCAATCGCTTGCGCGAAGAGGGCATCCTCGCGGGTACGGACGGCCCGCATCACAACGTCATTAAGCTTCGCCCGCCGTTGTGTTTTACGCCATCTGACGCACAGCAATTTACTTCGACGCTGGATTCGATACTCGATGAGGCCGCGGCGCAGCCCACGGCATAAGTTGGAGTTGGCCGTCGATTCCGGCCGCGGCGAATCGCATTAGGAGAAGTCGAGTTCGAGTTCGTCAACGAAGCACCAGCCCCAGTTTTCACCAGGCTCGATGGAGCGCATGATGGGGTGCTTGGCCCGGTGGAAATGCTTGGTGGCATGCTTGTTTTTGGAGGAGTCGCAGCACCCGACGTGGCCGCACTCCATGCACAAGCGGAGATGCACCCAGGTGTCGCCCATTTTCAGGCACTCTTCGCAACCCTTGGTGTGCGGCGTTACTTTGTGAATGTGGCTTAAATGTGTGCAAGCGCTCATGATTTGCCCACTCCAATCTAAGGTTTCTCGGTTCCATCCTCATTTATTTGCCGATTTTCCCGGCCAAAGCTCAATTGTAAGGACCCCGTATTTAATGCACCAGCCTGCCCAAAGGATGCCCGAACTGGCCTCCGGGAGCCAGATTGTTTTGCGGCAAGCGAAACTTTTTCTGGGGCCAGGCAATCCGATGGATGCATCGAAACTCCTTCAGGGCTTGAATTTGCGAGCCTGGCGTGATTTGGTAGGGGGGCTATGAACAATCCCATTGCTGCATACACCCACTGGCTGCACACTCGCTGGCCCGCCGGCACAGTTGAGAAGTTGCCGGTGACCGGCGAAAACGGAATCACCGATCTGCCCGGCGTGCGCATTGCCGGCGATCTTTCCGGGATCCCACTGCTGAAATTTTCGTCGCTGACCGCGACGAAAGCGGTGGGCGCGATCCTGAAGGAGCCGGAGTTCCAGAAGCGCGACACTTCGCAAGCGGACGTGCTGGACCTGGCCATAATCGGCGCGGGCGTGGCTGGAGTTTCAGCCGGCATCGAGGCCAAGAAGGCGCAGCTTCGCTTTGCGGTTTATGAGGCGACGCAGCTTTTTTCCACCGTCGTGAATTTTCCAAAAGCCAAGCCCATTTACACCTATCCCACGGATTTGAAGCTGGACGGCGGACTGATCTTTCACGCCACCGTGAAAGAGGCGTTGGTTGAGGAGATGGAGGCGCAGCGCCGGGCGGCAGGCATCGAGCCAGTTGCGGCGCGGATCGAGCGGCTGGAGCGCGCAGGGAATTTACTGGTGCTCCACCATGCCGGCGGAAAGACGACTCGGGCGCATCGTGTGCTCGTGGCGATCGGGCGCAGCGGGAATTTCCGGAAGCTTGGGTGCCCCGGGGAAGATCTGGACAAGGTCTACAACCGGCTGTTTGATCCGAAGGAATTTGCAGGTAAGGAAGTACTGGTGGTCGGCGGCGGCGATACGGCGCTCGAAACTGCCATCGCGATTGCCGCATGCGGCGGCAGGGTGACCCTGAGCTATCGGAAGAAGGAGTTCGCGCGGCCGAAGCCGGAGAACGTGGAGAAATTGCAGATGCTGGTGAAGGATCCCGCCGCGCATGTGGCCGTGGAGCGTCCCACTTCCGAGAGAGTGACCACGGCGGCGAGTTCCTACATGCGCGGCGATAAGGCGCCAGGCTGCGTGCAACTGATGATGGAAACTTCGGTGCAGAAGATCGAGCAGGCCACTGCCACGCTGCGCGATGCCTCCGGTCAGGCGCAGACGATTCCGAATGATGTCGTTTTCACGATGCTCGGAAGGGAAGCGCCCCTGGATTTCTTCCGGCGCTCGGGAATTCCGATTCGCGGAGAGTGGTCGGCGAAAACGTGGGTCAGTTTCCTCGCGTTCTTCGCGTTCTGCTCCTTCGTATACATCTGGAAAGCCAGCAGCCACCTGAACCAAGTTTTCCAGCAGCGGCACTGGTTTCCGTTTGACGTGCCGAGTTGGCTGCACGCGGTGGGCGGTTCGATCGCGGCGGCTTCGGCCGATCCGCGGACGCTGCTGGGCACGCTGACTATTGACATGGCAACGCCTGGTTTTTACTACTCCATAGGCTACACATTGGCGATCATCGGTTTCGGCTTGCGGCGGATCAAGCGGCGCAACACCGATTATGTAAGGTTGCAGACGTACTCGCTCATGGGGTTCCAACTGATCCCCCTGTTTTTGCTGCCGTATATCGTGTTGCCGCTGATGGGGCACAACGGGTGGTTCGATTCCGGGGTGATGAAGACGATCGCGGACAACCTGTTTCCAGTGGTGAATTACGAACACGGGCGGGAATACTGGCGGGCGTTCGGACTGGTGCTGGCGTGGCCGCTGTTCTTCTGGAATGTGTTCACCTCGCAGCCGCTGTGGTGGTGGCTGGGAATCTCGTTTGTGCAGACCTTTGTGATCATTCCGCTGATTGTTTACCGGTGGGGTAAAGGCGCGTATTGCGGATGGGTGTGCTCGTGCGGAGGATTGGCGGAAACCATGGGCGACACGCACCGGGAAAAGATGCCGCATGGGCCGTTCTGGAACCGGTTGAATATGACGGGCCAGGTGATTTTGCTTGCGGCGTTGCTGATTGCGGGGTTCCGGTTTGTGGGATGGATGGCGCCGAATTCCGCGCTTGGGCGCACCAGCATGCAGTTGTCTTCTGGTTTGTTGAACCAGTGGTCGGTTTTGGGCGTTGAGTTGAATTACTACCACGTGGTGGATATCGGCATCGCGGGGATCATTGGTTTGTGCATGTATTTCTGGTTTAGCGGGCGGGTGTGGTGCCGGTTTGCGTGCCCGCTCGCGGCGTTGATGCACATCTATGCGCGATTTTCGAAGTACCGGATATTTCCGGAAAAAAAGAAATGCATTTCGTGCAATGTGTGCACTTCGGTTTGCCACCAGGGAATTGATGTGATGAATTTCGCGAACAAGGGAATGCCGATGGAGGACCCGGAGTGCGTGCGCTGCTCGGCGTGCGTGCAGATGTGTCCGACGGGCGTTCTCACGTTCGGTCGGCTGGATGGCGACGGGAAAATTATTTATGACAAGCTGGTGGCTTCGCCCGTGCAGATGAGGGAGACGCACTGAGATTTGTAGTGGCCACTACATCCTAGGCTAGCGCGCCGGTGCAGCTGGAGCCGGCGCCGGCGGTGCAGCCGAAACAGTGGCCGGCGGTCAAGATGCGGCGGCCCGCCCATCCGGTGAAGGTTTCGACGTCCCACACGGTAGCCGCGCTACCGGGTTGTTCCAATTCCATGTCCAGCATCTGGTTGAAATCGCAATCGTAAAGTTTGCCGTCGTAGCCGATGCTGACGAGCGAGCGACACATCAAGCCGTGCAGTGTGGCAGGATTGAAATTTTTCTTCAGAAGCTCCATGTAGGAGTCATTCTTGCCCTGGCGTTGCAGGTCTTCCTCAAAGCGGTGAATGGGCATGTTGGTGATGGTCAGCAGATGGTGGAACTCGATGCCGTGCTCTTCGCGCAGGTGCTGTTTGTAATCGGCTTCAAGCGTCGCCTGCGGCGGGGGCAGCGACGCGCCGACGGGATTGTAGACCAGGTTCAGCTGCAGCTCTGAGCCGAGCATGCCATAGCCCAGGCGATTCAATTTGCGCAGCGAATCCATGCTCTTCTCGAAAACACCCTTGCCGCGCTGCTTGTCCACATTTTCCGCGGTGTAGCAGGGCAGGCTGGCGATTATCTCCACTCGGCGCGCTGCAAGAAATTCAGCGAGTTCCTCTTGCCCTTCCTCAAGAAGAACGGTCAGGTTGCAGCGGTCAATGACGTGGCGTCCGAGCCGCCGCGACTCTTCGACAAGCCATCGGAAATTAGGATTTAATTCCGGAGCCCCGCCGGTGATGTCCACGGTGGTAATGCTGGGGCTGGTGGCGAGAAGCTCCATGACCCTGCCGGCGATCTTGGCGGGCATGACTTCGGTGCGTTTGGGACCGGCGTCCACGTGACAGTGGTGGCAAGCTTGATTGCAGAGTTTGCCGACGTTGATCTGCAGTGTGCTGGTTTCCGCACGCAGCAATTCCATCAAGCCGTTCTGGCGCAAGGATTGGATGAAACCCTGGGCGTATCCATTGCCGCCCGGCAACATCGGGAATGGCGAATTCGCAACCGCCATCAGCAGCACCCGCTCTTTCGATCGCCCGGAGAGCAGCAATCCGCCGGGGCTTCCGTGGTGAGGGAATAGTCTTCGCCCTTCGTCTCGCGCGGATTCCGCAACAGCGTGCCGCTGTTGCATGGGAAAGGTTTGGCGTCCTCTTTGGTTACCGAAACGAGCGGCGGCACGAGCGCGAAGGAATCACGGTACGGAGCCTGCGAATAAAGATTGAAGGTTTTTTCGCAGACGGCGACGCGCATTCCGCGGCGAAGCACATGTCCGTCATCGTCAACCACCTGGCGGAACGGTCCCTTATAAATGACGGCCTGCTTGTGTTCCCAGCATTCGCCCTGTTTGCCCTTGTAGGCGGCGACGGTCACGCTGCGAAATTCGATGCCTTCCACGGTGCGCCATGGTTCTTGCTGGCGCTCCAGGATTTCCATGCCGTAGAATCCCGCGTTTTCGAAGGCGTCGAGAAAGAGGTCTTCGCGGAAAGCGCCGGAGATACACCCGCTCCACAGTTCGGCATTCTGCTGGAGATGGGCGGGAATGTCTTCGTCGGAAACGATGTCTGAAATAACTACGCGTCCGCCGCGTTTCAGGACCCGAAAAATTTCCGTGAACAGTTGTTTCTTATCCTCGGGACGGACCAGGTTCAAAACGCAGTTGGAAATCACGACATCCACAGAAGCATCGGGAACGAGCGGCCGAGCCGCCCGCTGTTCGCTCATCGTGGATTCGAGTTTCGCCAGATCTTCCGCAGCCCGTACGGGATGTTCGCTGAGCCAGGCATCCACTTCCGCCATGTCGAGGCGCAGATCCTGGATTTTCCCTTTGCGGAATTCCACGTTGGCGTAACCCAGCCGCCGCGCCACTTCCGGCGCATTGCGCTGCGCGACTTCCAGCATAGCGTCCGTCATATCCACGCCGAAGACGCGTCCAGTGGGACCGGCAATCTGGCAGGCGAGGAAGCAATTCTTGCCGGAGCCAGAGCCGAGGTCGAGAACGGTGTCGCCCGCTTGAACATATCTGGTCGGATCGCCACAGCCGTAATCGATCGAGAGAACTTCCTCTGGAATGGCTTTCAGCAGAGCGGGGTCATAGTTGGCCGGGCAACACAGCGAGGCTTCGGTCTTTTTCGCGCCCTCCGCATAGCGCTCGCGAACAGCTTCTTCTTTATTCAGCGCAGGTGTAGCCATGAGGGTCTCCAGTATTGGTGCCGCCATTCCGCTAGGAATCGCGTCTGAGCGGGAAGTTACACGATTCCGCGGAAAATTGCACGAATCCGATGATCAAGAAGGCCTCTTCGACTGCGCCTCTCTTGCGCGCTCCTGGCGCTTCTCTTCCTTTTCCCTGTCAGAAGGCGGATAACTCTTGAAACCGTCGCTGAATTCGTCCTCGGCTTTTTTCGGATCCTTGTCCGGATCGCTCATTTTGCGAACCAGATAGGCACGCCACACCAGCGCTTTGGCTCTGGGATCGATCAAGTCAAGGATCAGCGTGCCCATATGGTGGCTGCTCGACGTCACCGCGTTATAAACAGGGGCCCAATCATTTCCGATATACGGTCCATAAGGCCCCCAGTTGCCCATGACCGCGACGTCCACCTGCGTTTCCGGGTTGGCCCAGTAGCGCACGAGGAGGTCGGGATTCTGTCCCGGATTCACTTCATGCAGGCCTTTTTTTTCAAGCTCGCGCACCACCATGCGGTGGAATCGAATGTTGATCAGGTCGGGATTCATCTGGATCGCCACCAGGTTTTCCACCCCGCCGATGTACGCGAAGGTCTTGAATCTGGAAAAGTCGATTCTGGGATCGAAATCAATGGTGGTTTTCGCGGAGACGGAGTGCGCAAGGCCCGAGACCAGAGCCAGCGTTGCGAAAATGAGACGAATCACGGCACGGGGATCGCGCCAGACCGGGTTTTTGTCCGTCATGAGACTCCTTGGCCCCCCAGGGGTCCAATGGATTCCGCCAGATCCGGGTAGTGTAGGCCAACCCGAGCCCTTTGGCGAGATGCGAAAAGCCGCCGGCGGAGAATTCCTCCGCGGGGGGAACATAGGACTAGCCCTCGGCGTCGGGGGGTTCATTGTTGAACAGCCGGACGAGTTCCGCGTGTTCCATCACGACCGCCGGGTCGCGCTGGATCGCGTAGAAGTATTGTTTCTGAAAACCGTCACCGGTTTCCGTGGGCGCGAACAGTTTTCGCGCCAGCGCGATGGGGACGCGGGCATCCTCTTCTGTTACGCCCTCATCGCTTGCCAGTGCTTCGTCGATGCGCACGACGAACTCGGAAATATTGTGCAGCCACGCAAATTGCGGGTCGTCCACAACCAGGCGGAAGAGCTCGCCGGTGGTGACAACACCGCGGGCTTTCTCATAATCGCGCCGCTCCATGTCCAGCAGGGTTTTGTGCAAACGAAGAAGCGCCTGCCGCAGTGCGACAAGTTTCTGGCGGGCCGGGGTGTCACGCCCGTCGCCCTGATTCGTGTACGGATCTCTGGGTTGAGCCAAGATATTTGCTCCCTGACTATTTTGCGACAGTTTGCGGCGGCTGGCTAGTTGGCGGGAGCGCCCTTCGCGTGTATGGAGATATTGTTTTTTACGCTGGAAATGCCGGAGACGCCGGAGGCGCGCGTGGAGGCAAGATTCTTTTCCGCTTCGGTCGCAACCGCGCCTTCAAGGGTGACCTCTCCGTTTCTGAGAATGATGTGGATCACGGGAACTTCCGAAACCGCGTAACGCTGCAACGTGGAATCCTCGAAAACGGCGCGGTATACGGCGCGGCGAGAATCGTCGTCGGTGGGAGATTTGGGCAACACTTCGACTAGGTTCTTGACGGAAGAAACGCCTTCGAGGCTTTTTACGGCTACCTCGGCATCAGTCCGGAGTGTGGGACGTAGAACATAACCGGTGAGGGTGACTTTGTCGCCGTCGAGCGCGAAAGTTATGTAGTCAAAGACGGAATAATAAGGAAGCACAATAAGCTGGTGCCGGATTTCGTGGGAGAGCTGGCTTTCCTCGGTCTTGGGTTCGGCGATTACAGGTTTCGCGGCTGGCGGATGCTGCGCATGCAGGGACGGCCCGGCCAGAATTGGACAATTTGCCAGCAAAAGGGCGAACGTTCGGCAGCTTGCTCGGTGCATATATCCAAGATTATCAAACGTGACGCGGAACTTGGCACATTGTTTCGCTTCGCGCACCAGCGGTGTCTGTATGTTCCCTGCGGAAGTTCCGTCGGTGTTAGCATACGACAGGGAATCGCGCTCTCCTTCTCCCAGTTCTTTGCTCGATTGCCCCGGGAGGACGCTTTTCAGTGTTGGCCATCGCGCATCGCGGTGCTTCAGGCTATGCTCCGGAAAATACGCTGGCGGCATTTCGCCGCGCGGTCTCGCAGGGCGTAACGTTCATCGAGACCGACCTGCATCTGACGCGGGACGCCCATTTTGTCGCTATTCATGACTCCACCCTGGACCGGACCACCAGCGGCCACGGCGATGTGCACCAGTTGCCGCTGTCGGAAATCCGCAAGCTCGATGCAGGGTCGTGGTTTGCCAGCGAATTCATCGGGGAGCGTGTGCCAACGCTGGTGGAGGTTTTGGAGTTCGCGCGCAAGCATGACGTCGTGTTCTACCTGGAGTTGAAACCCAACGGATTCTGGGGTGGGGAACACGCGCTGATCAGCAACTTGCGCGAGTCCGGAGAGATTCCCCGAATTGTGGTCATCTCGTTTGACCCGGGAATTCTGGAGGGATTGCGGAAGCTGGAGCCCACTCTGATGACCGGCCTGCTGCACGATGGGCAGATCGAGAATCCATTCGAAAAGGCGCTGGAAATCGGAGCCCGGCAAGTGGCGGTGCGTGGCGACCTGATGACCCCGAATTTCCTGAAAGAAGCGCACAAGCGGGACCTGCAGGTGGTCTGCTGGACCGTCAATTCGCCCGCGCACATGCGGTTGCTCGAAGCCGCGGGCGTGGACGGGATTATGTCCGACTATCCGGACCGGCTGCTGGATTCGCTGAAGAAATAGCGCGGTAGACGGCGGCAAATTCCGCGATGCTGAGCTGTTCGGCGCGCGCATCTTCTCTCAGGTTCAATCCCTTCAACAATTCACGAATATAGTGCGGCTTGGCGACGTGCCGGAGATTGTTCGACAGCGTTTTTCGTTTCTGCCCAAAGCAAGACTTCACAAATTCCAGAAAATCGCCGGCATTGCTGACACCGGATTTCGCGCCGGGGCCCGGAAGGCGGAGTGTGACGAGCGCCGAGGCAACTTCGGGCGGGGGACTGAACGCCCCGGGCGGGAGCTCAAGGACGAACTCCGGCCGCGTGTAGAACTGCGTGGCGACGGAAAGATAGCCATAATCCTTGTTGCCGGGCTGGGCCGCCACGCGCAGGGCCACTTCCAATTGGATCACGATGTGGATTTCCTCGATCTGATCGGCAAACGAAAAGAAACGGTGCAGGATCGGCGAAGTGATGTAATACGGGAGGTTGCCATAGAGGCGCATGCGCCGGCCGGCCGCAAGAGCACGCAAGTCGGTTTCGAGAACATCGCCGGGAACGACGGCGAGATTCGGGTGCTTCTCGGCGAGATGCTCAAGCCGCTTGACGAGTGACGCATCCAGTTCGATAGCGTAAACCGGAGCGCCGCTGCTAACCAGATACTCGGTCATCTCTCCATGGCCAGCCCCGATTTCAATCCAACAATAGTCCTGGTCGGCGGGATCAGGCGGACTTTCCATGCCGTGCGACTGAACGCGAATCGCGCGGGCGATTTTTTCGCGCCAGCCGGCATCGCTCAGGAAGTGCTGTCCAAGTTTCTGTCGGGCCATGAGTGTGAATTCTGCCAGTCTACCAGCAGTTCCACAACCTGCGGATCGCAGTGACCATGGGACGCAGAATCCGTGACACTACCTATTCGATGGACGTTGCCCGCGGATCTTTGTGTTGCTGGCGATTCACAGTCGGCTCATACTTCGGGCCAGAGGGAACTGGTCGTGGCCGGCGGGCCTTTCCTGAAATCAAACGGTAGGAATTGGTTGACAACCGTGGCCTCGTTGGCCGTGGGAGCTTCGTTCTTCGCGCTGTGGTTCTGGCTGCTGCCTGCCTGGCTGGGATTTGACGTCACCGCGGTTGGCGCGGCGCGATGGCGATGGATCGGAGCAGTGCCGTCCGTGCTGGGTTTCTCCGTGGCGCTAAAATGTATCTGGGATTTTGGGCGTACCGGGGGCGGAACACCCGCGCCGTTCGCTCCTCCTCAAAGCCTCGTTGTCGTGGGATTTTACCGCTATGTAAGAAACCCGATGTACGTGGGCTTCTTCGCCGGCTGGATGGGTTTGTGGGTTGTGTTTGGGAAGGCGAGCCGTGAAGCACTTGCCGTGGCCCTCCTCGCCATCGCGGCGGTAGCGCTGTTTCTACGCCTCTACGAAGAGCCGACGCTCAGGAAAATGTTTGGCCCGGATTATGAGGAATACTGTAGGAACGTGCCGCGCTGGATTCCCCGAATGCACCCGTGGAGCCGGTGAGGCGTTCCGCAGAATGGCCGCCGACCGCCCGTCCAATTAGTCCTCCAATTGACTCAGTTCGTTTATCTTGTCGTCCGGCACAGGAACAGGAAACCCGGCTAAAACGGAGCGAGGAATCCGGTTGACGCTGGGCAAGCCCTCCGATAGCGTAGGAATTTCGCACTGAACTTATGCGCATTCTCTTTGCAGCTTCGGAAGCATTGCCCTACGCGAAGACCGGTGGCCTGGCCGACGTGGTGGAGGCATTGCCGCGCGCTTTGGTGAAGTTGGGCCATGAAGTGGCTGTGTTTCTGCCGAAGTATCGCGGGGTGAAATCCACGTCGGTGGTGATGCCCAGTCTGACTATTCCGCAAGGAACGCGACTGCGCTTCCCGGCAATCACCAACGGCGCGGTGCTGCGCGGAGTTCGATACTTTTTTCTCGAAGACCCTTTCTATTTTGATCGCGACGGCATTTACGGCGACAAAAACCGCGAATTTCCCGACAATGCCGAGCGCTTTACAGAGTTTTCCCGTGCCACGATCGAAATGGCCAAGCACATTTGGACGCCGGATATTTTTCATTGTCATGACTGGCAGACGGCGATGGTGCCGGCTCTTCTGCGCTCGTCCTATGCCGACGATCCGGTGGTGAAGGACATCCCCGTGGTGTTCACGATCCACAATATCGGCTACCACGGCGTCTTTTCCCCGGAATCGCTGGCACGCGCGGGGATTCCGCAAGGGTTGTTTCATCCCGGAGGGATTGAATTTTTCGGCAACGCCAATTTCCTGAAGGGCGGTCTGATTTATTCGGATTACCTGACGACTGTCAGCCGCAAATACGCACAGGAGATTCAAACGCCTGAATTCGGGTTTGGACTGGATGGCGTGATTCGTTCGCGCGCCAGCCGTCTGGTGGGAATTCTCAATGGAGTGGATTATTCGGCCTGGAGTCCGGAGCGCGACACGCTGATCCCGGCAAAGTTTTCCGCCAAAAATCTGGAAGGGAAAAAGGTTTGCAAAGAGAAGCTTGCCGAAGAGTTTCACCTATTGCTTGACCATCCGAACCGGCCGGTGATCGGAATTGTCTCGCGGTTCGCCGATCAGAAAGGTTTCGATCTCATCGCCGCCATTGCCCCGGATCTCATGCATGAGGATGCTTTGCTGGCAGTCCTCGGAACGGGAGACCGCCGCTATGAGGAATTGTTCCGCGCCCTGGCGATAGATTTTCCCGGCCGCGTGGGAGTGAAGATCGCATACGACAATGCGCTCGCTCATCTGGTCGAAGCGGGTTCTGACATGTTCTTGATGCCGTCGCGATACGAGCCTTGCGGTTTGAATCAGATTTACAGCCTGCGCTATGGGACGGTGCCGATTGTCCGCGCCACCGGCGGGCTCGACGACACCATTGAAATGTTCGACCTGGAACATGGCACGGGCAGCGGGTTCAAGTTTTCCGAGTATTCGGGCGACGCGCTTTTACACGTGATTCGCCGGGCGTTGCACTATTACTCCGAGGAAGGCATCTGGAAGCGTATTCAAATGAATGGGATGGCCAAAGATTTTTCGTGGAACACCTCGGCGGCAGAATATGCGAAACTATATGAGGCTGCCAGGGCGGCAAGAAACCAATCCACAGTTCCCGCATCTAACTAATCAGGAAAGTGGCTGCCTAGTTGCAGCCCAAAGAGGATACAAAGGTTATGGCTGACAACATTCTTGCGGTGAATGACGGAAACTTCGATACCGAAGTGCTGACGGCTAGCAAGTCGCAGCCCGTCATGGTTGATTTTTGGGCGGAATGGTGCCGCCCGTGTCACATGCTGGCGCCCACCGTTGCGGAAATTGCGCAGGACTACGCGGGCAAACTCAAGGTGACCAAGTTGAACGTGGACGAAGCGATGAATTCTTCGACTCGCTATGGTATTCGCGGCATTCCCACCCTGCTGGTCTTTAAGGACGGGCAAGTGGTGGAGCAAATCGTCGGCGCGGTGCCGAAGGATCAGATCACCAAGGCCCTGGACCGGCACATGGGTTAATTGCGCACCGGGTCTGAGAAAAATTGGAATGCAGCACGGCCCGCTAATTTAGCGGGCCGTGCTATTTCTGTCGGGGCGCGAATCACCTTCGGAGGATGGGATGGGGAAATCGAAGCGCGAAGTGGCGCGATGCCGCTGGGCCAGCAATGCACTGAACATTCCTTACCACGACAAGGAATGGGGAGTGCCCGTGCACGACGACAAGCGCTGGTTCGAGTTCCTGATTCTGGAGGGCGCGCAAGCTGGTTTGAGCTGGGACACAATTTTGCAAAAGCGGGAGCGCTACCAGAGAGTTTACGCCGGGTTTGATCCCGAAAAAGTGGCCCGGTTTGACGCCAGGAAATCGCGCGAGCTTTTGGCCGATCCCGGGATCATCCGCAACCGCCTGAAAATTGCGGCGGCGGTGACAAACGCAAAGGCCTTCCTGGCGGTGCAGGAAGAGTTTGGAAAGTTCGACAAATACATCTGGCGGTTCGTGGGCGGTTCGCCGGTTCGGAACAAATGGAAGCGACACCAAGAAGTGCCGGCCGTCACTCCACTGGCCGCCGCGTTGAGCAAAGATTTAAAGCGGCGCGGCTTCCGGTTCGTAGGCCCGACGATTGTCTATGCGCTGATGCAGGCGACCGGGCTGGTGAACGACCATCTGGTCGGTTGCTTCCGCTTCAAGCAGGTCGCGCAAAGCTAGCCCAGGTTCGTCACTGAGAGGGCCAAAAGCGGGTTAAGTCCTTTCAAATCAGTCTAGGCTATGGCTGAGTTTTCACTACATTTTTGAATTCGTAGCGGCTCCAGACGCTCGGGCAGTGTAATT
>Ga0210394_10000537_pt1 | contig 78174 bp, 51 predicted proteins | sample IncBWC12MmetaG_FD_160121 | JGI IMG/M metagenome (GOLD analysis project Ga0210394, IMG submission 160121) | Forest soil microbial communities from Barre Woods Harvard Forest LTER site, Petersham, Massachusetts, United States - Inc-BW-C-12-M | ecosystem: Environmental > Terrestrial > Soil >... | reverse complement strand
ACCTCCAGCCCAAATTGCGTCGCCGCCGGAAGTCCCAGATACACCAGCCTCCACACGCGCGGAAAATTCGGCAAACGCGCGGCATTGCGCAACCCGGTTTTATTGCGGTGATCGTAATACACCGCGTAAGCCAGCAGCACACAGGACATGTAAACGCGCGCAGCGCACGTAGACCACCCCGACCCCACCGTGCCCATCGCGCGAAATCCCAAGTGCCCATACACCAGGGCCCAATTACCGATAAGATTAATGAAGTTGGCTGACACCAGCGCGAACATCACCGGTTTCGCCATGTCCATCCCCTGCAGATACCGCCGGAACACAAAATAAAGCAGCAGCGGCAACGTACCCCAATTCAGCGTCCGCAAATACGGCAGCGCCTGATTCAAAACCGCCGGCTGTATATCCAGTGACCGCAGCACCGGCTCGAAGAGCCACACCACTCCCATCAGAATCGGACTGATCGCCAGGCTCAAGTACACACCATTCACCAACGACCTGTGGCAATCCTCCACGTCGCCAGCGCCATAAGAATGTGAAACCAGCGTGTCCAATCCCAGCATCAACCCGGTTCCGAAAATCGCCGCGGAATTGAAAAGAATGCTGCCCAGACTCACCGCGCCAATCGCCACAGCGCTATTCGCCTGCCGCCCCACCATCATGGTGTCCACGATGGCCATGGTCATCCATCCCAGCTCGGCCATCACGAGCGGCAGCGCCAAGCGCAGCATCGGGCGCGCTTCTTCGGCGATATAACGCGTAAACAGGCGCTTAATCATGAAAAAATAATCCCGGCGAATCAAACGAGAACCACTTCGGGCAGGCGCAGCCGCAGGCAGTTCACGCAGTGGCGAAGCAATCGCCCACAAGTTTATACTCGATTTGGCCTGCGCGTCTCCCACAACCGAACGCGCCAGGGCATTTTTCCTACGCGCGAGCCCGCAGCGTCGCGACGGTCGAGCGAAAGCGGTGGCAGCAAAGAGGCAGCGCAGCGCGGGAAGAATACGCATTTCAGCAGCTAACGAATCGGCCATAATAAGCGGCGGTGCAATGTGGGTAGGTCGTGGCTTTAGAGTCTGTGCGGGAATGGCGGCCTTGCGTCAGGGCACGGCTCGAGCCGTCCGTAACTGCCGTCAAGTCCCGGCGGCTTCAGCCGCTGAGGTCATGAGTTTCGAGGACTCATGCGAATTCTCCCTCCCACCCCCTGTCGTAAACGATATAGGAGAAAATCATGGCAAAGATTGAAAAACGAGTGGACCTACCCGGCAGCGAGCGAACCCTCCTGCCCGGCTCTCGCAAAATTGGCCCATCCGACCCCAAAGAACAAATCCAGGTAACTGTCTTTCTCCGCCGAGGCTCGACCGCCAAACAATTTCCCGACATAACGAAAATCGGCAAGCTCGGGCCGGCACAACGCCAACATCTTTCCCGCGCGCAATTCGCTTCCCGCCACGGCGCGCGTCCGGCCGACATTAAAAAAATCCGCACCTTCGCCACGCAACATGGATTAAAAGTCGTCGAAGCAAGCCGCCCCCGCCGCTCCGTCCTCCTCAGCGGCTCCATCGCGGCGTTCAGTAGCGCGTTCGGCGTCGAACTGAACAGTTACCAGCATCCTGCCGGCACCAGCCGCATGCGCAGCGGCACGATCCAAATCCCCGCCGCGCTGAGCGGCATCATCGAAGGCGTCTTCGGCCTCGACAACCGCCCGCAAGCCAAGCCGCACTTCCGCGTCCGCAAACAATCGCAAAACACCGCCGTGCGCGCCCAGGCTTCCAGCGCTTCCTACAGCGCCCCGCAAGTCGCACAAGCTTACGATTTTCCCGCTGGCACCACCGGCAGTGGACAGACCATCGGCATTCTGGAATTATCCGGCGGCTATCGCGCTACAGATCTCGCCACATATTTCAAAAATCTCGGCATCGCCACACCCACCGTCACCGCCGTCTCCGTGGACGGGGGAACAAATTCCCCCACCGGCGATCCGAACGGCCCCGACGGCGAGGTCGAACTGGATATCGAAGTCGCCGGAGCCGTCGCTCCCTCCGCGCAAATTGCCATGTACTTCACGCCGAATACCGACCAGGGTTTTCTCGATGCGCTCACCACCGCCGTGCACGATGCCAAACTGCAACCCGCCGTCGTTTCCATTAGCTGGGGCGGCCCGGAAAGCTCCTGGACGCAGCAAGCGCTCACCGCTTTCAATTCCGCCTGTGAAGACGCCTCCACCATCGGCGTCACGATCCTCGCCGCCTCTGGCGATGATGGCTCAACCGACGGCGCATCCAGCGGCACGCCCACCGTGGATTTTCCCGCATCGAGCCCCTTCGTCCTCGCTTGCGGCGGCACCAAGCTCACGCTCTCCGGCACCACAATTTCCAGCGAACAAGCCTGGAACGAATTAGCATCCAACGAAGGCGCCACCGGCGGCGGCGTCAGCCAAGTCTTCGCCCTGCCGAGTTATCAGCAAAGTGCGAACGTCCCAAAAGCTCCGAACGGTTTCCTAGGCCGCGGCGTGCCGGACGTAGCAGGCGACGCAGATCCCGAGTCCGGTTACAACGTTCTGGTGGATGGCCAGCAAACGGTGATCGGTGGCACCAGCGCGGTCGCGCCGCTGTGGGCCGGCCTGCTCGTGCGCATCAATCAGTCAGTGGGAAAGAATGTGGGCTATCTGAATCCGCTGCTCTACACGAAAAATGTCGAAGCCGCCCTGCACGACATCACCTCAGGCAACAACGGCACATACTCTGCGGGACCAGGATGGGATGCCTGCACAGGATTGGGCACGCCGGACGGCGCCGCATTGCTAGCAGCGTTGGGCAGCTCAGCCTCAACAACGAAGAAGAAAAAATCCTCCGGCAAACGCAAGCCCACTAGCGTAAAACGCCGGAAGAAATCCTGAGAGCCTCGGCTGCCGGGAAGCCATCGACCAAATAGTAGGCCGCAGTTTTGACTTGGTAGCGGCCAGCTGTAGGGCGCCCTGGAAGTTGTTTTTGAATTTGTTGCGGCCGGTTCGGATTCAGCGAACCGGGCAGCACTTGACGGTGGTGGAGAATCTTTGCAAGTTGTACCTTTAGAGCCTGCACGAGTACTGCAGATTTTCGTAAGAGTACGGCTTCCGTCGTGCCGCAACCGCCGCTAAATTAGAGCGGCTTTAGCCGCTGAGCGAATGAATTTCGAGTTCTCACACAGACTCTTTAGCCCCTAAAGCCAAGCCTTTCGATCGTGACAACGTCGGAAAGAAAAGTGATTTATTGGGGTGTCGAGGGACTCTCGGCAAGCTCCTGCCAGATTGCATAAGTTATGCCCGCCATCGCGCCCGTGAAAATCAAATAGAAAGCCAGCCGCCGTCGCCGGCGCTTCCGCGGTTGAATAATTGGATTGTCCCCGCCCGTACTCGCCGGGGATGTCTGCTGCTCGGCCTGATCGAGTTCCATCGTCACGCGATAATTCTTCCCCGCGGGAATTGTGTGCAGCTCCCCGTCGTTATCCAGCACCAACGCGCCCCGGTACGATGAAATCACCACTTCCTGCGCACTCACCATGGTTACCTGCCCATAACCAGGCATCCCATCCGCCGCGCGCAGAATGCCCTGCGGAATTTCCAGCTCGATGTGGTCCGCGCCATTGGACGAAAATCCCACCGTGCCGCGCGCCACCACTGCATGGATCGCCGTGGCATTTTGTGAAAGCGTCGCCGCGCTGTCCGCGAGCAAATACAATTGGCCGCCACCCAGCCTCAACCGCAGTCCGCCGCCGGCATCGGTCGCCACCGTGTCGCCGCGATAGATGGAAGTTCCCACCGCCAACTTCGCGTTGTCCAGCTGCGCTTCCTGCGCCTGGATCACCATCCCCAGCGGTTTTTCAGCAGCCGCAAACGCTGGAAGATCCAGCAGGCTGGTCACCAACAACACCACGAGACACAAACGCGCGGTCAATCGCACAAAACCCTCCGGGTGGTACGAAATCAACGTAGGCTCTGCGCATGATGTGGTCAACGAACATACCAGGCGATGGCGCGTACAAATAACGCTGTAGTGGACACGTAGTGGAATCCTCACCCCGGAAACCGCGCGCAACAAAGCGCTTAACCTGCGTTGCGGCACACATCCCGCGCGAACAAAAAACAAACATTTCCGGCCAACAGTAGAATTCGCTTCTTCCGTCGCAACGAATCGCGCCTCAGGTAGTATAGTTTTTGCGGGTACAGGGGGCGGGTCATGAAATTCCGGCAGCAAATGCGTACGCTGATTCGGGTAATCGTTTTTCTTGCAGCGCTGGGACCGCTCCTGCCCTACACCCGCGCGCAATCATCTCCCGCCGCCAATCCGAATATGAATGTCCCGCAATTCCCCACCAGCCTCTACGCGACTTTGCAATGGCGCTGCATCGGCCCCTTCCGCGGAGGCCGCACCGTAGCCGCCACCGGCGTCCCCGGCAAACCAAATCTGTTTTACATCGGCGTAAATAATGGCGGCGTCTGGAAGACCACCGACTCCGGCCGCACCTGGGTCCCCATTTTCGATGGCCAGCCCACCGGCTCCATCGGCGCACTAGCCGTAGCGCCAGCGAATCCCGACATTATTTATGCAGGCAGCGGCGAAGGTCTGCGCCGCCCCGATCTTTCCACCGGCGATGGAATTTACAAATCCGCTGACGGCGGCAACACCTGGAAACATCTAGGCCTGCGCGACGGCCAACAAATCACGAACATTCTGATAGACCCGCTAGATCCCAATCGCGTCTTCGTCGCCGTCCTCGGGCATCCCTACGGCCCCAACTCCGAACGCGGCGTCTTCCGTTCCACCGACGGCGGCGAAACCTGGCAGAAAATTCTCTACAAAGATGACGACACCGGCGCCACCGACCTCGCCTTCGATCCCAAAAATCCGCAAATTCTCTACGCAGACATGTGGTCGTCGCGCCGCCCGCCCTGGACCAGCAGCGGCCCGCTCGAAGGCCACACCGGCGGCCTGTTCAAATCCACCGACGGCGGCGATACCTGGAATCCGCTCACCAAGGGTTTACCGACAAACGCGCAAGGCCTCGGGCGCATCGGATTCGGCATTTCGCCCAGCAATCCGAATCGCATGTACGCGCTGGTGGACGCTGCGCCCGAAGTAGGCGGCCTCTATCGTTCCGACGACGCCGGTGAAAGTTGGCTGCGCGTAAATCACGAAGACCGCATCTGGGGCCGCGGCTTCGATTTCGCCTGGGTCCGCGTCTCACCTGAAAATCCAGAGACGATTTACATCTGCAACACTTCCACCTATCGCTCCACCAACGCCGGCGCAAATTTCACTGCCATCAAAGGCGCCCCAGGTGGCGACGACTATCACACCGTCTGGATCAATCCGGAAAATCCGCGAATTATTTTGCTCGCCTCCGATCAAGGCGCCACCATCACCGTCAATGGTGGCGATACCTGGAGCTCCTGGTACAACCAGCCCAGCGCGCAGTTCTACCACGTCATCACCGACAATCAATTTCCCTACTGGGTTTACGGCGGACAACAGGAAAGTGGCTCGGCCGGCACTGCCAGCCGCAGCGACTGGGGCGAAATCACTTTTCGCGATTGGCATCCGGTCGGCACAGAAGAATATGGTTACGTCGCGCCCGACCCGCTCCATCCCAATCTGATTTACGGCGGAAAAGCCACGCGCTTCGATATGCTCACCGGACAAACGCAGGACGTCTCACCGGTAATTCTGCGCACCGGAAAATATCGTTTCAATCGCACCGCCCCGCTGCTTTTTTCGCCCGCCGCGCCGCATACGCTCTATCTCGGCTCCAACGTTCTGTTCAAGACCAGCGACGCCGGCCACAGCTGGCAAATCATCAGCCCCGACTTGACGCGCGAAGATCCCGGCGTGCCCCCGAACATCGGCGACATGATCGCGAGCGATCCCGCGCAAGGCAGACATCGCGGCGTAATTTATTCCCTGGCGCCTTCTCCGCTGGACGCCAATCTCATCTGGGCCGGCACCGATGACGGTCTGATCTGGCTCACCCGCGATGGCGGACAAAACTGGCGTGAAGTCTCGCCTCCCGGCCTCACCGCGTGGAGCAAAATCGCCCAACTCGACGCTTCGCATTTCGATCCCAACGGCGTCTACGCCGCGGTCAATCGTTTCCGTCTCGACGATTTGCAAGCCTACATCTATCGCACTCACGACGGCGGACAAACCTGGGAGAAAATCACGAACGGCTTGCCCGATGACGCGTCCGTGAACGTCGTTCGTGAAGATCCTGTCCGCCAAGGACTGCTCTTCGCCGGAACCGAACACGCCATCTACGTTTCATTCAACGACGGCGACTCCTGGCAATCGCTGCAACTGAATCTGCCCGCAACTTCCATGCGCGACCTCGTGATCCACGGTGACGACATCGCCGTCGGCACCCACGGCCGCTCCTTCTGGATCCTCGACGACATCACTCCTCTTCGTCAGCTCAACGAACAAGTCGCTGCCGCCCCCGCGTTCCTTTTCAAACCCGGCATCGCCTATCGCATCCGCCGCAACGTGAACACCGACACGCCTCTGCCTCCGGAAGAACCCGCCGGAAAAAATCCGCCCGACGGCGCCATCATTGACTACAACCTGCAATCCGCCGCCTCCGCCCCGGTGAAGCTGCAAATCCTCGACGCGAACGGAAAAATCGTCCGCGCCTTTTCCAGTACGGATAAAGCAGATGCAACGATTGAGCAACTAGGGAAGGAATTAAACGTCCCGCTCTACTGGATTCGTCCTCAGCAAATTCTCTCCGACACCGCTGGCGCGCACCGTTTCCTGTGGGATTTGCGCACTCCGTCGCCCGCCTCGCTCCGTCACGAATATCCCATCTCCGCAATCGTGCACGACACGCCGCGTCTTCCCGACGGCCCAGCCGTCATGCCCGGCATGTACACCGTGAAGCTCGAGGCCGCCGGCCAAATCTTCACCCAGCCACTCGAAATCAAAATGGATCCGCGCATCACCGCGCCCGTCGATCAACTCGACCAGCAATTCCGCCTGGCCTCACGAATTTGCGAAGCCATGAACGCAAGCTTCGCAGCCCTCGGCCAAGTTCGCGCCGTGCGCGCGCAGTTGAAGGAGCTCGAGCACCAGACGCCCAAAGGCGAAGTAGCCGATGCCATCCACGCTCTTGAACAAAAAATCGCAGCATTCGAAGGCGCGCCGCTAGGTTTCGGCCAGGCTACTCATCAGGACACCTTCGCGCAATTGAACAGTCAATTCGGCCAGCTGCTGGGCGTGGTTGACGGCGCCGATGCCGCCCCCACGCAAACCGCGCAAGACACAACCGGCGATCTTCAGCGCTCCCTCACCACGCTGCAAAATCAATGGGACGACGTAAAAGCCCACGACGTCCCGGCGCTGAATGACCAACTCCGCCGCGCCAACCTCCCGATCGTTAATCCAACGATAACCCTAGAGCCCGAACAAGAAATCACTGGCGACGACGAGCCCTAAATCCAAGTTTTTGCCTTTGAATTTGCGTCTGATTTTGAATCTGATTTTGAATTTGTGGCGGCCCGGTTCAGCTGCGCGCCGTTGACTGTGACGTGGCTTTTGAATTTGTCGCGGCTGCCACCGCCGGTCGGACAATCACCGTGTCATCCCGCCTGCCCTGAGCGACTCACGCGCCTTTTCTCTCCCGCCGCAGTCTGGCGGGCGCGGGACGCAGAGAAGGATCTGCCCTGCGGAGCCGAAGATTACTTTTGCAACAAATCGCCGCTTCCCGACCGCTGTGAGAATAGACGCTTTTCGTCAGGGCACGGCTTCAGCCGCTGAGGTGCCGATTTGACGGCCGTCACCCACTGCCTAAATCCCATCAATCTTCGCCGCCAAAATAAAATCGCTCTCGGTCAATCCATTAATCTTGTGCGTCCACGTCGTAATCTCCGCCTTGCCCCATCCCAACAAAATATCCGGATGGTGCCCCTGCTCCTCCGCAATCGCCCCCACCTTATTCACAAATGCCAGCGCCTGCTTGAAATCCGGAAACGCAAACGCCCGCACAATGTGATGCCCGTCTACCACCTTCCACCCCGCCACCTCCTTCGCCAAAGCTGCCAAATCGCCGCCAGCCAAAGGCGGCACTCCACCGCGGCACGGCACGCAAGTCTTCTTCGCAAGCTCGCTCATAATTAGCGCCCTCCCGAAATCACGCTCGCCTCCAATTCTACAAGAACCAGCCCAAGAACTAGCCGAAGACAAGTTAACGCGCTGCTGCGCCATCCAGCCCCACTCATTTCGACGGACGCGGACCAACCAGCGGCGCCAAAGCCTCTTCCATCCTCCGTACCAAATAACTCTCCAGGAGTTCCTCAAGTTCCAGCGGCCGAACGGGTTTCGCAAGATATCCATCCATCCCGCTGGACACGCATTTCTCGCGATCTCCCGTGGTGGTACTTGCCGTCAAGGCGATAATCGGTGTGTGCCGTCCGCTGCTTTTCTCGTTTTCCCGGATCGCCTCGGTTGCCTCGACCCCGCCCATTTCCGGCATCTGCACGTCCATGAGCACCAGGTCAAATCTCTCTTTCTGCAGCGCCTGCACTGCCTCCCGCCCGTTTGCGGCCACCTGCACGCGATGCCCGCGCTTCTCCAGCAACCGCACCATCAACCGCTGGTTCACCGCATTGTCTTCCGCCAGCAGCACGCGCAGGAATGCCGCGGCACCGCGCGCAGCTTGCAATGAAAATCGCGTGATCAGCGGGACCGCGCCTTCCTGCTTGCGCGCCGCCAGCACTCGCGTCACGCCCTCGCGCAGTTCGGATTGCCGTATGGGCTTCAGCAAGTACGCCGCTACTCCCAGCTCGTGGCAACGTGCCGCATCGCCTGGATGGCCTGCTGAAGTAAACATCACGATCGCGGCTGCGGATAATTCCGGCCGCTGGCGAATTCGTTCGACGAACCCGAACCCGTCCATTCCCGGCATGTGCATGTCCGCCAGAATCAGCCCATAAGGATCTCCGGCTTCCCTGGCTGCAAAAAGTTCCGTCAGCGCTTCTTCGCCCCCTGCCACCAGCGTCGGTTTCATTCCCCAGCGCTCCAGCATCCCCTCCAGAATTCGCCGGTTCGTGCGGTTGTCGTCCACCACCAGTAACTTCACGTCACGCAGTTCAGGTGCCAGCGCCATCACCGGCTCAAACCCCCGCGCATCCGCAACCCCCACACGCAGCGTAAAATGGAACGCGCTTCCGCGTCCCAGGGCGCTCTCGACCCAGATTTTCCCACCCATCATGGACACCAACCGCGCCGAGATCGTCAGTCCTAGCCCAGTTCCGCCATATTTTCTCGTCGTGGAAGTGTCCGCCTGGGAAAATGATTCGAAGATGGACGCCTGCTTCCCCTCGGGAATTCCGATCCCCGTGTCCGACACTGTAAATCGCAAGACGCGCTCATCGCCATCTTCGCTCTCCGTCTGAACCTTTAACGCAACTTCGCCCTTGTCCGTAAATTTGATCGCATTGCCCACCAGATTCGTCACCACCTGGCGCAGCCGGTTGGCATCCCCCCGCACAATTTCAGGAACCTCGGGTGCCACCTCAAACAGAAGCTCCAGACCCCTTTCGTCCGCCGGCATCGCCAGCGTCTTCAGTGTCAATTCCAGACAGTCTCGCAGATTGAAATCAATGGCCTCCAAATCAATTTTCCCCGCCTCGATCTTCGAGAAATCGAGAATGTCGTTGATCAGCCGCCGCAATGCATCTGTCGAAAGAATCACGGTGTCCAGGTATTCGCGCTGTTCCACCGTGAGGTCCGTGTCCAGGGCCAGCTCGGTCATCCCCATGATGCCGTTCAGCGGCGTGCGAATTTCGTGGCTCATGTTAGCCAAAAACTCGCTCTTCGCGCGGCTTGCGGCTTCGGCCACCTGGTACGCCGCTTGCGCCACTTGTCTTTCGCCTACTGCAATCTCTCTCGCCACCAGCAAGGCCGTGTTGGTTTGCGCCAGGACGGTCGTCGTCTCCACCAGTTTCCTTTCCGCTTCCTTGCGCACGCTGATGTCGCGAATCGCCGCCGTCACCAGGATTCCATCGGCGCTATCCAGCGGGCTCAGCATGATCTCAATCGGAAATGCGCTTCCATCCTTGCGCCGCCCGACAAGCTCGATCCCCGTGCCGATCTGCTGCCCCAGGGCTTCTGCCACCGATCGGGTGCCGTCTGCCAGCAGCCGTTCTGCAAAGCCCTCCGGTATGATATTCGTTACCTCTTGCTCTAGCAGTTCGTCTTGGCGGTATCCGAACTGTTTTTCCGCCTGCAGATTCAGCAGCACGATCCGTCCGCCCTGGTTCACCACCACCATCGCATCCGGCGCTGCTTCGAGCAGCGCAAGGTACTTCTCCTCGGCGCGTCCGCGCGCCGCATAGTCGCGTTGCGCCACCCAGCCAGCGATCACCGCGATCAATAATCCCAATCCGCTTCCCACGATGATCGCAGCCTTGGTCTGCTCAAATCGTTGCGCGGCCTCCGCATTACGTGTCGCCAGCAACCGCCGCTCTTCGGCTTCCATATCGCGAGCGACCGTTCGCACTTCGTTCAGAATTCGCTCGCCCTCTCCTTGTCGCACAGCTTCTGCCGCCGCAGAGGGACCGTTCGTCTGGCGCAGTTGAACCAGACTGTCGCCGTTTCGGATTATTTCTTCCACCAAAGGCGCCAGGGTTGCAAGACGGCGCTGTTGATCGGGATTATCCGCTGTCAGCGCCAGCAGGCCTTTCTCTTCCTGCTCCACCAGCGATCCGTTGGCGCGCGCCGTGTGCAGAGATCCTGCTTCGCCGCTCAGCGCATATGCGCGATATCCCGTCTGCGTATTGATGATGTCCCCAAGCATCCCTTCCAGATCTTCCAGAACTTCATGCGTATGCTGCACCCAGCGTTCGCTCTCCGCCGAGGCGGTCACGGTGCGGTAGGAAACAATACCGACGATTATCAAAACCACCAATACGGCGCCGACACCAAACTGCATCTTGCGAATCAGTTGCAGCACCGTCTTCATCTCACACCACCAGATCGGGAATGAAAGCACTGCGATGGACAACGGCTGAAGAGGGTACCGGGCAACCGCATGCCAGTTTTCTAGGAGGGGAACTTAAGTCTATACCCACCTACCATGGGAGCAAACAACCGTTCGAAGCGCATGTCCAATTGAACATGCAGCCCGGTCTCGGGCTTGGCACTGCGCCGTTGCATCTGACTTTGTAGCGGCCGCTTCGGCCCATGGTTTTCGGGACGAAGCGGGCATCTTGCTTTTGGCTTGTCTTTGACTTTAGTAGCGCCTGCGTCCCGCCGGCTCCGGTGCCTTTGCTTTTGCCGGTGCCTTTGCTTTTGCCGGTGCCTTTGCAGCCTGGTAGGCCACTTGCGCCGCAGGACTCACCCTGTCATCCCGCCTGCCCTGAGCGACTCCCGCGAAGGGAACGCAGTCCCGCGCTTTATCTTTCCCGCCGCAGTTCGGCGGGCACGGGACGCAGACCGGGATCCGCTTTTGAGCCCGCAATAGCATCGCTCCAGCCCGTTCTGCTATTCTCTTGCGCGCGGCACATTCCCATCCGCCGCTGACGTGACGCAACCCGTTGTCAAACCTGCTCCCGTGAGGACTAAACATGCCCGACGAAGTTGACGAACTCAAGGAACGCGCCGAAGAAGCCGCGCACGAACCCAGCCTGGCTCCCGTCACCCTCACCATGGCCGTTCTCGCCGTGGTCATCGCCACCGTCACCTTGCTCGGTCACCGCGCCCACACCGAGGAAGTCCTGCTACAAACGCGCGCTGCCGATCAATGGGCCTATTATCAGGCCAAGGAAATTCGCCGCCGCAACTACGAACTCTTTCTCGACGAGCTTTCCGTTTTCTCTCTTCAGGACGCCAAGCAAGTGGAAACCATCAGGGAAAAGTACAAGAAGCAAGTGGAACGCTACACCGAGGAGCTGAAAGACATCGAAGCCGACGCCCGCAAGGAAGAAGCCGAAGTAAAAGTCGAAGAAGCCCGCGCCGATCGCTACGATCTTTCCGAAGTCCTGCTCGAAGCCGCCCTGGTCATCTCTTCGATCACCCTACTAACCCGCAAAAAAATCTTCTGGCTCTTCGGCCTCGTCCTGGCCGTCGCCGGCTTAGTCCTGGGCATAACCGGCCTAATGATCCACTAGCCCAGTGTGGCGCCCAAACATCTCTCATCGAGCACCGTCGAGCCCATTTTGGAGTGTGGCGGCTCATCGCCGCTTTCGCCACAACGTAAGACGCGACGCGGCCGCTCCTGGCGAGGCTTGCCTCGCCCGCCATTTCGCAACCCGCTTGCGCTTCGCCAAAAAATCCGCGAATCTCACCTCTGCCCCGAAGCCGCCGACCGCGCCTCCAGATACTGCCGTACATACTCCCCAAACGCCTTCTCCAATTTCAAAGTAACCGCCCCCGGCGCCACCGCGATCTTATGCCCATTCACTTCGCTCACTCCCAACATGCTCCGGTTCGTCGACGAAATGAAAACCTCCTCCGCCGCATAGAGATCCTCCGGCCGTAGCATACGCTCCTCCACCGGAGCACCGACGCCAGCTCCAATCTCCAGCAACACGCTGCGCGTAATCCCCTGCAAACATCCAGCCGAAACGGGAGGAGTCGCCACCCGCCCGCCTTTCACGCAAAAAATATTCGCCGCGGTGCATTCCGCCACTTCTCCGCGCTCGTTCAGTAACACCACCTCGTCAAAACCCGCCTGCTGCGCTTCGTAATAATTCCAAACGTTATCGAGCCACGAAGTCACTTTCACGCCGGCCAGGGGCGACGCCGCATTGCGTCCGTACTCGCGCAATCCCAGCCGCGCCGGCTCGCGATACGATGGCAAATCCGCCGAACACACCAGCAAATCCACGCGCGGAAAATCCTCGTCGCTCCGCCAGAATCCCACCTGGTTGTAAATCATATAAATCCGGGCCGCGCCTTCGCGCACATGATTCGCGCGCAGCACCTCGCCCAATTGCCCGCGCACCACACTCTCCTCGAACGAAAACGGGCAATGCGTTCGTTCCGCGTCGCGCTGCAATCGCTTCCAGTGCCGCTCGAACGCAAACGGAATCCCTTCGTAAATCCGCACCGTCGTGAACAGTCCCCAGCCATTCAACAGCCCCGCCTGCCCAGGAGAAAGCCGCACCTCCGCCACCGGCAGCAAGCGGTCATTATGAAAAACAAAACGATGAATCATGCGGCCTCCCTCGTGCTCTTTATTCTAGCGCAGAACGCATCCCGCAGACGCAGCTTCGGCAAAAACCAAGCGAAGCCCGGCTCGAGTCGGCAAATTCGCTTCACGGGACTTCATTTTCAGCCGAGGAGGATGTGTTCAAGTCTATTGACACCAGCTGCTTCTGCGCCTAGATTGTTGTTGTGTTCATAGGAGGTTGCCGTGCGCTACCCCGTGCGCTACATGGTCAAATCTTTCTTAGTCGCCATCCTTGCAGTCGGCCTGCTCAACATCCCAAGCTTCGCGGCAAATGAAAAACCCCTCGGCCTCGTCACTCAGGCCACAGAGGCGCATTTGGGTTCTGCCACTGTCGCAATCGGAACGACCGTATACCCCGGCGATACACTCGCCACAGACGAAGGCGGCACGGTCCGCCTCAAAGTCGGCGGCAGCCAGTTCTATTTGCTCTCTTCCAGCAGCGCCACTCTGTCCGAGAATTCCACCATCGTGAACGCCGCCGTCGCGCGCGGCACTGTCGGCTTTTCCTCGAACGGCACCGATCAGCTCGCGCTGGAAATTCCTGAGGGGATTGTGCGCGCCGCGAACGGCCAGCCGGGATACGGCCAGGTCACTATTCTCGGTCCGCGCGAAGTGATCGTCTCTGCGTATCGCGGCACGCTGGTCTTGGACAACGACGGTGAGCTACACGAAATTCCCGCCGGGAAATCCTACCGCGTCACCATGGAACTTGAGCCCGCTTCGGAACCGCAGGGCCCCGCAGGTGCCGGCGGCAACAACAAAGTCGTAGCTCCCCGCCACCGCCATTTGCTCTTCGACATCATTCTTCTCTCAGCAGCCGGCGCCGCCAGCTACGCGCTCTGGTATCACCTGAGCGAAAGTCCCTTCAACCCTAATCAGTAGTTTCTGGCGATACAAATACACCACGCCACTCGTGGTGTCTCAACTCGTGTGAGAATTTGCATTCTACGTTTTGTGCGGTGGAGCTTCGCCGTCTGCGGAAAAGTGCGTGTAGGGAGAGGTTTTGACGTTCTAGCGGCCCGCCTTAGCTGGGCGCCTTCGACTTTGCCATTGCCGTTGCCTTTCCTAGCGCCGGAGTCCCGCCGGCTCTGTTTCCCTTGAATTCGAATTTGCTTTCGAATTCGTAGCAGCCGGTTCAGCCTCAACGAACCGGGCAGCCGTTGAAGTTGCTTTTGAATTTGCAGCGGCCGGCGTCAGGCGGGCGCCATTGCCTCTGACTTAGCGCTCGTAGCGGCGCACTTCCGTGCGCCATCTGCGACCCGGCAATCACCGATCGGTCGGAAGGCGCCACCACGCCCTACGTGTGGCAAGCCCGAATCCCAGTCTTCTCAAAATACTGCTGGTGATATTCCTCCGCCCGATAAAACTCCGCAGCCGGCACAATCTCGGTCACAATCGGCCGCTTGAACACGTGATCCTTCTCCAGCACCGTTTTCGACGCCCGCGCCTCTTCTTCCTGCTCCGCATCATGATAAAAAATCGCCGACCGGTACTGCGTGCCCACGTCCGGCCCCTGCCGGTTCATCGTCGTCGGATCATGACTCTTCCAGAAAACCGCCAGCAGCTCCAAATAAGAAACCTGCGAAGGATCAAACTCCACCTGCACCGCTTCCGCGTGCCCAGTGCGCCCCGTGCACACCTCTTTGTAATTGGGGTTCTTCGTGGTCCCGCCCGTGTAACCCACCGTCGTCGAAGTCACGCCCGCCACCTGACGAAACGCATCCTCCACTCCCCAAAAACATCCCGCCGCAAAAGTTGCCTTAGCCATAATTTGAAAACTCCTTCGTTATTTATCTAAGAATCCGCACTGCGAATCTCCATGTTGCCATATTGCAGCAAATCGGTCGAGGCGACTGAACCTGAGTGGTGGTTCAGTTTCCGATAACGAATAATCGCGCTCTCACCCGCATGACCGAGGAGTCGTCAGGGCGACGCGGATTTTGATCCGGCACAGCGCTGTGATTTTCGGTCAATTTCCTCATTGATAGCACGCCCCCGCGCGTCCCATTCTTCATAGACGTCGGGAACGACACGCGCTTCACCGTACAAGACATCAGGTGGGGTTTCGCAGTTTACGGCACAGCCCACCTCGGAACATGGGATTAACAGGAAAATGGAATTGATTTGCGGGTACAGGACGTTCATGCGTTTTACTTCATCGTCAGACAACTTCAGCATCTCTTCTTTTTGACCCTCGTTCGTCTCCCAATCTTCTTTTGTCAAAAAGTAGAAGGCATCAATTCTCAACCTTCCCCGTACCGGTATTTCCCGTCGTGTTTTCTGTTCTAAGTTGACGACTGCGGCCTTCGCAGCCAAGCAGTATTCATTGTGGACGGCCTTCCCGGGCGCAATTGGTTCAGCGTCCCAATCCCCGATGTCCGACAATCCATAAACATTAATCCACTCAACTCCATTTTTCTTCCCGGCTTCGTTTGGTACTTCCGTGACTGACGTAAAAATATAAAGGCCATGATGGGGAAGAAAGAGCGTACTCGAGGCGTGATTAATACGGTCAAGGCTTAAAATCAGACAGCCCTTTTTCCATTTCAGAGGGGCCCTAATACGAAGTTCAAGGGGTGACGGCATTTCCTTCTGTAGGTGACCTTCGCATGGAACGGCGGTCGCCAGAACAAGCGTCAATGACAAGGCCGACAGGATTTTTGGCCAGGGAGATTCTCGCGAGTCCGTCCGTTTGCATTTGTTTCTCATTTTCATTAGTGGAGCTCAGGACCGCGAGCTAGCGCAACAGCGGACTGCACGAATTGCTTAGGGTGCAACCAGAGCCAGCGCAGGTGATCCGCCGACTTTGAGGACGCCGGTCTGCCGCATCTTCGCGGTATCTATCACCAAAATGCTGTGCTCCCGTGGAGCCATGGCGTAAAGCATCTTGCCCTCATGCGCGGCCACGGCGCTCCAGAAGGGTTTCCCGGTCTTGATGGTGCCGATCTTCCGCCAAGTGTGGGCGTCGAGCACGCGAAATTCGTCGGCCATCGCAGTGTCGGGTCGGAGATTCGGCGGCCGGCCGTACTGCAAATAGAATCGATTGTCGTAGGAGCGGTCGTACTCCCTGTTGTAGCCCAGATAGACCCTGCTGCCATCGGGTGAGCTTGGCCAAGCGGCAGGAGGAATGCGATCGGGCAGATCGGGATGGGCCAAGGTTTCGGCAAATTCCTGAGTTGCGGTATTCATCTTGATAACGGCGCCATCTCCGCGAACGATCGCTATTTCTTGAGCGTCGGGATCTGCAATAGCCTCTGCAGCGCCCACTCGCCTTTCCCACGGAAGTTTGATGCCCAAATTTTGCAGCTCGTGAGAGTTAGCGTCCACGCGAATCAGCCTCACCCTGTTCGTCCTCGGACAGAAAAAATCGAATTGCTCCGCAGTCTGGTAACTGATGAACCGGCCCGGGCCGCAGTTCCCCATGTGCACGCTCTCAGGCAGAAAGTTGCCGCTCCGTGTGTCGAACGCCGCCAGCAGAAACGAATCCGCGTCTGAGGAGGTGGGCACAACTGTCAGGATTCGCAGCGTGAGCCCATCGCCGGAAACCGCCATCGTTGAAAATGGCGGCAGCGCGTCGGTCACTGCGCGGCCTTCTATCACGCCTCGCTCGAGGATCACGCCCTCGGCAGTATCGATCACCGCGAGTTCGCTCGAATCACCTCCCGTCACCGACGCCACATAAAGCGTGCTCCCATCTGGCGAGAGTGCAAAGTCCGCATTGTCGCCGGTGCGAATGCTACCCAGCACTTCAGCAGTCTCAGAATTGACCAGCCAGACGCGCCCTCCGGCTTCGCCCGCATTGGGTTTGGGATCGAGCACGTACAACCAACCCGGCTCCGGCTTGGTCCAGTTTTCGACTTCGATGCTCCCGCCTCCGGACGCATTGCTCTGCGGTCGGGCGTTGGTCTCGGTCGGCGCGTTCACCTGGCCGCCTTGTGCGCCCGCGCGGGCCACCCGACCAGCTACACCCAGGGCGAAGGACAGCGAAACCAAACAAGAAAAGGCCAACAGGAGATTTGCTTTCATACCTCGCCCCCGGAACTCCCGATGCAACCGGAATTTCCGATTCAGACTTCCGGCCTGTCGATCGTACCTCTAGCTCTGCCTCGCATTCAACGATCTCGCCAGCGCATCAAGCCCCAGCGACATCCGCGAAGTTCCCGCCGCTAACCGCTGATTGACGACGCCATCATTGTTATTGATTAGCCGCTCGCGTCCGCTGATTTTGCGCCGACGGCTCAGACGAGAACAGCACGCCCAGCCCCTCCGCCAGAGTCGGGTGCGTGAGAACGGCATCGCGCAGCGCCGTATAAGGCAGCCCCGCGATCATCGCAATCTGCACAGAAGACATCGTCTCCCCCGCAACAACACCGAACGCCCCGAAGCCCAGGATGCGATCGCCGTCGTTTTCCACCAGCGCCTTCAAGAATCCTCGTGTTTCACCCAGTGTCCGCGCGCGCAGCACCCCCTCCATTGGGATCTTAAACAAGCGATACGCAATTCCCTGCGCTCTGGCTTCCTTCTCACTTAGGCCGACACGCGCGAATTCAGGATCCGTAAACAGGCAGAACGGAACTTGCCTGCCGGTCGTTACCTGGTTCCCGCCGCTGAGGTTGTTACGCACCACCCGCGAATCGTCAACACTGATGTGCGTAAACTGCGGACTGCCCGCCACCTCACCGATCGCCCACACGCCCGGCGCGGTCGTCTGCAGCCGCTCATTCACCTTAATGTATCCTCGATCGGTCAGTTCCACCCCTGCCACCTGCAGCCCGATTCCCTCCGTGTTCGGCTTCCGGCCCGTCGCCACCAGCACATGACTGCCCACCAGCGTTTTTTCCACTCCGTTTTGCTCGATCACGATTTGTACAGCCTCGCCTGATTTCCCCGATACCCACTTGGTCTCCGCATTCAAAAACACCTCGATGCCCTCGTCCCCGAACAACGTGCGAAGACCTTCACTGACATCCTCATCTTCTCGAGACACCAAGCGTTCGTTCCGTTCGATCAACGACACCCTGCTTCCGAAGCGGCGCATCGCCTGGGCCAATTCCAATCCAATGTAGCCGCCGCCGAGCACCAGTAGATGTTCAGGAACCTCGCCAACTTCCAGCGCCTCGATATGCGTCAACGGCTGCGCCTCGGCAAGGCCGGGAAGCGGATCGATCGCCGCGCGTGTCCCGGTGCTGACAATCACATTGGCCCCGCGTAAACGGCGAACGGATCCGTCCGGCAGCGTCGCCTCCACCGTCTGGGGCGCTACGAACCGCCCCGTGGCCAAAATAAATTCCCCGCCCGTCTTCTGGTAATTGCCGATGTACAGGGCATTCAAGTCCGAGACCATGCGGCGCTTGCGCCCACGCACCGCGGACATATCAATACGGAAATCGTCGACCCCTATCCCGAACTCTGCACTCCTGCGAACGTAGTCTGCCACCTTCGCGCTGTGAATGATGTTCTTGCTCGGCAGGCAGGCGATGTTTGGGCACGATCCCCCGATATACTTGCGGTCAATCACCGCGACCCGCTGCCCCTGACCAGCGAACGTCCATGCCGCGATGGTTGACCCCGTCCCGCCGCCCAGAATCACCAGATCGTACTCTTCCGGTTCCCTATCCTCGATCAATGGAGCTGAAGCTACGGCCTCCTGGGTGTTCATATGAGGTTTCTCCTTCTCTGAGGTCGAAATATGAATTGAGGATTAGCCAGCGTGACGATCGAGAGACCATAAAGCCTCAGCAACCACGGGCCCGGTCGCATCCAAGCAAACCACATAATATGCTAATCCCGCGAAATTGACGACCGTGAACCATTTCGCATGAATGCTGATGAAAGTCGTCATCGGAAACTGACTTGCTTCCGACGCTGCATCGTCGCCCCGAATCACTTGGTGTATACTCCGCGAGCGAAAAAACAAACCATGAAAACTCCCATCGGATTCCGCACTCTGTTTTTGGTCGCAGTAGCTTCGGCCGCGGCGATTTTCTGCCCGCAACAAGCATTCTCGCAAAAACAAGACTCGCAATCTGTTTTCCCCGAAATGCAGTGGCGCCTGATCGGCCCATTCCGCGGCGGTCGCGTGCTTCCCGCGCTAGGAGTTCCGGGCAAGCCCAACGAATACCTTACCGGCGCAGTAGGCGGCGGCGTCTGGAAAACAGAAAACGCCGGCCGCACCTGGCACCCCATCTTCGACGCCGCCCCCATCGCCTCCATCGGCGCAATCGCCATCGCCCCCTCCGACCCGCAAACCATCTACGTCGGTACTGGAGAAGCGGACATGCGCTCCGACATTTCCTTCGGTGACGGCGTGTACAAATCCACCGACGGCGGTGCCACCTGGCGCAACATCGGCCTCGGCGATTCACGCCAAATCGGCAGGATCCTGGTGGACCCGCGCGATCCGAACATCGTGCTCGTAGCCGCCCTGGGCCACGCCTTCGGCCCCAATCCAGAACGCGGCGTCTATCGCTCCACCGATGGAGGCGGCACCTGGAAAAAAGTTCTCGGCAAGAATGACGACACCGGCGCCATCGACCTCTGCTCCGACGCCGCCAATCCTCCAGTCATTTACGCCGCGCTCTGGCAAACCCGCCGTCCGCCCTGGAACGTTTACGCTCCCACTAGCGGTCCCGGCAGCGGTCTCTATCGATCTACCGACGGCGGCCTCACCTGGAATCAAATCACCGGGCACGGTTTTCCCAGCGAGGGCCTGGGCCGCATCGGAATCGCCATCGCCCCCGGCAACCATGGAAATCGCATCTATGCCGTCGTTGACGCCCACGAAGGCGGCATCTACCGCTCCGACGATGCCGCACAAAATTGGCGCCGCGTTTCTTCCGACGCGCGTGTCTGGCAGCGCGGCTGGTATTTCGGCGGCATCACCGCCGATCCGCGCGACCCAAACGTAGTCTACGTCGCGGACACCGCGCTCTATCGCTCCACCGACGGCGGAGAAAATTTCGAATCGTTCAAAGGCGCTCCCGGCGGCGATGATTACCACACTCTCTGGATCGCTCCCGACGATCCCTCCCGCATGATTCTCGGCAGCGATCAAGGCGCAGCCATCAGCGTGGACCGCGGCGCCAGCTGGACTTCCTGGTTCAATCAGCCGACGGCGCAGTTCTATCACGTGGCCACCGACAATCGTTTCCCCTATCGAGTTTACGGCGCGCAGCAGGATAGCGGCACCGCCGCCGTCTCCAGCCGCAGTGATTACGGCCAAATTACTTTTCGCGATTGGTCTCCCATCGGCGGAGAGGAGAGCGGCTACATCGTAGTGGATCGCACGAATCCCGATATCGTTTACGGTGGCGGCCCCTTCGGCGTCCTGCGCCGCTTCAATTGGCTCACCGCGCAATCTTTCGACATTTCTCCCGCAGCCATTCCGTTCAACGGCAGCAAGTTGCGTTTCACCTGGACGTCCCCAGTCGTGGACTCGCCGCAAAACCCGCGCGTCCTCTATTTCGGCGCGCAATTCGTCCTGCGCTCTGCAGACGCCGGCCAAAGCTGGCAAGCCATCAGCCCCGACCTGACGCTACGAAGCCCAGCACCGGCAAACGCCGCGCCAAAACCAGGCGAGGTCGGTGGCGTGGTTTACACCGTCGCACCATCGCCAGTTCGCGCCGGCGAAATCTGGGCTGGCACGGATAATGGCCTGATCCAACTCACGCTCGATGAAGGCGCGCACTGGTCAAACGTCACTCCGCCCGACGTCGAACCCTGGAGCCAGATCAGCCTCATTGAAGCCTCGCGCTACGACGCCGCCACCGCCTACGCCGCAATTGACCGCCACCAGGTGGACGACTTGCGTCCCTATATCTACCGCACGCGCGATGACGGCAAAACCTGGCAGAAAACAGTCGCAGGCCTGCCCGAAAATGCCTACGTCCACGCCGTGCGCGAAGATCCCGTGCGCGAAGGCCTGCTCTTCGCCGGCACCGAAATCGGTGTCTTCGTTTCCTTCAACGACGGCGCCACCTGGCGCCCGCTGCAGAATAATTTACCGTCCAGCTCCATCCGCGATCTTGTGATTCACGGCGACGACCTAGTCGTCGCCACCCACGGCCGCGCGTTCTGGATTCTCGATGACATCGCTCCCCTCCGCGAGTGGAACGAAAACACCGCAAATCAAAACGCGCACCTGTTCGCTCCCGCGCACGCCATCCGCGTCCGCCGCAGCGAAAATCACGATTCGCCTCTGCCGCCCGATACGCCCGTCGGCACAAATCCGCCCGTAGGCGCTGTCTTCGATTACTTCCTGAAATCGCCAGCTGCCGCCACCGAAGAAGTCACACTCGAGATCCACGACCACCAAGGCAACGTCGTCCGCAGATATTCCAGCGCGGACCAAGCCCTCGAGCCCGCCACTCCGCCCGAATTCCCAAAATACTGGCTGCCAAAATTCCAGCCCCTCTCCGGCGCCCCCGGGATGCACCGCTTCGTCTGGGATTTGCGCTACGCCCCGCCCGCCGCCCTGCACCACGAATATTCCATGGCCGCCATCATTGGCAATGGCACAGTCACCGAGCCGCAAGGGCCCCTCGCGCTGCCGGGTCAATATGAAGTCGTGCTGAGCAGCGGCGGCCAAACCTACAAAGCCGCGCTAACAATAGAAATGGACCCGCGCGTAAAAATCTCAAGCGCGGAATTAGCTCAGCAACTCGACCTAGAACAAGAAATCGACAACGCGCTCACAAAAGCCACCGACATCGCGAAGTCCGTCGCGGCCCTTCGCGATCAGCTAAAAGCACTCCACGCAAACTGGAGCGCAAAACCGGACGCGAAACCAATCCTAGACACGGTAGACGACCTAGACAAACGCGCCCAATCCATCCAAGGCAACCCCGAAGCCCAATGGCCCGCCACCCCGGGCGGCCTCGTCGGCGAAGACGCAACCCTAGCCGCGCTAGCAATAGCCGTAGGCAGCGCCGACGGCGCGCCCACCGCAACAGCCTCCGCCGCCTTCGCAGAATCCACCAAACAGCTCAACGACCTGCAAGCGCGATGGGAGCAGCTCCAAAAAGATTTCGCCCGGCTGCACAAAAAACCGAGCGACTAGCAGCCATCTCTCAGTTGCTATCCTGTGCGAAAGCCCGGTTTTCGCGGCGCCGGCGGCTCGCCGGTTCCCGTCATGTGGCAAGCCTCGACAGCAGCGCCGTAGGCGCGGCACAGGTTAGCCCACTCCGGAAGGACTGGGAGCCATCGAAAAAAGTCCCGAGCGCTGTAGGTGCGACACTGTTGAATCGTTCGCCGTCGGCGCACACTTCCACACCACCCAAGTAAACGTGAAGGGGATTTCAGGTGCCCATCCTTCCCGCCTTTGTTTCATGGGAAGGGTGGGGCTTTGCATTCATCTACAACCGTCCAACTCTTCCGTTCACCACGAAAGTCGACCGTCAGCCCTTGGCGCTCCCCACTGTTTCGGCAACTCGCGCGTTACTCTCCAAAATCTGCTCCAACATCCCCGGTATCTCAAACACCGCCCGGTTATTCAGCCCGCCCGCATTCGCCCTGAAGCGCGCCAAATTCGCCGGCTCAATCATCCTGGCGACCGCCGGCACAATCTCATCAAAACTCCGCAAAACCACTCCCACCTCATTCTCCAGCACCCACTCCGCGTTATAACGTTCCTGCGGCAAAGTCCAAGCATTGCACGCCACAATCACCGGCAAACGCATGGCCAAAGCCTCGCTCACGCTCCCCGGCCCCGGCTTCCCGATAAAAAAATCCGCCAAATGCATATACCGGTTCACATCCTTCGTAAAACCTTCCACGAACCGCGGCAATCTCGAACCACCCGCACGCAATGCGCCGGCCAATTTCTCATTCCTCCCGCAAATAAAAATCAATTGCAGCTCAAGCCGCGACGCATCCAGCCTCTCCGCGATCTCCAACATCGCCTGCGAGCCATAGCCCCCGAACAAAACCACCGCCGTAGGCAAGTCCGCGCGCAATCCCAAACGCAATCGCCCCGCCACGCGCTCCTCCACCGCCCCCTCATAAAATCGCGGATGCAAAATCATCCCCGACGCCCGAAATATCCGGTTGTCCATGTGCCCGCACTCCCGCGCCTGCTCGACCGCCCGCTCCGAGCCGCAAACCAAATACTGCCTCTGCCGCTCGATCCAGAAATGCGGGGGAAAATCCGCGATATCCGTAAGTACCGTAACGAATGGACGTCCTGGCCAGGCATTCGCGAAACTTTCACATAACGCCCGATTGAAGTGCGGAACGAAAGACACAACCATGTCCGGCTCCGTCTCCCGCCAATGCCGTTCCAGCACACGCACCGTCGCGCGATGTCGCGCCCAAATCGCAAATTGCAACACTTTCATCAAATAAACGCTGCCCAAAGTCCATCCGCTGCGCAGCATCCAGTTGTAGTAGTCCTCGATGCGTATCCCCGCGTATCTCTTGAGGATATCCAGCTCATCGAGCAACTCTTGAATGTTCAGGAGGCGAACATCCCACGAACGTTGTTGCGCATCGATGGACATCTGCAGGGCCGTGGCGGCCGCGCGGTGCCCACCGCCGGCGTCGAAAAAGCAAAACTCGATTCGTTGCATGCGCGCGGAGTCTCGCATCCGTAGTGCCGAGATCTGCTACGGAACTGTTAAAAGACGGTTACTGTGTCGAAAGAGTTAAATATCTGTATTTTCAAAACTTTAGCACGCATGTCATCTGCCGGTAACACAACCCCGTTACTTTTGTATTCGTGAGATGCGACCTGCATGTTCACTCGTACTTCTCCGGTGCGTGTACGACCCCCTTTGTCCGAAATTTCTGCCGCGAAAGTTATAGCGATCCCCGCGCTGTGTATTCCCTGCTGCAGCGCCGCGGCATGAATCTGTTCACTCTCACCGACCACGATTCCATAGAAGGCGCCGAACCATTGCGCCAGCACCCAGATTTTTTCGTCAGCGAAGAACTCACCTGCAAAATGCCCAGCGGCACCGAAGTGCACATCGGCGTGTACGACATCACCGACCGCCAGCACCAGCAGTTGCAGCAACGGCGCAACGATCTCGTCGCGCTGCTCATGTATCTCACCGAGCGCCGCCTGTTCTTCAGCATCAATCACGTTTTCTCCAGCGTCACCGGCCGCCGCGAGCGCGAAGATTTCGCCTGGTTCCAGGAATATTTTCCGGCCGTCGAAACGCGCAATAGCCACATGCTCGAAAGTGCCAATCAGCGCGCCGCGCAGCTCGCCAAGCAATGGGACAAAATCGCCATCGGCGGCAGCGACGCGCATGCACTGCCCTCGGCCGGAACCGCTTACACCGAAGTTCCCGGCGCGCGCGACAAGGAAGAATTCTTCGAAGGTCTGCGCGCCGGCATCGGCCGCGTTGCCGGCGAATCCGGCAGCTTCAGCAAACTCACGCGCGACGTCTTCGTGATTGCCTACGAAATGATGCGTGAAAAATCCTGGACCGCCCTGCTCTCTCCGCTCGCCGCGCTCATCCCCGTCATCACGTACTGGAATTACCACGACGAACGCATCTTCGGCCGCCGCTGGGCCGCGCAAATTCTCGGCGCTCCTGAAACCCGCAAACATCCCCGCTGGATATCGGTGCCGCAATCTGCGGCGGAGGAATGGGTATGACGGTCGCAAAAGCTGTATGGAACCAGATTCAATCGAACGATCATCGCCTCATGCGCCGCGTTCATCGCTGGCGCGCCCCGCGCTGGTTTCGCATCCTGATGATTCTGATGACGCGCATGGGCGACGGCTGGCTGTGGTATTCGCTAGGCCTCATCCTGGTCGTCTACGGCGGCGAACGCCGTTTCCTGGCCATCGGCGCAGCCGCCTCCGCCGCGCTCGTGGGAATTTTACTGTTCCGCGCGCTAAAGAAAACCAGCAAACGTCAGCGCCCCTGCGAAATCGAGCCGCACTGCTGGTCGCTGATTCTTCCTCCCGACAAATATTCCTTCCCGTCGGGCCACACCATCACCGCCTTCGCCATCGCGCTTTCCCTGGGACTCTTCTACCCGCAGCTCCAAGGTGTCCTGCTGGCTGTCGCCCTGCTGATCGCCTCCTCGCGCATCATCCTCGGCATGCACTTCCTAAGCGACGTGCTAGCCGGCTCCGCGATTGGAATCGCGCTGGGCACCGTGAGTTACCACATCTTCGCCACCCTCTAAACGCATGCGACACGAACGCTGGCGCCTCCCCGCCGCACGCTTCGCCAGATTTCGCGGCGGATTCGCGCTGAAACATTTTCTATGCGCTGTGAAAACTACCTGGAAGGCCTGGCGCCGTCCGAGGCGTACTCAGCAATACGAGGCACGCCCAATGAATCAGCCAGATTAAAACCACTGCGAGGGGACGGCCCACCCTTTGTTTTCTGAAGGGTGGAGGTTTAGCGACCCATCCATCTCGCATCTCCACCCGAGCCGCGCCGAGCCCATTTTGGAGTGCGCCGGCTTGCTTGCCCTTCGGCCCCGATTGTATCGGGCCCAAGGGTTACCGCTTTCGTCGAAGCCTAATGCTCGGCAACCAAACGAGCTAGGCGAGGCTCGCCTGGCCCGTCACATCCTGCGCGCAAGTTTCCGTTCCGCCTAGCCGCGGTATGAGCGCTGCGTGCCTGGCCCGCCGCAGCAGGGCCGCGTCCGGTTCTTCGTGCCGACGGGGTGAATTGACCGTCATTTCTTCACATCCTCGCCCCGCCCTGCAATCCCATGCGCCAGCACGATCACTGACCGCGCCCCCGCCTTCCGGTCCTTCGCAATCTCCAAATACTCCGGCGACTCCGCCCAATCCCGAAACGACGCCTCATCCGGAAACGAAAGCACCACCATCTTATTTCCGTCCCACAGTCCTTCGCACACCACCGGACTTTCGTCCGCCGCCAGCACCCGCCCTTTATATTTCCTAAAAACATCCATAAAACGCTCCACGTATCGCGCGTACCGAGCCGGATCATGTATCCACAATTGCGCAATCGCGTAAACGCTCATCGCTCCTCCTCAGGTCCTCGCAGCCCGCTCGACTGCGCGCTTCTGCTTTCCCCGCTTTATAGCAGATCGTCGTATTCGACACGAATGGCTATATCTCTAGATGACCCCGTGCCTCACCGCGCGAAAGAACCGAAAGTTCACCCGACAAATCCACGACCGCAAAGTGACGCGAATTTTGCCTCCTTGCGACAGCTCTCCCGCCTACCATCCGCACACTCCTTGCACAAGAGTTGCCAGCGGCCACAACGTCGCGCGGGACGGACCTCAAAAGGAGGAAAAAACAATGCTCACCAAGTGCTTCGCAAAATTCGCGGGAGTTCTCTTGCTTTGTCTCGCTGTATCCGCCACAGCATCAGCGCAATACGGTGGCGGCGGTATGGGCGGTTCCGGCGGCTCGGGCTCCTCCGGCATGGGAACCACAAACGGATACGGTTCCGGAAACGGCAAAGCCATCGGAATCGGAGTAGGCATCGCAGCAGCGGCCGTGGTCGGTGTGGCTTTGCTCATTCATCATCACCACGCCGCAGAAACATCATCACAAGCCTCGCTCATCGGCTGCATCCAGCACGATGTCCACGGCATCAGCGTGACCAACGAGAATGACAAGCAGATCTACTCGCTCATTCCCGGCAGCACATTCATCCAGCCGGGCGACCGCGTCGAACTAGGGGGCACACTGACTGACGAAGGTTCCGGCTTTCACGCGTTTCGCGTAAATTACCTCGTCAAGAATTACGGCGCGTGCGGACCAGTCTCGGCGGGAACCGGCACATCAGCAACTGGAACGGTCGCAGTCGCGCAAGCCGCACGCTAGAAGCCATCCGGCGCTGCTGACATCCCGGCCGATCGCCGGGTTCAGCTAGCGCCGGCTAGTCCGGAGAGCCCGCCTGCGGCAGGGTCGAAGGGCGTCTCGCGGACTCTTCGCAGTTGACGTTGTAGCGGCCCTTCAGATGGGTGCCTTTGCTTTTCTGTTGCTACCGCCGATCTGCATCGCGCTCTGCGCGCCGCACCCCAGCACCGCAGGCGCGGCATAATTTAGCCCAGCGTGGAAACGCTGGGTTAAATCGCAAAGAGAATTCGCAGCGACGTAGGTGCGACGCAGGTGTCGCTGGGGCCGCGATTGGCGCAAGCTCCCGTCAGCAATTTCGCTGCTGCCCAGAACCTCGGATGTCAACAGAGCCAAGCCGCCGGACAATTTCCTCGCCCGGCAGGGCGGCGCTTCAAAGTGTGTGTCCGAGGCGCTCGCTCCTCCGGTCCGCGACAAAACGAATTCGCCACCGCGCACCTGCCGGCATTGGTATTTCATTTCCGGGCCTGGCGCGTTTAGCAGGACGTGCTCGAAACTCTTCAACCTCCAATCGCATCTAAATCTGTCAGGCCACCAAGTTTCGCGAAGCGTTCTAGCGAAAGCCCGCGAGCTTTCGCCAGGAGGTATGCAGCTCATGTTCAGCAAATCACACCTCGGCTGTTTTCTTCTGGTGACGCTCCTCTGCGCAGCAGCTGCTTCAGCCCAGCGAAACAGCCCGCAAGTGCAGGCGGGAGGCGACAAAATCTACCTCGACGTCGTCGTCAGCCCGAAGTCCGGCCCGCCCGTCGCCGGTCTCCAGCAGCAAGACTTCACCGTGCTGGATAATAATTCTCCGCTGGCGATTGCTTCGTTCGCGGCCGTCACCGGTCGCCAGGCTCCCGTCGAGGTCGTCCTGGTAATTGATGCGATCAATATCGATGCCCGCGAGATCGGCTACGAACGCATACAGATCGACAAGTTCCTTCGTGCCGAAGGTGGGCACCTCGCATACCCCGTCGCCGTTGCGGTCGCGACGGACACAGGCGTCAAGATTGCTGAGAATTTCTCGAGCGACGGCACCGCCCTCAGCGCCGCCATGGATCGCGATCAGATCGGTCTGCGTGACATCGGACGCTCCGCCGGTTTCTACGGCGCAGCCGAACGCTTGCAGTATTCCCTCCAGGCGCTGAACCAGCTGATCGTCAGCGAGGCTCCGCATACGGGGCGTAAAATGCTGCTCTGGATTTCTCCCGGCTGGCCGCTTCTGACCGGCCCCAATATCGAGCTCGACTCGAAGCAGCAGACCCAGATCTTCGCGCAAATTGTCGGTCTCTCCACTGAACTTCGTCAGGCCCGCGTCACCCTCTACAGCGTCAATCCTTTAGGCGCCGGCGAGTCCATCTTCCGCGGCACGTACTACCAGGACTTCCTGAAAGGAGTCAGCAAACCTAGCCAGGTCAATCTGGGGAATTTGGGGCTCCCGGTGCTCGCCATTCAGAGCGGGGGTCTTCAGCTGGACTTTAACAACGATCTCGCCGCACTCTTGCAAGAATGCATCTCCGATGTCGCGCCCTACTACGAGATCTCCTTTGCCGCGCCCCTAGCCGAGCGGCCTGAGGAATACCATCGCATAGAGATTAAGGTCGCAAAGCCCGGCCTGATCGCGCGAACCCGTCAAGGCTATTACGCGCAGCCCGCGACGCACAACTAAGCAGTTCCCGGTCGTGCGCTCGGTGGGCCGTGCTGCGCGACTTGGGCGCTTTGGCCTCGTACAATCGCTGTCCGCCTCCGCAACACACCCGTCCCAAAACCGATCATCCAAAAGCCAGCGCCAGCTCCTTCCCGAGCCAACACGCGGAAAAAACAAGCCTTATGTCCGCTAACCACGGAACCCGACGTGCCTCAACGCTCAGGAAGTATGCGGCTAGTGCGTCCGTCGTGTAGATTGTGGCACTCGTTGTGGTACAAAAGGCGGTTAGAACGCTGCTCTATACCGTAATAGCCGGGAGGTTGATCAACGATGCCCACACCAGACGTGCTGATCCGCGATCTAAAAGTTGCCCAGCGCTCCCTCGCGCGCACTAAAGGTCTGGCGATCACCGTCATCCTCACGCTCGCCCTCGGCATCGGCGCCAACGCAGCCATCTTCAGCGTAGTCCGCGGCGTGCTCCTCCGCCCGCTCGTCAATCGCGACGAAAATCGCCTCATCTACATTCGCCAGAGCGCCCCCGGCATCGGCGTCGAGAACACCACCTTCTCCGTTCCAGAAATCCAGGATATAGAGTCGCGCGTCAAGACCGTCGGCGAGTTCGGCGATTTCTCCACGATCGGCTTCAGCATGGTAGGCCTCGGCGAGCCGCGCGAAGTCCGCGCCGGCGTCGTCGACGGCTCGTATTTCCAGGTCATGGGATTGCATCCAGTCCTGGGCCGCTTGCTCGACGCCCACGACGACGGCCCCAACGCCGCGGGCGCCGTCGTCCTCACCTATCGCTTCTGGACCAATTCGCTCCACAGTGATCCCTCCGTGCTTGGCAAAACTCTCAAACTTGACACGGGCGATCCTGGCGGCGCGCGCACCGCCACCATCGTAGGTGTGCTCGAACCGTCGGTGCCCTACCCCGCCGAAACCGAGCTCATCGCCAACGTCGTCACCAGCCCGCACCATCTCTCCGCAACGATGGTCACCGGCCGCGTGCATCGCATGACCGAACTTTTCGGCCGCCTCGCACCGGGCGCCGATATTAACGCAGCCCGCGCCGACCTGCGCGCCGCCTACGGCTCGATGGTCGCCCAACATCCCGAAGCCTATCCGCACGGCGAGAACTTCCAGATCAGCGCCGTCTTTCTGCGCGAACAAATTACTTCCCGCGCGAAGACCGTGCTGTGGGTGCTTCTCGCTGCCTCCATACTCGTCTTCGTGATCGCCTGCTCCAACGCCGCCAACCTCATTCTCGCGCGCACCGTACGCCGCGAAGGCGAACTGTCGATCCGCGCGGCGCTCGGTGCCAGCACCGCCGCGCTGCGCAGAACGCTACTGATTGACAGCCTTCTGCTCTGCGGCGCGGGCGCTGCACTCGGGATATTGATCGCGCGGCCGATGGTTGCGATCCTGGCGCGTTACGCTTCGCGCTTCTCTGTTCGCGCGCTCGATCTCACCGTTGATTCCAGCATGTTGTGGGTCGGCGCCATCCTCGCGGTAGTCGCCGCAGTACTCCTGGCATTTGTCCCGCGCCTGCCCTCGGCGGAATCGGCGAACGGTTTGAGCCTCGCCAGCGGCGGCGTGCGCATCACCGGCAGCACCGGCCGCCGCCTGCGCATCTTCGCCGTCACCCAAATCGCCGCCTGCTTCATGCTGCTCGCTGGCGCCGGTATGCTGCTCAAGACGCTCCTCGCGCTGCAAACCGTGCATACCGGTTTCGACACTCACAACGTTCTCGCCTTGAACGTGCCGGTAGTGTCCTACGGACGCACGCTCGACCAAATCCTGGGCTTCTATAAAGAAGCCATGCGCCAGATCGCCGCTCTGCCAGGAGTAGATCGCGTCGCCGTCGGCACTGCCGTACCCTGGCGCGACAAGGGCATCTTCGGCCCGGGCTTCCAGTTCTCCGCCGAGGGCCACGTCCGGGCGAATGGTGAAGAAGATCCTCACGCGCAATTCCGCACGATTTCACCCGGATTCTTCGCCGCGCTAGGCGTCCCCATCATCGAAGGGCGCGATTTCAACGACCTCGATCGCAAAGACAGCGAGAAAGTCGTCATCGTCAGCCAGAGCGTCGCGCTTCGCATGTTCCCGACCAGCGACGCGCTCAATCAGCACATCATGTGGACCGATCCAGTCATGCAGTTTATTGACGTCAGCACCGGCCCTCGCCGAATCGTCGGTATCGCCGCCGATGTTGACGACGAAAACGTAGTCCCCGGCGCCGCCCTCACCGTCTATCATCCGCTCGATCAGGAAATCGGCGGCGGCCGCTTGTTCGTACACACCCATTCCGACCCCTACGCGCTGGTCACTCCCATCACGCGCATCATCCGCGACTTGTCCGCGGATCAACCGGTGGAAAAAGCCGCCACGCTCGACGACATCCGCGCCGAAGTGCTCACCCCAGATCGCCTGAACGCGCTCGTATTCGGCGGTTTCGCGGCAGTGGCTCTGGCGATTGCGGTAATTGGAGTCGCAGGCGTGCTGGTCTTTTCCGTCAGCGGCCGCACGCGCGAATTCGGCATCCGTCTGGCCTTAGGCGCCCAGCCGCGCAATCTGCTGACGAGCGTGATCGCCCAAGGCGCCCTGATGGCCGGAGTCGGCATCGTGGCAGGCGCCGCATTCGGATACGTCCTAGCCCGCTTCGCAAACAGCTACATCGTGGACATGCGCATGCCCGACACGGTCCCAGTGCTAGCTTCCGCCGCCGTGTTGCTGGCCGCCGCAGTAGTAGCATCAGTTCTACCAGCCGCCCGTGCCGCCCGCATCGACGTAATGGACGCCCTCCGCTCCGAGTAGCCCGCGCCCCGTTCGGTTTTGCGGCTGCCCTACCCTTCGCTTTTCGAAGGGTGGGGGATTAGACGCCGCACCACCGACCCCGCATGTCCCAGCGTCGCCTTTGAACTTGTTCCTGAATCTGTCGCGGCCAGCCGCAGCTGGGCGCCGTTGACTTTGGTAGCGCCGGCGTCTCGGCGTCTCTGTTGTCTTTGAATTGACATGAAGCCGATCCAGTCGAATTTGTAGCGGCCGGCCTAAATGCTTCGAATGTCCCGGTCGCCGAATCCTATCGCCCTCATCCCAAACCAGCGCTCGACAAAACAACTGACCTCGAAGGCCGCTAAAAGATGTCACCCAATCCGCCGCGTGGACATCTAACACCTCGATAGAATTACTCTGATCCGGCCAGGTGGGGGGCTATCTGCTGGATGTCATCCCCGGCCTGAATCTCGAGCAAAAGGAGAAGCCTCCCTGGACGAGAAATTCGCGGCAACAAGCAGCTGCGCCCATCCCCCGTGCACGTGCGAGGTGGGACCGGACAATGAATACTGCAGCGTGCAGTGTTCGGCGATGCAAGAAACGCCAGACCTAGCCTGCGAGTGCCATCACCCGAACTGCAAAGGAAATATCGGATCGTAAAACGCAACCGAATAACCAGCAGTGCAAGCCGCGCCAGCGCCGGAGACGCGGCAAAAATCCTCCCGCAGACCGGCAAGGAACCCTCAATGAAAGCAACTTGGAAACCTCACGAGAAACACGGGCGCCTTACCAAGCAAAGCGATTTGCCAGACTCCGTCTTCGCCTTTCCAAAGCAGCGCAAGGAACCGCTGACCGATGCGCGGCACCTGCGTAACGCCGTCGCACGGTTCGATCAAGTGATCGGTGTCTCCGATGCCAGTCGCGCCTTGGCGTTCGCGAACATCGAGAAAGCCGCCAAGTATTACCGCGTCAACCTGTCGGAAACCTCATGGCACGATCTCGGCGTTCATCCCCAACGAAATCGGAAAAAGGCTGCCGCCAAAGCCGTTGCAACCCGCAAGCGCAGGAATAAGGCTTAGAAATCCGTCGCAAGCGCCGCTCGCCACGGCCTGGGAACGCCAATCTGGCGATTCGCGATCCGAGGATTTCGAATCGCTCCTCGCCGGCTTCATCGACCAAAACAGGCGGGTCACCTGGCGTTCGACCATACCGGAACAGCCCGCTTTGACTCTCAGCACGCGCCACGGCCCCGTCCCATCGCGCTCGATAACCAATTGCGCTCAAGGAGCGCAATTCGGTACGCTGTCCGCCATGACCGCCCAAAATATTCTAATCAATCGTGCTCCCGTCTTGACGCTGTGGGCCGCCACCGTCGCCGAGCGACTGGGATTTGACCGCGACGAAGCGCTGTCACTCGGCAAGGCCGTCGCCGGTCTGACCGCGCAATCAAAAGGCAGGCGCTTGGGCATATACAAGCCCGCGCCGCAGGAAATCAAGAAAGCGCGCGCAAGAAAACGTGGAGAAGAATTCTTCGTCGAAATCGCCGGCCGCCAGGTCCCGGCTGTCAATACCGCCGATGGGGTCCGCGCCGTGATTAAGGACAAACCCGTCGAAGCAAAGAGCGTCGAGCGATATCTGGAGAGCAAATTCGTTGATTCGCTGGAACCCATGCACGAAGCGATGCGTGACCTCGCGAAATCCTTCCGGCCGGACGAGCTTTCGCAAAACGCATTCCAACTCTACGAGAAGTTCCGTCCGGCGATTCCGGAAGGCGTGACGGGCTGGGGCGCAAAAGGCCGCCTCGACATCGCTCGCATCCGCTCACTCGCGTCGGAGAAGTGAGCCCTAAATGGCGCAGGAGAGTGCGCAGGCGGGCCGCCCACAATTCCCCGTGCCGCTTGTCTTCCGTCCGACACGCGCAACAACCCACGCCCGGGTGTCCCACCCTTCGGTTTTTTGAAGCGTGGAGGTTTAGATGCGCCGCCACCGACAACCACAGCAGTCGGTGCAAAAATGATCACGGGCGCCCTATGTGAGACGCCGCTGCCAGGGCTCCTGCAGCCTCCGTTTGTTCTCCAAGAATCTCTGCGCCTCTGGGGCAGAAATTCTTCAGCTCCAGCCACAGCGTCGCCGAGTCAGGGAGAATGCCGGCAACTGCCAGCACTGCGAGCACTCGTTTTTCTCCGCGCTCGGCGTTTACGCCGCCAGAGTCGGGGCGTCTCTGCGGTGAACAAAAGTCAGGTACAACTTCTGTCCAATTGTACAGCTGCACTTTCGACCCACGCGTGCTAACGTGGTGCGGGACCGGGTAAAATGAAGATCCTTCGAAATTCTTGCGACGCCGCCAGATCCGCACAAACATCGCCGTCAAGATATTCGCTCGCCGCGCCCCGAACCCGCGCCAAAATGACGCTCCCAGCCTCCCGCCAGCAAACCCAGCAGGGCGCATTTCCCGGCCCGCTCGACAGTAAAACTACGGAGGTTCCTAATCGCCGTCTGGCGATTAGAAACACACTCCAAACGACTGAAAACAAACAACAGCGCCCCATTCCAAGCGACAGTGATTTTTGCTTTTCGGCCCCCGCGGCGCAACAAGTCCAGAGTTACCAGACTTGCTCCTGCGCAATACCGGATGGAGAATCCCTCTGGCTATGACCAATACTCAAGCGGCAAAAACCGGCCACGCGCACCCCACGGTCGTGAGCATCAACAAGGCGCGAGAAGACTCACTCGGTCCGACCGTCGAAGAACGCATGACTGCCGGCAAAGCGCTGCGCGAACGCGTGCCGCGAACTTCCCAGGCGAAGTGGACTCCCGCGCCCAATCGTCCCGATCCGGTCGCGCTGTTGAAGGAATCCGATCGCGGGCGATTGCCCGAGCTTCTGCCAATCCGCTATGGACGCATGCGTCAATCGCCGTTTGCTTTCTATCGCGGCGCGGCGGCGCTGATGGCCTGGGATCTGGCGGCGACTGCTGTGACGAAGATTCGCGTGCAGGCCTGCGGCGATTGCCATCTGCTGAATTTCGGCGGATACGGCTCTCCGGAGCGGCGGCTGGTATTCGACATCAACGATTTTGATGAAACGCTTCACGCGCCGTGGGAGTGGGACGTGAAGCGCCTGGCCGCGAGCGTGGTGCTGGCCGGGCGGCAGAAAGGAATGAAGGAACGGCGTTGCGGCGAAGCAGCGCGCGCCGTGGTGGCTTCCTATCGCGCGCACATGCGCGAATATGCGCGCATGCCCTACCTAGCTGCCTGGTATTCGCATATTGATGTCGATATTTTTATCGAGAAAGCGAGGACCACGCGAGACCGCAAGTATTGGAAAAAAGTCAAACGCGCCGCAAAAATGCAAACGGCCGAATACATCCTTCCGAAAATCACGGAAGTCGCCAAAGGCAAACGGCGCATCATTGATCACCCTCCGCTGGTTTATCATCCGCGCGACATCGCCATAATTGACGAGCATGTGCGAGCGCTGTTTCACCGCTACAGTTTGACGCTGCCCGAAGAACGGCGCGTGATTCTGGACCGCTATCACATCGTGGATATCGCGCGAAAAGTGGTGGGCGTCGGAAGCGTGGGCACGCGCTGCGATGTGGCGCTGCTGATGGCCGGAAAAGATGATGCGCTGGTGCTGCAATTGAAAGAGGCGCTGCCTTCGGTGTTGGAGTCCTACGCGGGCAAGTCTCGTTACCCGAATCATGGCGAGCGAGTGGTCACCGGGCAGCGTATGTTGCAGGCGGCCAGCGACGTGTTCCTGGGCTGGACGCGCGCCGACGACGGCCGCGATTATTATTTCCGGCAGCTGCGCGACATGAAAATGAAATTCGATCTCGAGAGCATGACCAAGTCGGAATGGCTGGAGTACGTGCAAATTTGCGGGTGGACTCTGGCGCGCGCACACGCCCGCACCGGCGACGCGGCGCGCATCGGCGGTTACCTGGGTAAGAACGCCACCTTCGACGACGCGATCGGCGAATTTGCGGTGACCTACGCGGACCAGACCGAGAGAGACCACGCCGCGCTGCTGAAAGCGATTCGCGCGGGTCAGGTACGTGCGGCGGATCCTGCGGCGGTGTAATTCACAAATCCAGCGGCAGCGGATTTTTGCCGGTGATCAGGCGCGCGGAGCGGTCGAAAGTCAAATACAGCCAGGCCCATTGCAGCAACACCAGCAAGCGATTTTGAAATTGCACGATATAAAGCAAGTGCACGAAAATCCAGATCAGCCACGCCGGCACACCGGAAAGCTGCAGCCAATTTAAATCCGCAACCGCCGCGCCGCGCCCGATGGTTGCAAGATTTCCTTTGTCGAAATAATGGAACGGCGGAAGTTTCTGGCCGCGCAACCGCGCGCGAATTAATTTCGCAGCGTAATGGCCCTGCTGAATCGCGGGCTGCGCGACTCCCGGAAGCGGTCGTCCCGTTTGGTGACTGTAATTCGAAAGGTCGCCGATGACAAAAATCTCCGGATGTCCTGCGATGCTCATGTCCGGCTCGACGATCACGCGGCGCGCGCGATCGAGTTTCGCGCCAGCTTCCTGCGAAAGGATCACGCCGAGCGGCGAAGCGAGGACGCCCGCAGCCCACAGCACGGTGCGCGTGGGAATCATTTCGTCGTGATCGCCGACGCGAATCGTGACGCCATCGGCGCGCACGTCGGTGACCATCGCTCCGGTTCGGACGGTCACGCCGAGGCGCGCCAGCATCCGGCGCGCGGCTTCGGAAAGTTTCGCCGGATACGTGGGAAGCGCGCGGTCGGCGCCTTCGACAAGGATGATGCGCGTTTGCGTCGGGTCGATGTGACGGAAGTCGTGACGCAAAGTGTCGTGCGCGATTTCGCCGAGAGCGCCGGCAAGCTCCGCGCCAGTGGGCCCGGCGCCGACGATCACGAAGGTCATCCAGGCGCGCAACTTTTTGGTATCGTGTTCGCGCTCGGCGGCTTCGAAAGCGAGAAGGATGCGGCCGCGCATGGCGGTGGCGTCGTCCAGATTCTTCAGACCGGGCGCGAATTGCTCCCATTCGTCGTGGCCGAAATATTGATGCGTGGCGCCTGTGGCCACGATGAGACTGTCGTAGTCGAGCGCGCCGTCGCTGAGAATCACGCGGTGATTAGCAGCGTCAATGTGGACGGCTTCGCCGAGCAGCACCTGCGTATTTTTTTGTTTGCGCAGGACCTGGCGCAGCGGGCCGGCGACGTTCGCGGGAGAAAGCGAGCCGGTGGCGACTTGGTAGAGCAGCGGCTGGAAAAGATGATAGTTGCAGCGGTCAACCAGCGTAACCTGCACCGGCGCATTTTTCAGGGTGCGCGCGGCGCTGAGCCCGCCGAATCCGCCGCCCAGGATGACGACTTTGTGTGGATCAGCCATTCGTGAGCGAACTCCGCCGCGCCCGCGAGCACACGAGCGCGATGGCACGGGAACGCCTCTACGTTATCAGATGCACGAACGTGACGAGAAGAAGCAGAATTGAAATTGGCCGCCGGCGCGGTTCGAGATTGCCTAGGCGGTTTGAAACATGCGAAAAGTAGCGGCGGAATCGTCGTTGCGTCATAAAAGCTGCATCCGAGATAGACTGAACGGCGCGAGGCGTGGAACGGCAAATTATGAAACAGCGATTGTCGAAAGCCGCGACATCTCTGGTGCTGATCTTGGCGATTGCGCTGGGGGCGCGGCTGACGTTTGCGTGGAATCAGGAACGCAAAATGCGCGCCGATCTTGTTGGCCTCGTGCCGTTTTTGAATGAGACAGGAAACGTCGCATATTCGCTCGCGGCGGGGCATGGATTCAGCTCGCCTTATTGGCAGGAGACGGGGCCGACGGCGTGGTTGACGCCGGTTTATCCGGTGCTGGTAGCCGGGGTGTTCCGGGTATTCGGGATTCATACGCCGCACTCGTTTTTCGCGATCGTGTTTCTCAACATTTTATTTTCTGCCGCGACTTGCGTGCCGTTATTTTATGCGGGCAAACGCGCCGGCGGATTGGCGGTGGGCGCAGGCGCGGCGTGGCTGTGGGCGATTTTTCCGAACGCGGTCATTATTCCCTACGAGTGGGTTTGGGACACATCGCTCGCGGCGTTGCTAATGGCGACAATCTTGTGGGCCACGCTTGAGCTCGCGGATACGCAGAGCCTGCGCGCTTGGTGCGGGTACGGATGGCTGTGGGGATTCGCGCTGATGACCAATCCGTCGCTGAGCAGTTTGTTGCCGCTGCTGCTGGGTTGGGCCGCGTATCGCGCGTTCCCACCGGCGGGATTGCGCCTGAACCGTCCGCTGCTGGCGTGCGGAATTGCGGTGCTGTGCTGCGTGCCCTGGACGGTGCGAAATTATCTGGCGTTCCACCGATTCATCCCGCTGCGTTCCAACTTCCCTTTCGAATTGTGGCTGGGAAATAACGAACAGTTTGACGAACAATCGCAAGTGGTGCCGGCGGCGGATCCGGAGCGAGCCGAGATTCGAAACTATATTCACATGGGCGAGACGGCGTTCATGCAGGACAAGTGGAAGAAGGCCGTGAGTTTCATGCGCAGCCATCCACGATTGGAGGTTATTCTCTTCGGGCGACGGTTTGTGGCGACGTGGACGGGAATGGAAAAGCCCATCGAAGGTTTCCGCGACACCGAGTCGCCGCTGGTGCGGCTGGTGTTGATCACGAATACGCTGGCGGCGGTCGGGGCGTTGTGCGGCATTTTGGCGCTCGTCTGGTCGCGGAGTGCGTACGCATTTCCGCTTGCGGCGGGTCCTCTTGTGTTTCCTGCGATTTACTACTTGACGCACGCTTCACTGCGGTACCGGCACCCGATTGATCCGGTGGTGCTGTTGCTCACTGCGATTGCTGTTGCAGCCGTGTTTGCCAGGCTCCATGATCGCAGCGCCGTGGTTTCTCTGCCCTCCTGAAACGATTCGCTACAGCTATTCCTGCCCGCCACTCTTTATGAAATCCTTATGCCTTGCTTACGGATTCCTGAGGCGAGAGCAGTACCGTAGAACTTTCCACCCTGTGCGACATCTAAGGGAGGGGTGCGAATGAGTGGGGCGGGTGTGCGTTGCGACGGGCCGGATTTGGAGCGCGCGAATCAAACGATCGCGGAAAATCCACACGCAAACAGGTTGAGCTGCGGGGCGAACGCCGAAACAAGCTGGAGCTGAGAAAGCCGCGGCATTTCGGGCCTGATTCCATCGGCGCCTCGGGACAGACAAGCTGCCGCAGTGCAAAGTGGGCTGAGCGGTGATGACGGGACGAGAGTTGCTCGGTGGCGCGGCGGGGATTGGCTCTTTATGCGATTCGGCCGTGCGCCGCTTGAGGATACCAGTCGTTGAAGGATGAGTTTAATGGTGGTGATTGCGTTCGTGGCGGTGGCCTCCGCGTTGGCGTTTTTTCTGTACGTGCTGGTGCAGTTCTGGCTGGAAGACAGGCACCCCGGGCGAGGCAGCGAAACGCCGGTGGGATTTCCGATGGTTGCTTCCGGCCAGATCGTAATGCCACGGGAGGCGCCGCGCGGGAAGCGGCGCGCGAATTCTGCAAACCAGAAAACGCAGGGCGAAAGCGAGAACAGGAGACGATTTCCATGTTGAAGCCTTTGATCAAGTACAGGACCAAGATCGTTTTCGGCATGCTGGTTTTTGCGCTGGGGCAATTTCCTTGCTTCGGGCAAAGCAGCAGCGACACAGCAAATCAGCAAGCCAGCGGCACGGACCAACAAATTCCGCCCGCGATTGCCAAAGAGCTGGATGCGATGCGCAAACGCATTGACGAGCTGGAAGCGGAACTGAAAAACGCGAAAGCTCCGGAGCGGCCTGCGACACCGGCGACGAGCGCGAAAGCGAGCGTGCCGGTCGTGCCGGTTGTTACGGCACCTGCAGCGCCGGTTGCGACAACGCCTGGAATGCCCACTGCGGCAAAGGCGGCAGCCGAGGCCGCGCCGGCAAAAATCGAGCCGTTTTCGGACGCGGACTGGACCTGGCTGAACGGCAATCCACGCACCAAGGAAATCTTCTGGGACTCGAAATTCTTTACGCCGGAAATCCGCGCAGACACGGTGTACGTGTATGACTTCAACCACCCGACCGATCATTCAATGGGTGGCTCGAGCGAACTTTTCCGTTCGCAAGAGGTGCAATTGACGCAACTCGGCGTGGGCGGCGATTTCCACTATGACAATGTTCGCGCGCGGCTGATGACGCAGTTCGGCATGTATTCGGCGACAACGCCGCGCAACGACCCCAGCCCCGGCCACGGCCAGTGGGATCTGGTTTCCGCGTACCGGTATTTGTCGGAAGCGTATGGCGGCTATCACTTCGATAAGCTGCACGGCGTCAACGTGGACGCGGGCATTTTTCTTTCGTACATCGGATTGTTCAGCTACTACAATTTCGATAATTGGGCCTACCAACCATCGTACGTTTCGTCGAACACGCCGTGGTTTTTCGAGGGTGTGCGCGTGCAGATTTTCCCGACGGCGCATTTGAAGATCGAGCCGTGGTTTATTAATGGCTGGCAATCGTATGCATCGGCGAATCACCGGCCGGGACTGGGAGGCCAGATCAAATGGACTCCGAAGCCGTGGATCAACGTCATTTCCAACAACTATGGGTTGGGCCGCGACGATTTATTCATCCCCAATCGCCGGCGCATCCACACGGACAACAGCGTGGAGGTAAAGTATTTCGACCGGCCGGACCAAACGCTGGACAAGATGGCATTCTCATTGACCGCCGATGCGGGCTGCGAGTACGGCGGTGGAGTGAGTTGCTATGGCGACAAAGCGGGCGGACCGAAGCAGAGTTTCCTCGGATATATGTTTTACAACCGCTTCTGGTTCCATCACGATTTGTTCGGCGTGACGCTGGGCGGGGGGAAGATCAACAATCCGGGGCGTTACCTGGTGCTGTTGCCGCCGATCAATGGAGAGAGCGCGATTACGGCCTCCACGAATTCTCCCTACTTCACGGAGAATCCCGGAGATCCGTTCAAGGCGTGGGATTCTTCCATCACGTTTGACTACATGCCCAAGCAATACATTACGTTCCGCTGGGAGTACGACTACCGGCACGCGAACGTGCCGTACTGGACGGGCCGCGGCGGTATCACGCCTCCTGGCGGAAATACCGGCACTCCGACGGACTACATTTGCAACAACGGCGTTTCTTCCGGACAGGAATCGCTGGGGCCCGCGACGACCTTCTGTACGAGTGCGCCGCAGAATTCCAGCGTGTGGTTCCCGGATCTGCGGAGAGATGAATCGTTTATCGATATGTCCATTCTGGTGAAGTTCTAAGCACGGCGGAAATCTGTGGAAGTGCGGTCGCGGAGGTTTAGCTCATGCAGGACATTGTGTTTGTGGTGTTGACGATTTGTTTTTTCGCGGTGGCGCTCGCCTACGTGCGCGGGTGCGACCGGCTGAAGTAGGGGGATCAAAAACATGCTGGGCAACATTGTGCTGTTGGTGGTTTGCGTTTTGATTCTTGGTTACTTGTTTGCGGCCTTGTTGTGGCCGGAAAGGTTCTGACGATGACGGCCAATGGCTGGCTGCAGATATTCTTGTTTTTGCTGGTGACCTTCGCAGTAGCGAAGCCCGCGGGGCTTTTCATGACGCGGGTATTCGCGCATGAAAAGACATTTCTAGACCCGCTGCTGCGTCCCTGCGAGCGCTTGCTTTACGCCCTTACAGGTGTGGATGAAAAGCGGGAAATGCGCTGGACGGAGTACGCCATCGCCATGCTGCTGTTCAGTGGCGTTTCGATGACGCTGCTGTATGTCATCGAGCGCGTGCAGCATTCGTTGCCGTGGAATCCGGAGAAACTCGTGGGGGTGCCAGCCGATCTGGCGTTCAACACGGCGGCATCGTTTACGACGAACACGAACTGGCAGGCCTATACCCCCGAAACCACCATGAGTTATTTCACGCAGATGGCGGGGCTGGCCTATCACAATTTCACTTCGGCGGCGGTGGGAATCGCGATGGCTGTGGCGATCATCCGCGGAATCGCGCGGCGCGAACAGGACACCATCGGCAACTTCTGGGTGGACCTGACGCGGACGATATTGTGGGTGCTGCTGCCGGTGTGTACGGTAGTTGCGATGATTTTCGTATCGCAAGGCATGATTCAGAATTTGCGGCCGTATACGCACACGCAACTGGTGGACGCGCAAACGGTGACGACAACGGGCGCCGACGGCAAGACGACCACGCAGGTGTTGAACGAGCAGGTGATCCCGCAAGGTCCGGTGGCGTCGCAGGAGGCGATTAAGATTTTCGGCACGAACGGCGGCGGCTTCTTCTATGCCAACAGCGCGCATCCTTACGAAAATCCCACGCCGCTGACGAATTTTCTGCAGCTGGTGCTGATTTTCGCGATTCCTTCGGGGCTGACGTACACGCTGGGGCGAATGACCGGGTCGCAGCGGCACGGTTGGGCGGTGTGGGGCGCGATGGCTGTGCTTTTCCTGGCGGCCGTGGCCTCGGCGTACAGCGCGGAAGCACGGGGAAATCCGCTGTTGCATGGCGTGGACCAAAAGGCGAGCGCGGCGCAATCCGGCGGCAATATGGAGGGGAAAGAAGTTCGGTTCGGCATCGCGAATACGGCGCTGTACGCGACGGTGACAACCGATGCAAGCTGCGGCGCGGTGAACGGGATGCACGATTCGTTCACGCCGCTGGGCGGGATGATTCCACTGATTAACATTATGTTAGGCGAAGTGGTGTTTGGCGGAGTGGGGTCGGGGCTTTACGGGATGATCGTTTTCGTGATTCTTTCCGTTTTTATCGCCGGATTGATGGTGGGAAGAACGCCGGAATATCTGGGGAAAAAGATCGAGGCCTACGATGTGAAGATGGCGATGCTTTCGGTGCTGATTTTTCCGCTGGTGATTTTGACGTTCACGGCGATCTCCGTCGTCGCCAAATCTTTTGGGACGCCTTCGATTTCCAATCCGGGGCCGCACGGACTTTCGCAAATTCTGTATGCGTATACGTCGGCTACAGGCAATAACGGTTCCGCGTTCGCGGGAATTAATGCCAACACGCTCTGGTATAACACGACGATCGGATTTGCGACTTTGTTCGGACGATTTTTCGCGGTGATTCCGATTCTGGCAATTGCGGGCAGCCTGGCGCGGAAAAAATACGTGCCGGAGTCGGCCGGAACGTTTCCCGTGACGACGCCGCTTTTCACAGTGCTGCTGGTTTCCGTGGTGTTGATCGTGAGCGCGTTGACATTTTTCCCGGCACTCAGCCTGGGACCGATTCTGGAACATTTGATGATGCATGCGGGAAAGGTATTTTAAGGACCCATGGCCACTAAATCGAGCAGCAAAGAAAAATCGCGCTGGGGACAGGAAATCGTCGTGCAGGCGGTATGGGAATCGTTCGTCAAGCTGAGCCCGCGGACGCTGGCGGCAAATCCGGTGATGTTCGTGGTGGAGGTGGGCGCGGCGCTGACCTCCATTGACCTGGTGCGCGGAATGGTGCAGCACACGCACGGATTTGGATTTTCGCTGCAGATCACTTTGTGGCTGTGGTTCACGGTGCTGTTTGCGAATTTTGCGGAAGCGATGGCGGAAGGGCGCGGGAAGGCGCAGGCGGAGGCCTTGCGCAAATCGCGCGCCGAGACTGTGGCGCGCAGGCTGAGACAGGATGGCAGCGTCGAATCGGTGCCGGGCTCGCAATTGCGGTCTGGCGATTTGGTGATGGTCACGGCGGGCGAATTCGTGCCGGGCGACGGCGAAGTGATCGAGGGCGTCGCGTCGGTGGATGAATCGGCGATTACCGGAGAATCGGCACCAGTGATTCGGGAATGCGGCGGCGACCGGTCGGCGGTGACGGGCGGGACGCGCGTGCTTTCCGACGAGGTTAAGGTGCGGATCACTTCGAATCCGGGCGAAACCTTTCTGGACCGCATGATCAAGCTGGTGGAGGGTGCGTCGCGGCAGAAGACGCCGAATGAGATCGCCTTGAACATCTTGCTCGCGGGGCTGACGATTATTTTCCTGCTGGCGGTGGTGTCGTTGCAGCCGATGGCGATTTATTCGGGGGCGCCGCAGTCGGTGTTTGTGCTGGTGGCGTTGCTGGTGTGCTTGATTCCGACGACGATCGGCGGATTGCTCTCGGCGATTGGAATCGCGGGGATGGATCGCGTGCTGCAGAAGAATGTGCTGGCCATGTCCGGGCGGGCGGTGGAAGCGGCTGGCGACGTGGATACTCTGCTGCTCGACAAAACCGGAACGATTACTTTGGGGAACCGGTTTGCGACGGAATTTATTCCGGCGCCGGGGGTGAGCGACAGCGAGTTGGCGGATGCGGCGCAGTTGGCTTCGCTGGCCGACGAAACACCGGAAGGGCGCTCGATTGTGGTGCTGGCCAAAGACAAGCACGGATTGCGTGGACGAGAGCTGGGATCGGTGGCGGCAACGTTCATACCGTTTTCGGCGGTGACGCGAATGTCCGGCGTGGATATGGATGGGCGGAAGATTCGCAAGGGCGCGCGGGACGCGATTGTGAAATACATCAAGGAGGCCGGCGGGACGGTGCCGCATGAAACGATGGAGGCGGTGGACCGCATTTCCAATTCCGGTGGGACGCCGCTGCTGGTGGCCGAAGATGCGCGGGCGCTGGGCGTGATCCATTTGAAGGATATCGTGAAGGGCGGGATGCGCGAGCGTTTTGAACACTTGCGCGTGATGGGAATTCGCACCGTGATGATTACCGGCGACAACCCGTTGACCGCGGCGGCGATTGCGCGCGAGGCGGGCGTGGATGATTTTCTGGCGGAGGCGCGGCCGGAAGACAAGCTGGCTTTGATTCGCCGCGAGCAAGCCAAGGGCAAACTCGTGGCGATGACCGGCGACGGCACGAATGACGCGCCGGCGTTGGCACAAGCGGACGTGGGCTTGGCGATGAACGCGGGAACGCAAGCGGCCAAAGAAGCCGGCAACATGGTGGATCTGGATTCGAATCCGACTAAGCTGATTGAAGTGGTGGAGATCGGAAAACAATTGTTGATTACGCGCGGGGCGTTGACGACATTTTCGGTGGCGAACGATGTGGCGAAATATTTCGCGATTATTCCGGCGATGTTCGCGGCGGCCTTTCCGGAGCTGGAAGTGCTGAACGTGATGGGACTGAAGAATCCGCACTCGGCGATTCTTTCGGCGGTGATTTTCAACGCGCTGATCATTATTGCGCTGGTGCCGCTGGCTTTGCGCGGCGTGAAATACCGGCCGCTGGGTGCGGAGGCCTTGCTGCGGCGGAATTTGCTGGTGTACGGGCTGGGCGGAATTATCGCGCCGTTTATCGGGATCAAATTGATTGACGTGGTTATCACGTACGTCGGACTGGCTTAGGGGCGCATCGCGTATGAAAAAAAACTTGCTAATTTCGATTTGGATGACGCTGGTGACGACGATTTTGCTGGGGATCGTTTATCCGCTGGTCGTGACTTTGCTGGCGCAGTGGGCTTTTCCGCGGCAGGCGAATGGAGAAATCATTCACTTGGGCGGGAAGATGGTGGGATCGAGCCTGATTGGGCAGCCGTTTACTTCGGCGGGATATTTTCATTCGCGGCCTTCGGCCGCGGGAGCGGCTGGATACGATCCGAATGCGTCGAGTGGAGGAGCGTCCAATCTAGGGCCGACGAATTCGGCGCTGCTTACGCGAGTGCTCGGCGATGTGCAGAGGCTGCAGGCGGAAAATCCTGGGGCGCGGATTCCCGCGGATTTGGTTACCAGTTCGGGATCGGGGTTGGACCCGCATGTTTCGCCGGCTGCGGCGGAATTTCAGATTCCGCGGGTGGCGCGTGAGCGCGGGATGAGTGAGGGAGATCTGCGCGCTTTGGTGGCGCAGCATACCGAAGGGCGGCAGTGGGGTTTTTTGGGAGAGCCACGAGTAAATGTGTTGGAGTTGAATTTGGAGTTGGATGCGGTGCATCCGTTGCGTTAGGAGCTGGCGCTATCGAACGGCGCGACGGACGCGCTGAGAGCGTGGCAAGCTGCCGCACTCCATCTTGTTGCGAGCGTGCCATTCGGGTTGCATCCCCATCTGCGAGTCATATTGCAGGGCGCACCGTAAGCGGCATCATTTTTCGGTGCGGTGGGCGCGGGATTTTGGTTTGGGCGGGTCGAAGCGATAGCCGATCCAGGGTTCGGTGTGGATGTAGCGCGGATGGCGGGGGTCGGGTTCGATTTTCCGTCGCAGTTGATTGATGAAAACGCGCAGATATTCGGTTTCTTCCCCGTAGTCGGGTCCCCAGACAGCTTGCAGGAGACGACGGTGTGCCTGCGCCTTGCCGGAATTGGAGACGAGCTGGCGCAAAAGTTCAAATTCCTTGGGAGTGAGACGCACGGGTTTATCCTGCACCGTCACGGTCCGCGTTTCGAAATCAATTTTCAGATCATCGGACACGAAGGGCGCAGTGGCGTCCCCCGGCGCGGCGCGACGGAGCGCGGCACGGATGCGCGCCATCAGCTCTTCGACCCCGAAGGGCTTGACGACGTAGTCGTCGGCGCCAGCATCGAGAGCCTGGACTTTGTCGCGTTCGGTATTGCGCACGGTGAGCATGATGATGGGCGCATCACAGGTGGTGCGAATTTCGCGGCAGGTTTCCAGGCCGGACATTCCGGGCAAATTCACGTCGAGCAGAATGAGATCGGGGCGCATGCCGCGGACCTTTTCGAGCGCTTCTTCGCCGCTGCGGACTTCGACGACGGAGTAGCCCTGCGACGCGAGAGTGGTGAGCATGACGCGGCGGATCTGCGGTTCGTCATCCACAACGAGAATGGTGGCGGCGTTCATCAGTCTCTGGTCCGGCCGTGCTCCGTGGGCAGCGTGAAGGAAAAGACGGAGCCCTGACCGCGCTGGCTGGTAAGGCTCATGGTACCGCCGTGGGCTTCAATGATGGCTTTGGCAATGGGGAGGCCCATGCCGGTGCCTTGCACCAGGTAGCGCTGATCCTTACCGCGATAGAATTTTTCAAAGATAAGGCTTTGCTCGAGGTCGTCAATGCCGGCGCCGCGGTCCGCAACACTGGTTACGACGAAATCGCCGGCAGCTTCCGCGGTGATGGTGATGGGCTGGGCCGCGGGCGAATATTGATTGGCGTTTTCGAGCAGATGAACCAGGGCTTCGCGGGCGCGCGAGATATCCACGCGAACGCGCGGCAGGCCGGGTTGCACATTGACATTCACGACGCGATCGCCGAGAGCGAACTGAGATTTGCTGAGGGCGGCGGCGATAACGTCTTCGATGGGGCGCGGTTCGAGTTCGAGCTCGACTTCACCGGCATCGAGACGCGCCATTTCACCGGCTTCGCCGACGAGCCGGTTCAAGCGATCGGTTTCCTCGTTGATGATGGTGAGGAGTTCCTGGCGCTGGCGGTCGGTGACGCTGGCGTTGGATAGCAGGTTGGTCACGGATGCTTTGATGGAAGTGAGCGGCGTGCGCAGCGCGTGCGTAACGGAATCGAGCAGCGCGGTGCGCAGGCGCTCGCCTTCGCGCGCCGCTTCGGTCAAGCCGAGTTGCTCGATGGCGCGGGCGCGTTCGATGGCGACGGCGACCAGGGTGCCGATGGCTTCCAGAGTCTGGCGCGAGAGCATCGAGCCGGAAATGCCCAAGCTGCCGATGGAGCGGCCACCCAGCCGCACGGGGACGAAGCAGAGACTATTGACGACGTCCACGACCGGCTCTTCGCGAAGAACCACGGTATTCAGGCTCTCCAGATCGAGTTTGGCGACGACTGGGCCGGAGCGGTAGATTTTTTGTTTTTCGGCGAGCAGCAAAGCGCCGGCGCCCACTTCGAAAATGTCCACGATCTGCGAAGGAATGCGGTTGAGCAACTGAATCACGTTGCCGGATTCCAGCAGACCCTGGCTAAAGGCGTAAAGTTTCTCGATTTCGCGGCGGCGCTGCGAGGCGTCTTCGGCTTTCTGGCGGGCGCGCGTGGAAAGGTGGCTGGCCAGCACGGATACAACCAGGAAGGCGAAAAGCGCAACCCAATTCTGGGGATCGGCCACCGTGAACCTGCCGATGGGCGGGAGGAAATAATAGTTGAAGGCGAGCATTGCTACTACGGACATGAACACGGAAACGGCGATGCCCCACACGGTGGAAACGGCTAGAATGGCGAGCAGAAAAGTGAGCGCGACGGTGGTGGGGTTGACGAGAAGAATGTGGCGGTAAACAACGGCAATTCCCAGCACCAGGACGAAAGCAGCCAGAAATCGCAGGAAATGAGTCAACCAGTGCACGCGCACGTGGTCATTCTAACGTAGCTTTCACAGCGTTCGTAGAAGAGAATACACGCATGCCGAAGACTCCCGAACAGTGGCTGGCCGCGGCGAAGCCCGCCGAAAAAACAAAAGGCGCGCTGAAGCTTTTTCTGGGGTATGCGCCGGGTGTGGGCAAGACGTTCAGCATGCTGAGCGAGGCCATTCGCCGGCACAGCCGCGGCGAAGACGTGGTGATCGGGGTGGTGGAAACCCACGGGAGAAAGGGCATCGCGGAGCTTTCGGCGCAGCTGGAGACCGTGCCGCGGCGGATGATCGATTACAAGGGCACGCTCTTCGCGGAAATGGACATGGACGCGATTCTGGCGCGGAAACCGCGGGTCGTGCTGGTGGACGAACTGGCGCACACCAACATTCCGGGTTGCAGACATCGCAAGCGGTACGAGGACGTGCTGGAATTATTGGATGCAAACATTGATGTGATCTCGACGGTAAACATCCAGCACATCGAAAGCATCGCACCGACGGTGCGCGCCATTACCGGAGTAGCGGTGCGCGAGACCGTGCCGGACTGGGTGCTGCAGGTGTCCGATGAAACGGTGATGGTGGACCTGACGCCGGAAGCGCTGCAGAACCGCATGAGGCGCGGAGACGTGTATGGGAAGGAGAAGGTGGAACAAGCGCTGAAGAATTTTTTCCGGCGCGGCAATTTGATCGCGTTGCGGGAACTGGCGTTGCGCCAGGTGGCGGAACAGGTGGACCGCAGCCTGGAATCCTACATGGTGGAGAAGGATATACAGGAAGCGTGGGCCGTGCGCGAGCGGCTGGCGGTGTGCATCAGCGAGAATCCGAAGGCGCAATATCTGGTGGCGAGGGCGGCGCGCATGGCGCGGCGGATGGACGCGGAGTTGTATGCGGTGCACGTGGACCTGGACAGCGAAAGCGAGCAGGAGGAATCGAAATCGCTCGCTGCTAATTTACAATTTGCGGAGAATTTGGGAGCGAAGCCGGTGCGGCTGAAGGGCCATCATGTGGCGGACGCCATGGCGCAGTTTGTGCGCGAGAAACATATTACGCATGTGATTTTTGGGCGGTCGGCGACGGAAGGATGGCGCAAGCTGCTGTACATGAACGCGATCAACCGGTTTTTGAATGATGCGCCCGCGGTGGATGTGCATATTGTGACGCAAGACGCGGATTGAGGGCGCGGGCACGTGACGTCGCTCGATCAGCGCCTGAACCCCCGCCCTTCCCAAACCGAAGGGTGGGGCAGCCTCTTGCGGTGATTGGCATCTGCGATTCTTCGTGGGGCGTGCCTTAGCGCGGAGTGCGTTGAGGATTTCGGGCTCGCCGCGGCGACAAGATCGCCAGGACTCATGCGTGTGAGACGGCTGGGACTGGGTCTTTGGCGGCCGGAGTTGCGCTGGGAAGGAGCATGCGCACGGGTTCGCGAACGGCGAGCTCGGCGGAAAAATTTCTCATGCGTTCCAGCAGCGCGGGCGTAACTTCCTGGCCGCGCGCAATCAGCAGCACGCCTTTCCCGGATTTAAGGTCCTCGCCGAAGGTCATGCCTACTCGGACCGCGCTTATCGCGAGCTCCAGCAGCGGGCCCTGGTCCTGGGGATTTCCGCGCATCGCGGCAAAGACATCCAGTATCAGCGGGTCATACCAACCCATGCGGCCGCGCATGATCGCAATCGGATGATCCGAATGATTTTCCCCACTCTCAAGCAGATCATAGTCGAGAGCCACTTTCAGCGCCCGAGCACCCCAGGGAATCGCTTTATCGAGTGCGGCGTCCGAGCGTTGCTTGGCTTGCGCGAATTGACGATTGGACTGGCGCAGGATTTCCCGAACGGCATCGATGCGTGGGATATTGGACAGGCATTTCTCCGCAACGCTGGGCATGCGATCGACCATTTCCTGTTCGGCACGGTTGAGGGGTTCGCCTTGGTAAAGCTTGTCGAGTGTCGCCGCAGGAAGCGTGACGCAGCCAATCTGCGAGAGCATGGCGGCGACTTCGACCGGCCAGCGTTCCACGATCTCGAAATGAGTCATCAGTTGTTCGACGCTCTGGCGGACACGGGTAGCGCGTCCGAAGGCCATGGGATTGGCCAGCGAAAGAATATCAACCAGAGCTTTGATGCTGCCGTGGAGGGTTTGTTCGAGCAGAACCTTTTCGGAGGTAACCAGACGGTATTGGCCGCAACAGGAGTCCAGAGCCCGCAGCAAGACGTCCGTAGCGCACGGCTTGGTAAGGAAGCGAAAAACATTGCCTTCGTTTACGGCGGCGATCGCCGATTCCATGTCTGCCTGACCGGTGAGCAAGACGCGCACGCTGGCCGGCGCGGCGGCGCGGGCGAGCGCGAGGAACTGCGTGCCGGTCATTTGCGGCATGCGCTGATCGGACATCACGACGGCGAAGGGTTCCGTTGTCCTCAATAAATCGAGTGCGACCTTTCCCTCGGTAGCGGTTACGACAACGTAGTGACTACGCAAGGTGCGGGCGAGGCCGTCGAGGACATTCGGTTCGTCGTCCAGGCACAAAATTCTGGGACGCTCATTACTTGCCATGGGACACCCCGAAGAGTTCCAGCGCAGCAGATTCGGCCGCCGCGCGCCATTCCGGCAACAGGTTTTCCACGCCGAGCTTGGCAACTAATTCCTGATGGAGCGGCGCGTTGGGAAGGCTGACGGCGCCGAGCTGCGCCGCCGCATGATCATGAGCAAGCCAATTTGCGAAATACACGGTTGCCAGCAAATCAACTTTTTCGCAGCCCACGCGCTCGGGATGGTGGTGATGCGCAACGGCCTCGACGATCAAATAGGGAATACCCCACATGCTGAGAAGATAGGCTCCGACCTCGGCGTGAGAGACGCCGGTCAATTCCTCTTCGATTTCAAAGAGCGGACGATTTTCTTTTTCTGCGCCGGCGATGGCACGCGCGAAATGCTCGGGAGTGGCTTCGGCCAACACGAGTTTGCCAACGTCATGAAGCAGGCCGGCAACCATTGCCAGACCGCGGATGGTTTTGTCGCCAGCCACGTGGCCAGCGACCTTGGCGGTCAACTGCGCATGGGCGTGCAGCGCTTCGAGCGAAAACCCTGGAATGGCTTTTGTGGGGCGGAAGACACGAAAGATTTCGACCGACTGAACGAGATTTTCAAGAATACTTTTGCCCAAATAATTAATCGCCGTATTGATATCGCTCACGTTGCGGGCGACTCCAAAGAAGGCGGAGTTTACCAGTTGCAAGACTTTGGCGGACATGGCCGGGTCCCGTTCGACAAGCTGCGCGATACGCTGGGAGGAAGCACTGGGATCGCTCAGCGCCTGGCGCATCTCCTGGCACGATTTCAGCAAGGAAGGCAATTGCTGTATGGAACCGACGATGCTCTCCAGTCGTTTGTTATTAAGGATACTGTTGAGACTGGTGGCGCGCTCGATCGCGGTTTGCAGGGTGTCTTGATCGCAGGGCTTGACGAGAAACTGGTGAGCAACGGGCACGGCGCTCAGAGCTGCTTCCAGTTCGGTATAGCCCGAAAGAATAATCCGCAGAACGCTGGGGTGCTTGTCGCGAACAGCCTTCAGCAGGGCGGCGCCATCCATTCCAGGCATGCGCATGTCCGAGACAATGACGTCGAACGGTGCAGCCTCCATCATTTGCAACGCGGCTGGACCGCTGGGTGCGAAGGCCATTTCCCAGATATGACGCTGCGGACGAAGCATGCGCTGCAATCCTTCCAGGATCCTGATGTCATCGTCGACAAAAATGATTCGAGTCATGATGCAACCATCTCTTTTGGCGCGGGCACGCCATTGATGGGAAGGCGCACACAAAATGTGGTGCCCCGGCCCATTTCCGTTTCAAAAGTAAGCATGCCGCCATGCTTTTCGACCACAATCGCGCGCGCCAGGGCCAAACCCTGACCAGAACCCTTACCGACTTCCTTCGTCGTGAAAAATGGGTCGAATATTTTCCCGCGAACTCCTTGGGGAATTCCCGTGCCGGTGTCCCGAACGGTGATGACAACGCAATCGCCTTCCTGCCAGGTCTTGATCGTCACGCGACCTTTTTGACCGGTCACTTTCATGACGTCTCCAATGGCGTGGGCGGCGTTCACAAACAAGTTCAAGAAAACTTGATTCAGATCACCGAGATAACAAGAAACGGGCGGCAAGGAGCCGAGATCGGTTTCGACGTCAGCGACGTATTTCGTCTCACTGCGAGAGACGATCAGGGTGCTTTCGATGGCTTTGTTCAAGTCCGCAGGCGTCTTTTCCGCACTGCGGTCCACATGCGAGAATTCCTTCATGGCCAGGACAATGGTGGCTACACGCTTAACGCCGTCCATCATCTGTTCCAGGGCCTTGGGAATCTCCGTGACCAGGAAATCCCACTCGATTTTCAAGCAAACCGCATCCAGGTCACGGAGAAGATCGGGATCGACTGGGCCATTTTGAGCTTGTTGACGGATGGCGCGATACTTGGTGATCATTTCGAGGCTGTCGCGGAAGGAATCCTGCACAAAGCGAGTGTTATCACCGATGAATTGGATGGGCGTGTTGATTTCGTGCGCGATTCCCGCAGCCAAACCGCCCACTGCTTCCAGCTTTTGCGCGTGACGGAGTTCGATTTCCATCTGGCGCTTCTCAGAAATGTCCGTAAAGCTGACCACCGCACCACTGACCTGCGCGCTTTCAAACATCGGCGTAGCAGAGTAGCTCACGGCCACGTGCGATCCGTCCATCTTGCAGAAATAATCGAGGTCGGTGGAATAGCTTTTCCCGGTGTGCAAGAGCTTGCCGAGCGGGCAATCGGATTCGGGATACGGGGCGCCATCCGGGCGGGTGTGGTGAAATAGGGCGTGGGAGTTCTTGCCGACGGCTTCTTCCCGGCTGAAGCCAAACGTGCGAGCGGCCGACTGGTTGATGAAGGTAATGGAACCGGCAGGATTCACGCCGTAGATGCCCTCGGAGGTCGAGTCCAGAATCAGGACGAGTTCTCTTGCGATTCGTTCGCGTTCCTCTTCGGCGACCTTGCGAGCCATGAACTGGCCCATCTGGTTTCCGATGCTCATGAGAAAGTCACTCAGCTGTTCGTCAATGCGTTTTCGTTCGTGGCTGAAGAACGTCATCACGCCGAAGATTCCCTGGAACAAACCGAGGGGAATGGCGAATGCGGTATGAATTCCGGCCGAAGTTGCGGCGGGAATCCGCGTAAAGTATTCACTTTCGGTCACGTCCTCGATCCACTGGGGCACGCGAGTCTGCCAAACGCGTCCGGGGAGACCCTCCCCACAGCGAAAATGGGAGATATGGCTCAGGGCTTGAAATTGCAGGTGCATGCGAGACGGCACACACCAGGAGCGCGCATGAAAGAGCAGGTTTGCCGAGCTGTCAATCCGCCAGATCTCTCCAAGGTCAAACTTCAAGGACTCACAAAGCACGCGTAGGATTCCATCGCAGGCTTGGGAAAGATTCTCAGACTCCGTCAGTACGCGCGACACCGCAAGCTGCAAGTCCGTCTGACGGCGCACGCCATGACGTTCGATCGCGTAGGAGAGCGCGCGCTCGTAAGCTGCCGCATTCATGCGGCTTTTGACGACGTAGTCGTCGGCTCCAGCTCGTACTACTTCGAGTGCCTGCGATTCGTCATAAATGCTGGTGATGATGATAACCGGCGCGTAGTGTGCGGCGGCAATCAGGCGCTGCAAGCCCTGAATGCCGTCGGAGTCCGGAACGGCGAGGTCGATCAGAAAAACGTCGAAGGGCTTATCGGCGATCAGATGGAACGCGTGGGCCAGACTTGCGGCGGCATGCACTGCGAACAAAGCGTTGCGGGCGCCGCCCAACTTCTGACGGATATCGGCCTCGTCTTGAGCATCCGCGATGACCAAGAGAACGTTGAGTGCTCTGGGATCCATAGGTTTGAGGTGCTCTGATTTGAAACGGCCGCTTACGGTCGTGCCGAATACAAGCAGCTCAAGGATCGCAGGCTCTTTCCTGGGAGCTTGCCGCGACCCCTATCGGAACAATCGTCCGGCGAGGGCGAAAGGATTAGGACGGGTCGGAGCACAGCGGATGCTCAGTCGAAAGCGGCACCAGAGGCGGCGCGCGACGAGCGATAGCGACGGCGAACCACGAGCGTTAGGATTCGTCGGCGGGAATGTCGAAGTTGACCAGGTCGGCCTGAAAGCCGCGGGTTTTTATTGCGCCGTAGGTCATGCCCAAAACCATCCAGATGGCGCCGAGCTTGAGGGCGGGGCCGCTCAGGTGGCTCCAAATGAATGCGCAAATCAGGAAACCGAGCAGAGGCGAAATCAGGTTGAGGATTTGGCGTTTTTCGGCGCGCACGTAGTAACGGACGAGTGCGGCGACGTTGACGCCCATGAACGCGAGCAGAGCGCCGAAGTTGAGGAGGTCTGCGCCTTGGTCGTAGGTGATGATGAACGCACCGGCGAGGGCGATGGCGCCGACGAGGATGACGTTGTTGCGCGGGATATGATTTTTGGAGTCGAGCGCGCCGAAGAACTTTTTGGGGATGCCGTTGCTGCGCCCCATGCCGTAGAGAAGGCGAGCGGCGCCCAGTTGCGAACCCAGGCCGGAGCCGATGTTGGCGATCAGGATCGTGAAGTTGACGAGCTGGAACAGAAAATACCCGCCGGCAGTCTGGGCGACGAGTGGGAAGGCGGAGGTGATTTTGTCTGGAGGAAACGGCTGGTCGCGCCAGACGAGCTGCGCGGCGTAGACCTCGAGCGAGGCGAGCACGCCGGTGATGAGGCACACCAGCACGGTGGCGAGCATTATGTTGCGGCGCGGATTTTCGACTTCTTCGGAAAAGGTGGAGATGGCGTCAAAGCCGATGTAGGTGAGGACGGCGACCGAAGTCCCGTGAAAGACGGTTTTGAAGCTGAAGGTTGCGGGATTGTAAAACGGGTGAGTGAAAAAACCCGGACCGTATTCGTGCAGGCTCCAGAGAAAATGAATGACGAACGCGAAAAAGATCACGACGACGATGGACATTCCGGCGGCCATCACGTCGTTGATGCGCGCGGAGGTTTTTACGCCGCGGATATTGAGAAGGGTGAAAGCGCCGGCGTAGAAGACCGCGAGCGTCCAGTACGGCAGGAAGGGAAGAATATTCTGGGTTAGCTGGCTGCAGATGATGGTGCAGATGAGCGGATTGAGGATGTAATCCATCACGATGGCCCAACCGGTGACGTAGCCGAGAGCGGGATTGAGTTCCTGGCCGACGTAGGTATAGGCGGAGCCGGCCGAGGGGTAGGCGCGGGCCATTTTTCCGTAGCTGATGGCCGTGAAGAGCATGGCGACCATGGCGATGAGGATGGTGGTGACGACGTGGCCGCGGGCATCGTTGCTGATGACGCCGTAGATGCCCATGGGCGCGATCGGTTGGATGATCACGATTCCGATGATGATGAGATCCCAGAGGGTTAGGACGCGGCGGAGCTTGACTGCCGATTGCGCGGACTGGGTGGGGTCGTTGGGCATGGGTCCTTTTGAGAATTTCTTGCGTGCGTTTCAGTTATTGTGGCGGCGGATTTTGTGCCGCCGTCGGCAATTGGCGTATCACCAGTGGCGCACTGCTGTGCGCCGCTACGAAAGCAATGTCAAAAATGGGGCCCAAGGCAAAGCAACGGCAACGGCTGCCCGGTCCCGCTTTGCGGGACCGGGCGCTGCAAATTCAAAAGCAACGTCAAGCGCCACGGCGAAGGCCAAGAGCCGGCGGGACGCCGGCGCCACGAACACCGGAGCGCCGAAGCACTGGCAAGCGCCGCCGAAAAGCGGACCGGGCGTCATTCGGAGATCACGGATTTTACTAGATTTCTGGGGCGGTCTACGTCGCAGCCGTTCAGGACGGCGTAGTGGTAGGCGAAGAGCTGCAGCGGGACTACCTCTAGAACCGGCAGCAGCAGCTCCGTTGCCGGGGGCACGAATACGGTGCGATCGGCTACGGCGGTGACTTCGCGATCGCCTTCGGTGGCGATGGCGATGGATTTTCCGCCGCGGCTTTTGACGTATTCAAGGACGGATACAGTTTTTTGGTAGCGCAGGACGGAATCGGGATCGGCGGCGTCGCGCGTGGCCAGCACTACTACCACTAGATTTTCATCCACCAGAGCGTTTGAGCCGTGGCGCAGCTCGCCCGCGGGCAGGCCTTCGGCTTGCACGTAGGAAATTTCCTTGAGCTTTAGCGCGCCTTCGCGGGCTATGGCGTAATGCACGCCGCGGCCGAGGAACATGAAGGTACGCGCCTGCTGGAAGGCGCGCGCACATCCGGAAGCTTGCGCGTCCCAGGACGGCAGATACTTTTCGATTTGGCGGGGCAGCTCGGCCAGAAAATTCAAGTGCGTGCGTGTGACTTCGGCGGTCATGCGGCCGCGCTGGCGAGCCAGAAATAATGCCAGGAGGTAAAGCATGGTCAGCTGCGACGTGAAACTTTTCGTTGCCGGGATGGCTTTTTCCAGGCCGGCGCAGGTTTGCAGGTTGGCGCTGGCTTCGCGGGAGATGGTGGAATCGGCGACGTTGGAAATGGCGACGGTCTTTGCGCCGCGATTGAGCGCTTCGCGTTGCGCGGCGGTGGTGTCCGCAGTTTCGCCGGACTGGGTGATGACGACCACGATCGGATCCGTGTCCGAGTGCGTGGAGCGATAGCAATATTCGCTGGCATATTCCACGTCCACGGCGACGCCCGCGAGATCTTCCATCATGATTTCGCCTGCGAGACCGGCGTTGCGGCTGGAACCACTGGCTGCGATTATGATTTTCTTGAAAGCGAAGAGCGCTTTTTCGATGGGCTGAAGTGAATTCGCAAAGATGACGTCGTCCGCTACATTCTGGCGAATGGTTTCGCGAATGGCCTGCGGCTGCTCGTAGATTTCGCGCAGCATGTGATTCGGAAATTGTCCCGGAGGCATGTTCGCCGGGCCGCGCTGCTCGCTGGACATCAGTGCCCTGCTCCGCTCGATGACGCGGGCAGGCCGCGCCCTTCCTTCAGAGGGATGGTGGCGGGCGCGATATTCCATCCGGAGACGGTCAGCTCCGAGCCTCCGAAAACGGACGAGGATGGAAGGTAGCGCGCGGTGAGTTCGCGAGATTCGCCGGGCATCAGCGCGATGTAATTGTCGTCCCAGAATACGGGAAGGATTTCATCGGACTGGCCGCTCTTGTGAATGCCGAGGTGAATTTGAAAAGCGAGATGGCCGCTGGGATTTTTTAGCAGGACGTGCGCGACGGGGCCGTCAGGGTCCGGCAACATGCTCGCGGAGACCTCCACGGTAACTTTATCGAGCGACTTCAGGGCGGTGAGATCTTCATACGAGGATACGGGAGTGAAGCGGTAGGTGGTTTTGGCCCATTCGTAGGTGTTCTTTTTGGCCGAGAGCCAGTAGAAATTCTGGCTGACGATTTTCCCGTCGCTGGCTTGCAACTGCAGCTGGACGAAATAGGCAGGCGAGGCGGGACGGAACGAATCCGCTGGAAGAGTCAAGGCTTTTTGGACGCCGTCGGCGTCAACGTCCACCTGCACCTGTTTTGAAAATCGTTCGTGAAGCGAAACATCATAGAGCTTGGCTGTGACGGTGAGGCCAGCGGCTCTCTCGTAGCGGCTGTTGACGACGGCGACGCTGTTGTCGTCGTAGGAATATTGCACGTGCAGCGGCTCGCAGGCCTTTTTCGTGCCGAAATATCCGCCGGCGGGCTGCAGGTAATAGTCGAAGAGGTGCCAGATCGTCGAAGGCCAGGCGTTGTTGAGCATCCATTGAATGATACCCGTGGTCGCGTACTTGTTGCGAGAGTAGGCTTCGAACATGGCGCGTTCGCCTTCGTAGGCCATGGCTTGCGAGGTCACGAGATAATCGTCGAGCCCGGAGGGAGAGCCATAGATTGCGTCCATCGCGCTATTGAAATGCGCGAGGTCCTTGAAGCCTTCGGAGCCGGCGTGAAAATTCCAGAAAGAATCTTGCGGCCACATGTGTTCCGCGGGGATGAATTTCTTCAGGCAACTTGCGAGTGGAGGCGCGGGGCCGGGGCTGGTTTCGGTGTTGAAACCGAAGGCGCCGCCGTATTTATTGGTGTCAATCAGCCAGTAATCGGGCGGGACGTAATCGTAGGGGCCGGTCATCTTCACTCCCGAAGGGCCGGTAACCGCGGTGGGGGTGGCCGAAGCGGAAGATAGATAAGGATTGGGCCAGGAGGATTCTTTCAGGACTTTGATGTACGCCGTTTCGACATTCGCAGGCGGAGGATTATCGCTGCCATTGAGCCAGACCAGCATGCTGGGATGACTTCGCATGCGCATGATTTGGGAATGCAGCGAGGCGGTGGCAATTTCCAGATGTTCGGGTTGCCAGTGCTTCCACTGTTCCCAAATATCGCAGCAGCACCAGCCGGCCATGATGAGGACGCCGCGCTCGTCGGCGAGATTATAGAACTCGTCGGTTTCGAGCTTGCCTTCGAGGCGGATCGTGTTGAGGTTCATATCGCGAACGTAGCGAAATTCGTTTTGCAGGCGGTCCAGGTCCTGGCGCAGGAGCATGTCGGGCGACCAGCCGCCGCCGCGGATTAATATATTCTTGCCGTTGATGGAAAATTGCAGCGCGCCGGTGGAATTCAGCGCGGCGGTGATTTCGCGGATGCCGAATTTTATTGCCTGCGCGTCGGATTCCTGGTTGCCTATTACAAAACGCAGGGAAAGTTCGCGCAGGTCTTGCGCGCCCATGCCGTAGGGCCACCACAGCTGGGGGTTCTTGATTTGCAGCTGCGGATAACTGTCGCTGAGAAAGCGGGCGGTGCGCGTTTCGTGCGGCTTCAGAGTGTAGGTCTGATGAAGCTTCACGTCGTCGAACTGGGCTTCGAGAGTTCCACTGACTTCCTCGTTTGTCGCGTTGTGCAATTCGGCTTCGATGGCTAGATTGGCTTGCGCGAGCGACGTGGTCGGGAAATGCGTGACGACCAGCGGATAGCGGATGGCGACGGGGCCGCTCGATTGCAGATAGACTTCGCGCCAGAGACCCACGTCTTTATCCGGGGGCGCGGGATTCCAGTCCACCCAGTTGATGCCGAGATCTTTATCGGTTTGCGCGAAGGTTTCGACGGCTAGCGAGTTCGGCTGGCCTGGCGTGAGCGACGCGGAGATTTCGTATTCGTAGGTGCGATAGGCGCCGGCAACATCTTTGGCGTCGGCGATTTTGTGGCCGTTGAGCCAGATGTTGGCGCGGTTATTGATGCCGCCGAAATGCAGCCAGACGCGGCGGCCTGCGAAGTTTTCCGGCAGCTTGAAATCGGTGCGATACCACCAGGAACAGCGGAAGGGACTATCCTGCGACATGGGCAGGAGCGAAAAATTCTTGCCGATCGGGTAGGTGGTGCCCGGAATATCGCGCAGATTCTTTCCGTAGTAGGGATCGGGGTAGGTTTTATCGGCCACCAGGGCGGCTACGACTGTGGACGGGACGGTGGTGGAATGCCAGCCGGCGGTGTTGAAGCCGGCGGTGGAAATTTGCTCGCCGTTGGCGTTTAGCTGGCAGGAAGATTGGAGGGTCCAGTCAGCGTGCAGGAACAATTTCGCGGAGGGTTCGGGAGGAGCGCCGGCGAAGAGGCGCGCAGGAGCGAGCGTGAACAGGATGATGGCCGCTGCGATGTGATAGGGATGCGGGCGAACGATCCGATTTTTGCGCAAGGTGCCTTTCAGGTTCACCGCGGCCTCCTGGGAGAACCGCCGGGTAGCACAAGAGATTGGTCTCACCGCATACGACAAAACGCCAAAAACCGTTTCCTCGGCGGCTAAAGCCCTTCGCGAGCCAAACATTCTTTGTGGGAGCCCTTCGACTCTGCCACAGGCAGGTGCTCAGGATCAACTAAAGCTCCGACCCCCTAAAAACCGAAGTTTTCCGCAAACTGTCGAGCAACTCATTTTGCCGCGCGACTAGATTCATTAAAATTTATTAAAGCGAGTATTATGCGCGGGCCGCGTACAAGTCAAGCGCAAAGACGCTGCGGCGAAGCGCAACTCTAGGCCCAGGAAACGGCCCGGGTGGATTCGCGCACTACGACCTCGGGTGCGAGCAGCCGGTGCACGGCTGTGGATTCGCGCTCCTCGATGGCTGCGTTGATCGCGTCCAAAACAATTCCCACGGCGGCATTGCCCAGCGCTTCCATTGGCTGGCGGACGGTGGTGAGCGACGGAACGGAAAGGCCGGCGGGGATTACATCGTCGAAGCCGATCACCGAGCAGTCTTCGGGAACCTTCATGCCGGCGCGAGCAAGACAGCGGATCACGCCGAAGGCCGTCATGTCGTCGAAGGCCATTACGGCGGTGAAGCGCTTTTTGTGCTTCAGAAATTCTTCCGTGAGCTTCAGGCCGCCTTCGTAACCGGAATTGGGATCGAAGGAATCGGGCAGATCCAGGACGAGCGCGGGATCGATTTCCAGGTTTACGGAGCGCGCGAAGGCGCGCACGCCGCGCCAGCGCGGAGAACTGTCTCCGAGCATTTTCGGACCGCGGATGAAAGCGATCTTGCGATGGCCCAGCGAATGCAAGTGTTCCATAGCGAGGTGCGCACCGGCTTCGTTGTCCACCATGACGGAGCTGACGGCGCCGGAACGCAGCTCGCGGCCTATCATGACGGCAGGAATGTTGCGTTTTTCCACGTCGGCGAGAAGGTCTATATCCACGAAGAGCCAGTTGGCGACGACGATGAGCGCTTCGACGGGACGCGCAAGGAGCATTTCGAGATATCGCTCGAAGCGGCCGCGCTGATTGTGCACGTCGGTGAGAATGGGAAGGTAAGACGCCTGATACAAAGCATTTTCGATGCCGCGAAGGATTAAGGTGCAATACGGGTCGGTGATATCGAAGACCATCACGCCGACGGTGCGATTGCGCTTGGCGCTGAGGAAGCGGGAGACAACTTTGGGGCGATAGCCAAGTTTTTTAGCGGCGCGTTCGATGCGGTCTTTGGTGGTGGGCGGGATGTAGCGGGAGAGCGGAGCGCTGTTGAGGACGATGGAAACCGTGGCGGGAGACACGCCGCTTTCCAGCGCGACGTCGCGCAGGGTGACGGCGGTGCTTTTGGGTTTTCGGCGAGTCAAGAATGGCTCCGCGATTGCGCATGACGATGGCGCACGTAGAGTGAACATCTTTATCACAGGAGGTGCGAGGAGGCTAGCGGTACGAGGGGGCGGGCGGCAAGCAACGCCCCCAGCGTGGCGCGCAGGTAGAGGTGGTGCGGGACTGCACGCGAGGCGAGCCTTGCGCCAGGCCAAGCGGCGGCACTCCCAGCTGGGCCAGGATGGCGGAATGGGGCAGCGGCATTTTCGCTGGCGTTGCGGGCAGCGCTTTTCCTATTGACATTCTATAGGTGGGTGCTAGTATTCGTATAGAATGCCGATAGGAGAGATCGCTTGAGCCCTGAACAGACCAGTCTTTTGCAGGGAACTTTGGACCTGCTGATATTGAAATCGCTGCGTGCCAGCGAGATGCATGGGTTGGGAATTTCGCGCAGGATCCAGCAGATTACCGGCGGCACTTTTGTGGTGAAGCCCGGGTCGCTCTTCCCTGCCCTGCACCGGATGGAAGAAGAAGGATGGATTACGGCTTTTTGGGGAGAGTCCGAGAACAACCGCCGCGCGAAATACTACCGCATGTCGAAGGCGGGACAGAAACAGCTGGAAGCCGAGACCAAGCGCTGGAGCCGCATTTCCTTGGCAATCGGTCAGGCCTTGGAAGCATCGTAGAGAGGTAAGGCACATGCCGCTACTCGTGAAAGCCCGAAGTTTTCTGCGCAATTTGTTTTTTACCCGCCGTGTGGACGCCGACCTGGACCAGGAGGTTCGTTCCCACCTGGAAATGTTGATTGAGGAAAAGATGCGCGCCGGGGTGCCGGCGGCGGAAGCGCGGCGGGCGGCGCGGATTGAGCTGGGCGGGGTGGAACAAGTGAAGGAACAGGTGCGCGATTCGCGCACGGGCGCGTTCCTGGATTCGCTGGTGCAGGATTTGCGCTTCGCGATACGGAGCTTGCGGCGCACGGCGGGGCTAACGGCGTTCGTGGTGGTGACGTTGGCGCTGGGGATCGGGATGACTTCTGCGACATTCAGTATGGTGGACGGGCTGATTTTCCGGCCGTATCCGGTGCCGCAGGCGGGCACAGTGGTCACGCTGGTGAGCACGACGCACGAAAGTAAGTTCGAGGAATTTTCCTACCGCGAATACCTGGACATCCGCGACAACACTAAAAGCTACGACGGCGTGATCGCCTACGCGAACATGCAAGCTGTGGGCTACAGCGCCGAGCCCGGCGTCACGCCGCGGATCAAGGGCGGGGTGATGGTTTCGGGCAACTTCTTTCGCGTGCTGGGAGTCGAGCCGCGGCTGGGACGCGGATTTCGCGTAGAGGAAGACCAGGTGCCGGGCCGCAACGCCGTGGTGGTGCTGGGGCCGGACTTCTGGCGGCACGAATTCGCGGGCGACCCAGGCGTTGTGGGCAAGACGATTCGCCTGAACGGCGCAGTATTCACGGTGATTGGCGTGGCTCCGGACAGTTTCCCGGGGATGCAGACATTCGAGGATCCCGACTTGTACGTGCCGCTGGCGATGGCGCCGGCGTTTTCAACCAACTTGCGGAAGAATTTTTTCGAGGACCGCGACGATCGCGAGCTGAGCGTGAAGGCGCGCTTGAAACCGGATACGAGCTTGCAGGACGCGCGCAACGAACTCGCCGTGCTGGCGAAAGACTTCGAGAGGGATTATCCGAACGTCACGCGCAGCCGCGGCGCAGAGGTTTACACGCAATTTCAAACGCGGACGATCGAAGACGAGAATTGGAAATTCGGTGTGATCTTCGTGATCCTGGCGCTGGCCGTTCTGCTGGTGGCCTGCACCAATGTTGCGGGACTTCTGCTGAGCCGTGCGCGCGAGCGCGCGCGCGAAATCGCGGTGCGGTTGGCGCTGGGCGCCGGGCGTTTGCGACTCATCCGGCTGCTGCTGACGGAAAGCTTGATCCTTGCCATCTTCGGCGGACTGGCGGGGATTGCCATCGGATATGGCGTCATCGAGTGGTTCCACTCGAAAGAAACGATCGTTTTTGCAACGGAGTTGCCGATGGCCGTGCCGTTCCAAATGGACAAGCGCGTGCTGCTGGTATGCGTCGGATTGTCGGTGTTGAGCGCGTTCTTGTGCGGCCTGGCTCCGGCGCTGCAGAGCACCCGCGTGGACTTGGTAAACGCACTCAAGTCTGCCGACGTGGACGTCCCCGGACGCAAGCGTTTGTGGGGCCGCAATATGCTGGTGGTGGCGCAGGTGGCCATGTCGCTGATGCTGCTGACCGCTTCTTTCCTGATGGCTCGCGGTTTCCAGCACGACTTGCTGGTGGGCACCGGTTTCACGAAAGATCATCTGCTGATGACCCGTTTCGATCCGCGCCTGATTCAGTACAACGCAACCCAGACGCAGCAGTTTTACAAGCTGCTGGCGGAACGAATGCGGGAAACTCCCGGCGTCGAGAGCGAAGCCCTGACGCAGAACATTCCACTGGGACAGGACGACTTTGACGGCATGACGTTCGTGCCGGACGGTGTCACGATGCCGCCGGAGCGTGAGAATTTTACTTCGACGATGGATACGGTGGATGAAGGATATTTCCAGACGATGGGAATTCCGATCTTGCGCGGACGTGCATTTCTGGCGACCGACACCGCCGACGCGCCGCGTGTCGCCATCGTGAATGCGCACTTCGCGAAACACTATTGGCCGGGCGGCGATGCCGTGGGCAAACACATCCGCCTGGATAGCAGCGCTGGGACGCCGCTTCAGATCGTCGGCGTGTCCGAGACCATCAAGTACGCGACGATGACAGACCCGATGGACTTCGTGTACTTGCCGCTCGCGCAGCATCCTGTGGCGCGCATGGTGTTGATGTTGCGCTCGAGCGGCGACCCGTTGCAATTGGTGCAGCCGGTGAAGGACGCGGTTCGCAGCCTTGATCCGAACCTGCCGCTGCTGCAGACGCGCACGTACGAGGAGTTCTACCTGAACCAGGCCGTGCGCGGGCCACAAATCGCGATTGATCTGGTGGGCACAATGGGCCTGGTGGGACTGCTGCTGGCGATCGCCGGCTTGTATGGACTGGTGGCGTACAACGTGAGCCGGAGGACGCACGAGATTGGAATCCGCATGGCGCTGGGCGCGGTGAGTTCGGATGTGCTGCGCCTGGTGCTGGGCAAGGGCTTCGTGTTGGTGGGGATGGGAACGGCGATCGGGCTGGCGATGGGTTTTGCGCTGGAGCAACTGATGAATTCCATGCTGTTCAATTCCGGCGGAGTGGACGTGGTGGCGTATTTGATCGTGGTACCGTCGCTGTTTGTGGTAGCCATGCTGGCAGCGTACGTGCCGGCGCGACGAGCGTGCCGGATCGCGCCGACGCAGGCACTCCGATACGAATAGCGCAGGCGGTTGTTTCGTCTGTTAACGCCCCGGACCCCCCGCCAGCACACTCAAAACGCTTGCGCTCGTGGTCTATTCGACACCTTCCTGCGAACCCGTCCGGAATTGGCGCAGAGCTGATATACGATTAAACTCCCTTCTATGTACGCGGCGCTGCTGCGGGCTGCCCCCTTCCAGCCTTCGGAGCAGTATCCGTAGGAGCAACTCCCGTTCCCAACAGGTGTGAAATGAAGACGAAACCGCTGTCGGTCCGCAAGGCGCAAGTCGCTTTCGGGTCGGCAATTTTGGCCCTGGTGTTGGTAGGCGCGATTTCCTATCGCGCCATGGTCGTCTCGAACGAGAGCGCTCTATGGGTGCGGCACACTCACGAGGTATTGGAGAATCTGCAAGGACTGCTTACTTCGATGGAGGGCGTGGAATCGAGCGCGCGCGGATTCGTATTGACGGCCAAGGAAATCTATCTGGAGTCGAATCGCGCGGATATATTGCACTCCCAGCAGCAAACAGCCGAGGTGCGCAATCTGACGGTGGATAACCCCACGCAACAGCAGCGGATTCCCAACTTGCAGGGGCTGGCTACTCAGAGGATCCAGCTGGCCGAGGCCATCATTGCAGTCCGGCAGACAAGAGGATTGGGAGAGGCCGCGGAAATGATGCGCGACGGAGGCGGCGAGGAGATGATGGAAGACTATCGAGACCTCATTCATGAGATGCAGAATGAGGAGCTGCGATTACTGGCGCTGCGCAACGCCGACGCCATGCGGCGGCTGAGCGAGACCAAGACTGTTCTGCTGCTGGGAACGGTGCTGGGCGTTTTGATCGCCGGCGCCGCGGCTTGGGGCGCACAGCGCGACCATCGGGCACGCGAGCGTGCCGAGAGCGCGCTGCGGGCAGGTGAAGAGCGTTTCCGGACGATGGCGAATAGCATCTCGCAATTGGCGTGGATGGCGGATGAGAAAGGCGACATCTTCTGGTACAACGACCGATGGTTTGATTACACGGGGACCACTTTCAAGGAGATGGCGGGGCGGGGCTGGCAAAAAGTGCACCATCCGGACCAGGTGCAGCGAGTAGTGGATAAAATCAGCGAATGTTTCCGGACCGGCGAGCCCTGGGAAGACACTTTTCCCCTGCTCGGACGGGATGGCAAGTTCCGCGAGTTCTTGTCGCGGGCAGTTCCGATGCACGATGCGCAGGGCAAGGTGGTGCGCTGGTTCGGCACGAACACGGACATCAGCGAGCGTCAGGCGATGGAAGAAGCATTGTTCGTGGAGAAGGAACGAGCGCAGGTGACGCTGAACTCGATCGGGGACGCGGTGATTTGCACGGACATCGCGGTAAACGTGACGTACATGAATCCGGTCGCAGAAAAAATGACCGGCTGGACGGGTGCCGAAGCGCTCGGGCGGCCCATGGCCGAGGTCGCTCGAATCCTGAATGCCGCCAGCGGAGAAGCAATACCCAATCCGATGGAACTGGCGCTCGCGCAAGACTGCACGCTGAGTTTGCCGTCGAACAGCCACCTGGTGCAGCGTAACGGCGCGGCCACTCCGATCGAAGACTCGGTCTCACCGATTCACGATCGTCAAGGACGAGCCACCGGAGCGGTGATCGTGTTTCGCGACGTGAGCGCGGCCCGCGCCATGGCGCTACAAATGGCCTATTCGGCGGAGCATGATTTTTTGACCGGATTGCCGAATCGCATGCTATTGAACGACCGGATCAACCAGGCGATCGAGCTCGCGCCGCGCCACAACAAGAAGGTGGCCGTGCTGTTCCTGGATCTGGATGGATTCAAGCACATTAATGATTCGCTGGGGCATCCGACGGGCGACAAGCTGCTGCAATCCGTCGCCAAGCGGTTGGAGGGTTGCGTGCGGGGCTCCGATACCGTGAGCCGGCAAGGCGGAGATGAGTTCGTGGTTCTGTTATCGGAAATCGAGAAAGCTGAAGACCCCGCCATTACCGCGACGAGGATGCTCGAAAAGGTAGCGCAAGCTCATTTCATCGACCAGCACGATTTGCACGTAACGACGAGCATTGGCGTGAGCGTCTATCCGAACGACGGACTGGACGCGGAGACACTGATCAAGAACGCGGACACGGCGATGTATCAAGCCAAGGAAAATGGGCACCAGAGCTATAAGTTTTTCAAGGCGGCCATGAATGTGCGGGCCGTGGGGCGGCAGTCGATCGAGGAGAGCCTGCGGCGCGCTTTGGAACGCGAGGAATTCACGGTGCACTATCAGCCGAAGATTTCTCTGAGGAGCGGCGAGATAACCGGCGCGGAAGCGCTGCTACGCTGGACGCACCCGACGCGAGGCCTGGTGAGCCCGGCGGAGTTCATTCCGGTGGCGGAGGAATGCGGTCTGATGGTGCCGATCGGGCAGTGGGTGCTTTGCGCAGCGTGCAAGCAAGCGCGAGCCTGGATGGACGCGAAACTGCCGCTGGGCACTATGGCAGTGAATATTTCCGCAATGGAGTTCCGGGACGAGCATTTTCTGGCAGGCGTATTCGCAGTTTTGCAGGAGACGGACCTCGATCCGAGATTTTTGGAGCTGGAGTTGACCGAAAGCGTGCTGATGAAACACGCGGAATCTGCTGCAACGATCCTGAAGACGCTCCGAGCGAAAGGCGTGCAAGTGGCGTTGGACGACTTCGGCACAGGTTATTCGAGCTTAAGCTACCTGAGGAAATTTGCGATTGATGCGCTGAAGATCGATCAGTCGTTCATCCACCAGATTATGACGATTCCCGACGAGACAACCATCGTGACCGCAGTGATCAGCATGGGACGAAGCCTCAAGCTACGGGTGGTAGCGGAGGGCGTGGAAACGCGGGAAGAGCTGGAATTTCTTAAGGCGCAGCAATGTGACGAGGCGCAAGGGTTCTATTTCAGCCGGCCGTTGGCTGCTGAGCAGTTCGCGCGATTGCTCAGGACCGGTATGCGGCAAACAGCTTTCCAGTGAGCGCAGACGCTATTTTCCGCAACGGAACACGTCCGCCGCGTAGGCAGGCGGCGAGCGAATTGCGCCGGAGCGCAGGTTCCAGGCGATCAGGAGATCACCCGGAACCCGTTCCGGTACTGATTGGATGATGCTTGTCCGTGGTGCTTACTTTTTTCCGTTGCTTACGTGACCACGGCCGTCGCGCGTTTCATTTCCCTTGAAATGAGAGACCTTATCAACACGCTTGGTGGGTTCTTGCTTATCGCCCACGTTCGGGCGTGCGCCGCGATAGCCGCGCTGCACATCGTAACGGTTGTTTACTTGGCCTTGGAAATTATCCGGACCATGAAACCACTGGCCAGCGCCGATGAAAGCGCCGCCGGAGAACCATTCCGCGCCGTAGTAGCCGTAGGGAGCGCAGGAATATGGAGCGTAGTCATAGTAACCGTAAGGGCAGTCCGGGGCGGCACCGATGCTGACGCCGACACTGACCTGGGCCTCTAGTTTAGGAGCGCCCACGGTGAAGAAGATTCCAGCAACAGCAACCATTACAAGATATTTAAATTTGTTCATATAGTAGGCTCCGTTTTTCTTGGTTATCCACACCATGCACGTTCATTATGGGTGCCGCGAACACAGGTATCTGTTCACTAGCGCACACTCTGGAATGGTGTTTCCAGCGAAGCGGCGTTGCGGCGCGCATTTTGAGAAACGCGCTGCTCGGGGCTTTGCGCGCGGGTGATAATCAAGGTGTGCGGAGACGCGAAATGCTGCTCTAGAGATGTCCGCTTACGCGACGGAGCGGACACCGCAGGGCCGCTGCGAGCGCAGCCGATTCGACTCGTCAGCCGAATCGTCAGCAAGCGCTCTTGTATTGCGATCTTTCTGCTAACAATCGCGCGACCTCGCTCGTCCATACAGCCACAGGAACAATCACTTCTGCCACGTGAAGGGTGTGCACCTGGAGGGAGCCGTGTTCACATTCGCCCAAGACGTGCGTTACGCGCTGCGCACTTTGCTCAAAAGCCCCGGGTTTACGATTGTGGCGGTGCTGACGCTGGCACTGGGGATTGGCGCGAACGTCGCGATTTTCAGCGTGGTGTACGGCGTACTGCTGCGGCCGCTGCCCTTCCCGCATCCGGAGCGACTCGTGCGGATCTTCGACGACCTGGGTGGGCCGAACGAGCAGGATGTGGGCATGTCCGCGCCCGAGCTTTGGGATCTGGAAGAGCGCTCGGGTGTGTTTCAGGATATTTCCGCGGTGGCGCCGAGCAATTCGGCGGTCGGCGGCGGAGAGCGAACGGTGCGCGCCGAGAGCCTCGTAACCAGCCCGGATTATTTCGAACTGCTGGGAGCGAAACCGGAACTGGGACGCGTGTACACGCGGCAGGATTCCGTGCCGGGATTTTTGGAGCCGGTCGTTATCAGCGACGGATTTTGGCGCCGCAATTACGGTGCGGATCCGAACATCGCCGGGCGGAAAATGTGGCTCGATCGTGACCTGTACACGATTGTGGGCGTAATGCCGCCGGGATTTCGTCATCCGGGCCGGACGCTGGATACCGACGTGGAAGTGTGGCTCGCGACTGGATTCAACGGCCTGCCGTTTCCTGTTCCAGCGGATCGCTCGCAGCGATTCGTACCGGGCGCGATTGGGCGCCTGAAGCCGGGGCTGACTGTGGCGCAGGCGCAATCGCAGCTGGATGCGTATGTGGCGCAGCTCAGCCGGCAGTATCCCACTGTTTATCCGGCCGCGGCGCGGTGGGCCGTGCGGCTTGTTTCGGTTCAAGAGGATCTGGTACGGCCGCAGAGGACGGAACTGTTCATACTTTTCGGCGCGGTGGGATTTGTGCTGCTGATTGCATGCGTGAACATTGCGAATTTGCTGCTGGCGCGATCTTCGGGACGGCGGCGCGAGATTGCAATTCGACTGGCGATGGGTGCGAGTCGCACGCGGCTGGCGCGGCAACTGTTGACCGAGAGCACGCTATTGGCCGTGATCTCCGGCGTGGTCGCACTGGTTACAGTTTTGTTTTTGAAGAATGCGATTATCAGTTTGGCTCCTGCTGATATTCCGCGGCTGAACGAAGTGGACGTCAGCGCCCGGGTGCTGTTTTTTGCTTTCGTGATTTCGATATTCACGGGCGTTTTGTTTGGGCTGGCGCCGGCGTTGCAAGCTTCGAACCCTGATCAGGTGGAAAATCTCAGAGAAGGTGGCCGCGGATCGAGCGCGAGCAGAAGGCATACGCGACTTTCGCGGGTGCTGGTGGTGTCCGAGGTGGCGCTCTCGATTGTGCTGCTGGCGGGCGCGGGACTCTTGCTGCGCAGTTTCTGGCGCGTGCTGGAAGTGCGTCCGGGATTCAATCCCAGCCATCTGACCACGGTGCAGATCTGGATTCCGGTGTCGAATCATCCGGAGACTGATCCTTACGCCGTCGAAGAGAAGCGCGCAGCATTTCTGATGGAAATCTATCGCCGGGTGGCTGTGCTGCCGGGCGTCGAGCAGTCCGCGCTTTCCGGCAACGACACTTTGCCGATGAATTCCGGGAGGAACTATTCTCCGTTTTCGATTCCAGGGCGCGCGGCGGATTCCGAGCGCAGCCCGATTGCGGATATTGCCGTGGTGGATACGCAGTATTTCCGGACGATGGAAGTTCCTTTGATGGCCGGACGAAATTTCACCGTGGGCGATAGGAGCACGACTCAGCCGGTGGCGGTGATTGATCAGACGCTCGCGCGGCGTTACTGGCCGGACGAGAATCCGATCGGACGGGTGGTCAAGTTTGGATTTGGAAGAGGGCCGGAGGGGCTCACGATTGTCGGCGTGGTTGGTGACATCAAATCGGACGGATTCGAGGCTCCGAGCGTGCCCCATATATATGTTGCGCTGGGGCAGTTCGCACCGGTGAACGCGGTGGTTTTTCTGCGCAGCCATGGCGACGTGGAAAGTCTGGGCGAGGCGGTGCGGAAGGTAGTGGAAAGCGTTGATCCGAATGTGCCGGTGCACAGCATCAGCACGATGGAGCAAATCATCGCGCGATCGGTGGCCGACCGCCGCTTCGCGCTGGAGCTGCTGGGTATTTTTGCGGCGGTGGCGCTGCTGCTTGCGGCGATCGGGATTTACGGCGTGATGTCCTATGCGTTCAGCCAGCGCGCGCACGAAGTGGGAATCCGCATGGCGCTGGGCGCGCAGCGGCTGGATATTTTGCGCATGGCGTTGGTGGAAGGCATGCGGATCGTGCTGATCGGATTGGTTGCGGGTTTGCTGGGAGCTGCAGTCATGACGCGTTTTTTCCAGTCCCTGCTTTTTGATGTGGCGCCAGGGGATCCGATTACTTTTGTTTCCGCGTCGGCGGTGCTGGCTGGCGTGGCGTTTTGCGCTTGCTACATTCCGGCGCAGCGCGCTACGCGCGTCGATCCTCTGGCGGCGTTGCGCGAGCAATGACGCGCACGGAGCAGGACTTAGCGCCGTGGTCCAACGATCGCCAGAACTTAGTAAGCGTCGAACGAGGTCAGTGCGGAATGGACCGGGACGGTAATGGAATTACTCCGAGAAAGATCAGAATCATGCAGACACCCATAGCCAAAATGATTATCGTCGGAGCCCAGAAATTAATCGGATCTTCGGCACGATCGAAGCCGCCGGGCGGACAACCCTTGTAGTGGCCCTTCCCTGTAATCAAACTAAAGCCCGCCCAAACTACGCCGGCAAGGCCTAACAGCAAGAATGGCACGGGCGTACTCCTGAATGGAATTAGAGCTTATTGTGTTTTGTTCCAACCCACTCCCGGATTCTCCACGCGTGAGTTTCTGACTGCAATTTCTATTCTGCCTACCGAATGCGAGGCAGTATACGCGCGCTGGTCCCGGCGCGAGCTGCTTTTCACTCGCTGGTGTGCTCATCGCTCCTGAGGGCGGCGGGCGCTGCTCACCTTGACAGGCGAGCGGGAAGTTTGTAGCCTTACCTAGAATGTCTACCAAAGAACAACGCGAGCGCATCGAATTGCTGCAAGGAACGCTGGACCTGCTGATTCTGCGCACTTTGCTTCTGGGGCCGACGCACGGGCACGCCATTGCGAAGGCCATCGAATTCAAATCCGACGAGGTGTTGCAAGTGGAACAAGGGTCGTTGTACCCGGCGCTACACCGGTTGATCAAGCGTGGATGGATTTCGGCGGAAGAGGGCACCTCGGAAAATAATCGGCGGGCGAAATTTTACCGGCTGACGGCGAAGGGGCGGAAGCAACTGGCGGTGGAGACCAGCAAGTGGGACAAGCTGGCGGGAGCGATCGCGCGGATTCTGCGGCCGTCGGAGCAGGAGGGCGAATCATGAAGCGGCGCAAGCGCATGTTAGATGAGCTGGAACAAGATATCCGCGAACACATCGAGATGGAGGCGCAGGACAACATCGCGCGCGGAATGTCGGTGGAGGAAGCGCGCTACGCGGCGGTGCGGAAATTCGGGAACGTGGCGCGCGTGCAGGAAGACGCGCGCGAGGTGTGGAGTTTCGTGGGGCTGGAGCAGCTGTGGCAGGACGCGCGCTTCGGGTTGCGCATGCTGCGCAAGAGTCCGGCGTTTACCGGGGTGGCGGTGCTGACGCTGGCTTTCGGGATCGGAGCGAACACGGCGATTTTCAGTTTGCTTGATGCGGTGATGCTGCGCTCGCTGCCGGTGGAGAATCCCGCGCAATTGGTTTTGTTGAAATGGAGCGCGCGGCACGCGCCGAACATCCACGGGATGATGTCCGGGGGCGATTGCCCCACGGATATGACGCAGCGTATCGCGGAAAATCCCGCGGGATGCTCTTTTTCCGAGCCGATGTTTCGCGAAATCGCGCAGGCCAATATTTTTTCGGGGACGGCTGCGTTTGCGAACTCCGGGCGCCTGGATTTGACAGGCAATGGCCCTGCGAGCGTGATTAACGGCCAAATGGTTTCCGGGGATTTTTTCCGCACGATGGGACTGAGAGCGGCACTGGGCCGGCTGCTGGAGGCGAGCGACGACACGCCTGCCGCCGCGCCCGTCACCGTGCTGAATTATGGTTACTGGCAGAGCGCGTTCGGCGGATCCCATGACGTGATCGGCCGCACGATCGAATTGAACGCCGTACCATTCGCGATTGTAGGCGTGGCCGAACAGCGCTTCACCGGAATTACTCCGGGCAGCGATTACGACGTGTGGGTACCGCTTTCGAACCAGCAAAGAATTAATCCGCTGAAAGGAATGGATCCGCTGGGCGGGCAAGACCGCCGTGACGATGTGGGGTTTTGGTGGCTGACAATTGTGGGCAGGCAGAAGCCGGGAATGCCGGTGGCACAGGCGCAAGCGGTGGTGAGTGGAATGTTCCGCAACGAAATGCTGCATGGAGCCGTGCCGCTGTTCCACGGCAACCAGATGGTGGGCGGCCCCGGACCGGGGCCGGGAGCGCCGAGTGTTGCAGGGAGCGCACCTGCGTCAAGGCCCGCGCCTGGGCCGCTGCCGGAGCAAGTCGGGCCCGGGAACGCTGCGGCGCAGGTGCAACACGAAATGGCGGGTGGGCCGCCGCAACCTGCGGGGAACGGGAACGCGCGGATCATGCTGGCTGCGCCGCAAGCAGCGCCGACGACACCTGGTGACACTCCTCCTGGCGAAACACCGAGCGCGAACGTCCCCAAGACGCTTGCAACGGCCGAGGATAATCCGCAAGTGACGCTGGTTTCCGCGCAGACTGGGCTAGTTGGAACGCGCGCGAGATATTCGGATCCGTTGTACGTGCTGATGCTGGCGGTGGGAATTATTTTGCTGATCGCTTGCGCGAACGTGGCGGGGCTGATGCTGGCACGTGCGGCGGCGCGACAGAAAGAAATGGCGGTGCGACTCGCGCTGGGAGCGGGGCGCGCGCGGATTGTGCGTCAATTGCTCACCGAAAGTGTGCTGCTCTCGGTGCTGGGCGGCGCGCTGGGGATTTTGTTTGCATACTGGGGCGCGCACACGATTCTTTCGTTCGTGTCGAGTAATCAGACGCGGCCGCTGGGATTCGCGACGGGCGTGGACCTGCGCATGCTGGGATTTACCGTAGCGGTTTCGCTCTTCACCGGAATACTTTTCGGAGTGGCGCCGGCGTTTCGCAGCGCGCGCGTGGATTTGACGCCAACATTGAAGGAGGGAGAAGGAAGCTCGGCGAGCGCGGGACATTCCGGCGGAAGATGGTTCAGCGCCGGAAACTTCCTGGTGGTGACGCAAGTGGCGCTGGCAGTGGTGGTGCTGGTGGGCGCGGGACTGCTGGTGCGGACGCTGCAGAATCTGCGCGGTGTGGACATGGGGTTCGACGCGCACAACATTTTAATTTTCGGAATCGATCCGACGCTGGTGGGATACAAAGGCGCGCAGGTGGAGAGCTTGTACAACGATTTGCAGGGACGGCTGGCGGAAACTCCCGGGGTGAAATCGGCGAGCTATTCGATGATGCCGCTGCTGAGCGGCGGGCTCATGATCACCGTGTTCCATTGGCCGGGCACGCCAGAGGATCAAATGGCGGAGTCAGACGCTCTGGACGTGGGGCCGAATTTTTTCGAGACTCTGCACATTCCGTTTTTGGCCGGGCGCGGTTTCAGCTCCGCCGATTTTCAGCTGGCGGCAGCTAATAGCGCGGGCACGCCGACCTCGGCGCCGACGCCGGTGATTGTGAATCAGGCTTTCGTGCAGAAATATCTGCAGAAGGAAAATCCGGTTGGAAAGGCGTACGGTGCAGCGGCAGCGGGCCCGTTTAGCCCGGCGACCCCCGGCTACGAAATAGTCGGCGTAGTGCGCGACGCGAAATACAACGACCTGCGGCGGGAGATTCACGCGATGATGTACAAGCCGCAGAGCGCGGGAGGAGCGACATTCGAATTGCGCACGGCGGCGGACCCACAGGCCTTGCTTCCGGCGATCCGCGAAGTGGTGGGGCAAGTGAATGTGGATCTGCCGCTCTTCAACGTGACGACGCAATCGGAACAGATTGATCGGCTACTATTTCAAGAGAGGCTGGTGGCGCGGCTGGCGGGATTTTTCGGCGTGCTGGCGCTGGTGCTCGCGTGCATCGGATTGTATGGATTGCTTGCGTATGAGGTTTCGCGGCGCACGCGGGAGATTGGGATTCGCATCGCGCTGGGCGCGCAACCCGAGCGGGTGCTGAAGCTGGTGCTGTGGCAAGGAATTGCGCTGGCGACGGTTGGGGCGGCGGTGGGGATTGGCGGGGCGCTGGGCCTGACACGGTATTTGGCGTCGCTGCTCTTCCATGTGCGCGCGAGCGATCCTTTGACGATGTGCGCGGTGGCTGTGCTGCTGGCGCTGGTGGCATTGGCCGCCTGTTACATTCCGGCGCGGAGGGCTACGCGCGTCGATCCTATGGTGGCGTTGCGATACGAGTAGTTCTTTGCAGGATGGTCCGGCAGCGGCCGCCAAAGCTGCCTCGCAGCCGAAAAATCCGTACTTCAGCGGCCGAAGCCGCACGGATTTTCCCGCGTTGCTGTCCTGGCTAAAGCCACGACCTGCAAAGAGTATCGGGTCGCGACACAGACTCTTCCGGGCTAGGCTAACTTATGTCGCGCCTCCCGCTCGACCCTGCCACAGGCAGGGTCTCAGGGTCATACGGCGCTGGTGCGGCGGTTGCGAGCCAGCAAAGAGCCGGTCGATCGGGCAGGATGTCAATCGAAGCAAAATACATCACGCTATTCATTCGTAGTGCAGAGCGGCCATTGGGTCCAGGCGCATGGCGCGGCGGGCGGGCAGGAAGCAGGCGAGGAGCGCGACGACGCAGAGCAGGAGCGCCACGCTCGAGAATGTGAGCGCATCGGTGCTGGTGACGCCGAGCAGCAGGCTGCTCAAATAGCGCGTCAGCGCGAATGACGCGGCCAGGCCGAGCGCTACGCCGGCCAGAGTCAGCCGCAATGCGTGACCGAGCACCAGGCGCAGAATGTCCTCTTTATTTGCGCCTAGCGCCATGCGAATGCCGATTTCATGGGTGCGCTGCCGGGTGGTATATGACGTGACGCCGTAGATTCCTATCGCGGCCAGCAGCAGCGCGAGCAGCCCGAATGCGCCGACAAAAGTTCCGGCGATGCGCTGCGGGAAACTGGAGATTCGCTCGCTCGATTCGAGCGAGGTGACATCGAACACCACCAGATCAGCGTTCAATGCATGGAACGTCCGCTCGACCGTCTTACCGTAACTCAAAGGATCTCCGGCCACGCGCGCATTGACAATCATGGTGGCCTGGTAAACCTGATACAAGGGCAGATAAACGAAGGGGGTCGGCTTGTCGTCCAGGCGAGTCATTTTGCTGTCGCGCGCCACGCCGACCACGGTGAACCATTCATGCGTCACATCCTCAATTAACCGCTTGCCGAGCGCGTCCTGATGGGGCCAGTAGCGATTCACGAATGCTTCGCTGACGATGACCGCGCGCTGGGAATTCTTGGTGTCCTGGAGCGTAAAGTCGCGTCCCTGCACGATCGGAATCTGCATCGTCTGGAAATAATTCGGCGTGACGATCGCCAGCGGCGTTTCCCTGGATTCGTTCGCCTGCGGGACGTACCCTTCGGGCTGCACGCTGGTCGAGCCCGGGGAAAAGCCCGGCAGCCGGCTCGCGAGTGCGACCGACTGTATGCCGGGCAGCGCTTCCAGTTTCGCAACGAGCTGGCGATCGAATTCCGCACCGCTCGCATCCGAATATCCCGCGGGAAACAGATCGTAGGAAGCGATCAACACATTGCGCGGATTGAATCCCAAATTGATTTGCTGCGCGCTCAGAAAGCTGCGAATGAATAATCCCGCACAAATCAGGAGCACTAGCGAAAGCGAAATCTGCGTCACGACCAGCGCACTCGCCAGACGCACCTTGCGCAGTCCACCCGAGGCGCTCCCCGTGTCCTCTTTCAACACCGCCACCGGCGCAATGCCCGAAGCCCGCAGCGCAGGCAAAATTCCGAAGATGACGCCGGTAAGCAGCGAGATCAGCATGGTTGCCAGGAACACGTTGCGATCCGCGCGCACGACGAGCGAGATCGGGAAATCCACCGCCGGCAGGAATTTCATCAGCGTTCCGGCGGTCCAGAGCGTGATCAGGAGCGCGACGGCACCACCGGCCAGCGCCAGCATCAGGCTTTCCACCAGGAGCTGCCGCACCAGCCGCCAGCGGCTGGCCCCCAGCGACATACGAATGGCGATTTCGCGCCGCCGCCCCACCGAGCGCACCAACATCAGGTTGGCGACGTTCGCACACGCCAGCAGCAGCACCAGGCCTGCGATGGCCATGAGCGTCGGAAGCAGGATGGAGAAAAAAATATTGAAGCTAAACGGGTTTCGCCACAGAGGGTACACGGTCACACTGTCGTGCCCTTTGTGCTCCTCGGGATAATTCTTGGCCTCGCGTTTCAAGAGCAGCGACATTTCCGCCTGGGCCTGCGGCAGCGTGACGCCCGGCTTCAACCGTCCAAACGCGAATAACCAGAAATTGTGATGGTCATGAAGCGGGTCGTCCCCGGGCAGCAATTGCGGCGCCATCATGATCGGAACCCATATTTCCATGCGCAGCCCGGTCTGGCTGCCCTGGAACACCGCCGGCGTTACGCCCACGATGGTGTAGGAGTGTTGGTTTATTTCCATGTGCTGGCCGACTATGTTCGGATTCGCGGCGAAGTGCGTTTGCCAGAGGCGGTAGCTGATCACCGCGACGGGCGCGCCTCCCGGCTTCTCGTCCTCCGCCGGAAGAAAACCGCGCCCCAGAATCGGCCGCACGCCCAACACATCGAAATAATTGGCGGAAGCCACCATGCCCCAGACGCGCTCCGGTTTACCTTTGCCTGTCAGGCTCAATGGGGCAAAGATGCACGCCGTGATGCCGGTGAAACTCTGTTGCCCGTCGCGCAGAGCCTGGATATCCGGGTATGAAAAACCCAGGTAATCCTCGGGCTTGCCCTGCGTCAGCGACACGACTTCGCGGGGGTTGGAGAGTCCGGGTACCGGATTGAGTAGTGCCGAATTGATCCAGCTGAAAATCGTGGAGTTTGCGCCGATGCCTAGCGCGAGAGTGAGGACGACGATCGCTGCGTAGCCCGGAGCACTGGCGATCATTCGCAAGCTGAAGCGTATGTCTTGCCAGAACGAGCTCATCTGGACTCCTCCGCAAGCAGATTACAATCAGTCAGAGCATGTGTTGGCCCATCCGTCGTTCGCACTAAACGATTGCTGGCGCACAGGTTAGAGGAAGTGCGGCCCGTCGAACTGCGCCGGGGCTGTCCGCTTGTGGGATGTCCCTTCGACGGGAACGCACAACTGGCGGGATTTGGCGGGCGCTAGACTCCGAAGAAGCCCAGCAAGGAATTCAGACGCGCCGATCGACGGAAACAATCCGGTCAGATTCCGGCGTACCAGGCATAGCCACTTTCTGGAGCCGCGGAACCCAGACCCTTGCCGAACCCCTTCACACTGTCGGTGACCGTCAAGTGAGTGATGAATTTCACGCTCTTGTAGCCGAGCTGGCGGAGGAGCCGCAGGCGAAGAGGCTCGCCGTTGCCCACGGGAAGTTCATCGCCATTCATTCTGTAGGCGAGAAAAGTCTGGGGATGCGTGGCATCGGCCATATCAATGTTTTCCCACCAGTCGGGATCGATCGAGAAATAGACGACATATCTGGCTTGCGGCTGGACGCCTACGAAATCCAGGACGTGAGAGAGCGGCACGCCGATCCACTAAGATCCGGCGCGGAAACCCTGGAGCGGGCCGCAAAGTCCGATGCATCGCCATCGTGAATCGCATAGGCGCGAATGTAGCGATTCCGGTGCATTCTGCGAACATTACCCGCACAAATCGCCCTTGCCGGTCTCTCGCCTGATGTAGACTTCAATTACCCCTTCAAAAAAAGCGGCTCGATCCACGGCTTCGTGCTAACTGTTGCGCGTTTGCTTTGCGCCTGCTGTCTCTTGAGGCGTGCATGCCTACCCACGCCACCGCGTCAGATATACCCACTGTCGAACCATCACACGGTGCCGGATCAAGGAGTCATTTCAAATGCGCTTGACAATCAAAACTCAGCTGTTCGGTCTGACCGGGACGGGACTGCTGTTCCTGGCGGCCGTGGGTGCGACGGGCTATTGGGGAATCACTATGGTGGAG
>Ga0210394_10000536_pt1 | contig 78205 bp, 59 predicted proteins | sample IncBWC12MmetaG_FD_160121 | JGI IMG/M metagenome (GOLD analysis project Ga0210394, IMG submission 160121) | Forest soil microbial communities from Barre Woods Harvard Forest LTER site, Petersham, Massachusetts, United States - Inc-BW-C-12-M | ecosystem: Environmental > Terrestrial > Soil >... | reverse complement strand
GAGGTTCGACGCTGGCGCTCCAGCCTTTGTCCGATTTCGGGTAAACGTCCGCGATGTGGCGCGTGACGGCGTCCATGTCCGCATTTGCCTGCTCGATGGTAACTCCCTGCTTCAGGCGTCCCATGACGAGCAGCCAATGAAAATCGTGATTGATTTGCTCGGGTTTGAAGGCCAGCGGCACGGACAGCTTGTCTCGCCCGCGGTCGGAGACGCCGGGATTGTTAACGCCGACAATCGTGTAGGGCTCGCCGTTCATTGAGAGTGTCCGGCCGACAATCGCGCGGTCCCCGCCGAAACGATCCATCCACAATCGATAGGTGAGGACGGCCACATGGTCCTTGCCAACTTCGCCTTCCTCTGGAAGGAAATCACGTCCCAATAACATCGGCTGCCCCATCATCTCGGCAAAACCTGGCGTGACCATGGCCGCTTGCAATCGTTCCGGGCGGCTCGCAGTTCCCAGGTTCAGACTCTCTTCGCTCCACGCTCCCAAGCCCTGAAAAACATTGCTCTCGCGCTTCCAATCAAGGTAGTCGCCAGCGGCAACGACGTTGCGATTGCCTTGGATTTTCGACCACACCATCACGAGTTGCTTGGGATGGGGATAAGGCATGGGTGCAAGCAGAGTGGCGTAGACAATGCTATAAATCGCGGTGTTCGCGCCAATTCCAAGCGCCAGCGCCAGGACGGCGACCGTGGCAAAACCGGGATTTTTGCGGAGCAGCCGGAAACCGAAGCGAAAGTCACGCCAGAGATTGTTCATGCCAGAGTCCTTAAGCTCCTGGAGCTGGAGCTATTTGGAATGGTCCAACCAAACGCTGCGCGTACTGCCGCCCCTGAACATAGAACGCTAGCGCGCGAGGAAATGTTCCGTCCCGTCGTCAACCGTTACAGGTTGTAACACATCGGGTTCGAACTTCCAACGGCAATCAGGTCGCCTTTCGCGCTCAACGACATGGCACCGCTGACGACGGCAGGCCAACTCCCGATTTGTCGCGCGGGCTCATCGCGTAGACGCTCACTTTGAGTTGTAGTTCATGACGGCAATTCGTTGACAGACATCCGGCCTTGAAGTATTTTGATTTCACCCAGGGTTACCAAATGTGAAGACCTTGCGGCCATTGTGGTTGCTGCTACTATGCGGGCAGTTCTCGTCTGCTCAGCTAACCCTCGATAAACCCTCCGTCGCGTATGAATTCGCGAGCCGTCCTGTGACCGAGTGGGACACGGCATTGCGTGAACACAGAATGCCCGCCACCAAAAATCGTCCCGACGACGTCTTGTGGCAGCGTTCTAAGGCCTTATGTCCTTCCTTCTCGCTGGAGAGCGTATCTGGCGAGGAACTGTACTGGCTTGCAAAACTCTGCGAACCAGAGCCTGCGAAGGCCCTTCGGGCAGTGAATCGCTATTTGGAGGGAAGCGCACTGGAGCATGGACCGGACGCGCGCCTGCTTCTCGCCGTGCTGCAAATGCGGACCACCGGAAACTGGGAAGCGGCATGGGGAACGATCCAAACCATCTTGCACGAGGATCCCGTCGAGCCGGTTGAGTCACAAATTGATGTAGCCATTGATGATGAAGCAGATGCCAATCCGAAAATAGCTCTTGCATGGTCGAAGGAACGATTCTCAATTCTGTTTGATCGCAGTCAGACAGAGAAGTCTGGCGTGTCACCAGCATCGTCTGGTTTCGTGCTGCACACAGGGGCCGATCTCGTGCACCGATACTATCTGGCCGGAGAGAACGAACAGGCGACAAAAGTTCTGGAAGAAATGAACGGCTTCGTGAAATCCCGTCCCGACGAAGCAAAAAGTTGGGGCGCTCAGGAGCTGTATTGGGCAAATCTGGAGATGCATCCCGCGCCTCCGGTTGCGGTGTTGAAGATGTTGGGCGGGAACTCTCCCTCCGGCCTGATTCAGCCGGGCCGAGTGGAGGTTATTTCGTTCTTCTTTTTGGGATGCACGCCTAGCAATCAGGAACTCTCTGTTTTGGACGCTCTTCAAGAGAAATACGGCAAGAAGAAACTTCTGGTTACAGGTGTCACCAGTTACAAAATAAATTCGAACATCACTCCTTCCGCTCCTTCCCATGTCGAAGCTTCTCTTCAGGAGGCACGCCTTGAGAAAGCACGCCATATTGGCGTTGTGATCACGTCAGATGAAGCGCTTGCAAGTTACGGCGTGAGGGGCTTGCCGGTGGTGGCCATCGTGGACAAGATGGGCAGGCTCCGTTATATGGGATACGTTTTGGATTTCGAAGACGATGATTCGGCAGGCCGGCTGATCCACGAACTAATCGAAGAATAATTCGAGCCGAAACCAAGTAGCATCCCGCGAAAGAGGCTTGCCATTCTGGTATCTTGTTGCGCGATGAAAGGTGCACGAGCGAAGTCGCGGGAATGGACGTTGAAAGAACGAGCCTTCCTGGGATTTGCCGGCGCAGTGGTGATGGGCTTGGGTGTTATGACTTTGCTTCAAGGGAAATTGCACTATCAGAATTGGTGGCACGCCCCCGTATTTGCACCTTTTGCCATAGTCGTGGGGGCGCTATGCCTGTTTGTAGCAGCCAGAGGCAGGCGGTTCTAAGGGACGGCGCGCGCCGCTCCACAAAAGGATTTAAGCCTTACGGTGGCCAAATCAGCTAGCGAGGGAAGGGAAGATGTTCTTACATTTTTCGCGCCGGAAGTTCCTTGATGGAGCGGGCGTGCTGGCGACTTCAGCGGTTCTTGCGCCGTCAACTTTACGTTTCGGCTCCGTTCGCGTGGGTGAACAAATGAAGCCTGAAGAACTCCGTGCCAAGCTTCGTGGAGTGATTGCATTTCCGATCACACCGTTCGAGCGGGATTTGTCCTTGGATATCCCCGGACTTCGCAAGAATCTTCAGCTCCTCATGGAGAATCGACCTGCTGCCATCGTCGCCGCAGGCGGCACAGGTGAAATGTATTCGCTCACTCCTGCGGAGCATTTAGAGGTGGTAAAAGCCACCGTAGAGGAAGTGCACGGCCGGATTCCGGTAATCGCAAGCGCCGGATTCAACTGGCCGATAGCTATAGAGTTCGCCCAGCAAGCGCAGCGGACGGGCGCGGATGCCATCCTGGCGTTGCCACCCTATTATCCAAACGCCGATGAACAGGGACTTGCGGAATATTACAAAGCAATCGGTCGGGCGACCCCGCTGGGAATGATGGTGTACAGCCGCGATTGGGTGAACCCTGAACCCGCGTGGGTGGAACGTCTGGCCGAGGAAATTCCCACGCTCGTCTGCTGGAAGGATGGCCAAGGCGACTTGCGCCGGTACGAGCAGATTATGAATCGCGTTGGAGACAGGCTCTATTGGATTGGCGGAGCTGGCGATGACTGTGTGCCAGGCTACTACAGCATCGGCATCCGGACGTACACCTCAAGCATTGCGACTGTGGCGCCAAAGCTTTCTCTAAAACTCCATGAGGTAGCTTCGGCGGGAGATTCCTCGGCGCTTATGCAGCTCATGAACACCTATGTGATCCCGCTCTACGAGCTGCGCGCTCGTCGCAAAGGGTACGAGGTTTCCGTCATGAAGGAGGCGATGAACTTGCTTGGAATGGCGGCAGGTCCAGCGCGCCCACCACTTCCAAACCTTCGCCCAGAAGAGGTTACTGAATTAAAGGTTATGTTGGAACGCTGGAAGCCGTTCCTCACGTCATAGCTGCAGTTGTACCCTGGCGAACAATCGTCCGTGTAGTTAGGTGCGCGGGCCGGACGAAGCGAAGACGGGTGTGGCGAAGCTGATTTCATTCCCACGCAGAAGATCGTAAACACCGGCACGGACGGCGATCGCGACGAAAGACTCAGGTGGAATTAGCGCAACTTGTCGTATCCTTGCGGACCGAAAACTGCGGGTGGTGAAGGACCAGCAGCAATGAATCGGGAGGCTCGATGCTCACACGACGGAGATTTCTTGCCACGGCAGCCTGCGCTGTGGCTGTAGCGCGTCTCGACGCGCGGGGTCAAAGCAAGGTCCGCGTTACCCTCAGCATTCCCAGCGGATCGACTGGTCCTCATATGCCCATCGACTTTGTCGGCCTGTCTTATGAGGTGCAGCAACTCGTGGACCCGAGTTTCTTTTCGGCGCAGAACAGCAGATTGATTCGCGAGTTCAAAGCACTGTCGTCAACGGGGGTGCTGCGTCTTGGGGGCAACACCAGCGAGTTCGCTTACTGGAAACCTACGCCTGACTTTCCCGAACCAGAGCATCCTCCCGTGCGTGAGGTCGTAGGCGAGCCCAAGGCTCGTTACTACGCGGTGACGGTCGAGGCTGTGAGAAACCTGGTGGAGTTCCTCCAAGCCACAGGTTGGACTTGCGTGTACGGCATCGGGATGGGCACGAATACACCGGCACGCGCCGCCGAAGAGGCAGCTTTTGTGGCGGCGACGCTCGGCGACCGCCTGCAGTACCTCCAGATTGGAAACGAGGCGGATCTGTTCAGCCATCACCTGCGCGATCCGAAGACATGGTCGGCCAAGGCGTACCTGGAAGAATGGCTCACACTAGCACGCGCGATCGCAGCGCGGGTGCCCGCAGCGAAGTTCGGGTTGCCTGATGTTGTTAGCAACGCGTCATGGTTGACTGAGATTGCCGATCAATGGCCATCCATCGAAGCCCCGCCCCAGGTAACGACTCTGACTCATCATTATTACTTTGGCGGGCCGGCGACGGACCCCGAGGTCAACATTCCGAACCTGCTGAATCCGGCGACGATGCAAAAGGTGCAGAACACGGCGAATATCGCATCGGCCGCAGCCAGCAAGATGGGTGCGCGCGTACGCATGACCGAAGGCAACACTTGCTTTCGCGGAGGCAAGCCGGGTGTCTCCGACGTGTTCGCTGCTGCGCTTTGGTCGGCTGACTATTCGCTGCTGCTGGCCAGTAATGACTACTCCGGCGTTAATCTGCACGGTGGTACGGGCAAATCTGTGGCCAATTCGGTTGGTGGAGCTCTGCCCGGCGACGCGCTTCTGGAAGCGAACGGCGAAACTCCCGACGAGATTGCCGCGCATCCGCATCCGTTCTATACACCGATTGCGACGTTTGGCTCGGACTATCTGCTTGAGCCGGTTGCGTATGGGCTTAAGTTCGCAGGCTCGTTCAGCGGCGGAATACTGCTGAAGACCGACTTCTCGACGAAGCTGCAGGATACCGGAGTCAATGCAACGGCGTATGCCGCGAAGCTGCCTGGAGGGCACACGTCCGTGATCTTTCTGAACAAGGACGCGGCGGCGGACCTTGAGGTGGAACTCGATTTCGGTCGCGACGCCAGTGGCGTGGTCGAAACCCAGACATTACACGCGCCGGCACTAGACAGCCGCGAAGCGCACATCACAACCTCCACGAAAACCGCCTCGCTCAAGCAGGGCAAGTACTCCGTCACTGTCCCCCACGCAACAGGATTACGCCTGACGCTGAGTTGAGACGCCCTCACATTCCATTCATCTGTGAGCCTGCTTGAAGTCGAGGTAAGCGAGGTTCATGTTGCCACCGGTTAATATGTGTATGGTGAGAACGTTTTTCCCTTTGTTGAGGCGAACTTTGAAAAGTTGCGACGCCAGATTCCAGTGGTGCCACTGGCGCCAGGCTACCGGGTCTGCAGGATCATTTGTCGAAGCGATCGCCAGGGGCCCTGTCGCGTCCTTTCCATTCACATCGACTGATATTGTGCCGCCACGATTCGATGTGTACAGGAAATCGGCCGCGTATGTTCCCGCGTGTGTCACATCGACAGTGATGTTGAACCACTCTCCGGGTTCGGTCCAGCCAACATAAAGCAGGTCCGCCGGAGGCACGATCTTGTCGAAGGGGTTGTCGTCAATCGCATCTGGCTTGCGGAGAAACTTCGTGTAGGAAGTATCCACTCCCTCGTGGATGCGAAATTCGTTGAGGTAGGTCCCATCAGCCGGATTCAACTCTCCGCTGCCGTGGTTTTTTGGATCGCTGTCATGATAGGCAACTCCTTCGCCGCCCAGGTCGTAGTAAGCGCACAAAACTTTTCCGGGTATTTTCTGCGGACCGCCGCTATAGCGACTGTCGTGATAAGGCAGGCCTTTATATTGGCTCAAGAATGATTGGGAAAACGCAATCGCCGGTAGCATCGATGCCGCTACCAGGCACAAGGAAAACACTCTCCGGCTCATCCTGCCTCCTTGCGTGCCGATCATCGGTCTGCAGTCGCGCAACTCCACCAAACAGCGGCAGCCGCATCGACCGATCAACGATGTTCCGCACTTCAGGCTCAGACTTGGAAAAGTTCGATCCCCTGCGCTTTTCCGAGATTGCGCGAGTACTTCTTGTCGGTCCCGTTGTTCCAATGTTCGTGTACGCCCAGGCTGCGGCAGCGGACGCCGTCGCGCTCCGGATCATAGAAAGTCTTCGAAGGTGGGTCATTCGCCAAGGCAGATTCGCGCAGGTAATTATCGGCATTCGCAATATCCGGAAGATCGGGCCACTCCGAAGTGAGAAAATCGAAGCCCACGGAATCGATCGCGACGCCGTCCAGCGACATAAAAATGCTGTTCGGCCACGCATCGTTGAACGGCGCCATCTTCCACTTGCGATGAGGCGGACCATCTACGTTGTCGTTTCCATAGAGCCCATCGATAATAAAAAGCACGGTTTTCTCGCCGAGATCTTTATGACCCAGATAATCCGTGAACGCGGAGTAACTTGCCGAACCATCGCTGTTGTGATGGAAACCATCGTGCGCGTTCTTGCGCCAGTCGGGGTTGATACTCGTAGCGCCGAACAGATTCTTGGCGCAAAGTGTGACCCCTGAACTCACATGCGCTCTCAACACGGCAGCATCAATTAAGTAGGCGGCCTCCACCACCGTGGTATCGAGTCCGGTGGCGTTGCGGCTTTCAACGGAGAAAGGAATCGCGTTGGGTTTGAACTCCGCCTTTACTCGTCCATCCCCTCCGATATGGTCCACGAACGCGACGCCCGGAAATTCATGGTGAATCTTGTCGTAGAGATTCCCCGGGATGAACCGGCTGGAATCGAAGACGATGACAGATGCTTCCGGCACTCGTCCCGGGCCGGTCAACTGTCGCACGAGCGAAAGGATCAACTGCGGCGAGGAGTTCAGGCGTTCGATCGTGCCATGGTCCGTGGTGTTGTTCAGGTTCGCCTTGATCGCAATCTTCTCCCCAGCACTGTATCCGGCTTTGCCGCGCCCGTGAGTGCGATTGAAGTATTGAAAGATGGCGTTCCATGCCTTGGCGTCGCTTTTTTGATTGCTAAGACCGCAAATGGACCGGGAAACCATGCGGTCGATTACAGACTGGTCGTTGTGGGCATCGGTCCACCACGAACCTGTGCCATCCCAGGTAACAGCAGCCGGATCGTGCGCCCAGGTGACTCGGCCGGGGACGACGCCGCGGGGAACTCCTAACGGGGCAAGCGGCTCGAACAAGCTGGGCCGCAGGTAGGTGCTAGCTGCAAGAGCCAGGGTGAATTGTCGGCGCGTCATGTCCATTTTGATTTGCTCCTCTCGCACAAAATCCTATGGTTCTGTGGATCATTTTGCCCGCAAGCGCAGAAACTGCCGCAGCCCGACCCGATCGAGGCTAAGGTGCAGAGGACGCGGGGAAGCGGCCAGGCCGAGTTCTGGAACGGGTGGGTCGCAAGCGGTGCGTTCGGGCTGGACCAGTCGATTGTCGCACAACGAACTGGGGCTCGATCGCGATCTCCCGTACGTACTCGCCGCGATCTGCGATCCGGTCAAGCAGGGTGCTGGCCGCGATTTCTCCCATCTTTTTGAGCGGCTGCCGCACCGTCGTCAGCGTAGGACTGGTATACGTCGCGGCCTGAATGTCGTCGAACCCAATCACCGAAACATCCTTCGGCACCCGCAGACCCGCGTCTTGGAATACTCGAACAGCCGCAATCGCCGAATTATCGTTGTACGCAAAAAGCGCCGTGAATGGTCGACGGCGCCCCAGCAACTCCATAGCAAAGGGATAGCTATTTTCAGGCGTCAGCACGGCGCGGCCCTCGGGATCGTTCATCTCCACAATCAGTTCCGGGCGAATACAAATGTCAAGTTCGCGGGCGACCCCGAGGATGCAATTCCATCGATCCTCCGCATCCGAGCTCGTCTCTGGCCCCTTCATGAACGCGATGTCCCGGTGCCCCAATTCGATCAGATGCTGCAGCGCGTCCAGCACCGCCGTCCGATGGTCAATGATGATGTTCGTGACTCCCTCGACTGTGCGGCGTCCGGCGACAGCCACAGCGGGCAGCGGCAAAGGCCGGGCGATCGAAGTATCGATTGTTATGAGCCCTTCGACTCCCCGCTCGAGCAGTAACCGCGAGTAGCATTCCAGCAGTTCGTTTTCGTGCCGGTGGACCATCGTGAGATAAAAGAAATCCTTCTCCCGAAGGTAGCGCTCGATCCCGCTGATGACGAGTGAACCGTAAGGGTCGCCGATTTCAGCCGCGATCACTCCGATCGTGTTGGTGCGTTTCACTCGCAGAGCGCGCGCGAGAAAATTCGGCTTGTAATCCAATTCGCGCGCCGCCGCAAAAATACGGTTCCTCGTGTGTCCAGGGACGGAGCGGCATGCGGGAGAGTTATTCAGAACCGAGGAAACTGTTCCGGGAGTCAATCCAAGGTGTTTGGCGACAGCCTTTAAGGTTACGGGCGGATTGTGCTTGTTCCGATTAGCCATTTTCCTGCCGCGCTGCAGATTTCCATCCAAATTCCAAACCGAAGAAAAGAAAGGTTCGACTTCTACCCGCTTGCTGGCTGCAATAAATCACGGCCATGCTGCGCTGCGTCTGATTCCGCAGAGCTGACCATGGCGCGCCGCTGGTGCGGAGGCGCGGTGGAATCGCGCACGACAAACTCAGGTGCGATCGAAATTTCCGCAACGTACTTCGTCTGTTTCTCGATTCGATCCAGCAGCGCACGGGCTGCGATCTCACCCATCTCTTGCAGGGGTTGTCTCACGGTGGTTAGCGGCGGACTGAGGTAGGCAGCGCTCTGAATATCATCGAAGCCTACCACCGACACATCGTCCGGCACACCTAGGCCCGCTTGCTGGAAAGCGCGGATGGAACCGATGGCGGAAATATCGTTGTAGGCAAAAAGGGCGGTAAATGGCTGCTTGCTCGCGACCAATTGCTTGGCAGCCGGATAGCCGAGATTCGGCGTGGGATCCGTGCCCTCCAGTTGCAGGATTAGTTCGGGACGAATGCGAATGCGCAATTTCTCAGAGACCTCGCAGATGGCGTTCCAGCGCTCCTCGGAATCGGAGCTCGCCGGGGAACCCTTCATAAATGCGATTTTTTCGTGGCCCTGATCGACCAGATGGTTCAACGCCAACCAAGCGGCACGGCGATGATCCAGCACGATATTGGTTACGCGATTGATCCGGCGATGCCCGGCAATCGCCACGGTCGGAAGAGGCGGTTGGCCGTTCAAGGCAGTATCGACCGTGATGAAACCTTCGACGCCGCGTTGTTGCAGCATACTCTCGTAGGTCGCGAGCAGTTTCTTGTCGTGCCGGTGGGCCACCGTAAGGAAGAAAAAATCCCGCTTGCGAAGGTAACGTTCGATTCCGCCAATCACCAGAGAACTGTAGGCGTCGCCGATTTCTACGGCGATCACTCCGATCGTGTGGCTGCGCTTCACCTTCAGAGAGCGCGCGAAAAAATTCGGCTGGTAGTTCAGTTGGCGCGCCGCGGCCAAAATGCGGTCTTTTGTTTTCTGAGGGACGGAACGCGCTGCGGGAGAATCGGTCAGCACATGCGAAACGGTGCTGGGCGTAAGGTTGACGCGTTCCGCTACGGCCTTCAGCGTCGCGGATGGCTTCCTGGCGCGATCCGCTTTTTTTGACCGAGGTTTCATTCTGGTAACGTCCTCGCGGGGCCGACGCCTGCACGGAAGGTCGCTTGATTCGCAGCCGTATCAGGGTGCGGATTGTATGCAGAGAGGCGGCGACAAATCAAGAAAATCCAGCTATCACGATTTTCTTTTTAGAATATCGATATTTTCTATTGACAAAGAATCGATTGTGGAGCTAAATCTCCCGCATCACGGGGTAGTGTAAAACTACTAGCCGTAAAACCCAGTAGAACAACGATGTTTCTCGCAGCCTGGGTTGGCAAGCGGTTGGGCAGTTTGCGGTACATATAAGTAGAATTTTGGTTAATTCGATTGCTCTTCGCCGCGGCTGCAGGCGCCACGCAAAGCGGCGGAGCAATCCGGCAGCGTGGTGGTGTATTCGGAAAAGGGTTCGTTGCTGCAACGAACGCTGCCAGGGTCGATCAGGACACTGACAACTGCCTTTGGACACGGGCGCAACGTGGCTTTGCTGGGTGTAAAGCCGTTGCTGAGGGGATTGAGCAATTTTCTGGGTGGACGGTCAATTTCTGGGGTGGAGGGATGCAATGAATGGATTATTTCGCTTCGCGCTTGCGTTGTGCCTTGTGGTGGGTATGGCCAAACCGGTTCTTTCCCAGAGCCGAAACACCGGTGAGATTCGCGGCACGGTCGCCGATACTTCGGGAGCAGTAGTGGCAGGCGCCACGGTCACGCTCAGCAACATTGACACGGGCGAGAACAAGGACTTCATCACCAACCAGGACGGCATCTACGATACCGTTTCCACTCCCGCTGGAAACTATAAAATTACCTTCACGGCCACGGGTTTCAAGAAAGTTGTGCTCGGCCCGTTCACGCTGAATGTCGACGTAATTACTGAGAACGCCAGCCTGGAGGTTGGTGCCGTAACGGAAACGGTGGTAGTGACCGAGGCTGGAGTGCCTTTGCTCGACACCGAAACCAGCCATATGGGACACGTTTGGGAAGCGCAAACGATTGGTGTGCTCCCTCAAATAGGCTTCGGTATCACCGGCAACGATTGGGCGAACTTCAATATTCTGCTCCCCGGCGCTGCCGGCTCTCCTACGGCGCCCGCGTCAGAGGGCAGCGGATCTTACAACGCAGGTGATGCCATCTCGATCAATGGAAACCTTCCTAATTATGCGAACTACCTGCAGGACGGAGGTGTAGTTCAATTGCCGGTGAGCAACAACGTAGACAACACTTTGTTCGAGGCCCTCTCGGAGGTTCAAGTCACGACCTCTTCGTTCTCGGCGGAATACGGCATCGGCGGCGCCGTATTCAACCAGATCACCAAGAGCGGAACCAACAGCATTCACGGGTCAGCTTACGAATATTGGCAGAACACTATTCTGAACGCAGCCCCCTATTTCCCTACTGACACCGGTCCGGGCGGTGCTCCTGAAGCGCAACGGGCGCCAAAGCTTCGGTACGACGAGTATGGCGGCTCCGTCGGCGGTCCGATCATCAAGAACAAGTTATTCTTCTTCTTTGTTGTGGATAAGATCTACAGCAACGGGTCGGCAGGTGCTACAACAGGAACCACTCCAACGCTGGCCGAAACAGGCCTTGGCACCGCCCATCCGGGCGCCTTCGATTTCAGCGCACCCGGACTCCCGACCCTTTACGATCCAGCCAGCTGTGCAACTCCGGGTTGTACCCGCACGTCATTCGCGGCGGAAAACACGGGGTCGCTTGCGGGCATAAACGCGATTCCAGCCAATCGCATCGATCCCGTGGCAGCGAAGATACTGGCGGCGAAGTTCTACCCTGCGCCTAATGCGGGCATTCCGGGAGCCCTTACAAACAACTTCTCCACCGTCCTGCCAACTCCCAACCCCAATCTCAGATTTTTTGGGCGTCTTGACTATGATCTTTCCCCGAAGAACCGCGTGAGTTTTTCGATCAGCCAGAAGAATAACCCCGGCGTCAACAAATACGGGCCTTTTCCATGCCCGCAAAACTGCTTTTCTGGCGACATCGATGGTTACAACGCGCAGATCACCGAGACGTGGACGATCAGCCCGTCGATGGTGAACGAGTTCCGCATGGCCTATACCAAGCAAGGCAACTGGTTCGTTCCCCAAACCCTTGGGTTTGATAATGCGACCACGCTGGGTCTGCAATACGCCAAGGCAGACGTTATCCCGCAGATAAACATTACGGGCGCCGGCCTGTGTTGTTCGCAAGTGGCCCCAGGCACGAACGCCATATACATTGAAAACCTGTACGATCCATCGGACACGTTGACGATGGTCAAAGGCCGCCACATTCTGCACTTCGGTGTCGAGGTATTGATGGGACAAGGCAATACCACACCGTGGGGAAACCTGACGGCGGGCAATTTCACCTTCACCGGCAACTACACCGCACAAAATAACGCCGCAGCGGGGACGACAGGAGCCGGCCTCGCTGACTTTCTGCTTGGCGACGTGCAAAACTGGAGTGCGACCAATCAAGGAGTGTCTTACGCCAGGTTAAAGAGCCCGCAACTCTTTGTGCAAGATGACTTCAAGGTTAAATCGAATTTCACTTTGAACCTTGGCTTGCGCTACGTTGCTACAACTGGCTTCACCGAGATCAACAACAGCATGGGCGGGTTCGATCCCAATATCCCGCTGATCTGCAGCGTCGATCAAAACGGCACGCCTTGCGGTTCCTTGAATGGCCAACTCGGCTCGCTGTGGTTTGCTCCCCAAGATAACCGAACCTCGTTGCAGAAGCCGATCTACAATATTTTCTTGCCTCGCGTTGGCTTTGCGTGGTCGGTGCTGAACAACACGGTCGTTCGCGGCGGCTTCGGGATGTACTCGTATAACTTTAGCCAGGACGATTACGGCAATGGAATGGGCTTCGGGGCCCTCAATACCAATTCTGGCAATTCCTCGGATCCGAACCACGGAACCGGTCCCACTCCATTGGTCACTCTCTCGGAATCCGCTGCCGCGGCCGCTCCCGCTCTCAACTACGTCACGGGCTCGCCCAACGCGAAGAATGTCTCGCAATACCTTAACGTCACCAACCCTTCAAACCAGACGTATGTGCCGTATAACGTTCCGGTGGGGCGAATCAATGAATGGCAAGTTAGCGTTGAGCATACCTTCGCAAACAACTTTCTGGCGTCGCTTGCATATGTTGGCAGCCACGGAAGCAATCTGCAATTCGGAACGGACGTTAACCAAATAACCAGCGCAGCCGGTATTGCTGCAAGCACGGCCGCTGGTTCGGCTGTTCAGGCCGATCGTCCCTTCCCGGCTTGGGGTCAGCTTACCGGATATAATTACAACGCACTTTCGAATTACAACGCTCTGCAGGCTGCCATCACCAAGCGTTATTCCAACGGTCTCCTCTTCAGCTTCAACTACGTCTGGTCCCATTTTCTCGATGACCAGGACTCGGGTGGATGGGGCAGCCGCGGAGGGACGCAGTATTGGCAAATCGGAAACAACCCGGGTGCTAATTACGGCAATTCGAATTACGACATCCCGGCAGCGTTCAAGGGGTACGTGTCTTACGAGCTCCCGTTCGGCAAGGGAAAGATGTATATGAGCGATGCTAACGCGCTGGCGAACGCCGCGGTTGGCGGATGGCGGATAGCAGGAACGGTTGTCGCCCAGAGCGGAAATCCATTCACGATCGTCAACAATACGAACCTAAACTCGAAAATTACGGGCTGTGGCACAACCGGTGGTACCGCAACCGGCGGCGACGTCTCCAACGGTTGCAACTGGTATCCCAACGTTGTGGGCAATATACACGTCGCCAATCCAGGTCCGAACGAGTGGTTTAACACCGCAGCTTTCGTCAATGCGGCTCCTGCGGGGGGATTCGCGTTCGGCGATGAGGGCAGGAACATACTGCGAGGGCCACGCCTGACGGTCTTTAACTTCTCCCTGGCTAAGAACTTCAGCTTCGGCGAACGCGTTCGCTTGGAACTGCGATCAGACTGGGTCAACATCTTTAACCATCCGAGCTTCAACACTCCGGGCCAATCCCTCGGGGGAATTAATTTCGGGCAAATAAACAACGGCACTTTGGGAAACGGAGTTACTGTCGCCCCTCGAAGCGGTCAACTTAGCGCGAAAGTGACGTTCTAACAGAGACAGCCACCCAACTAGAGGACGGCAGTCCCCCTGCCGTCCTCGTCTCTGCCTTAAGGGGACTGAGATTTTAGAATCCGCTTCGTTCGCCGTACAATCGGCACATGAGGACGCAAATCGTCGTTTTGTCTTGGGTCGTGCTCTTCGTTGCGCTGCAGCCGTCTTTCTCCCAATCGACTTCCAGCCGCCAGCAGCAGATCGAAGCTCACAGCCATCAGGCTGGGGAATACCTGCACGAGAACAGACCTGATCTGGCAGTCCCCGAATTCAGGGCTATTGTCGCTCTCGATCCGAACAATGTGGACGCCCACGGCAATCTGGGCGTGGTGCTGTTCTTTCAGGGTGCGTACACGGATGCGATTCCAGAACTCCGTGCCGCTCTGAAGCTGCGACCTTCCCTGTGGAAGATTCAGGCTCTTCTGGGTATTGCGGAGAAACGTACCGGGGACATCAGCGCGGGTCGCGACGACTTGGCGCAAGCCTTTCCAAGCGTGACCGACGAGAAGATTCGCATGGAGACTGGGATGGAGCTGATCGAAATCTACTCCGGCACGGGCGATCTGGATAAGGCCGCTGCGGTCGTGAGCGTTCTTCGGAAGCTGGAACCAGAGGATGAGGGCCTTCTCTACACCGCATACCGGGTCTATTCGGATCTCGCCAATGAGTCGCTGCTCAGCTTGACCGTGGTGGCCCCGAATTCCGCCCGAATGCGTCAGGCTATGGCGCACGAACTGGCGAAGCAAGGGCACACTGCGGAAGCGATTGAGAACTACCGGGCCGCGCTCAAGATCGATCCGCAACTGCCCGGTCTCCATTTTGAGCTGGCCGAGATGCTGCGGACCGTCTCGACTCCCCAAGCGCACGATGAAGCCGAAAGCGAGTACAAGGCAGCTTTAGAGGCGAATCCGTTCGATGAACAGTCTGAGATCAGGCTTGGCGATATCGCTGTTCAAAAAAACGATCTGAAGGAAGCCTACGAGCGTTACACGAAGGCCATCCAGTTGCAGCCGGGAGACCCCGAGGCAAACATCGGGCTTGCGAAGGTGTTGATGTCCATGGACCAGCCGCAAAAGGCCGAGCCGCTTCTGGTGCATGCCATCGCGCTGGATCCCACCAGTGCCGTCGCCCACTTCCGCCTCGGTACCGTCTATCGAGAGCTGGGGCGCGCCGAGGATGCCAAACACGAAATAGCGGAATACCAAAAGTATAAGGAGATGAAGGAAAAGCTTCAGGAAATCTATAAAGAGATGCGTCTGGAGCGAACCACTGGCGAAAATGACGATGCAGATCCTAGAAGATAGTCTGGTCGCTCCTCAAGCGGAGGCCGTCGCGAGCTCCGCCCCTGGCGAATCATTCACGCGCCGGTCTGAACACGCGTCGAATTTCCAAGAATTAGCGCGGGGACGATCTCGATAATGAAGACAATTCTCGCAGCAGCGGCGCTATTGTCGACGGCTGTTCCGCTGCTCGGAACCTCGTACTACCCGGCCCGCCCAAACGATGCAAAGGCGGTTTATCTGTCGGCGGATAATTTCCCCGTAAAGGGGGACGGAATCGCGGATGACTCCGCTGTCTTGCAGCAGGCGATCAACAAGGTTCGCGAGACGACGAACCAGGGCATTCTGTTTGTTCCAGCCGGCCGCTATCGTCTGACCAAGACGATCTACATCTGGCCTGGAATCCGCTTGATCGGTTTTGGGACTTTGCGGCCTACATTGGTGCTGGCTGCAACTACCCCAGGCTTCCAGCAGGGGCCCGCTTACATGATGTTCTTCGCGGGCGGTGGGCCGAGCCCGAATGCGTCTCCAGCGGATGCAAACCCGGGAACATTCTATTCCGCGATCAGCAATATCGACATTGAAATCCAAGAGGGAAATCCGGGCGCTGTGGGCGTACGCGCGCATTATGCGCAGCATTGCTTCCTGGCTCACATGGACTTTCACATCGGCTCAGGACTTGCCGGAATTCACGATGGCGGCAACGTCGCACAAGACGTCCATTTTTACGGGGGCCAGTACGGTATCTGGACTCGAAAGCCATCCCCGGGATGGCAATTTACCGTGATCGATGCCACGTTCGAAGGCCAGCGTGAAGCGGCGATCAGAGAACGCGAGGCCGGCCTGACCCTGATCCGTCCACAATTCAAGAATGTTCCTACGGCGATCTCCATCGATGCGCAATTCTCCGACGAACTCTGGATAAAAGACGGACGCATGGAGAACATCACGGGGCCCGCGGTAATTGTCAGCAATGAGTACAGCGCCCGCACCGAAATCAATATGGAAAACGTCGTCTGCCGAAGCGTTCCTGTTTTTGTGTCGTATCGCGAGAGTGGAAAGAGCGTCGCTGGCCCGTCCGAGACATATCAGGTGAAGACCTTTTCTCACGGTCTTCACTATGAGGATATCGCAGCGATTCCGGGTATGCGCGACGTATACGATTCCACCGTCCTGAAGACTTTGCCGGAACCAGTCAAGTCCGACATTTTGGACCTGCCCCCAATGGAGACCTGGATTAATATTCGCGACCTGGGTGCGGTCGGCGATGGCGTGGCGGATGATACCGACGCGTTCAAAAAAGCCATCGCCGAGCACCGCGCGATTTACGTGCCGTCCGGTCAGTACCGTGTCACCGACACGATCACGCTAAGGCCGGATACGATTCTTATCGGACTTCATCCGAGCGTGACACGCATATTGCTCGCGGATTCTACCCCCGCCTTTCAAGGCGTTGGCAGTCCCAAGCCGCTGCTGGAGACCCCCAAAGGCGGAACGAATATCCTAACCGGCATCGGCTTGTACACAAACGGAATCAATCCGCGAGCGGTGGCCGCGAAGTGGATGGCTGGCAGCGACTCGATGATGAACGACGTGCGATTCCTGGGAGGGCACGGCACGATTGATCCGAACGCGACCGCGGCGGAGGGCTCCAAAGTATGGAAGGAGATTTATAACAATACCCATACCGCCGATTCCGACCTGAATCGCCGCTGGGACGGACAGTATCCCAGCCTGTGGATCACCGGCGGCGGGACTTTCGTCGACATCTGGACGCCCAGCACATTCGCGCAAGCGGGCTTGTACATCTCGAACACTTCGAGCGAAGGTCGAGTTTACGAACTATCGAGCGAGCATCATGTCCGCAACGAAGTGGTGCTGGACCACGCATCCAACTGGCAAATTTATGCGCTGCAGACGGAAGAGGAAAGGGGCGAGGGCGGACTCGCTTTGCCGCTCGATATCCGGGATTCCAGCAACATCAGTTTTGCGAACCTGCACATGTATCGGGTCGTGAGCAGCTATCAGCCGTTCCCGTACGCCGTGAAAATTACCAACTCGACGAATATACGTTTTCGCAACGTCCACTGCTACAGCGACAGCAAAGTGTCCTTCGACGATGCGCTGTACGATCAAACCTATAATATTGAAGTTCGCCAACGCGAATTCGCCTGGTTGACGGTTTCGGGTCGCGCGCCACAAGTCCAACCCACGCAGCCATCCGCTGTTCTCGCCGACGGCGCAAAGGTCGAGAAACTCGCGGGCGGTTTCTTCAATATTTCCGGCGGAGCTGTTGACAGCTCCGGCAACGTCTATTTCGTGGACGCCAGATGGCAAACGATCTATCGCTGGACCACCGCGACGCGCCGACTGTCAAAGGTCCGTGATAATCCGCTGGACCCGGTGCAACTTATCTTTGATAGGTCCGGCGACTTGATCGTGATTTCGTACGCCGGAAAGGGCACCGTGTATAGCTTTAAACCCGGCTCGCCCGACGATGACATTACGCTGCTGCCTGCCGTTCCGGCGCAGCCACGCCCGGGAATGATCCCGGTGCTGCCCGCAGGGTACTGGAGAAATGAGAACGATTTCCTCGAAAAGATTGCCGCCAAACCGCCTTACCAGTTCGTTTCTCCGGACGGAAGCACTTTCCTGCCCGCAGGAGAGGACTTCGTCAGCGGGCAACTGTACTATGGGACCAAGTTGAACGATTTGTTGCGAGCATTTGGCTTAGCACCCGCAGTCGAGGGCCAGCCCTACTACCTTACCAATGAATCCGGAGAGAAAACCTACGTCGGCATCGTGGGTGACAACGGCGCGATCTCGAACGTGCGGCTTTTCGCCGATCGCGGCGGAGAATGCGTAACGGTAGACGAAAAGGGCAACGTCTATATCGCCGCCGGGCAGGTGTTTGTGTACAACCCGGCAGGCGAGCTGATCGATACCATCGACGTTCCAGAGCGGCCCTCGCAGTTGTTGTTCGGCGGCAGCGATGGCCACACTCTGTTCATTCTCGCACGGAGTTCTTTGTACGCCGCGCAATCGCGTTACCGAGGCCGCTGATAAGGGCGGATCCTAAATTTGCCAGGGCCAACAGAATCAACGAATTTCCACGCGAGGGCTGCGCTGTTTGCAGCCGTGGCTGCACTGTTGATTACGCTTTCGGCTTTTTCTCCGCCTTCCCTGGGCCATCAATCTATATTTGGTCGGCCAGGTCGCAAATCAGCTGAGCCGTTTCCCGCGGTGAATCGTCTCGGCCAGTCGCCGTCTGGTTCGCAGACAGACGCTCCGCTGCCTCAGCTGGCAGACATCACCGATTCGACGGGCATCAAATTCGATCACCTTTCCAGCCCCGAACAGAAATACATTGTGGAATCGATGAGCGGCGGCGTCGCCCTGATTGACTACGATCGCGACGGATGGCCCGATATTTATTTCACCAATGCGCAGAGCGTGGACATGGCTCTGGGCGGCAAAAAAGCGCGCAGCGCGCTGTACCACAATAATCATGACGGCACCTTCACAGACGTCACGGATAAAGCTGGCGTCGGTTATCCCTGCTGGGCCATGGGCGCGGTCGTGGGCGACTACAACAACGACGGCTGGCCGGATTTGCTCGTGACCTGCTTCGGAGGGGTGGTGCTGTATCGCAACAATGGCGATGGAACATTCACGGACGTAACCAAGCAAGCCGGACTAGGTAACGATTCACAGTGGGCAACGGGAGCGGCCTTTGGCGATTACGATCGCGATGGTTGGGTTGACTTGTTCGTGTCGCATTATGTGGATTTTCACCTGGACGATCTTCCGGCGTTCGGTTCCCGCCAGACCTGCAAGTATCGCGGCATCGATGTGCAATGCGGCCCGCGTGGGCTCAAGACTTCCTCGTCGAACCTCTACCACAACAACGGCGACGGCACATTCACGGATGTGTCAAAGAAGACCGGAATTCGTGACTCTCCCAATGCTTTCGGATTAACGGCCGTTTGGTCGGATTTCGACGACGATGGACATCTGGATCTTTTCGTGGCTAACGATGCCGGGAGGAATTATCTCTTCCAGAACGACGTGAGCGGACACTTCAACGAGGTCGGATTTGCCGCGGGCGTGGCCGCCAGCCAAGACGGGGCGGAACAGGCCAACATGGGCGTTGCCCTGGGCGACTACCTGCACACCGGGCGTTTCTCCATTGCCATAACCCATTTCAGCGATGAGTATGCGGCATTATTCCGGAACGACGGGCGATTGAGTTTTACCGACGTTTCCTATACTTCGGGAATTGCCCCAAGCACCACTCCGTATGTTGGTTGGGGCGACGCATTCCTGGACTTTGACAACGCCGGCTGGCTCGATCTGTTCATGGTCAACGGACATGTTTACCCGCAAATGGATACTGCGGAAGCGGGACCGAAATACCGCGAGCCGGGACTGCTGTTCTATAACCAGCGCAACGGTACGTTTAAGGACATCAGCAAACTGGTCGGGCCGGCCGTTCAACTCCCAAGAGTCAGCCGCGGCGTGGCCGTCGGTGATCTGTTCAACGACGGCCGGATGGAGATTGTTATCGAAAATCTAAAAGGCGCCCCCACAATCCTCCAGCCGCAAGGCGGTCCTTCGAATCACTGGATTGGCTTCGAGCTAGCCGGTTCGAAAGGTAACCGTCTGGCCTTGAACGCCCGCGTAAAGGTGACCGCCCCAGATCTGGTGCAGACGTGTGCGGTGTTGAGCGGAGGAAGTTATCTCTCCCAGAACGATCTTCGAATTCACGTGGGCCTCGGCAGCAGCAAGCGTGTCGATAAAGTGGAAATCTTCTGGCCGGCGGGAACCACCGAAGTGCTCACTGGCCTGACTGCCGACCACATTTACGATGTGAAAGAAGGCGAAGGCATTGTCGCACACGAAAAAATCAGGCCACTGCTTCCGAAGAATTGAGCTTGCTCGGCACGCGCGTCACTCAGCGGATGTCATTTTTGCAGTCGCAACGAAGACTTTGGACACAAGGAGAAGGCCGTGAAAAACGAAACTTCACGCCGGGATTTTCTGGGAATTTCAGCGCTGGGACTGGCAGCAGCGGTCACATCGAAGGAGAAAGTCCTGCCTCCGGCGGCTAGAGCAACCGCGCCGGAAAATCAGACACCGAAAGACGGCTCCGCCATTTCCATGTGGGTGACGTCAGGCGACGAACGCTTCGCCCCTGCCCCGCCAGCCACCTGGAGTCCGGCATCGAGTGCGCCCGGTTCCGACCGGATCCAATTGAACCCCGACGTAAAGTTCCAGGAAATACTGGGATTCGGTGGCGCGTTTACCGACGCTACCTGTTACATGTTCAACCAGCTCGCGCCCCCGGCCCGAGAACAACTGTTCCATGAGATGTTCCATCCCTCGGAGATGAGTCTGAATGTTGGCCGTGTCTGCGTCGGATCCAGCGACTACTCCACAAAAGTTTACAGCTTCGATGACGGCGAGGCCGATCCCCAGCTGACCCGGTTTTCGATCGCGCACGACCGTGAATACATTCTTCCGATGCTGCGCGAGGCGCGAAAGGTTAATCCTGAGATGTTCCTGTTTTCGTCTCCGTGGAGTCCTCCAGGCTGGATGAAGTTCAACGGTTCAATGCTGGGTGGGTCCATGCGTCAGTATTACTTCGCTGTTTACGCGCAGTACTACCTCAAGTTTCTGCAGGCATACGCGGCCGAGGGCGTGCCGGTCGAAGCGCTCACGACGCAGAACGAAGTGGATACAGATCAGGACGGCAAAATGCCTGCGTGTAGCTGGCCTCAGGAGTACGAAATTAAGTTCGTTCGCGATCATCTGGGGCCGCTTCTGGAAAGCACCGGAACACCGACAAAGATCTGGATTTTGGACCACAATTACAATTTGTGGGGCCGCGTCATGGACTCACTGGAGGACGAGAAACTTCGCAAGTACACCAACGCGGTGGCATGGCACGGGTACGTTGGCACTCCGGACATGATGAGCAGGGTCCGAGATGCCTTTCAGGACGTAGAAATGCATTGGACCGAAGGTGGGCCTGATTACAAAGATCCCGACTATCTGACGGACTGGTGGAAGTGGGGCCGCACGTTCAGTGGCATACTGCGCAACTGGTGCCGCTCGATTACGTCGTGGAACCTGGCTCTGGACGAGCAGGGCCGGCCGAACATCGGACCCTTTCCCTGTGGCGGCGTGGTGACGATCAACTCGCAAACCAAGGAGATCACGCGCAGCGGACAGTACTGGGCGTTTGCACACTATTCCCGCGTTGTGCGCCGGGGCGCTCGCCGCTTCGACTCCCAGAGCACGGCCGTTGACCTCTATCACGTAGGCCTTGAAAATCCCGACGGCCAACACGTGTTGGTAGTGAGCAATGCCGGCGCCGCGCGGACGGTCCAATTGCAGCTCGGAGATATGGCGGCTCTGATTCCGCTGAAGACCAAATCATTGACCACTCTAGCGTGGAAATAATTAAGAGCCACCTCTTGCATCGAGTCGGATCCGAAGCCCGGACCGCTGCGGATGTCCTGCGCGCCCGATACGAGTTTCTCGACACGCAGACCGACAGGGAAACACAATCAGGCGAGTGCCCAGCACCCGATAAAACGCCGCGTCCGTTCGTGAGCGCAATCCGCCAGATACTAATCATCCGGCTTGCCAGCATCACGAAAAATCGGCTCCCGCATGGACGATATCAATCCAAACATCGCCACACATCCCACTAGAGGCAGCAACAAACCGGCGCGCAGACTGCCGGTTCCCGTCGATATCAGTCCCACGAACCAGGGCATCGTCGCGCCGCCCATCCCCGCGAGCGCAAACATGATCGCCCCGATTTGCCTGGACCTCTGACCATAGGCCTTCAGGAGCCACGCGATCAGGATTGGATAAATCCCCGCGAGCCCCAATCCCGCGGCGCCAACGCACGTTCCGATGCTGGCAAACGTCGTTGCCCGCAATAGCAGACAGATCGAAGCGCCCGCCAGAATCAAGCCGCCCGCCAGCAGCGCACGTTCGCGCCAGCGAAACGGAACCAGCGGTACAAGGGCGCGTCCGCTGAGTATTCCCCCCCAGAAAAACAAGGGCGCCAGAGTCCACATGTCGCCAGAATCGGGATGCATTCGTTTCGTCAGTGAGGCGACCCAACCCGCAATCGAGTTCTCCGATCCGACGTACAGAAAAAACAGTGCCGCCAAACTCAGCGAACTTCTCATGCTGATGTTCTCTCCGCGCCTCGCTGTGAACTGCTGGTGATCTCCTTCCGCTGCTCCGGGCTCTAGGTTCATCGACGCCAAGATCAGAGCCGTAAGCGCCGAGGCTGACGCGATTGTGTAGAGAAGCAATGGGATCGCCTCGCGCCGTTGCGCGAACATCACCACCGGGGACGACGCAACCGCACCGATTCCCCAAGCCAGATTCAGAATGCTGAGCGCCGCCACACGGCGTGCTTTTGTTACTTCCGCGACCCACAAATTTGTGGCGGAGAGAGCCTGTCCCAATCCACACCCGAACAGCGCGGCTGCGGCCAAGCCGGCGAAGTAACTTCCAAGGGTCAAGCCCGCAACTCCCGCCGCAATCAGACTGAATCCACACACGAACGCGTATCGGTATCCCCGTCCGATCAGCCCACCGAGCGTAGAGACTCCCACCATCGACCCGCAAAACTGCGCGGTGAAAAAAAGCCCGGCTCGTTGATCGCTTAAGGACCAGCGGCCAATAAGTATCGGCAAAATCGGACCCATCAGCGTCGTTACGATACCCGCGACAACATATCCCGCGTGGAGCACAACGCGTGCCGCAGAAGAAATCGGAATCGCGACCGGCCGATCTTGGCTCGAACCCATGGCGAGACGCATTCTGCCGGAATGCCCGTGTGGCGGCAACTTTAGTAGTGGTCCATGGGAGCGTCGTGCAAATTCCGCTCGCGCTTTTTCGTCGCTCGCTTCAGGCTCCATTGCCAGACGCGCCGCAGACTTCCCGTGGGGCGTTCCAGCGGTTTACGATGAACTGGTATGATGAACGGCGATGATTGATATCCAGGCGCCCGAGCTGTTGAAATCCCTGCCCGAGAGCATCGGCGAGGTCATCAAACGATGGGCCGAGCGCTCCGCCGACCGGCTAGCCCTAGTCGAAAACAACGGAAGTTGGACGTATCGCCAACTCGATGCCGTGGTAACCGCAACCGTCGCGTGGCTTCGCGACTCGGGTGTGCGCCCTGGCGATCGAGTCATGCTGGTGTGCGAGAACTGCCGCGCGTTCATTGCGATTTTCCTGGCCTTGACAGAGATGGATGGATGGCCGGTGCTCGCGAATGCGCGACTATCGGCGCGCGAGATCGATGATATTCGCGATCACTGCGGTGCCCGCCGCGTGATCTATATGACGAGCGTCTCACCGCATGCCACGCAACATGCCAAGCGGCACGGCGCCGTGATCGGAGAAGTAGCTGGGCTGGGCGCGATAGGCGTCGGTGCCCTGAATGAGCAGGTCGAGCCCGAGCCAATCGAGAAGAACAGCAGCAGCGCTGAGCGAGTGGCTGCGCTGATCTATACTTCGGGCACCACGGGGCTTCCGAAAGGCGTGGTACTGACGCACCGGAACCTGCTGTTCATAGCAGCGGTTTCGGCGCGAATCCGCTCGCTGACTCCCGAAGACCGTCTCTATGGTGTGCTGCCGATGTCCCACGCTGTGGGACTTTCCGTGGTTTTGCTCGGCACGCTGCTCAGTGGCGCAACGCTTTATTTGGCGCCACGTTTCGATCCGGTGGCGGCACTCGCGACACTGGAACGAGATCGGCTGTCAATCGTGCTCGGCGTGCCGGCGATGTTCGCCCTGTTGGCCGACTATGCAAAATCGAAGGGAATGTCCGGACCGTTGAAATTTCCTGCGCTTCGGATCATTTCTTCCTCCGGCGCACCGCTGCAAGCCGCCGTAAAATCGGCCGTCGAAAGTCTGTTCGGCATGACTCTGCACAACGGCTACGGTGTGACGGAATGCTCGCCCACGATTGCTCAGGCCAGGGTTGAGGAGCCGCGAACGGATCTCTCGGTCGGCCGGATCCTTCCGGGAGTTGAAATCAAGCTGGTAGGAACGGACGGAAAACAGGTAGGCGACGGCGAAGTGGGCGAGTTGTCAGTGCGCGGGCCCAATGTTGCGAAGGGTTATTACCGCGCCCCGGAGGAAACGGCCGCTGCCATTGACCCCGATGGATGGTTCAATACCCGCGACCTTGCGCGGTTGGAGGGTGGGCATCTGTTCATTGTGGGGCGCACCAAGGAATTGATCGTACGTTTCGGGATGAACGTCTATCCCGCCGAAGTCGAGGCAGTCTTGAATACTCATCCAGAAGTGGTGCGGTCCGCCGTGATTGGACGATCCGTCCAGGGAGTGGAAGGAGGCGAGGAAGTCATCGCTTTCGTTCAATTGTCGCCGGGTTCCTCTGCGACCGTTGCTGCAGTGGCGGATCACGCTGCGAGAAATCTCGCTCCTTACAAACGGCCATCCCATCTGGTTATCGTAGATGCCATGCCGCTGACGCCGACCGGAAAAGTCAGGAAGGAAGAGCTTACAAAGCTTGCGGCGTCCAATCCGCCGTCGCGGTGACGTGGAATCCCGCGATCCGTCTGCGGAGCAATGGCCCTCGGCCAGCGGAAAGCGGTGGTACCGAAGATGCTTGATCCCTCGCCAGACTTCACGGGCCGGTGGAATATTTTCATCGATCACCGGGAGCGCAATACGTACGCCAAACGAGGAGCCCCCTCATTCGCGGGATTGTCATCAGAGCGTCCGAACAGCTTTGGACCGACGGATCGGATGGTTGCTGGTCAGCAACGAGTGTCCAAGAAATCCCGCGCCATCGTCTTTCGGATCCGTATCGTACGTTCCGGTAGAAATTGCGTTCGCCGCAGTGGGCTGACACTTGCGGTCACTGGCTGGCTATAGCAGAATGCGCTGTACGGCGCAGATGGCCTAAGGTGCGCGCAATTCCTCTCCCGCCCCCGCGAACCGAGCGATAACTGCAGACGGCGCCGTCCTGCCGCGCGACCGATTGCGGGAACTGCGATCCGGCGGGCAGACCAGGCTGCCTGCCTGCGCTACCGGGAGAAGGAGACCATGCCGATGTTTCTCGATTTTTATCGCCTGCACCAGCAGCCGTTTGGCGTCACGCCCGACCCGGCGTTTCTGTACCCGAGCCGGACACACTGTGAGGCGCTCGACTCGCTCGCCGAGGGAATCCTAGAGGGACGAGGGTTTCTGGCGCTGATCGCGGAGCCGGGCATGGGCAAGACGACGCTCCTATATCAAGTGCTCGAAGGGCTGCGCGGTACGGCGCGCGCCGCGTTCCTGTTCCAGACGCAGTGCAACGCCCGCGAATTCTTCCAATACCTTCTGAGCGAGCTGGGCGTCGATTCGACGGGCATGGGACTGGTGGCCATGCACAACAAATTGAATGAAATATTGTTTGCGGAAATGCTGGCGGGCAAGCGATTTGTCCTGATCGTCGATGAGGCACAAAATCTCGACGATTCGGTGCTCGAAACCGTCCGGCTGCTTTCGAACTTCGAGACGTCGCACACCAAGCTACTGCAAATCGTTCTGGCCGGGCAATCCCAACTCGCGGAGAAACTAGGACAGAAGCGGCAGGCGCAACTGTTGCAGCGCATTGCGGTGGTGAAGCGTCTGGATGCTCTATCGCCGGAGGAAACGGCCGGTTACATCCGGCACCGGCTGAAAGTGGCGGGCCATTGCGGCGAAGCGCTATTCGAGCCGGAGGCCTTGACACTGATCGCCGAGCGAAGCGGTGGAATTCCGAGGAACATCAACAAGATCTGCTTCGACGCTTTACGGGAAGGACATGCCCAGGGGTGCCGCACGGTGTCGCGGGACATTGTCGAGAAGGCGAATCGTAATTTGGATGTCATGGCTGCTGCTCGTCTGACTCCGAATCCGATGCCGGCGCCATCGCCTTCCCCTGCGGGCACCGATTCTGCGGAGGCAGCCGGCATTCCTGCGACAACCGAGCTTTCCTACGTGCCACTGGCGGAGTTTGGGGTGGCTAACTGGGTTCTTTGGGTGGGTGCATTCGTTGTCGTGTTGCTTTCGGCGGCCCTGGTCCTGCCGCGCGGTCTGAGCTCGGATACCCTGAAGTACAACGCGGCCAAGGCGTCGGCCCAGGCAAGTGCCGGCCACGAAAGTCAGCTCTCACCGACACGGGACTTGGGACTAAAGATCAACCGCATCGCCATTGATCCCGGCCACGGGGGGTACGACACGGGCACGATCGGACCCCATGGACTGCTGGAGAAGAACCTTTGCCTCGATGTGGCGCTGCGGCTGGGCCAGCTGATCGAACACGACATTCCGGGTGCGGAAGTAATCTACACGCGCAAGGACGACAGGTACGTTCGGCTGGAAGACCGCGCGGCGATTGCCAACCGCGCCAACGCGGACCTGTTCATCTCGATTCACGCGAATTCCAGCGACAGCCGCGAAGCACGCGGCGTCGAAACGTACTCGCTGAGCCTGGCAGCTGCGCAGGAATCGACGGAACTGGCGGCGCGCGAAAACGCGCTCGCGCAATCTTCCTTCCACGATCTTGCGGAACTGATTAGGAAGATCGCACGCAACGAGATGGTCGCGGAATCCAGACAGCTTGCCGTGGAGATCCAGGACGCGCTCTCGCAAAGCCTGCAGCTCGTGAGCCCGCGCGAGACCAACCGCGGCGTGAAGCAGGCACCCTTCATCGTCTTGACCGGCGCCAACATGCCTGCGGTGCTTTCCGAGATTGCTTTCGTCAACAATACCAGCGACGAGAACCTGCTGCTGGAGAGCGGTCCGCGCCAGCGCGTCGCCGAGGGCCTCTGCCGCGGCATTGCGGCCTTTCTCGATCGCTTGCACAGTCTGCCCGAAAAGAAGCAGCAGTTTGTCAGTGAAAACCGTCACATCACAGCACCGGGATTGCCAGCATCAACAGCCGCCATGGGGCGCACTCCCCAGTAAATCAGAGGATGTCCGACGAGCTGAAGCAACCGAATCACCGATCGAATCTGGGCTTCAGGGATGACGGTTGGCCCAATTCTGGAGCTTGAGGCCGGGGATGCGCTTGAACTCCCTCTCGTGGTTGGTTACAAGAATAAGCGCTGCGGATTTGGCGTGAGCAGCAATCCAGAGACTCCGCCCTGTGTCCCTGCTTGCTTTGTTGATCGCACTCCTCCGACGATCGGTCGCCCACGCCCGAGTGCCATCGCTTCCGGTTCTAACACTCCTCGATGAACTCTTCGATGTTCGTGCGCAACGGCTCTGGAATGTTGTGCCGGTTCCTGCCGATTCCCTCTCACTTCCGTGTCTTTATGAGCTTTCGCAAATCGCATGGCCGTACCGGTTCGCGGGACGACTCGTGCTCGCAACGATGCCGTACTTCCGTCAGCGGCCTGCGGCCGTTTCCGCCAAAGCCTTGACTTCGCTGAAAGCAAGAGAGTAGCTTCCAGGTGTGGGTTCCCGTAGCATCAAAGATGTCGAACGATTCGTAAAAGCAAAACGGGAGGAAAGAAAATGAGTGACAACGAACGAGTATCAGTCTCCGTCAGCAAAGAAGCATGGCAAAACTTTACGGAGTATGTCGGCGCAAACTGCTTCTCGACGCAACTGCCTCCCGCCGTGAAGCATTTGATCGCGGAACTGGTTCTAATCGCCGCGCGAAGCAAAGACCAGGCAATGCGCGCCGGCGTGTAAAAGAAAAAAACAGAAGCGCTGGGCCAGCCGGACAGGGAAGCGCCCAAGTACTGCCGCGTCACTACAAAATCCGCAATTCGGTCCCCGAACTATATGTGGCGGAATGGTTCTTCCAGGTTGTCGCCGGAAGCTTTTTGGGCGTCTCGCTCGAGCGACTTGGTGACGAGGTCCTTCGAGCCCAGGCCAACCGCGAGCGCCAGGGTAATTACAATCCCTCCGAACAGAATGCCGAAAGCAAGCTTCACAATGCCAGGGGCAATCCTCAGGTGCTCGAGGGCCATCGCCACGGTCAGCACAACCACCATCCATTTCACGCCCAGGCTCAGAAGACGCGCGTAGTGCAGGTTCAGGTTAACCGCGCCGATCAGCACGCTTCGTGCAAGAAAGCGAGCGACAACAGTGCCGACCAGCAAAACCAGCGCAGCGCCGAGCAGATTGGGAATATAGGCGACGACGCTTCGTGCGAGCTGGGATGTCCAGTCAGCGTCAACGCATGCAATGCCGATGAGAAATCCAGTAAGAATAACCAATATTGCGATCGCTCTCGATACCAGCAGTGTGGGGCTCTGCTTTGGCGACCACTCAGCCACCGAAGGAAATCCCCATTGGGCCAGGCGCTCGTCAAACCGCATGCTCGAGAGCAACGGCCGTACGATCGCCGCAAGAATACAACCCACGACGATTGAGATCAGCAACGCCACGACCAGCGCCGCCAGTCCCGGCACCAGGCTTGCGAACCTGGTCAGGAATCGCGAGGTGGACTCGACTAGTTGTTGCCTGATTTGACTCCACATAAATACCTCCGTTACAGCTGCCACAGAACTAAGGGTTGAACCGGTCCGGCCAGCGCCATCGGGACACAAGGTAAGTCTTGCCGGCTTCGTAGGCGACGGATAAGCGTTCCAGCCTCTCTTCCAACGCTGTTCTTCCGGCAGTTTCCACATCATGTGCATACGAGGAAACCCAAGCCAGGTACAACGGCGTCATCGACTTCAGCAGGTGATCGCGACTGATGGTTCGAAGGCGATGCGCGAGCGCAAAGTCATAGACAATGCGAACCCACAATTCGTCGGGCATGCGAAATTGTTCGGACGGGAGGCGCGCGAGCTTCCTGAGTTCGAACAGGGTGGAGGGCGGAAGCACCAACCCCCAAATTTCCTGAAGGTCCCGGACTCCCAGCTGGAATGATTCCATCATGCGGCTGATATCCACAGTCCCGGTGTCTTGCGATACCAGGAGAGGCTCACCGATCGCGGGCACCGAGACGGAAGTTCGCATTCTTTGCCAGCATGCCGCGTTTCGTTCCATGTCCAGAAATATGGGGCTCAGGATCTGGGCCAGCAAGGAACTGATATTCATCCAATCCGTTGGCGGATAGCTGCGCGCGGGAAGATGCACCTCACAAACCTGCAGATTCTCGCAGAGAGCCGCAGGCGCAACGGAGGCGAGCGAATGCACAGGGTTCCCTCCGACCCCGGCACCGCGCTCCGGTCCGAGCATCTTCTGGAACAGTCGTCGCGACAGCCCTAAGTCCGGCCCCATCGGATTGTTGATTCGTTTTCCGTACAAACAGCGCATCAGCGGAGAGATGATGCTGCTGTTTAGCAGCCCCGCGAATTTGCGGCGAGCGTAATGCGGCACGACAAGATCGAGATTCCTTTCAACGAGCGGCTGCGCCATCTCGCGAACCCATCCCGGCGTCGCAGTCTCAAGGCTAGAGGCGATGACGCAGCAGGCCCGGGCGCCGAACTTTTCACTGGCTGCAAATACCGATTGATAAGCGGCGGACGTGCCGACGACTGGCATACCCGGAGTGGCCGACCCCAATAGCGACCAGGGAACCAGGTGACAGGAAGAAGCACTAGGTGTAGCTGGCTCTACATTGCTTTGACCGGGATTGGCAGCCCGATCATCCCGCAGCACCACGACACGTGGAGATCCAGGAAGCGTTCCCAGGGCGTCGCATACAGCCGCGAGACCCTCCTGATCGAGTTCCGCAAGAACGCCCACCACCAAGTCGGCGCTATCAACTTGCTCGATTTTTTCCTGTACTTGTACTTGCTCGGGAATGGGTTCGACTTCCACTTTTCAACCCTCTGGACCCGATTTCGACCAGCGAAGATCGGGCGTCTGTGCTTGATCGATTGTCAGGCCGCTCAAACGGATTGCAGCAGCCGTTCAGCGAAAATGATTCATAGTGAAAGCAACATAATTCCCAGTAGCGGGATGCGAACCCATGCGGGACGAGCGTTCAGTTCATAGCGTACTTCATAGAGCGCCTTGTCCAGGAGAAACAGATCCAGCAGCTTACGAAAATCAGAAGTATCAGCCGGCAGAAACTCCGCGCCTTGGGCGGTTTCGCGATAGGCACGCAAGAAGGCTGCGGCTGCCGACCGCTCCCAGAGCTGGGCCCAGGGCTCCAGGCGCGAGAGATCCTCAGAATGGCGCGCGGAATAATTGTTCAGGCTCGCGTAAGCAGCATAGCTGAACGATCGCAGCATGCCAGCGACATCCTTAAGAGGGCACTGTTTCGAGCGGCGATGCTCGAGCGGCCGGGCCGGTTCGCCTTCAAAATCCAGGATCACGAAATCCGTTTTGACCCGCAGGACTTGGCCCAAGTGGTAGTCTCCATGAATTCGAATTCGCTGGCTTCGAAAGCTGGCTGATTTTAGCGTCCCGAAGTAATCAAGAATACGACGGCGCCGACTGAGGACTGTGGCTGCAATTTCGATGACTTCGTCTGGCAAGAATGGCATGCGCTCCCTCAGCACGTCCAGGACGCGGGATGCATGCTCGTGGAGGTCGAATAGTAAGGTCTGGAAATTCTGGGACGTCAATGGTTCCGGCGCGAATGCCGGATCGTCCGACGGCGCAGCCAGCGCCAAGTGAAGCTCGGCGGTTCGCCGCCCGAGCGTCTCGGCGGCATCGAGATAGATACCCAGATGGTCTCGCGCCACCTGTGAGGCCGCTTGCTCGGAGAGCGCCAGCGGATCTGCCGGCTCGACGTTCGCGTTCTCTGGAAATGGCAGCGGTGCAGAGGTTTCGAAGTAGCGGTCCAGCTCTTCGATGGTCCATTTCCAGCCGTCGCCTTCATTGGCGACCAGGCCTTGCAGCATTGTCAGGATCGTAGCCTCGTCATCTTTCGCGGCCGGCTCGAGTTCGATCGAACCGGCGAAGGGAGGAATCCGATCGAAGGTTGTGTTCTCGGTGAGATGTCGCCCGATCTCGGCATCCGGATTCACTCCCGGCTCCAGGCGGCGGAACAGCTTCAATATGAAGCGGTCACCGTACACAATCGAAGTATTGCTTTGTTCTGCTGTGCTGCGCCGTACGGCCAACGGCGTCTCGGCCGATCCAAGAATCTCCTGAAAGACCTTGCCTGGCACACCCCGAATGACGGGCCCGTCGCTTGTGCGCAGCTCGCTTGCGTTTTCAATCAGCGAGAGCAACTCCAGGCATACGTTGTCGTCCTGCGCTCCATCGTGTAGCAGGCCGTCCAACTTTTCCGATAAGACCGAGGCAATGATTGCGTTTGGTGCGACGCGCCGCAATTCGGTTGCGGCTGCTCCAAAGGTGAGTGCCAGCGGCACCTGGTACACTTCGGGCTCCCCGGCTTCGAACTGGACCTCAACCAGCGCCCAGGCAGAATGTGGCTCCTTTATTGGCGCCCAGTTGATGATTCGCGTTGACTTGATCGCGCGGGCCTTTCCTGCGAACCAGCGCTGCTGCGGAAGATATTCGGGAAGGTTTACAGTCTCCAGACGTTTGCGGCCCATGCCTTCAAATATGCTTGACCATCCGGCGGTCACGTCGAGCGGAGCCTGTTCAGCCAGATCCACAGCAGTCTCGGCGGGCTCGTCTTTCCGCTGAAGTTCCAGCCACAGGAAACTGTAGGGAGCCAGCGTCAGGCGGTAAGGCTGCCGCTCGATGGAGGGAAACTCTACATATCCCAGCATCTCGATCGGAACCATGCCCTCCAGCTTTGACAAGTCCAGATCGACGGGCTGCGCGAACCGAGAAAGATTGGCGACGCAAAGAACCTGTTCCTCGCCATAAGTCCTGAGATACGCCAGCACTTTGCGGTTCGTCGGGTTCAGGAACTCGATGTTGCCGCGGCCGAACACGCTGAATAGTTTTCGCAGAGCGATCATGTTCCGCATCCAGCTCAGGAGCGAAGATGAATCGCCCTGCTGCGCTTCGACATTGACCGCTTCATATCCCAAAACCGGATCCATGATCACCGGACTGTACAAGCGGGCCGGCGTGGCGGTGGAAAACCCGGCATTGCGGTCCGCGTTCCATTGCATCGGAGTGCGAACGCCGTTGCGATCGCCAAGGTAAATGTTGTCTCCCATTCCGATTTCATCGCCGTAGTAGATGATGGGCGTGCCGGGAAAGGAAAGCAGCAGGCTGTTGAGCAGCTCGATCCGCCTGCGATTATTGTCAACTAGCGGAGCCAGGCGCCGGCGGATGCCGAGGTTGATGCGCATGCGGGGATCTGCGCTATAGGCGATGTACATGTAGTCGCGCTCGTCCTTGGTGACCATCTCGAGCGTCAACTCATCGTGGTTTCGCAGGAAAAGACCCCACTGACAAGTTTCTGGGATGTCCGGGGTTTGCTGGATGATGTCGGTGATCGGCAACCGGTCTTCTTGTCGCAATGCCATGTAGATGCGCGGCATGAGCGGAAAATGGAACGCCATGTGACATTCGTCACCCTTGCCGAAGTAGGGAAGAACGTCGGTGGGCCACTGGTTGGCTTCGGCCAGCAGCACGCGGCTTGAATAATCGGCGTCAATCTCGCGCCGCAGCGTCTTGATCACCTCGTGAGTTTCCGGCAGATTCTCGCAACTGGTGCCGTCGCGCTCGACCAGATACGGAATGGCATCCACGCGCAGGGCGTCAACCCCCATGTCCAGCCAGTAACACATCACCTTGAGCACTTCCGCGACAACTCTGGGGTTGTCATAGTTCAGATCCGGCTGGTGCGAGAAAAAGCGGTGCCAGAAATATTGCTTGGCTACCGGATCCCAGGTCCAGTTGGACCTCTCGGTGTCCGAAAAAATGATTCGCGCGTCCTTGTACTTATCTTCCGTATCACTCCACACATAAAAGTCGCGCTCGGGAGACCCCGGCGGCGCCAGGCGCGCAGCTTGGAACCAGGGATGCTGATCGGAAGTGTGATTCACGACCAACTCGATCATTACCTGCAGGTCACGCTCATGGGCTGCCGCAAGGACGGCTTGGAAATCCTCGATCGTGCCGTACATCGGATGGACGTTCAGATAGTCGGAGATGTCGTAGCCGTCATCCTTGAGTGGAGAAGGGAAGAAAGGCAACAGCCACAGGCAAGTGACGCCCAGACCCTGCAAATAATCCATTTTCTGAATCAGGCCGGGAAAATCACCGAGACCATCGCCGTTGCTGTCTTTGAAAGCGCGGACGTGCAGCTCATAGATGATTGCGTCTTTGTACCAGAGCGGATCCGCTGCACTACCCGGCTTTTTTGCCATCTCGAATTTCCTCGCGTCTCACGTTAGGTTCGGAGGTTCCGGCCGGAAAACAACAATTCCCAGAGGAGGAAGTGTCATATTCAAGGAGAAAGGCCGGCCATGAATCGGAAGCGGAGCTGCCGGCAAGCCGCCGAAGTTGCCCTGGCCGGAGCCGCCATACAAGGCAGCGTCGCTGTTTAGGATTTCCTTCCAGTAGCCGTCCAACGGAACCCCTACGCGGTAGTTCTGCCGGACGACGGGAGTGAAATTGCAAACGAAAAGCAGCTGGTCATTCGGATTTCGCCCGCAGCGGAGGAAGCTCAGGATGCTCCTTTGCGAATCCTTGCAGTCCACCCACTCGAAACCTGCGGGATCGAAATCCATCTCGTGCAGCAAAGACTGGCCGCGATACAGAGTGTTGAGATCGCGAACCCACTGCCTTAGTCCAGCATGAAACGGTTCCTTGAGCAGATGCCATTCGAGGCTTGCGTCGTGATTCCACTCCGACCACTGGCCGAATTCGTTGCCCATAAATAGGAGCTTCTTTCCGGGATGGCCGAACATGTAACCGTAGAGAAGCCGCAAATTCGCAAACTTCTGCCAATCGTCGCCCGGCATTTTGCGCAACATGGAACCCTTGCCGTAAACCACTTCATCGTGCGAGAAGGGCAGGATGAAATTTTCGGCGAAGGCGTAAACCAGGCTGAAAGTGATTTCGTTCTGATGGAAGTTGCGAAACACAGGATCCAGCGACATGTAATTCAACGTGTCGTGCATCCAGCCCATATTCCACTTGAGGCCGAAGCCAAGCCCCCCGAGGTAAGTGGGACGGGACACCTGCGGCCAGGACGTCGATTCTTCAGCGATCACCGTCACATCCGGAAAGGCGGCATAGACGTGCTCGTTGAGCGCCCTCAGAAAATGAATGGCGTCGATGTTTTCCTTTCCCCCATAGCGGTTCGGGACCCACTGGCCTTCGCGACGCCCGTAGTCGAGATACAACATGGCAGCGACGGCATCGACGCGAAGACCGTCGAGGTGATACTTGTCCAACCAGAATAGCGCGTTGGCGGTGAGAAAGTTCTGGACCTCGTTGCGGCCGTAGTTGAAAACGAAGGTGTGCCAGTCCGGTTGCTCTCCTTGCCGGGGATCGGAGTGCTCATAAAGATGAGATCCGTCGAAGTAACCGAGCGCGGCTTCATCCTTGGGAAAATGCGCCGGAACCCAATCCAGGATTACGCCGATTTCCTGCTGATGAAGATAGTCGACGAGGTACATGAAATCGGAGGGCGTTCCGAACCTGCTGGTAGGAGCGAAGTACCCGGTCGTCTGGTATCCCCATGAACCGTCGAAGGGATGCTCCATAATCGGTAGTAACTCGATATGGGTGAAACCTGCGTCGTGGACGTAAGCAGCCAGAAGTGGCGCCAGCTCACGGTAGCTCAGCCAGCGGTTGCCTTCCTCCCGTACGCGCCTCCAGGAGCCCAGATGCACTTCGTAAATGGAAATCGGAGAATCGAGGCCATTCTTTTTTGCGCGGCTCGCCATCCAGGAATGGTCATGCCAGGAGTAGCCCTCCAGATTCCACACACGAGAAGCTGTTTGCGGGCGAATCTCTGCGGCGAACCCGTAGGGATCCGCCTTGTCGACCTGGTAATCGCTGTAGCGCGATTCGATGTGATATTTGTAGAGGGCCCCTTGACCGATATCGGGTACGAAGCCTTCCCAAACGCCCGCCGGGCTCGGGCGCAGGCTGCTTGCTTGAGGATTCCAAGCGTTGAAGTCACCAATCACAGAAACCAGCTTCGCATTCGGCGCCCAGACGGCGAAGTGCGCGCCGCGACGCCCATCCCGCTCCGTGAGGTGAGCGCCCAGCTTTTCGTAGGCGCGGTAATGAGTGCCTTCCCCAAGCAGGTACAGGTCGAATGCGGTGAGGGCCGATTGCACCATGCGCGCTCCCTTAATGCTTACTGCAATGTTGCGGTTCGATAGCCGCAATTGCTGGGCCCGGAGGCCGTATGCGAAATCCTGCTGCGCCGAAACCTAACGGCGCACATGTAAAATATGCGCCGGAAGGCTCTCCGGCGTAAGCGCCACATAGTTCCGGGAACCATGCCACAAATACTCACCTTGACCGAGCAGGTCGTGAACCCGGAACGTCTGATCGGTGTCCAGCCCAAGCGAACGGAGATCGAGATCAACCCATCCCGTTTGCGCGCGGACGCAATCCAGATTGACGATGACGACAATTACGTCTGAAAGATCGTCGCTCGTTTTGCTGTAACAGATCAGCTCCGGATTATCCGTTTCATGAAAACGGAGGCTGCGATTACCTTGCAGCGCCGAATGCTCTTTGCGGATCTGGTTGATCCGCGCAATAAAATCGCTCAAGCTTTCCGCAGAAAGCAGATCGCGGTGTTTGAGTTCATATTTCTCGGAATTCAAGTACTCCTCGCTGCCAGGCTCAAACGGCGTGTTTTCACATAGCTCGAATGCCGGACCGTAGATTCCATAGCTCGCCCCCAGCGTTGCCGCCAGCAGGAGCCGGACCATAAACGCGGGGCGTTTGCCTACCTGAAGAAATCCCGGAAGAATGTCCGGTGTGTTGGGCCACAGGCTCGGGCGGAAATACTCCTGCAGTTCGCTCTCGACCAGCTCGCGGAAGTACTCGGTGATCTCCTGTTTCGTGTTGCGCCAGGTGAAATAAGTATAGGACTGGGAAAATCCCAGCTTGGAAAGCCGCTGCATGACTGCAGGCTTGGTAAATGCCTCCGCAAGGAAGAGCACTTCGGGATGACGTTCCTTGATCTCAGCGATCGCCCACTCCCAGAACGGAAAAGGCTTGGTATGGGGATTGTCAACGCGAAAAATCAGCACTCCTTGATCGATCCAGTAATCGAAAACGCTCTTCAATTCCTCCCACAGGGCGCGCCACTCCGCGCTCTCAAAATCCAGCGGATAAATATCCTGATACTTCTTCGGCGGGTTCTCCGCATATTGGATGGTGCCGTCCGGACGCTTGCGGAACCATTCCGGATGCTCGCGCACATAGGGATGATCCGGCGCACATTGAAACGCAATATCGATCGCGACCTCCAGTCCTTGCTTTCCGGCCGCGGAGACGAAGTGCTTGAAATCTGCGAGCGTGCCGAGATTCGGATGAATCGACTTGTGGCCGCCCTCGGCGGATCCAATGGCCCAAGGACTGCCAAAATCCGTCGGCTGCGGGTTTGGCGAATTGTTCTTCCCTTTGCGAAATTCACGCCCGATTGGGTGAATTGGCGGAAGGTAAACCACATCGAAGCCCATGGATGCGATGTGAGGAAGCCATAGCTCGCAATCGCGAAATGTTCCGTGACGCCCGGCCTGGCGAGCGCAGGATCGCGGAAATACTTCGTACCAGGTGGAGAAACGCGCCGCTTCGCGGTCCACCATCGCCATCAACTGTTTCCCGTAGCGGCTGGCGAAGTGTTTCACCGGATAGCGTCGCACAAGTTCGAGCAGTCCTTCTTCCAGAGCAATGGCTGCGCCTTCCGGCTTGTCCTTGGCTTCCCGCAACCGGATGGCCCACTGGCGGAGGAGCCGCGCGTCCTCGCCCATTGCTTGCGCGGCCACTTCTGCAATCAAGTCAGTTCCCAAGAGCAACTCAACACGGACGTCCTGGCTGGCAGCCGCTCGTTTCAGCAGAGCAACGCGCCAGGTTTCGAAAGGATCGATCCAGCCTTCCACCGTGTAGTAATACCGGCCAAGCTCCTCGGCGGAAAACTCGCTACGCCAGCGATCGTTGCCAAGCGGCAGCATCGGAGTTGTTTTGAGTTTCTTCTCATCCTGCCAGTACAGGATCTGACAGGCGATCTGGTCATGACCGTCAGCGAACACATCCGCTTCGACAACCACCCGTTCGCCAACGACTCGCTTGATCGGAAATCGCCCGCAATCGATTTCCGGCGAAACCCGCTCAATCACGACCCTCGTTCGTCCCTCGACTGGTTGTTCCGTCATTCGTCCCAAGCTCCTGGTCGCGGCGCCGGACTGGGATCCGCCCCAGAAGCCGGCTCGTATGGCATACAGCGCAACTGATCCACTCTCTCGCTAAGCTAATTGATGCAACGACTGTTTTCAATCTGTCAGGTGCGGGCGTGAGTTGTTTGCCTGGATCGGCCCACCCCGCTCAGAACGGCAACCGGCAGATTCTTGAAAACATCCGCCAAGGACAAGGCCGGCGCTCCTCGCAGGTGGCTTCGCTCGACCGTCTCGCCGGTTAGCACGTTCAGCCAGGATTGCGGCGCATTCCCTGGAAGCGCGATGTGTGAACTGAGCCAAAACTTGCGGAGCCGAGTTAAATCGGGCGACGCCTTCGAGCGTGCCAGCCATCTGGGTACGACGGTCATGATCCAGGTATTGCCCCTGCGGCGCGCATAAGCAATCACGTTCGTCTCCCTCCCGCCAGTCGTTTTCATCGGCAGGAATTGGCCGTCGAGGAACACTCGAGGGTACTTGCGCCGAAGATTCAGGATCCTCCAGATGAGATAGAGCTTGATGCGCCCGTCGTGCCAATTTTGAACGAGCTCGCGGGCAAGACGCAACGGATCCTGCTTGCAGCGCTTTTCGATTTCGTCAAGCAAGGCAGCGCGATGTCTGAAATCGACGGGTCCGCGGTTATCCGGATCCACAAGACGGAAGTCCCAGAGGTCGCATCCCTGGTAGATATCCGGCACGCCCGGACTGGTCATCTTCACCAGGACTTGCGCCAAACCATTCAGCATCCCGTGCACCGCGACTTTTTTTTGAAATTTCAGGAAATCATTTAGAAACAGATTGCTGCGGGCGGGCTCAACGAGCGCCTTGAGAAATCCGACTACCGCTCGCTCATGAGCGGTGTTGGGCCGGGTCCAGCGCGTGTGCACCATCGCTTCGCGAATTGCCTTGATGACGTAGGCTTCCAGGCGCACCCGGAATTGCGGCATCGCCTCTGGTTCCAAGGGCCAAGCGCCAAGCAGGGTTTGGTACAAAAAGTTTTCTTCGTTGCGGTCAGGAACTTCCTGAGACTCAACGATTCGTTTCGCTTTCTTGTTCCACCGCGCCCAGCGCTTGAGGTGCATCTGCCATGCGCGAGGAATTTCCGACAGAACATTGATGCGGGCACGCACGTCTTCGCCACGCTTGGTGTCGTGTGTCGAAGTGCAATTCAAGCTAAATCGCCAGTGGTGTTCGCGTTCCGTCGCAATCTGGTTGAAGTCGGAGGCGACGACGGCAGCAGGGCTTGGGTTGCCGCCTACTTCGTTGAGCGAAAGAAGCGGACAGTAGACATACAGAACGGTGTCTTCCAGACCCTTGGCGACAATCGGACCGGTGAACTGCTGCCAGCGCATGACGAATGCCAGGCGCGCTTCCCGTTGCTCTGCAAACAGGTGCCCTGAATCCTTCAGAAGCAGCACATCGCGCACAAAATCCAGGCAAGGCGCATCGAGGCGCGGGTTTCGACTTCGCGCGGCCTCAACGGCGCTCGCAATATCGCGTTTTGCTTCGGCGGGCACCTCCATGCTGCGAATATAGGTTCGATAAACGGCGAGACCTGCGGTCGTTTCGACGAGAGCTTGTGCAAGCTCCATTCGCGAAAGGTCCCGCGCGTAGCGGTCCCCTTGAGCCAAAACGCTCAGCTGACGGCCCAGGTATCTCATCTCGGCCGAGAGCAAAGTGGCCATGACCAGTTTTTTCTTCTGATACAACACGTCTTCGTAACGAAGCTCGCGTCCCAGAAATCGACGATAAATCTCTTCGATCTCCCGCGCTCCTTGTGGATTGACAAACAGCCGGTTGATGGCGTTCAGATATTCATAGCCCGTCGTTCCTTCGACGGGCCACTCCCTGGAAAGCTTTTCATCTCCGGAAAGTATTTTTTCCACAATCACGTAGAAGCTGTTTCCCTGCTCCTGCGAGCTGCCGGCCCGTTCTCGCAGGCGCCGCAAATAGCCTAGCGGGTCGCGAAGACCGTCGATGTGATCGATGCGCAATCCGGTGACGACCTTTCTCTCCATCAACTGCAGGACCACAGCATGGATCGCTTCAAACACCACGGGATCCTCGACCCGTACGCCCACCAGATCCGTGATATTGAAAAAGCGCCGATAGTTGATTCCTTCGTTGACGTTCTGCCAATACGCCAGTACATAATTCTGTTCTGACAGCAGGCGATCCAGGTTGCGAAAACTGGCGGCATGATTTCGCCTGCCGTTGAAAATTCCCAGATTGTCCCTCACAAATCGCTGCACCTCGCGGCTTGTGTCGAACAGCTGGCGCAGCCGCTCTTTGATCCCGGCAACCTGAAGGCGCCGCTCGCCGGCTGCATCCATAGTCAGAGAATCCCGCTCCGGCAGCGCGGCCAACGCAGCGACGATTCCCAGATACTCCTGAAAAGAGCTCGAATCCGAACCGAGCTTCTTTTCGAGTACGTGTTCTCGATGCTTCAGAATCCGGCGGTAGGTTTTCGGAGCCAGGGGAAAAGACATGTCGTAATATTCAACCGAGAAAGTTCCGCGCCGAAAGACGACTTGGAGCTCGCGGTTGTTAAGAGCCTGGCCGTAGAAACTGCCGAGCACGGGCAGCAGGATTTTGTTATCGAGTGTGAGAGACGGCGGATGCCAATCGATATCGAAATAGGCTGCGTAAGCTGAGGCGGGACCATTTTCAAGGACGTCCGTCCACCAGGGATTTTCCGGACTTGCAGCCATGTGATTGGGAACAATATCCAGCAGTAGGCCCATACCCTTTTTTTGCAACAGCGACTGGAAGGCCTCAAACTGCTCTTCGTTGCCCAGCTCGCTGTCAATCCGCAACGGATCGGTGACGTCGTATCCGTGCTTGCTGCCGGAGCGGCTCCGCAACAGAGGAGACGCATAGATGTCCGTGATTCCGAGCCGGGAGAGATAGTCGAGCGCGGCCGACGCGCGGCGAAAGGTAAAGTCTCCGTTGAATTGAAGCCTGTAGCAGGCGAGGGGAATCCGAGAGGGCGCCATAGTGTTTCTAGGCGAGCTTCAATCCGAATTTCTCGCTCGTGGTAGTGAGCACGCTCTCGCATCCCCGCGCGACATGCACGCCGAATGTGCGATTCAATACATCGCACTCCGCTTGCATGTATGGGCGCAAGTCTTCATTTGAGTGGATGGAATTCTGAAGGCGAGCGACGAATAGCTGCAGGTTTCGCTTCGTCGCTTGGCAGGCGCGCCCGTGATCGCAGACAGGCCGCATATCGTTCGATGAACAATCCTGATCGCCCGCACTGACGGCGGGCCGAGCGAACCCCATGCGAACCCCATTCGGGCTGGTAACTCATTATAGGTCAAGTCGCTACGAATTGTCCTCTGGTCGCTCAGCAAATATTTAGCCCCGCCACACGGAGTCCTGCGTGCGCGGAACGACCGGCTCCTCCATGTATACTGAAAACGCTGCAAGCCATTCGGTCATGTGAGGAACGCAGAAACCTTGACTTCCCCGCGCAAGGAAAATCTTGGCGCCCAGCTTGTAGGTGAGAATGCGTGCAGTTTTCTCCTCTGGGCTCCGCACGCGAACCGGGTTGACGTCTGCCCTGGCGATCCGCCAGAGCGCTCGATTCCTATGCAGGCTGTCGGCTGCGGGTATTTTCAGACCGTTGCTGAAGGCGTCTCCCCCGGCGCTCTCTATCGCTATCGCCTCAACAATGAAAAGGAACGACCCGATCCGGCATCGCGATACCAACCACGAGGCGTCCACGGGCCATCACAAGTCACAGACAATCGGTTTCGCTGGAACGATTCCGGATGGCGAGGATTGCCACTTGAACGGTACGTCCTGTACGAGCTCCATGTGGGCACATTCACACCGCAAGGAACCTTTGACGGCATCATTCCGCGGCTGGCGACGCTCAAGGATCTGGGCGTTACGGCAATCGAACTGATGCCGGTAGCTCAGTTTCCGGGGGAGCGCAACTGGGGTTACGACGGAGTTTACCCGTACGCGGTCCAAGCATCTTACGGAGGCCCGCTGGGGCTAAAAGCGTTGGTCAACGCCTGCCATGAACTGGAAATCGCGGTCGTGCTCGATGTGGTCTACAACCATCTTGGTCCAGAGGGTAATTACCTGGGTGATTTCGCTCCTTATTTCACGGACCTCTACAAAACGCCATGGGGACAGGCTGTCAATTTCGATGACGCAGAGAGCGATGAGGTCCGCCGATATTTCATCGAAAATGCGCTGGAATGGGTCACGGACTTCCACATCGATGCACTTCGCCTCGACGCCGTCCACGCGATTGTGGATACCTCCGCGCGAACGTTCCTCGAAGAGCTTGGCGCAGCCGTTCACACCAGGGCCAAGGCGCTCGGCCGGGACGTCCATCTGATCCCGGAGAGCAATCGAAACGATGCGCGGATGGTCAGCACGCCTGAGGCAGGCGGCTGGGGATTCGACGCGGTGTGGAATGACGATTTTCACCATTCCCTCCACGTGCTCTTAACGGGGGAGCAGGATGGTTATTATCAGGACTTTTGCGGAATGGAAGATCTGGCGGGCAGCTATCGAGACGGGTTTTTGTACGCGGGGCAATACTCCAAGTTTCGCCACAAGCGTTATGGAAGTTCGTCGAAGCAGATCCCGGCGAAACGTTTCGTCGTCTACGCGCAGAACCACGATCAGATTGGGAATCGCCGTGCGGGTGACCGGCTGTCACAATCGCTGTCCTTCGGGCAATTGAAGCTGGCCGCAGGGATCGTGCTGCTTTCGCCATACATTCCTCTACTATTTATGGGTGAAGAGTACGGCGAACGGGCGCCCTTTGAGTACTTCGTCAGTCATGGAGATCCAGCGCTGGCCGAAGCAGTACGCCGAGGGCGGAAGGGCGAATTTGCAAGATTTGGCTGGACGGGAGATATTCCCGACCCTCAGAGTGAAGTAACTTTCCTAGGTTCGAAGCTGAACTGGGATTTACAAACCGTAGGGCAGCACCGCATCCTTTGGCATTTCTATCAGGAACTCCTTCGCATCCGACGTACGGTGCCGCCACTGGCAGAGCTGGACAAGAATGCCATGGAAGTCACATGCTTCGCCGACGGGAAAGTGCTGCTCGTCAGGAGGTGGAGGGGCTCCAGCCAGCTTCTAATGGTGTGTCACTTTTGTCGGGTCGCAACTGAACTCCTGCTACCGATTCCCCCCGGCCGCTGGCACAGGACGCTCGATTCGGCCGAGGAGCGATGGGGTGGCGAAGGGTGCGAGTCACCTGCGGTTATCGAGTCACGCGGCGAAGTCCGGCTTCCATTGAATCCGTGGGCCTTCCTGGTTTTCGCCAAAGCAGCGGAAATGAGCGAGTAGCTCTCGATCGCACTCGAGGCTGGCGGCAAGTTCGGTGTGCGAAGGTGCTGCCACCGTGGTCTCGGCCCGTTCAAAGAGTTTTACGATGCTTCGCTGGCCACGGGAATGGGTAGAAAACTGCAGTGCCGAACTGAACAGCGCAGGGTCACAACTCGGCATGCAACCAAAAGAAAAAAGGGCGCCTTGAGGTTTAGCCTCGCAGCGCCCATGGTCGCGGAGGTCAGATTGGAACTGACGACCTTCGGGTTATGAGAACGAAGAATCAAAATGTGGCGCGTTGATTCTGTGCGATTTATCGATAGATTGCAGCAATGGAGTTCTTTCTCAAGTCTTTCTCACGACGTCCGATGCCTGGTAGCATTCGGCGTCGATCGTTGAGCTGGGAGCGTCACTCAAAACTTGACACCATCTTCGGCTACGAGCACCTGAGTTACTCACGGCTTATTTTGACTGAAGAACGTTCCGATCGTATGTGGGCTGGACGGGCCGGGCGTTTGTTGGGTAGGTCTTCGCAAACGCCGCGACCTGTTCGGGGGAGACGGTTGCATAGCTCTTAAATTCGTACCATGTTACGCCTTCAGTGCAAGGCGGAGTGGGCAACGATCCGGCGAAGGTGAAGTAGCCGTGATCGACGGGCAGCAAATCCAGCACCTGGATGGAGACGGAGGGAACATTCTCGGCTTTGTCCTTCTCAATCGGAATGTGCTTCCACAACACTTCAAGCAGCGGGTTAGCCCGCCATTCCTGGAAGAGGACAGATACAACCGCTAGATGTCATTCGGAATCTTGATGGACAACATGCGCCTCTATGGCAAGACCTTCCGGTTCACATGCTCTTCGCTGGGGTGATGAAAGTGGAACTGTCTCAAGGCGTAGGTCTTGTCGCCGACCGTGAGGGTGCTGCCGGGCGCAAGATTCACCTGAATGGTGTGGCCGTTGTCGATAATGTTTAACGGTGACGGCTGGTAGTCCAATTTCAGCGCAGGAAGATCAGAGGGTTCGGCTTGGGTGATATTGATAGGAGATTCAGTATGTCCCACGGCGCATGCTGAGTACGCAGGATCGAGCTTAGCCCAGTGTTTCGGACCATCCGGGCCAGAGTAGGCCCAGTGTGCTGGATGGGTTTCCTGGGCCACAGCAATCACAGGAAAGAGCAATAAGCCCAGAATCAAAACTGGTAGAAGCGCCTTGCAGCTGGAAATGGAATTCATCTAGGTTTCTCTTTCTCACCGGTTCCCAGTCGTCAGGGCAATTCCGAAGCAGGCCCGGCGACCGGAGTTGAGCTGTGTCCTTTTGGGTTAGCCGCTTCCCACGCCCGAACCTTTCTCCGCGCTTCATCAAAGAGCCGTTCGTAATTACCTTTCCTGACTTCTTCGCTTGCTTCGGGAGAGAGTGCATTCCATAGCGGCTCGTATTCGTAGTAAACCCGGAGATACTTCTTCTGATCTGGCGGAGCAACTTCGTCTGTCCCAAAGAGAAAGCGATCCGGATGGTGGTTGATGAGATCGGCAGTGATTCGGACAGACTCGGGACTCGCAACAATGTATTTCGCAACTTCATCCCACGAAATATCAAAGTAAACATTGCGCATTTCCGGATCACTAAGAATGGATTCCAGCATCGCGGTGTGTTGCTTGACGGGACGAACGACACGACCTACCCCGCAGTGTGCCCAGATAATCGTAACGTTCGAATGTCGTTTCAGGAGCGATTTCATCTGGGCAAGATAGACCGGTTCCGCGCCTTCCTTAGGGAAAGGCATGTCAACATCGTTGTGAATCAGGACAACGAGGCCAACTTGGGCCGCGAAATCCAGGATTCTGTCCAGAGCCGGGTTGGTTAGGCTCGCGGTTTCTCCAGGCACCTTAGAGGAAACAAACTCTTTGTGAATCGTGAATTCGCCGATGCCGGAGAAGACTCCGGGAAAGGTCTCCAACACACGGCGGATATGATCGGCGGCATACATATCGGCGGGATGGAATCCTGTAATCATCGGATCAATACGAGCCTGCTGTTCCGGCGAAAGAGAACGATAAGCCATCGCGATGTACGCATCAGTGAAGGAGTAGTAGTAGAGCGGGGCGTCTGTTTGCAAATAGTAGGTCGGAGCGAAGCCACCGGAATTCTGGTAAGACCATTGCTGCTGGAGTGGAATGCCGAAGAGCGCAACGCGTCCGACTTTCGTGCCCATGATGGCGAGAAAGTCGTGAATGTCTGTTCCCTGTTGAATGTAATTGGTCAGATGGAAGTGCGAGTCGTTCAGTTCGGGCTGATCCGATGAGGATTGTGCTGCCGTTGAGTAACACCAATGGAGTAAGAGAGAGGCCAGGATGAAAAAAAACTTGCCTCGGGCGCACCGCCAGGGATGACATGTGTTTGGCACGCAGGCCTCACTGTCTGAGAGAGTGCTCATCGTTCATGGGCTCAGAAGGCGAGCTCGACATTGGTACTGAAAACTGGCCCCGTACCTCCGATCGCGAACGGAACGGCGGTGTAGCCTACCGGAGATTGGTAAAGATAAAGGAATTCGGTGTTCCAGCGCAGGACTCTGTTGTGCCAAGGGTACCAGTTTATGCCGGCGCGAAAGTCGAACGGATTGCCATACTTGCCATATATCGTAGATCCCCCTAGATAAACCTGAAAAGTCTTAGGCAGAACCATCGCTGAGGCTTGCATCTGAAAACCGTGGGAGAAAATCAGCGGAAGGCCGGCAGTACCTGGGCCGTGGAAATTGTCGAGCCATCGCAAGAAATATTCCGCGTCCAAGGAGTAACCGTGGTACTTGATGCCGGCGTCAAAGGCGGCCATCCTGTAGACCAAATCCGTGATCGTGATGCCAGGGCCGAGTAGATCGGGCGTAAAGATGATGCTCCCGTCTTCCAGACGAATCTGAGTGTTCTCGAACTGGTTGCTATTGGGCTGCTCCTGTGTGTCCTCATTACTGCGGGTAAAATGTCCGGCAAAACGGGTGGCCAGTCTCTGATGGTCTTCAAAGTCACCAAAGCCCTTGCCGAATTCACCTGTAGTGGGCATCCAGATAACAGCCGTGGAAAGAGTGTCGAATTTGTTGTTCAGTTGTGCCGCACTAACTCCGAGAGTGCTGAGGTTGTTGCCTAGCATGGCCTGATAATAGAGGCGATCTGTAATCTGGCCCGTGGCCCAGATACCGGAGGTGTAGGAAGGACGGAAGAACTCGTCGGCAATCAGACGGGTATCCACACCCAGCCAAAACGGGAAGTTGCCTTCGACACTCCGCGTGCCAGGCAGCGATCTGATCCCGCCGGAGAAAGTGAAGTACTTGTTGAACGTGTAATTTAGATTACCAGCAACTACGACCTGTGCACCCAGTCCCTGTGAAGCATTGGAAGTCCAGGTGTATAGGAAATAGCGAAAATCCGGATTGAACAGCCAGCCCAGGAATTTTATCTGTACCTTATTTAGCTGAACGTCCTGACGCCTCTGGACTGACCTAGTGTTCCCGAAATAATCTGTGTAAGTGGAATTGAGGCCCAACTGGTTCAAATAACGAACGTATGTGTAGATGCTGATGTTCATGTCGCCATGTTCGGTATTGGTGACTTTGAACCCCAGGTTCGGAGTGTACGTACCCCATCTCGAAGGTTGTTCCTCGCCGCTGGAGGAATCCGTGATGGGAACGGAGGCAGACGAGGATTCGCCGCCGTTTCCGTCTGGCTCCAATTGATCGGCACCGGGACTTGGTGCTTCTCGTGGAGGCTTTACTGCAGTAGCGGTAGTTGAACTTTCTGGCGACTTCGCGCCGATCTTAAGCGTATCTGTTGGCGGTCCGGCTGATGTGCCTAGAAATTGGCGCAACGAATTGATTTGATCTATCAGCTCATGATTTTGCTTTTCGAGCTGTTCGTTTTGTTGGACTAGCTGATCGATTTTCTTCAGAACTTCGGCGGATACCTGCTTCTGTGAATTGGCCATGGCCTCCTGCCCCGTCGGCGTCTGCGCGGAAAGCGGACAGGATCTGACGGTCAATACAAATAACAACAAAAGTAACCCGGATTTTATTCGACCGAATCGCAGTTGCATTGCGACCTCATCGAAAAGCTCTTGTGCGTCGAGTAGAGCGAACCGATAGCGCTTTTGCCCGCAACTACTACGCCTCCCGAAGACTCTTGTAGGGCCACGGACGGCCCTTAAATTAGGCCTGTGAGGTCAACCAACTGGGACTACTTCTTCAAGCCGACGGATTGCGGCGAGAACAGGTTGTAGTCAAGCTTATCGGCAACGAACTCGATGACCTTTTGTGCCTTCACACTGTTTCCCGCATCATCGAGGCGCGGAGCGAACACGGCGATGGCACCTTTGCCCGGAACGATGGCGACGATTCCGCCACCGACGCCGCTCTTCGCTGGAAGTCCTACATGCCAAGCCCAGGCACCGGAGCTGTCGTAAAGTCCGGCCATCATCATCGTGGAGAGGATGAAAGGCACGTCTTCAACCTTGATGACTTGCTCGCCTGTCGCCGGGTTCTTGCCGTTGTTGGCAAGCACGGCGCCCATGCGCGCGAGTTGGGTCGCATTCACACCGACCGAACACTGTTTCGTATAGATATCCACGGACTCAAACGGGTCGGCGTAGATGCGATCGTATTTAGCGAGCAGCATCGACAAGGCCTTATTGCCGGCATTTGTGGCGGCCTCCGATTTGTACACCTCATCAATCAGGATCAATTTCTCGCCGGCCACCTTGCTGTAGAAATCGAGAATCTTGCTCCACTTCTCGTCTTCGTTTTTTCCGGAGATCAAGCTCGTGGTCGCAATGGCGCCGGCGTTCACAAGCGGGTTGGCGGTATGCGTCGGCATGTCCACCACAGCAAGCACGGAGTTGAAAGCCCGGCCGGTCGGCTCGGATCCAATCCGTTGAAACACTTTGTCGAAGCCGAGTTCTTCCATGGCCAACGCCAGCGTATAGACTTTCGAAATGGATTGGATGGAGAACGAGTACTTGACGTCGCCGAGCTCATAGACCTGATTGTCCGTGGTCACCACGGCTACGCCGAACAGCTTGGAATCCACCTGCGCGAGGTAGGGAATGTAATCGGCATTCTTGCCATTCGTGTCGCTGCGATACTTGTCATAGGCTTCTCGCACAGCGGATTCAACTCGCTCGCGGTTAGGAGCTACCGGGCTTTTGTTGCTTTGGCCGTGAACTGGAACGGTGCAGATACGTGCAACGACCAAGAATGCACCCAAGAAAAACGTCCCAAACCGAGAACTAACTCTGAACATTTGCTGCCTCCAGAACTAGAATTAGTTGACTGCGTCTTTCCATGAACTCGGCAATGCGAATTTCATTTCTAAACCAGCACAGCCGTTAGAACTCAAAACCCTTACTCCAGTCGTAGCGGAAGGAGAATTGCAGCTTGTAGTCGTTAACACTGAAGCCATCGGCGAAATTCACGCGCCTCCCAAACTGAAATTCGCCGCCCGTTGTTACTTGTTTTAAAGGATGGTAGAGAAGATTGACCAAGGCATAGTCGCCCTGATGGAACGAGGCGGCCGTCATTGCGTTCGAATTTGAGACGTTCAAGAAGGAATAGCCGATCGAGCTGCTGAACCGCTCGCTCCAAGTGTGATCGACAAAGGCAACAACTCCGAGAACGGGCAACGCCACGCCTTTGATTGGAGCTGCGGGATTCGAGAAATTGTTTTGGACGCCGATGTCAACAGGGGCGTCGTTCATGTAATTTTCGATGCCTTTTCCGTACACCAATGCGAACCGGCCGACGTTCTTCGTAGTAAAATTGACATTTGAGGTTAGATTTACGCCCCAGCCAATGGCGCTACCGCTGAGATTGGGCAGAGCTCCATTGGTGTCGACCCAGGCGATTTTTCTCACAATGCCGGCCGCCTGGACGTAACCCCAGCTTCTAGCAAGACGGGCATGGCCGGTCAGATCGGGCCACTTGAATTGGGGAGAAATGTTTTGGAGATCGATGCGATCGGCGTAAATCCCGCCGTCCGCACTGGCGCCGGGGCGTTCAAGGGCGATTACGACGTTGCTCGCACCCTGTATCGGGGTCCAGCGTACCTGCACATTTCGAAAGAACACCATGCCGTTCGGTCCCCAGTACTCGAGCGAGTTTGGAAAGACATCGATGTCCATGAAAGCGCTCCAGGTCTGTCCGGCGCCGAAGTGGCCGAGTTCGCCATAAGCATGACGCAACCGGAAGGTAGTCTGTCCGGCGTCGGCACCTGTGCCGAAGAGTTCGAATTCGAAGATGGTCTTGAGATCTCCCAGAGGCGTCGGAGTAAAGGTCTTCACGCCAAAGCGGGTCTGTCGAACGCCGAAAAATGCGCTGCCGTTCGGACCGAACTCCCCCTGGAAGGCCGGTAGTTGTGTGGGGCGCTCGACGTCAAACCAATTTGGGTTGATGGAACCGAAGTTATAACCAGTGTCCGTCATCGCATAGCCGTAAAAATTGATCGAACTCGACGGTTTCGGTTCCTCCGAGTGTTCTTCGCCTTGGCGAGTGTCGGTAGTGTCCGGAACGCTTGGCCCGGGCACGGCTTGCTGCGATATCCCCGAGCCGGCATTCAGCTGCTGCTTTAGTTCCAAAAGCTCTTTTTCAAGCTGCTGCAACTTCTTCTGCATCTCTTGAATATCGGGTGTCTGCGAAGATTGCTGTTGCGCCCGGGCGGGTCGTTCTCCAAGCGCTGCGAGAAACAAGGTCGTGATCAACGGGATCACGATTCGTTGAGAGACTCGGGAGTAGTTAAAGATCATGGACGGCTCCTCCACGGTTCGTCAGCGTCAAGCACACAACCGCCACGCGCAATTGCCAACCGCTTCCCGCAACGCCAACGAATCTCGCGTACAGCACTTGCGGTATTGATATCTGCATCGCTTTTAGAGGAAGGTGCGGGGAGTCACAACTAGGGAAATCCCTAAGATGCGGGCGCTGTAAAGGATTCGTCGATGAAACAATTGTTGGGTTCAGTTGCGGGAAGGATGCGGTAAGGGGAATGATTCTTTGAACGTATGAAGTAACCAACTTATTATATATTGCTTTCGCTGACGCGAAGGAGTATAAAGCCGCTAATCGGTTATCGCAAAATGCCCAGTCGAACGATAATCGTCAGTACGTTCGGTATTGCCTTAGTCAGCCTGCTGTTGTGTGCGGTTTTTGCCTCAGAGTTGCCTGAGCTTCTTTCTCTGACCGATAACACTGCAAACGACTTTACGATGCGCAGGGCAGACTGGTCAATCTCGCCCTTTCTCGATAGCGCCAGAAAAGTCCGGAAACCCGCCATCGAGTTCAACATCTCCACGCAGGACTCGCTTTTAAGGCCCATGGGCTCACCCGAGAAAACGGAACTGGCTCTCTGCCTTTTCATCCTGTACTCCGCGCAACGCGTATAGCCGACCTGTTACTGATTCCGACGATTTCAGCGAACCGATCTTTTCCAGTACGGGCGGAAAATAGCCCGTCCCAGGAATTCGATTCAGCCATTGGCATTCGAAAGCGGATTCGATGACTTAGCGGACGCTGGGGGCCTCCAACCATGGTGGCGTTACAAGGCGGCGGTTTCGGATCGCAATTGGAAGGACAGGCGATCGGTTTTGTTCTACTGCTGATGAATGCCCGAGCAACCGCGAGCATTCTATCAAGCAAGGTCAGGTTAGGAGGCGATACCGCCGCCGTAGCCGGACTGGTGGGACGGACTGTCTCCGGCCGAAACCGACGCCGCCAGGCGAGCCGATTACTGTCTTGTTCACGCGCAAGAGTATTATTTGCTGGTGGTTACGGCGAAACGAATCTCGAAAATTGTCCGCACTCAGGTCAAGCAAAGCGTCTTTCGGGGAAATGCCTATGCCTGATTTCGGTGCTGTCGGTGCTCCTCGTCGTTGGGTTGGCGAGCGGGTCCAGCGCCGCAGCACAGGTGCCTCTGAAGAAAGACGTCCTGATTCTCAATGAGGTGGGCCTCTCGCACGCCCTGACCGACCTAATGACCCAGCAGATTGTCAGCGAAGTACGAAGCACGGCGGGCCATGACGTTGAATTCTTCACAGAAAGCTTGGACTTACTCTATGTGGCTGACAGACCGGCGTTTTCCGAAAGGGAGAAGTGGTTTGCCGAGCAGTATGGCGGTCACAAGTTCGAAGTAGTCGTAGCCGTAGGGCCGGACTCAATTAGATTTTTAGCAAGCTACGCCCATACCTTGTTCTCTGGCGTTCCCATCGTTATTTGTGGGAGTTTCTTAGAACAAGCGGGAACCTTGAATTTGGATTCCCGATTCACAGGAACATGGCAGAAACTCGAGCCCGTGGGGACACTTGAAGCAGCCCTGAACCTCTTTCCGAATACCCGCCACGTGTTCGTAGTTGGAGGGAGTTCGGTTTATGATCGGGTGAAGATTGCGGCCACAAAAGCACTGCTCAGCTCTTTCCAGCCAAAAACGGAATTCTCCTATCTAGTCGACATGGAAATGGGAAGATTGCTGGAGCGGCTCAGGAATCTGCCCGAGAACTCCATCGTGCTCTATATCTCTTTCTTCCAAGATTCCGTCGGAAACAAGTTTCTAAATGCGACTAAGGCACTTCCTATGATCGCGTCAGCTGCCAACGCGCCGGTATTTGGGATGTCGGACACGTACTTAGGACATGGCATCGTCGGCGGGGACCTGATGAATTTTCGAGAACAAGGAAAGGTCACGGCCCAGATCGTTTCGGAACTCCTCGATGGGGAAAAAGCTGAAGATATTCCCATCAAGACTCTTCCGAGTATGTTCATGTTCGACTGGAATGAATTGAAGCGGTGGCACGTTCCAGAAAGCCGGCTTCCTTACGCAAGTGTTGTGCTCTTTCGCGAACCAAGTCTGTGGGAACGCACCAAGTGGCTTTGGGCTCCCACGCTTCTGATCATGTTGGCTCTATCTGTGTTTGGCGCCTACCTACAATACAACCAGCGACAGTTGAAATTAGCGAAAGAGAGGGAAAGACATCTAAGCAGTGAGCTGATCAATGCCGAGGAACAGGAGCGGCGCCGAATCGCTTCGGAACTTCACGATGACTTTAGCCAGAGACTGGCCGTGCTGTCGCTGGGTCTGGAGAACGTGGACGAAGCAACGCCCGCGTCACTCGCCGATGTGCATGAGCGATTGCACGAACTTGTGAGATCCACGAGCGAACTGAGTACTGATCTCCACACCCTATCGCACCAGCTGCATTCATCCACGCTCGAGAGTCTCGGACTTGTCCCTGCCGTCGCCGCCTTATGCAAGGAATTCACTGCCAACCAAGGCATCAGAGTCGATTTTACTTCGACTGAAATTCCCCGGTCGGTACATCCCGACACGGCCCTTTGTGTTTTCCGTATCGTTCAAGAAGGGCTGCGAAACTTAAAAAGGCATAGCGGCGCGGAGCAGGCGAAGGTGGACCTCAAAATGACCGGCGAGCGACTGGAAGTCACTCTGCGAGATGAAGGTTACGGATTCGACTTGCAAGCGCTGCACAAGAATGAAGGACTGGGTATTCGAAGCATGGAAGAACGCGCACGGTCGCTTGGTGGAAAATTCGAAATACATTCGGAATCTGGAAAAGGGACGACCCTGAAGGCTCGCCTACCGCTCACACCAGACCCAGGAGTTGTCAAAAAAACACCCAAGGGTCGTAGTGCGGGAGCCGTGTAATCCAGGAACGCCGACCACCACGTCGTACCTGCTCAGGGTTCGAGGGCGTTTCTGGAGTGCACATACTCGCTCTCTATTGTCTGTTGTTAGTTTTGACAATTGCGGACCGTTTTGCCTAGGGCTACTTTGCAGCGCAGTGAGTTGAGGCGTCAAACCTGACCGGCAACCAAGCCGAGCGCAAGGTATAGAACGCCTGCCGGACCGCGATGTTCCGCAACGAGTTAAAGCTCATGGAATCAGTGTCAACGGACAGAGCCCGCCCGCGGTTCATAATCGCGGATGACCACGCAATCTTTGCTGAGGCTTTAAAAGTCTTCTTGGAACGGACTTACCCAGTTGTTGGCGTGGTAGCTGACGGTCGCGCGCTGATTGAGGCGGCCCTCAGGTTTAGGCCTGAAGTCATCGTTGTTGATGTTGGCATGCCCGTCCTGAATGGGTTGGACGCCGCCCGCAGGATTAAGGAAGACGCTCCCAGCGTTAAGTTCATTTTCCTGACGATGCAGGCCGATCCGAATCTGGCTGCCGCGGCACTCGAACTTGGGTTAATCGGGTTCGTCCTGAAACATGCGGCCGGGACCGAATTAATGAATGCAATTGATCACGTGCTGCATGGAAAGGCCTATTTAAGTCCGCAAGTGAGGGCAAATGATTGGGTTGCCACAAAAACACGGGCACGCCAGTTCACGAAGGAATTGACCCAACGACAGCGGGAGATTGTTCAGCTATATGCCGAAGGACGGCCGCTGAAGGAAATAGCGTCGCTGCTCAATTTAAGTGAAAAGACTGTTGAATTCCACAAGCATCACATAATGGAAGCTTTTCACCTGAAAAGTAATGCAGGACTGATACTTTATGCTTTGAAACACGGCCTAGTCTTTGCAGATCCCGAACCGTCGCACGGGTGTTAGAACCACACACCACAAATCCCGGACGCTCCGCAAACTAGCAGATTAGTGTGCTAGGGATTTTCCCAGTAGCAAGCCGCGTTCACGCCATCTAGCATCCCCTTGAATTTTAGTTTTGCACCATGGCTGCCTGCGTAACCGAGGCGAGTCCAGGTGTGCGTTTCGGACGGAGGCGAACTTGATTCGCCCGCGCATATTATTGGCCGACGACCACAACGAATTCCTGGAAGCCGAAATCGCCTTACTGCTACCTCACTTTGAAATCGTGGGCGTAGCAACCGACGGGGCATTCCTTGTATCTGAGGTTCAGCGCCTCAACCCGGACGTTGTTGTAGTTGACATCACCATGCCGCTAATGACCGGCATTGATGCAGTCCACATGCTGAAGCAGTCCGGTTCCACCGCCAAGTTTGTGTTCCTAACGATTAATACTGGCGAAGAATTTGTTAACGCTTGCCAGGAGGCGGGCGCACGGGGCTACGTCTGGAAATCCCGGATGAAAACTCACATGATCCCGGCAATTCATTCTGTGCTCGCGAACCAAACGTATGTTTCTCCATTATCTTCCAAATGATCGGAGTAAATGCGAGAAACAGGGACCTTCTAGCTAGGGATTTCCCTAGTTGCTGACGCGATCGAAACGATCTAAATCAGGAGGGAGACTGACGGGCCCCGAGCCCTTGTAAGTTTCAGCGTTGGTCGGAGCTAAACATGTCAGTCCGCATGTCGGAACCTCAACCACTCACAAGAGGAGGAGCCCAAGCGTTTGGGGCTCTTCCTCACCCCGGTGCTGACGAGCAGAGAGAAGTCTTAGAAGGGTGAGCGGAAATTCAATCATGATTAAAAAAACTCTTGGGTCAGATATCTTGCTGAAACTCCCGCAGAAGTGTATGGCTGTTCTCTGTTCTGCGCTACTTGTGCCGGGACTTTCAGTGCAAGCGAATCAGTCTCAGGCGCCGGCAGCCGGAACGGCCCAGCAAGAAGCCGCCAACCTATCCCCAGACCAACTTGACTCGCTGGTGGCCCCGATTGCGTTGTACCCAGACCCGTTGCTCGCTCAAGTGCTCGCCGCATCAACGTACCCTTTGGAACTCGTTCAACTTCAGCAATGGTTAGAGAAGAACAAAACCTTAAAAGACAAGGCGCTTGTTGATGCGGTGCAGAAGCAATCGTGGGACCCAAGCGTCCAAGCCATGGCCGCGCTTCCGGATGTGGTCAAGCGCTTGGTGGATGACATTCAGTGGACCGCTGATCTCGGCAACGCATTCCTGGCGCAACAAGACGACGTTATGGGTGCCGTGCAGCGTATGCGAGCGAAGGCACAGGAAAAGGGGAACCTCAAATCCAATGAGCAAATCAAGGTTGAAACGAGGGTAGTGGAAAGCAAACAAGTGATCGTGGTCGAGCAGTCCAATCCGCAGGTTGTCTACGTTCCAAGCTACGACCCTGTTGTTGTTTACGGCCCTCCCGCCTACCCCTACCCGCCAATCTATTACCCTCCGCCGGGTTATTACGCCGCGGGGATGGCGATCTCTTTCGGAGTTGGCTTGGCTATCGGGGCAGCTTGGGGTGGAGGTTGGGGTTATAACTGCGGGTGGGGCGGCGGAAACAACAACATCAACATTAATAATAATAACAACTTCATTAACAACTCCAACCGACAAAACATCGGTAACGGCAATCGTCCCTCTCAACAGCCCAGTGGCGGCCGAGGCAACAGCTGGCAGCACAATCCGCAGCACCGTGGCGGAACGCCCTATGGAAATAGGGCCACGGCAAATAAGTACGGCGGCACAACCCGTGGAGCCTCCGCCTCTGACCGCCAGGCCAATGCGCGGCGACAACAGTCTCGTCAACAGGGCGGTAGGCAGGGAGCCGGCACGATGGATCGCGGCGGCGCTGGCGGAGGTAGACAACAAGGGGGTGCCGGCAACCGTGGCAGCGGAGGCGACCGGGTAGGCAATCGACAGACTTCGGGCGGTTCGGGCGGAAGAAATTCCGGCGCGTTCGGAGGCTCCTCCAGAAGCGGAAGCTCAGCACGAGCGAGCAGTTCGCGCGGGGGCTCCAGTATGGGCGGAGGAAGCCGTGGAGGGGGTGGTGGGCGGCGGAGGTAAACAAGTCATGCACAAGGAAATTCCAATGAGGACGAGAAGGAAACATCCGTTGACGAGGATTGCGATCGCGAGATTTTCGGCAACCGCCGTTTCCTTTGCTTTTGCGCTGTTGTGTTCTTGGCCTTTGTTCGCGCAACAGAAACCATCCGACGCTTCGTCGCAAAGCCCGAAGACGTTCGCCACGCCTAAAGAGGCCGCCGACGTGCTCGTCCAGGCTGCGGGGAGCTTTGATGTGCCTTCGCTCGAGCAGATTCTCGGCGCTGGCAGTGAAGATTTGGTCGCCTCGGAGGACCCCGTTCGAGATAAGGCCATCGCTGTTGCATTCGCCTCAGAAGCTCACGAGAAGAGCTCGGTTGTCGTAGATCCCAAGAATCCGGGCCGTGCCACTCTCGTGGTGGGAAACGAAGATTGGCCGTTGCCGATCCCCATCGTCAAGCGAAACGGAATATGGCTCTTTGACACCTCTGCGGGCCGCAAGGAAATTCTGTACCGTCGCATCGGAAGCAATGAATTGGACGCCATCGAAATCTGCCGCGGCTATGTGGATGCCCAGCAGGAATATGCTTTGGAAAGGCATGACAACTCCCAAGTAAATCAGTACGCACAGAAAGTCATCAGCACCCCCGGAAAGCACGACGGTCTGGTTTGGTGGAATCCTGATAAGACGCTGGGCGGGCCCATCGCCGAGGAAATTGCCGATGCCCTGGAGGAGGGCTACACGGATAAGTCCAAGCCATATCATGGATATTTCTTCAAAATCCTGAAAGGCCAGGGTCCCGCGGCCCCACTCGGTGCGATGGATTTTGTCGTAGAGGGGGCGATGATCGGAGGCTTCGCTCTTGCCGCCGCTCCAGCAGATTATCGCGTTACGGGCGTCAAGACATTCATCGTAAGTTACGAAGGAGTTGTCTATCAGAAGGATTTGGGCCCGGATACGCTCAAGATTTTCAAAGAAATGGAGCTTTATAACCCGGACAAGTCGTGGAAACCCACGGACGATAACTGGCCGCCCAATGCATTTGCTGACTAGGCCTCGGCGGGGATAGAGAGAATCGCCGCTTGGTAGTCGAGCGAAGTACTGCACCACTACCCGGGGTCATAGGTTCACTTCAATTCCGTAACCGCAGTATGCAGGGCGCGAGCCAGGATGCTCGTGGCGAGCGATTCCAAACATGCACCGTGGTATCAAGTTCACTCCGATGATGAACGCAAGGCACGTTTGAATTGCATCTCTCAGTTTCTGAGCATGATTCAATCGAAGAAGGTGCTCGGAAGAGAGTCAAATTCCCAAAGCGTTCCGAAAAACACAGTTACGACGATCAAAAATCAATCAAGGGACACGAGTTCATACCCGAACGACATAGAGTCGATCGAAAAAGCTCGAGATGTTTACTCTACTCTAGATGCATCTAGTCCTAAGGAGGCAGATTTGGCGAGCTTTCCAAACTCGGACACCGATTCCGATGCTTCCAAGATCGCGGCATTATGGGAAGCGTGGAATGCGGCTCTGAAAGCCAGTGACGCTAACAGCCTTGTGGCTTTAATGACTGACGACGTCGTGTTCGTTCATGGCACCGGTCAATGCGTATGTGGCAAAAAAGAACTTCAGTCGCACATCGCTAACAGTTTTGGGCGATTTGACATTGACCGGAGATACTTACCTGCCGAAACAGTTGTTGTTGGCAAATGGGCGATTGAAATCCGCGAACTGGAAACTACGCTGACAACAGTTCGAGGAGGAATACAGCTTCATGCTAGCTCAAGGACTTTGATCGTGTTCGTCCGGCAAGCAGACGCCTCGTGGAAAGTGACACGGGTACTCGAATTGCTGGGCTGAACTTCGGCCTGACCTTATTCCTGAGCGCATGCCTTGACGCGCGATCGTGCTAAAGAGCTTGCCGGGACGTCAGTAAAAAATTCAGAGCCACCGGGATCGAAAATTGTAGGCGACGAGGAAGCATCGGGAGAATCATCGCCGGCGAGCCGCGTGTCGGATGAGGTCTTTTCGGCTGGTTGACCGCGCAGTCAAGATTGCATCCAAAACTCTCACAATTCACGTTTGGCCACGGCTCACGAACCTTCCCCCGTCCGCGTGACTCTGCGTCCTCGACGAGGCTCCGGACTACTACACCGCAAAAACACGAGTCTTCGGAGCTAGCCTTAAATTCCGGCGATGCCTTTATTCTGCAGAACACGCACTACGACGCGACGATTCTCTGCCTGCCCTTCCGCCGTCTTGTCGTTGCCGACCTGGTGGGCCTCTCCCATAGCACCTGGGGCTAGCATTCTGGTGAGGGGAATGTGTCCCTGCTGAACCAGAATATTGGTCACCCCATCGGCACGGTCCTCGCTCAGCTGCTGGTTCAGGGTCACGCTGCCAACGGAGGAGGCGTAGCCTTTCACCTCGATCATGTAGCCGTCGATGGACTTGGCCTTATCTGCCAACGCCAGAAGTTGGGGGTTGTACTTCGGGTCCACTTTAATCTTGCCGTTGTCGAAATAAACGGTTAGCTCATCAAAGATATAGTAATCGTCCAGTTGGCCGAAGCGTGCGATGGCAGCGTCCACGGCCGCCTTATTTGCTGCTATCTTGGCTTGGTGTTCGGTCAATTGCGCCTGCTGTTCTTGCAAGGCTTCGTTGTGCGCTTTCAATTCTGCATTCTGTTTTTCCAGCTCTGCTTGGTTTTGCTGCACCTGCACCTTCGTTTCGCGCATGCCAGCCTCAATCTTTTCGGCATCTTCCAGATCGTTGCCTTTGAAGGCCACGGACTTCGCCACCAGCTGCTGCTTATCGTTGTACGTCCCTTCCACCTTCACAGCGAGGCCCGGAATGAGCGCCGCCATCGACATCTGCTTTCTGCGCGCCTTAAATACGCCCTGGAGCTGGCCTACTTCAGTGCTGTCCGTCAGCAGAACGGTAACGCTCGCCGAGTTAGGAGCTCGGACAACCATGGTGTCGCCGTTGCGTGAATTGATGAGACCTTCGATCTTTGTAGACTGCGCCGCTGCAAGCGGACTCAATAATGCGAGGCTGACGACAAACAGCGTTATATGACATGCGATCTGACCAACTTTCAACTGAGACATACGCCCCCTCCTCCTGAAGTTGATTTTCAAAGTTCTGGCCAATCTTCTTCGAGGATTCCACCGACTCGATGCTCACAAGACTCCGCGAAGGCCCCACGCGCGCGCTGTCAGCAACGACAACACCATCAGGCCTGGCACAGCGGTCTTTCTAGTCATTCTGGCTCTGTTTCTCTCAGTGATTGAATCCAGACCAAATGTTCGCGGCCGAAGGCTGGTTTCCGGAGTGATGCTAGGTTCGGTTAACTTTGCGCTCAACTAGGGAAATCCCTAGGACGGCTAGAGCCGGAAAGCGGGCAGCGCTCGGATTGTGCTGGGTTTGAACGCGACTGGCCATGCGCAACAGCGCACCATCGTGAAAGAGCTTATTTGGCTTACCCAACCGTGATCATTGCCACGCGAGGGACACTGTGCCGTTGTTCCCGCCGCAGCGACAATACCCACGCCCATTGACATTCAGCTTGATCGTTTGGTGCGCTGCCGCGGGGAAATATTCGATGAGCTACGATGGGCTCGTCAAGTTGATCGCGAAAGAATTGAGGAAGCAAAAGATTCTGTAGATTCGAAAGGAGCCGTCCAATTCGAAGCTGGTTCGAGATACGGTCAATCACCAGCAACGGGAGTCGAGACCTGTGTATAGAGATAAACCGCGAGGCCGATTAGGATCAGAAGGCCTCCAATCCCGACAAAAACAATGAAGGCGATGGGAGTAGCCCAGAGCAAGCAAAGCGCTTCAATCAGGAGACCGATCGCGAGGCAAATACCGGCAAACCGCATACCTTTTTCGGACTGGCTTGTGCTCAACATCAGTTACCTTTCGCCCGGAATTTTGCACCTTTCAAATGCGCGAGATCGTGGACCGTGTCGTGGCAACCACTGGATACGCATGAAAGCTGATTGGACTTAATCGCCGGGAGTGTAGCCGGGTCGGCGTTGTGCACCGCTCCGTCTTCAAACGAGCGTGCCCCCAGATGACAATGCAGACATTCTCGATTGTTGTACGGCTCGTAAAGCTTGATGTCCTCTGGGGCGGGCGGCGTTCCCAGGTAGTAGATGAACACGTGCTTCAGTCCGTACATCTTCACTTTTAGGCCGCCGAACATAGCGTACTGCGTGTGGCAGGAATAGCAGGCTTCGTCAACAGGCACGCGGTGATTTTGATAATGCGACGCGGGAAGATGAGTGGGGTCGTCAACGAGCAGGCTCTTGCCATAATCTTCCATCGTGTGACAGGACAAACAAAACGCCGTGGTCTTGGATCGTTGCATTTCGCTCGAAAAACCCAGCAGACCGCAAAAGATCGGCAGGCAGAACATGGCGATGAAAGCAAGGATCTTCCCACCGCGACCTGCTGTGAAGCCGGGGCGAAATACCAGTACCCCGATCACTGCGGCACTGAACAAGACGAGACACACAATCAGGATAGTCGCCTGAGGCATTGATCCGTGTCCATCCTTAGCATCGGCTGCTGGTCGTGCAGCCTTTTGCATCTCGTCGAAGCTATTTCTTTGCAAGCGATCGAATGTACGCTACCAAATCCTGGATCTGATCGGGCTTCAGGCTTTTCCCGTATGCCGGCATCTTGCCCTTGCCGTCAGTGGTAATGGCGGTGAGCTCGGCGTCGCTCAGCTGCTGGACCGCGGCGGAGTTCATATCCTGGGTCTTCAGCGCCGCCTTTCCTTTACCGTCAGCGCCGTGGCAGCCTGCGCACTTGGTTTTGAACGTTGCGGCCCCCGCCTGCGCATCGGCCTTCGCGTTCGTGCTGAACAAAATCAAACCTGCAAGGCATAGAGACGCCAGTATCACCGCCCGCTGATTGTTCAACAGTTTCTTCATCTTTCTTTCCTCCTGACTAGATTAAGAATCGAAATCTCACCGCAGGCAATTCTCGTTAAGCTAAAACGCGTATCGCAACGACAGTACAACCAGATTCGCCTGAAAATTTCTTCTTGCGAGCAAGTCTTGATAAGCCGTGCTGGGACTCTCGTGGTACCCGTGGTATTGCCAGCTCGCCCGCCCGGTCCAACGTTTTGCAAACCGATAGTCGAAACCGCCGAACGGCTGATACCAGGCCGAATTGAGCGCGCCCGGATCGGACGTCGCGATGGGGTTCAGGGGCGTCAGGTTGAGTTCGGAACCACTTGCCCCGGAAAGGCTCGCGCCTCCGCGAAGCGTTAGGGTTTTGAAAGGGGTCCAGGAAAAATCGATGAAACCGGTGTTCACTTTATTGCTGTAGGGCGAGGCTTGCTCCACCAATCCGGAAACGTCCGGGCAGGCCGGCAGTCCAGCCTGCGAACCGGTGGCGGTGAAGCAGACCAGCAGCTGCGATGAGATATCGTTGTAGTTGTAGCCGAGGTCGAGCGTGATTTTCTCGGTCGGTTGGAGTTGAGCGGCGAGACCAACACTGTTGTTATGTTCGTGTCCGTTCAAGTTCACAGTGTCGTTCTGACCATACCAAAGGTTTACGCTGCCGTTGAGGTTGATCCAACTCGCCGCTTTATACTTTGCGCGAATCCGCAATTCCTGCGCGTTCAGCGGGCTGATTCGTGCGAACGCATTGTCGGCGGACATGATGTCGCCATCAACATTGATGCGAAGATTCTGGGACGGGCGCGCCCATATCCCAAAGATGGCATGATTTTCGTTGATATGCGTCACACCGGGCGGAGTCGGCGGAGTAGCAGCGGAGAACGCAATCGAACCATCAACCGTATTCAGGGTGCAGCCGGCCGGGAGATTCGATTGCGTCAGCGGAAGTGCTGGATCCACAAGTGCGCAGTTCTGGCGCGCGGCATTGCTGGGGGCATTGCCGGGATAGAAGACGGCGCTGATCGTATTGTTGAAATTGTCGGCGATGATGCGGTTGCGATATTCGTATCCCAGGTAGGCACCGACCTTGGGCGAAAAATTGAACCGTGCCTCGATTGTGTTGCTTACATCCTGCTGTTTGAGGAAGTTGCTGTTGAAATTCAGAGCAGCGTCCGGACCGGAGCTCGTTGAGTGGTTCGGAATGCTATCCGGTATTCCGTTTGCCGGCGGAATGCATGTCGCCGGGGGAGCGGACGCGGGAGTGAAAATGTTTGGGGGAACGAGCAGGGTGCCGCTGAAAAAGGAACATTGCGAGGACGCGTATTGCGCGGGTTCCTTCCAGCTACTGTAGTGGAGCGAATCAACGATGCTGATAGCGTTGTTGGATTGCCAGGTAATTCCGAAGTCTCCGAATGTGGCGACGTGCCGACCGCTAATGGGTCCCGTTTCCGTATAATTGGAAAGAAACGACTTTGACGAGAGCCCCACGAAATTCTGTTCGTAGTTGTTGACGTTTAGATCGCCAGCCGTATAACTGAATGTGCCAGCGATATCGATATTTTTGAAGTAAGTCGATTGCATGCTGAACTTTTCCGTGGGGGTGTTCAGGCGGATTCGTCCGCGGGAAAAGTAACTGTAAGCGGCGTTGCAGGTAGGATTAACGATACTCCCAGGGCCGAATGTGGCTGCGCAAGGATTATTGGCTGCAGGGTTAAAGGTCACCCCCAAATCGACGGGAGGAAATCCAACACCAGGAGAAAATTGCTGGTTCTCATCGGTGCTGGACAGATCATTTCGGTAATTGCTCCAGATCTCGTCATAACTGAGGGTGGTTCGCAATAGGAAACGAAAGTCCACGCCCAACCGGTATTGTTGCAGGCGGTAGGAATTGTTCTGCAGGAGAAATTGCTCGGCGCCCTCATGGAACGTGCTGTCGCCGGGACCATACACCGTGTTTTGATCGTACCCAAGACGAAAACGAATTTTCGAGTCGGGCAGTATCGTCAGATTGTAATTTTGCATGTTTCTTCGTGTGTCGAAGGCATGCGGACTGATTCCAATCAGGGCCGTGCCCAGCACATTCGCAGGCGCATTGATGATCGGATTGAAGTTAACCGGAGCGTTGGGTACGGGTGTGTTTGGGTTCAGCGGATTCGCCAGCAAGGAATAGTTCCAATGATTCTGGTCCTGACGAAACATGCCGTTGAAGGAGTACCACTTGTTCTTGCTGATGCGAATTTGCGAGACGTCGTTGGGATCGCCGCCGTAGCCAAAATTGCTAAAGTAAAAGTCGTCGAAAAATGTGCCACGATGATCGAGCGAGCGAAATTCGGTCGTGAATCCCAGCAGCCTTGGACCTTGTTGTAAATTCACCAAGGTGTCGTAGGTATCTTGACTCCCGTTTACGTTAGTGAATCGGTAGCCGAATTCGATGGACTGCTTGATATTGTAGTTGCCCTCGTTGATCCCGGTTTGTTCGTCCGCCTCCTGCGCAAGAATCCTGGGAGCTGCCAGGCAGCCAAGGCACAGCACGAAAAGGAGTATGCCGACGACGCGACGGTAGGGTTTCGATTCCGACTGCTGGTCTTGCCAACGCGTCACGGTGGGCCGCCTCCTTTCGCTAGGGTGTAAAGAACACGTTGCTACTGTTTGACCCGTGGACAGCCGTATGGCAGAGGGTGCAGGCCTGATATTCATTCGCCTGGTTATGAAATGATGGGGTCGCCAATGCTCCAGTGCTCAATGAATGGCAACTAATGCACAGCAGATTCACCTGATTCTGAACGAGCATCCGCTGGTTAGTGGATCCATGTGGCGTGTGGCAAACTTCGCAGCCCTCGATTTTGGCTTCGTGCTGGTACACGAAGGGGCCTTGTTTGTCAGCGTGGCACTTGTAACAAACCTCGTCTTGACCGGCCACTGTGCGCAGTTGGTGCCGCTCGAAGCCGCCATGCGGATTGTGGCAGTCCTTGCACTGCATTAGTCCTTCGTTTACACGATGGTGAAACGGGCGCACGAACTGTGCCCGCACATCCAGGTGGCAGCCGTAGCAGAGTTTCGGTGACGATTCCAGCAGTAATGATTGCGTGTCCTTTGCATGATGCGGCGAATGACAGTCGATGCATGCAACGCCACTCTGCAAATGGAGGGAGCGTCCATAATTGGTCTGTTCGTGACTGCTCTGGTGGCAATCGAGGCAGCGGGCGCTGCTTTCCGCAGGCGAGACGTCCTTAAAGGCGAATATTTTCGTTTTGTCGCCGCCGCCCTCGACGTGTTCCTTGCCGGGGCCGTGGCAGGCTTCGCAGCCGTGCCACTCCGGGCCCTTCTGCGCGTCCACTTTCGAATCGATAGTGGTGACGAAATGGGAACTCGTCGCGAAAGTGATGTACAGATCTTCGTGACATGTCTTGCAAACCTCTGTTCCGACGTAGAGCGACGCATCGGTCGGACGCACATATTTGTGCGGCTGCGCCGACGGCTTGGGATTGTCTTTAGAGGTTTGAGAACCAAGCAGCTCGGCGCGACCAGCCATAACGACGCTGCAGACCAGCAACGCCAGTGAAACTCTGTGCGCCGTTCCGCGCATTTATGGTCATCCCTCAGTTTTCATACTTGGTTCGTCATCCCAAGCCAGCCGTGACCGGTAGGTTAAGGAGATTGTTGCGAGCAACCGATGCTCGATGATCTGCTGACCGAATCTTCAACATTTCCCCTACTGCATGGGTTCAATTCTCACCTGTCGCTAAGTCAGCCCTTCCGATTCATGCTAGGAAAACCGGCTCCTAGGCTGGGCGAGCCAACGCTTCCTGCGGACCACAAGATCTTTTGAAAAAGCCTTCCCTGCGGGGAGAGTATTTTGAGGAACTCGCGAAGTCACCTAGGGGTTTCCCTAGTTGCCGTCAGAACCATGGTTGCCACGGAATTCAATCGCCTGCCAAACTTCACAAAATCGACGGACGTTGTCACCACTCGAAAATGACCCGATTAGGGATTTCCCTAGTTGAGTAGATACAGAGCCAGACCTAGATTGTTTTCGAAACCGGGGCTTGGCCTTGGAGATTTGGGCTCGATCCAAATAACTTAGAAAGACGGAGGGAGCTAATGCACCGAAAAACGATTGTGTTAAGTCTGATGGCTTTGTCCTTTCTGGTATCGGCCTCGGCTTATGGCGCTGATGTCAAAGGGATGATCATTTCCCGGGCTGGAGACACGTTGATCGTGAAGTCTTCGCAGGGAAACGTCACGGTGGTCCTCACCGACTCTACGACGACGAAAGACGACAGGGGTCTCTTTGGCCTGGACAAGCAGCACATGTCCGACGTGGTACTGATCCCAGGGCTCAAGGTGGATATTGACGGCATGTCCGACGCCCAAGGCCGGGTCGTAGCCACGACGATAACCGTCGATGGCGACGACCTGGAAACTGCGGAGATGATCCAGTCCGGTTTGCATCCCACGGCCGAACAAGTCGCAGCCAACGTGCAGACTCTCGAGGTCCACCAGGAGCAACTTGGGGCTCACAGCGAGCAACTCGCGGCCCACAAGGAAAGTATCGCTGCAAATCAGCAGAATATCTCCGCGAACAAACAGCAGATTCAAGCGAACATGGCGGACATCGAGGAACACACGGATCGCTTTACCGCGTTGAGCGAATATGATGTGAAGGGCGAAGCAACCGTGAAATTCGATTCCGGTAGCACCAAGATCTCGGCGCAGGACCAAGAGGAACTTAAGAATCTGGCACAAACCGCCACGGGCCTGAAGGGATACATCATCGAGGTAACGGGCTATGCCGACTCACGCGGCGGCGCTGCCATGAACACAAAGCTGAGCGAAAACCGCGCTAAAGCAGTGATCACCTTCTTGATGCAGCAGGGTAATGTTCCGGTGCGGTATATCGTAGCGCCGGGCGCGATGGGGGAGTACGGGTCTGCGGCACCGAACGAAACCAAGGCCGGGCAGGCTGAGAACCGTCGCGTTGTGGTTAAAATCCTGGTCAACAAGGGCATCGTCGGTAGCTAGCGACACTCTCTCAGCAGCGGCGGGGGACTTGCACAGCCTTCTACTCGAAGGGAGCAATGCGGGTCGCTTTGCGGCTGCCGGGAGTTTCTCGAGAGCTGAATGCAGATTTGTTCCGATTGCTGAGATTTCATGGAACACATAAGCTTCGAACTCGGGGATTGTCGATTTCTTTGCCCGGGTTTTGCAAATCAGATTCAAGAGGAAAGAAAGTTATGTCCCAGCTCAATGCGCATTGGATCGCGCATGGTGTCACTTACCACAATGCTCGCTCCAAGTGCGTTGGGAGAGAGCCATCAGGTGGGCAATGACAAGACGGCGGAGGCGCAGGCGAAGAATCGTCGTGTCCTAGTGCGTGTTCTGAAGAAGAAAGGCATTGCCGAAATACAGGAGACAACGACGGGCTTGTCTCTGTACGGTGCTTCGGAACGTGTCGTTGCGGGAATCGCCGTGCGAGGAAACAGTAGGTTAGCATGTTCGTTCTGGATGTTGTCGTCGGAATCATCCAACTGTCCAAGAAGAAAAATTAACTTTGAGGACCGCCCGAGACAAAATTGTCCCATTTTAAGCGAATCGCCGTCTTGAATCCGCCAAGCACGGATAGCAAGACAAAAACTTGAGACCGTGCGGTGAAATACGGGACAGCTCAACGAGTTTCGTCTATGTCGGATCGTCAATCGTCGCGGAACGCACTGCGTTTTCATATCTGGCGCTATGGTGCTGTTTCACTTTCTTGCCACACTTCGGAGATCCATTGGCAGTCTTGACGGTTTGAAATGAGCCTTTACACGATGCAGGAATTGCTGGGAGTGCTGCTCGTACTTGCAGCTTTAACAGGAACAATACTGGTTTTGGGGATTGGCCTCATTTTGCTTCAGGAAGGGATACGCCGGGCCCTCGACGGGAGGCGAACGCATCTCATATCTTTTAGAGGCGTGAGCGCAAGAGACCGGTGGCTCCAAGCCCAAGGTCGCTCCATCCTCCGCTAAACACTTGTCTGGATACTGGAGCTTGTGGATACGCCGTGAAAATCCGCATGGACACCGACCTGCATCACGCTGTCCGCTAAGCCTCACCGGCCGCATTTTTCTGTCTCCAACCGACGAGTGACGGAACGATGAGGCTCAGGGAAACGGAGAAACTCAACACTCATCAATTGGCTGTCGCAGACCGAATTCATCTGGCTGGTTCTTTTAGGCCGTGGGAGCACATTCACAGCTGATTGGCCGTCCTTTCGAATAAATTGATTCCGTTGGGTTCGAGCATGCGAATTCTTCTGGTATGGGGTGCCTATCTTCTTTTGACGCCGTCGCCGGCGTTGGCACAGCCCGCTCCCGAAGAACTGAGAAAGATCGCCAGAAACCCATTCGCAGATGAGATCAAGCTTACGTTCGAGGAAGATTTCACCTTCAACCAAGGACCTTATGATCGCAGCGCGAATTCTCTAGAGATTCAACCGGTGATTCCGCTCTCTATCATGGGAGATTGGCTTCTTGTAGCGCGAGTTGTGGCGACGGCGATCGCGTATCAGCCGGATTCCCTTGCGAGGAGCGGCGGGACCACCGGATTAGGAGACACTACGAGTTCCTTCTTCTTGACGCCGGCTCACACGGGAAAACTCATTTGGGGCGTAGGACCGGCAGTTCTAATGCCGACCGCTACAAGCAATCCGCTGGGCGCCGGAAAATGGGGCGTGGGTCCGACGGGCGCCGTGCTGGTCGAGCCGGAATGGGGCTCTGTCGGCGTGCTGGTTGAAAATATTTGGTCCGTTGCAGGCGGTTCGAACCGTTCACCAGTAAACCAACTTCAGATCGAGCCGTTGTTTTCCTACAATCTCCCTCGAGGCTGGTACCTCACGAGCAACCCCACGATTGTTGCGGACTGGACGCAACCAACGACTGAGCGGTGGCTTCTGCCAATCGGAGGTGGCGCGGGCAGGAGTTTCAGCATCCGGAAGCAAGCGGCTGATTCGAACCTCACTCTGTATTGGAACGCTATTCGCCCTGCGAATCAGTTTTCGCCAAAATGGCAGCTGATCCTGGAGTTCACATTTCTCTTTCCGATTCCGAAACACTCAATTACGGGCTACGAGATCCGGTCACGGTAACTAAAGTGTTCGCAAACAGAGTCGAATCGCGGTGTGGCCTCGTCTCCTCAAGCCGCTGTCTTCTCGGCAAGCGTGCACTGAATTGCTAATAGTGTCGAAATACGAGGGACGTGCTTCCCCCTGCCCGCAGAATAGTGGCTACTGTAGCAAGTCGAGCATTCCAGAAAATGCTGTCTCAAGCCTGAGGGCCTTCTTGACCGCATTGGCCGCAACAAACGGGTACTCCCCGTATTCCAAGAAGCTCGAACACTGATGATCGCGAACAAACCTGATGAAGGCTGGCGCGTTCGTCTGCCAGTCTAGGGGAAAGCCTTCTAATTTTTCGAATTCGGTTTGGAGGCCGAGCGACGAAGCTAATCATCGCGATTAAGAGAACCGAGTAGAGACGGTCTGCTCCTCATCTCGACCTCGCGGTCTGGACACCAGCTGTGACACCGCTTTCGACTTGCAGTGCTTTGCGATTGTTGCTGGACTTTGGCGCGACGGCTAGCACAGCAAATCTCTTCGGTGGAGAGCCGGGACTCGGGAAGGCACGACGCGTGATATTCGCTCCCCGAGTCCCGTGGGGTGTTCCAAGTCGGCAGGGGGTGGTACCGACCGCGCCCATATGGAGTTATTGTTCTTACATCTTTTAGACTTGGCACCGTTGTCAAGCAACTAGGGGAATCCCTAGTGGAGTGCCACGGCTTTTGGCTCGTAATCTGCGTGTTTAACGAAGACGCCGAATGAGCATTGGTTGTTTGAGTCTATACCGATATCTAAAATATACCTGAATGTGAAGCATTCCACGTCTCCATGTGCGGTCTCAAAGACATTGAACGTCGGTCTAATTTCCCGCCCCCTCACTACTCGGACGCTGGCGATTCAGATCAGTTTTTCTTCTTGAACATTTGCGTAACTCCTACGCGACGGCGAGTGGGTAATCGTAAGGGATGGTCCTTGGTGCACACGTGACGACCATTCCGAACCGCAACGCTGCGTGGACGAAATAGAGGTCGAGGTCGCTTACTAATTTTTGAATGCGGCGTACTCCGATGCCCGATCTTCGGCGCGCGGGCCAGAAAAAACGGCCACAAAAGCATCTCCCGATTGCGAATCAATCGTTTCTACGCGCCAGTACGCCGGCTGTATTTGATCTTGGAAAGCTTCGCAGCGAATTTCGGTAGCAGTCTTAGCTTGCATTGTCCACAGGTGATCGGCAATCCCCCTTCCATTATTCAGTGTGAAATCCACCCTTCGATTGAAACCAATCTCAGCCACGCACTTTCCACAAAGTTCGGTCTGCGTTTCGCTTATTTCGACCCTCATGCGTCTCAGTGGCGCTTGATTTTGTCATCCCGGCTTTGCCCCAACTGTCGCCTCAGGACAAGCAAACCGGCCATAGCGTGTTGTATTTCGACTCGCTCTTCGCTTGAAACCTGGCTATCGAGCGACGCACGAGCCCGAATCGCCTCTTCCGCTGCCCGCATGCGGTCGGCAAGCTGGCTTTGATCCGTTTCGAGAATCGCGTCCTGGTAAAGAATCCACCAGGCTGGTTTCACTGCTTCTTCGCGATTAGGCACGGGTCTCCTCAAGGTGGCAGGAGCCGGAGTGGTCACCCCTGGAATATCCAGCCGCAACCATGACAAACAGCACACTGGTTAGTACTTTCGTAACCAGAGCCGCCGCAAAATCGACATTGACTCCAGTCCCTTTTCCCGGTTGCACTCTGATTCGTTCCGCGGCATCTTTTTCCATTCATCGTGTGAGCACATCGAACATTTGTTAGTTCTGAAGAATGGCCCGTTGCGCCGCAGTGCGTACAGGATGTTACGGGCCTCGGGCGCTTCATACGGATGCCCGATTCGGCAGGCATTCGCGCTTCGAGAGTCGCGTCCCGGTGCAGGCGTTGAGGATGTTGCTGCTCCATTTCAGCTCCTTAAAACTGCTCACGCAGCCTTATTTTTCACTGAAGTCTCTTCATCGAAGCGCGAAAAGGCATAAAAGCGTGCGTCGCAATTCAGGCAACGATAGGGGCGTACGCCAATCGCACCGAGGAGATATTTTTCGAGTGGGCCAGTAGTGTGCGAGCGATGATTCTCAACGCTTCCGCAATTTGGACATTCTCGTTTTTCGGCCATGTTCGATGCCTCTGGCGTCACATCTTCGTTCGAGGGTACGTGCGCAGGTAGCAACGCCGTCTGATTTCGCAAGGAGCCGTGTGTTGCGCGGTGGGTGCGGCAGGGTGCTAGTGAGACGCTTCGACCGTACTCCCTTTTAGGCGAGATAGCTACTGCAGACTTTCAGTGAGCGAGATGGCGACGGCGCCTAGCGATTGGTAGCGTTCAGTCGGCCGCTTTCCACAACTTTTGAAATTGCTCCACCGTCGCTGGCGCGAACCCCGCGTAATGATTGTTCACGTAAACGTACGTGCTAATCCCGCGGCGAACCGTGCGCTGGCAAACGTTCACCCAATTCATCAGCTCCCCGGATCGGTCCACGATCACTTTGTCCCAAACTTTTGTTTTTTGCTCGATGCCTTTTCGATCGCCTAGAAGCCGGAGGTAGGCGAAGTCCGCGGTGACGGGATCAAAGTTTTCGAAGATCTCGTTCACGAGTGGCATCCAAGCTTGGTCAATGAGTGCGTATGCCACTTTGTGCGCGCGGAGGAGACCGAAAAATTCGGCATTCAGCCACTGTTTATTGCGGATCTCAACTGCGAAGCGATAGCCCTGGGGAAGCTTTCTCAGGAATGCCTCAAGCCGTGCCAGAAATTCCTTCCCAGACTTGAACGCCATTTTGTTGAAATAACCGAACTGGAAAAGGAGCGGCCCGAGTTTGTCACCCATCAAGTCCATCGTTTCAAGGAAATGCTTTAGATCGTCGTCGCAGTCCTGCAAGACCTCTTCGTGAGTGATGATCTGCGGAACCTTGGCGGTAAGGATGAACCCCGCTGGTGTCTTGCGCTCCCAGCCGCTCACTGTGGCGACCGATGGCGTGCGGTAGAACGTGGAGTCAACTTCGACGGTATCGAATTTCGTTGCGTAATAGGACAAGTAATCGGCCGGCTTCATGCCTGCGGGATAAAACGCGCTTTCCCATCCTGCGGCCGTGAACGCGGAAGTTCCGATACGAAGGTCATCCATGTCCGCCGATTTTACACCGAGACGACTAGTGGTACACTCCCGCTCATGCATACTCTGAAAAAGCTACCGGTCTTCGCAAGAGTGCAACACGCCCAATCGGTGATTGTTCACGGAAAACATCTGTTCCTGAAGGAGTGCAACAAGTGTGGCGGCGATTTCTACGGTGTGGAGAAGCAAATGCGCTGCGACGAGTGCTTGAGTAGCAGTAAGCAACGTGCCTCTTAGTTCGCTCTAGCCCTTCCGTTATATCCTGCGCCGCTCACCGGTGAGCCTCTTGACAGGAATTTCCCCAAAGCGTTAAATTTCGCTTTGCAGCCAAATCTCCCTTGGAGGTGCCCATGCGTGGCGATAGCTCCCTTCACTGGAAGGAAATCTTTCTGCAAGCGATGAATGAATCAAACAGAGAGAAATTGCGTCAGCTCGTCCCTAAAGCGGAAGCGGCAATATTTCTTCGCCGCGAGGAACTCGGGAATTCCGCCGAAGCCCGCGAAGAGTTGAGTACGATTGTTGTCGCAATGGAGGCCTTGCGGTCAATTCGAGTTCAGCAACTTGGCGGCATCACGCCCAGAGCGTCGAATGACGGCGGGCGAATCGTGGAAAGTGAGGAATCAAGCTGATCTCCGAAGTTGAAATCCGCATGGGTGATCACTGTGATCTGTCGAGTGCTATTTCTGAGTCCGAGGAAACCGCGCATCAATCCTGCGCTCATTGAAGCAAAGGCAAAGGGTCAAAAACGTACCACGGTCGCTCACGTCCAACTCGCGCCAGTTGTTGATTTGATGGCGGCTCGGAAGGAAAACCTGAAGTCGAAAGCCGCACCCAAGAAGACGTTGTGGCGCGCCGCGCTAGACAAGATTGAAAAGAAATCTCGAAAAGCCAGTTAACGGCGACGATCCAGCACTCCCATCAGAAAACCCATTTCTTTCATACAGCGTCTACCGCCCAAGCTTTACATCCAAATCCCGATTCCTGGATTGGTCAAACTTCGCTATCGGTAGAGCTGGGAGGTCACCCCCAATGACAACGATGCAAGTGGTAGCGATTTTGATTGCCGTCGGACTTATCGTCGTGGTGCTGTTACTCATTTTGCGGCAGCGAACCGACAAACTGCGCGCTCGGTTTGGCCCTGAGTACGACCGAGTTGTCGCCGAACAGGGGAATCGATTCAAGGCGGAAGCGGCACTTGAGAGCGTTGCGAAGCGCGTGAGGAGCTATTCTCTCAAAACGTTGAGCGCAATTGATCGCGATAGGTTTCAACAAGCGTGGCGGAAGATCCAGGCAACATTCGTAGATGATCCTGCTCGTGCACTGTCTGAAGCGGATCAGCTTTTGGGGACAGTGATGCTGGCTTGCGGCTATCCGCCCAGCGATTTTGAAAACCGCGCGGCGGAAATTTCCGTGGACCACGCAACGGTGGTAGAGCATTACCGGGCGGGACATGAAATAGCGGTGCTCCAGTCGCAACGCCAAGCCACGACCGAGGATCTGCGAAAAGGCATGCTTCATTACCGCGCGTTGTTCGACGAATTAGTGGGAGAAGAGCAGGTTCCGCTGCGCGCGCGTGCGGCTGGTTAGCCGAGTAGGGCGGATGCGGTGGAGTAAAAAACCAATGTAATTTTGTGAATCCTGAAACAAAGGAGATTGTTCATGACCGAATATCTTCGGAAGGATGCAGGGCTCATCCCAGAACGGCCAAAAATTGTGGACCCGATCTCAACCGAGCCAGCAACAATTACCGAGCGCACGCTGGGACGTGATTCCGAGGCTCACACTTTGATCACGCCTCCTCCTGCAAACGTTCCGGTCGCGAGCGCTGCGATGAGCGCTTCGGGGACAGGCGCCGCGGTCGCACGAGCACGTGAGGAAGAAAGGGTCGCCTTGTTTATAGCGAACGAAGCGAACGAGCTGCGTGCTCGTTGGGATGGCATTCAGGTGGGATTCGTCGACGAGCCACGTAACGCCGTACAAGAGGCGGATGCACTTGTTTCGGCGACAATCAAACGACTGGCGGAGATCTTTGCGGATGAGCGGAAAAAACTGGAGCAACAGTGGGATCGAAGCGAAAATGTTTCAACTGAGGATTTGCGCCTCGCATTGCAACGATACCGGTCCTTTTTTGCGCGACTTCTCGCAATCTGAAGCCACGGTTAGCCCACCAAGGCACAAGACTGGATGACGAGCGGGCAACTCGTTCTGGAGGAGAGCGCAACGTGGCGCACGATGAGAATAGATTCTCGCGTCGGCAGATCGTTGGGGGCCTGGGTGTTGGTCTCGCGGCGACGGTTGTTCATCCCATATTTGCCGAGAACATGACACACTCGCCCAAATCTGACTCATTACAGGATCCAACCCTAAAGTATGCCAAACCACCTTTCAACGCACAGTCGCAACCGTGGCTGGGCCTTGCCAGCAGGATGGACCCTCGTCCTGACCACGGCGAAACCAGTTACCGTGGCTCGAGGCGTCTGGCGGGGCGAAAAGCCTTCATTACAGGCGGTGACTCCGGAATGGGCCGTGCTGCGTCGATAGCTTACGGGCGGGAAGGTTCGGACGTCGCTATCAATTACCTGCCCGCCGAAGAACCCGACGCGCGTGAAGTCATTGATCTCATTAGAAAACAAGGCCGTATTTGCATGCCAATTCCCGGCGATCTTTCCCGCCAGCGCCACGCTCGTCGAAAAACACGAACGGGAAAAGAAGCGGGAGGCAGGAATTGTGAACACCGCGCGAGGTCGGCAAGCAGCAGCGCCGCATGAAATACTAGCCCGTCTTTGCCTCTCAACGACTTGCGTATGTGTTGATCTACCTGATTCACTGATGTTCTTCGATCGTTTGTTCCCGATTTGTTCCGCTGAGGTGGAATTCTCGTGCTCAGTTGCATCATTACTTCCATGTTGCCCGTGATGCGCTCAGAATCCCCGGAAAGCTAATTTGACTGAAGGAATCGCCGAGCAGTGATTGTAAACGTTTCGCTCGCCAGCTACGGACAACACGATGTGCAAAAACGACAAAGATCGGGGGAACGCTCAGAGTCGGTCAGCTTGCTCTAGGAGCGTTCGACCTTGGGCGTCGACTGAGCTCCGAGCGGTTCGCGGAAGGGATCCATCGGAATCGGCGCGTACTGGACCTCGATGATCTCGAGCTGCTCCGTCTTTGCGGGCGCGCGCAGGTTCACGCGGTCGCCTGGGCTCGCCTTCATCAGCGCATTGGCGAGAGGCGAGCGCCAGCTGATGTAGCCGCGGTCGAGGTCCACCTCGTCGATGCCGACGATCGAGACGACGTGTTCGAGGCCGGCGGCGTCCTTGTAGGTCACGGTTGCGCCGAAGAAGACGCGCGTAGCGGCTGGCCCCGGCCGCGGAGCGGCGGGATCGACGACCACGGCCGCGTCAATGCGTTTCGTGAGAAAGCGAATCCGCGAATCGATCTGGCCTAACCGTCGTTTGCCATAGAGGTAGTCGGCGTTTTCACTGCGGTCCCCGTTACTAGCGGCCCACGCTACGACCTCCACCACCGCGGGCCGCTCGCGGCTCAGCAGGAACCGATGCTCGTCTTTCAGTCGCTGCAACCCGGCGGGCGTGATGTAGTTTTTGAGCGTCGGCCCCGCCTCCTCGCGCACCGGTCCTCGGAGCGGCCGCTTTTCTCGCATTTGCCAATCTGCCATGGGATTTCGTGTACTTGTGGGTGACCCAATCTCGGAAGGTCCGCGCATCGGTCCCGATAGTGCCTCGCACGGTGAGCGTGGCGTACGCGGTCGAGATGTCGAATCATACATCGGTCTATCCTGTGGCACTCCTAGAAAATGCGGTGCTCCGTCTCGTGAGTTGTTCGCATTCGGGACTGTGGGACGCGTGGACGAGCTCCGACGGAGAGGTCATGGAACGTTGCACGATGTTAACAACCGGCCCAAATTCCCTCGCAGAAGATTTGTACAACCGCATGCCCGTGATTGCGACAGCGGACAAGTACGACCTCTGGCTTGATCCAGACGGGACGTTTTCTGATGGATCGTTTGGCTCGTAATGATTGGAGACTTTCAGAGTAGGGAAAACTTCCCGTCTGTCCCCGGCAGCACAAACCGTTCTGAGTCAAGCGATACGCACGTTGATCGGTGACGGCGCGACAGCCTTGGCTTGTCGCAGTATGCGGAACGCCAAGCCATGGGTTATCAGAAGCAGAGGCACGTAGGCAGCCAAGATGAAATAGCCAGCGCCTAACAAGCCTGGGTTATTTGGGAGTGATATGCGGCTTCCCAGGTAAAAGGCGAAGAGCAGGTCGGCGGTTCCGAAGATATTGAAGACCCAAGTCAGCGCCGTCCCTGTGCGGGTTCCCAGCGTCGCCAGAGCGAGCAAGGCCAGAATGGCGGTTATGAAATCACCGTAAGCTACTGGTTGAGAAAATGCTGCCGGCAACTCCGGAGACACAACGCCCGGCAGCACAAACGCTAGTCCGAGGAACCTGAACCCATGCAGCAGTAGGATGGGCTTCAGATTCTCGGGGTTCGGGCGTTCCCTCAGCTCTGGCCAAATATAGTGCCATGCTACTGCTCCCCAAGCAGCCAAGCCAAACGCAGCACTGATTCCGAACAAGACTGGATATGGCATGATCGATCCTTTCGGGCGCAATTCGCGCTACAACTTCGTGAATATGTCGAGCTCCTGAAATCCATTAGGTTCATTCCTGAATGCCAGGAAATTTCTCGCCAACCGCTGTCTCGCACACCACAGTCCGCTCGACGTGTGGGCGCAGCATGGCCGATGTCACTTGCCGGTCGGGCTATCTCGCAATAGTATTCCGAGCGGCAACAGTGGCCCGACCGGAATGAACTGCTCGTCCACGAGGCTTTCCTTCGAGAGAGGTAGGCCCTCGATGAGGGCCCGAGCCTCCGCCTCGTCCTTGCAATTCAGTATGAAGATCACGCCCTTGCCGTCGCCGCGCGTGAACCACTGCTGAATTTTGCCGTCGAGATACAGGGGAACGGTCGCACGAATTTCGGCGGGCATGATTTTCATGACTTGCTCGACCGTAACCCCCGGTTTTGGCGTAAGGATCGTGAGCACGCCGGTGATCTTGGGCCGTGGGGGTGTGGACTGGCCTTGCGCCAGGGGCGCCAAGACCATCGCGAAAGCCGGCAGCAGGAAAGACATTGCAATCTTCATGGTTCCGCTCCTTGGATTCCCAATGGAATTTCGATGTCGTGTTGGTACCACCTGGTACCACACTCTCGTTTAGACGCTCGCGAGGGGAAAAGGTTGCGCCCGGGATTAAAGATAATGGTACTATACGGTACCAACGTTGCCGGGAGAGAGGGATGGCTACGACGTCAAAGTCAAAACGCGGCGAGAAAAGCGGCGCCGAAACCGCCGTGCGCGAGCGTATCCTGGAAGCCGCCTTTGCGGCGTTCATGAAGAGCGGCTACGCAACGGCCAGCACGCTCGAGATTGCCTCGCGCGCGCGCGTTTCGAAGCGAGAGCTTTACGCGCTGGTTGGCAACAAACAGGAAATGCTGATCGCCTGCATCAGCGAGCGGGCCAAGCGATTTGGCGCGCCGGGTGACCTGCCCGTGCTGCGCGATCGGGAGACCCTGGAGCAGGTGCTGGCTTCTTTCGGGACGAGGCTCGTCCGCGAGGTAAGCGACCCCACAGTCATTGCGGTATTCCGGCTGGCCATCGCCGAGGCGGTCCAGGCTCCCGAGGTGGCGCGTGCGCTTGACGCGACAGGACGCGAGGCAAGCCGCGCCGCCTTGCGTAAAATCATGGCCGAGGCCCAGGCGTCCGGACTGCTGGCGGGGCGTCCTGGCGAACTTGCCGAACAGTTCGGCGGGCTGCTCTGGGGCCTGTTGCTGGTCAGCCTGCTGCTCGGTGTCGCCGAGCGGCCGAACCCTCGCGAAATCGTACGACGTGCCCGCGACGCCGCAGCCGCCTTCCTGCAACTTCATCCGCTGCCGAAATGACGGTCAAACCGAAAATTATCTCCGAGCGGACTGCCATGGAACTCGGAGCTCGAGGAAGAACTCTCGATATCCATAGCAATGAAAATCACAAACTCGGATGGTTGCAGGGTTTGCGGAAGTGATTGACAGAGAGCTCGCTAGCGTTAGCCCAGTCGGAATGCTGCCCTGGCTACGTTTTGACCGAGTAGAGCCAACGAGATGGTTCTCCCTCGGAAGCATTGCCGAATCAATGCGCTGGATGGCGTTGCATCGACCGGTTGAACCGGCAGCGTTTATCACTAGCCCATTACTCGATTGTAGACGAGGACCCTGTTCGGGCAGGGACTACGATTTAGGCCTTGTCCGCAACAGCCAGGTCCACACGATGATGACGGCCGACGCCGCAACGATCAACTCAGCCCAGATAAACGTCACATAATCGACGAGCGCTCCCACTGGCGGAACGCCCGGCTGAATATTGCGAAGTGCCGGCAATCCGAAAATCAGAGAAATCGAAACGGAGAGAGGCAGTAGGTCCGTCCTCTCCACTGTCGTAATTGCCCTTATGGCCATCGCCAGCAAGCTCATCGACAGGGCTGTCATCATTAACATCACGATGACCGACACCGAAATCACACTACGTGCCCGAGTGAGCTGCAGGACGATCCCCGTGGGTTCTCGGCTGCTGCCCCGCGATACATTCCCTTCGAATCGGATGCCCGGCACCGAAGCCGATAATGAGATCGAAAGCGCGACGGGCGCGTTCTCAAGCAGCGCACTGGGGCTGACCGCCAATTCATCCGTTGGGTGCGTATGTTGGGTAATACTTGCGGGTATCGTCGGCACTTCCCGCGGCGCATTGCGCGCAGGCGTGGTCATTAGAAGCCGCACAGTCGTGTCATATCTATCCAAAGGGTATTTATTCAAATCACCGTTAAGAGGAAACACTACCTCGATCCGGTTCATTCGCTTATCCTTCGGGAAATCGAACTCCTGCTCGCCACGGAAATTGTTGATGAGCAGGTGCAGATCAACGGCCGGAGTAACCTCGTCTTTGGCTATTTTTCCAGCAAGACGGAAGCTAACCTGCGCAGTCAGTTCGTGAGTCGCCGGGTTAGCGTTTGTAGTGACGATGGAAATATACACGCGGTCCGCTGCCTCGGTCTCGTCTCGCAGCAGCAGTGAGCGCCGCGTGCTCTCGGTTAATCCACGGAGCACTACCGCAGAATAGACCGCCAGTATCAGCAGGATTATGAGGATCCAGAACCGCTTGGGCCTGTTCGGCATGGCATGTCACCGACTCCCTTTTGCGATGAGCAAACTCGAAGCGCGGGCTAACCCGCGCGTATCTCGCTTCAGCCGTGATCGTAAGAACTTACGCCTAACTGGTGAAAAATGTACAGGGCGGGCCGGTGGCCCCTCGATGCTGCTGGGAGGCGGGTGGGTCGGATTTGCTAGTAAAGAAGAGAAAACACTCTTGACACGGTCGGCGTCGTTAGAGATAGCGCGTTAATCAGGGTGCGCCGGGATAAACCGGCATGTTGTAAGGAATGAAAGAGTCCCACAAGAAAGGAGACAGCGACTCCATCTTGGCCCTCAGTCTTGCAGGCGGCATCGCGAGATGTAGCTTG
>Ga0210394_10000535_pt1 | contig 78322 bp, 75 predicted proteins | sample IncBWC12MmetaG_FD_160121 | JGI IMG/M metagenome (GOLD analysis project Ga0210394, IMG submission 160121) | Forest soil microbial communities from Barre Woods Harvard Forest LTER site, Petersham, Massachusetts, United States - Inc-BW-C-12-M | ecosystem: Environmental > Terrestrial > Soil >... | reverse complement strand
CACAGCGTTTTATATGTTCCGTTTAATGTTCCTTACATTTTGGGGTTCTTTCCGTGGCACGCACGAACAAGAACATCATTTGCACGAATCTCCAAAAGCAATGACTATTCCGTTAATCATCTTAGCTATACTTTCTGTATTTGGTGGCTTGTTAGGTTTGCCTGAATTTTGGGGTGCAAAAAACTGGATGAGTGAAAATTTAGATTCTGTGATTATTCGTAAAAACCCAAGCATCTTATCACACGATACCGAATGGACATTGATGGCTATTGCAGTTTTTGTTGCGGGATCGACTATTTATTTTGCTTACCAAATGTTTATTAAGTATCAAGTAAAGCCTGCTGAAAAAGAGGCTGATATGAAACCGTTTCAACGCGTTATCTACAACAAGTTTTATGTAGATGAATTTTACGATGCTATTATTCGTAAACCATTAGATGCTCTATCAGAAGCTTTTTATAAATTTTTTGACAAACAACTATTTGATGGAATTGTAAACGGAACAGGAGATGTCACTAAATGGTCGGCTGACACGTTACGTAAATTACAAACAGGTCATATTGGGTTTTACATTATGGCCATGGTGGTTGGAGTAATTACAATACTATTTTTTAGTTTAATCAAATAGAAAATATGCTAACAGGTTTTTTAATATTATTTCCTTTAATTGCGTCGCTGATTTTATTTTTGGTAAAAGGCGATGGTGCTAAGAAAATGGCTTTTGCTTTTTCTTTAGTAGAATTTGGCATTAGTTTATTGGCCTACGTTTGGTTTAGAGCCAACCCGGCAATGGATACGTTAAGCCTTAACTGCACTTGGGTAGAATCGCTTGGAATTAAATTTGCTGTTGGTTTTGATGGCATTAGCATGTTGTTGGTTTTACTAACTACGTTTTTAGTTCCGTTAATTATTCTTTCATCTTTTCAAACCACGTACGATAAACCAAACACTTTTTATGGTTTGGTTTTATTAATGCAAAGTGCCTTAGTTGGTGTGTTTGTAGCTAACGATGGCTTTTTATTTTATGTGTTTTGGGAGCTGGCGCTTATTCCAATTTATTTTATCTGCTTATTATGGGGCGGAGAAAATCGTGCAAAAATTACGTTTAAGTTTTTTGTGTACACCTTATTTGGTTCGTTGTTTATGTTGATTGGTTTAATCTTCTTATACAATCACACAGGTTTAGATACAGGCATAAAATCGTGGGCTATAAATGATTTATACGCAGCAGGAAGAAGCTTAACCGAAGCACAACAAACGTTTGTATTCTGGACAATTTTTGTTGCCTTCGCTATCAAGATGCCAATTTTCCCTTTACATACATGGCAGCCTGATACTTATGTAACTGCTCCAACACAAGGCACCATGTTACTTTCGGGTATCATGTTAAAAATGGGAACTTTTGGGGTAATAAAATGGTTACTGCCTGTTGTGCCTTTGGCTTTAGAAAAATGGGGCGGAGTAGCAATAGGTTTTGCTGTTGTAGGCATTATTTATGCATCGTGCATTGCCATCGTTCAAAAAGATTACAAGCGTTTAATCGCCTACTCATCTATTGCGCACGTTGGTTTAATTGCTGCGGGTATTTTATCGGCTAATCAGCAAGGTGTGCAAGGTGCGGTTATACAAATGCTAAGTCATGGTATAAATGTGGTTGGCTTATTTTTAATTGCAGATATTTTAATGCGCCATACAGGCACACGCGACATTACTAAACTGGGAGGCATTCGCAGCATGAACGGGCAATTTGGTGTTTTGTTTTTAATCATCTTATTAGGCTCTGTAGCATTACCTTTAACCAATGGTTTTGTGGGTGAGTTTTTATTAATAAATGGGGTGTTTCAGTTTAATGCCTGGATGGGCGCTTTTGCTGCACTAACTATAATATTGGGTGCAGTATATATGTTACGTAGTTACCAGGCTATCATGTTGGGTGAGAAAAAATCGAACGAAGTAACTTTTGGTGCTTTAGCCGATACCGATAAAGCAGTTTTAATTATTGTGTGTATAGCAGTTATTGCATTTGGGGTGTATCCTAAACCGTTAAACGATTTAGCGGAACCTGCAGTAAAAGCATTATTAATGAATTTGAAATAAATTATGAAGGGACTTTTTATTATTAGCGGATTAGGAATTTTAGCCATGTTGGCTGAGATTTTTAAATTCAAACGCGCATTGTATCCAATAGTGCTGATTGGAATTTTGGCTGCTTATGTGGCTAACTTTATGGAGTTTAACAACAACATGTCTATTGAGCAATTCAATAACATGATTCGTTTTGATAATGTAGCACTTGCTTTTAGCGGCGTAATTATTATTACGGCTTTCTTTTGGTTTATTTTAGCGAACGATTATTTTAATTCTGAAACATCGTTAGCTGATCATTTTTCTTTAGTGTTGTTTGCTATTACGGGTGGCTTAATGCTAACTGCTTTCAGTAATATGACAACCTTATTTTTGGGCATAGAAATTTTATCTATTCCATTATATGTTTTGGCTGCGAGTAAAAAGAACGATGTAAGGTCTAACGAAGCAGGCTTTAAATATTTAATTATGGGTTCTATGGCTTCGGCCTTTTTATTGTTTGGTATAGCATTAATTTATGGCGCAACCGGTACGTTTGATATTATGCTAATGCGTTCTAAAATAGCCGGCGGAAACATGCCGATGTTTTTTTACGCAGGTGTTATAATGATGTTGGTGGCTATGTGCTTTAAAGTAAGCGCTGCACCGTTTCACTTTTGGGCACCAGATGTATATCAGGGTTCACCAACCGTAATTACTGCTTTAATGAGCACCATTGTTAAAACAGCAGCCTTTGCGGCTTTTATGCGTTTGTTTTTAATTGGCTTTGGTGGCATTTCAGAAACATGGGGTATGGCGTTGAGCGTTGTAATTGCCTTATCACTTGTTATATCAAACATTACGGCAGCGGCGCAAACAAGCGTAAAACGTATGCTGGCTTATTCAAGTATCAGTCATGCGGCATTTATGCTAATGGCTATTTTAGCGGTTAATGCAAAATTTTCGGTGCCCTCTATTTTGTATTACACCTTGGCTTATTCAATTGGTTCTATCAGCAGCTTTACGGTGTTATATCATATCAGTAAAAATGGCGATGAAAGTTTTGAAGCCTTTAATGGCTTGGCAAAACGTAATCCTATGGTTGCTTTAGGCATGTTAATTGCGATGTTATCATTAGCAGGTATACCGGTAACAGCAGGTTTTTTTGCTAAATATTTTGTGTTTACTACGCTTATAGCAAGTTCGTACAAATGGTTATTGATATTAGCTGTACTAACATCTTGTGTGGGTGTTTACTATTACTTTAAAGTAATTATTGCTATGTACTTTAAAAAACCACATACCGAAGAGCCTGTGGCTTTCGAAAGCTCTCATGCTATGCTGTTAGCTATAACAACTGCCATTACAATTATATTAGGCTTATTGCCTGATTTGATTGTGAAGATGTTGTAATATAATTTGCATGCTCAAATTAGTAGAGTACAGTCGTTCCTTAGGATAAAATTAAACGACTATGAAAAAAATAGATTTACAGGCTATTTCTTTAGATGATAATATAAAAACTGCTATAAAAAAATTTTATAGCTCGGTTTCAAGTTTAACTGAAAACAAAATTATCCGTAGTTCAAAATATTCAGCAGATATTGCAGAATATCTTTGTGGTAAATTTTTTAATTTAAAACTGTGCGATAATCTAAGGCAAATTGGGTTTGATGCAATAGATAAAAATAAAAAGAAAATACAAATCAAAATCAATAACAGTACAAGGCAGACAAATCAACCAATTGGAGATAAATCTAAATATGACTTTTTAATGCTTGTACTTACATCAAATAGTCAGTTATTTAATAAAAAGTATAGTGGTGCTTTTTTAGTAGTTTATAAAATACCGGCTTCTAAAATAAAAAGTGAAAACACATATATAACAAAAACCTTTATATCAACATTAACTCCAGAACTTAAACTTGATGAACACTTTAATAGGATAATTGCCTAAAGTATCGCCGCTCTTTTTACCAAATAAGCGTAAAGCACTTTATCAAAACCTTCTGCAATATCAGCTTCAATAAAATCTATTTTAAATTGCCCGCATTTGGTTTTTAGATTGCCAATGTAATTATTCATGTGTTTTAGATAATTTTCTTTGGCTTGTTGCGGGTTTAATTTTATTTCTTCGCCACTTTCCATATCAATAAAATGGTGCGGGCGATTTTCAAAATCAAAATTCAGTTCACTTTTTTTATCGTGCACGTGAAATAAAAGTACTTCGTGTTTTTTGTGTTTTAAATGCTGCAGGGCGGAAAATAAAGCATCTTCTTTTCCTGCATCATCAAACATATCGCTAAAAACAATAATGAGTGAACGCTTGTGTGTTATCTCGGCAATTTGGTCTAACAACGTGCCTGCAAATGTTTCAGTAGTTGTTTTCGGGTTGTATTGTTGTTGCAAGTTTTCCAGCTCAGTAAACACCATTTTTTTTTGCGCGGTGCTTGAACGCGCCGGCGCATGAAAATTTAACTTATCAGAAAAAACACTTAACCCCACTGCATCGCGCTGACGCAACAATAACTCAGATAATGCGGCAGCACATTTTATCGAAAAATTAATTTTGTTGTTTTGGTTTTCGGCATCTGCTTTACCATCTACCGGATAGTACATGGATGAAGAGGCATCTATAACTAACTGACAGCGTAAATTAGTTTCTTCTTCATAACGCTTAATAAAAAGTTTATCGCTGCGCCCGTATAGTTTCCAATCTATATGCTTGGTACTTTCTCCGGGGTTGTAAATGCGGTGTTCGGCAAACTCAACCGAAAAACCGTGAAACGGACTTTTATGTAAACCTGTTATAAAACCCTCTACCACCTGCTTAGCCAACATCTCTAAAGCAGAATATTTTTGAATGTATTGAGGGTGTATAATGGGCATTTTTTAAAATTAAAAAAGGCAATAGTTATTAGATATCTAATAACTATTGCCTAATCTTATTAACTAAACTCTAAAGTTGTGCTTGTAATTTAGCAGCTAATTGTGCCTTTGGCACAGCGCCTACTTGTTTATCAACTACTTTACCATTTTTAAAGAATAAAATAGTTGGAATGTTGCGTACACCAAATTCCATAGATACATTAGGATTGTTATCTACATTTAATTTACCGATAACAGCCTTGCCATCATATTCTTTTGCAAGTTCTTCTACTATTGGACCAACCATGCGGCACGGACCACACCATTCTGCCCAAAAATCTACCAATACTACTTTATCAGAGTTTTTTACTACTGATTCAAAATTGCCGTCTGTAATTTCAACTGCCATGATTTCTATTTTTTTAATTATCTAAAGTTACTAATTTGTTCTTTTCAATTATCAATTTTCTTTCCAATCTTATTATTCTGCCACTATGGCTTATAGTCGGGGTTATTAAGATTACTTTTATTACGGCTATACAAGAAATAAACCACTATGCCAATAAAGCCCCAAATTAAAAAGGCAACCCAGGTTTCAGGACGAACAAATTTCATTAAAAACAGGTTAAAAGATACCCCTAAAGTACCCACCACATAAACCGCTGGGGTTTTATAAGGACGCTCTAATTCGGGTTTTTTGTAGCGTAAAATCATAACTGCCACGCAAACCATGCCGAAGGCAAGTAAAGTACCCATACTACACATTTCAGATATTTTTTCGATAGGGGTAACCGAAGCAATTACTGAAATAATGCCACCTACTAAAAGCGTGCTTCTGTAAGGAGTTTTAAATTTTGGGTGTAAAGTGCCAAACAAAGTTTTTGGCAATAAACCGTCTTTTGCCATGCCTAAAAATATACGTGTTTGACCTAACATCATAACCAACATTACCGATGTTAAACCAGCCGTAGCTGCAATAGTAATAAAGAAAACCGCCCAATTTAACCCAATGCCCGAAAATGCCGAAGCTACCGGAGCAGCTTTGTCTAATTGGTCGTATTTTACCATACCGGTTAAAACAAGCGATACTAAAATGTATAAAATAGTACAGACTACTAAGGATGCCACAATGGCAAATGGTACGTCTTTTTTAGGGTTAATGGCCTCGCCCGCTTGCGTAGATACGGCATCGAAGCCTATGTAAGCAAAAAATACAATGGTGGCAGCGGTTAACACCCCCCCAAAGCCAAATTTAACATGCTCTACCCCATTAGCAACAGTTTTTACTTCATCCGGAATAAACGGATGCCAGTTAGCTGTGTTTACATAAAAAGCACCTACTATAATTACAAACAGCACAACTGCAATTTTTAAAACAACTATAATGTTGTTGGTGCTGGCGGCTTCTTTAATTCCTTTTACCAATATAGCGGTAACAATCCAGGTGATTACAAATGCCGGAAGATTAAAAGCAAAACCTGGAACAGCTAAGCCTGCTGCGGTACATTTTTCGGTAGCAGTAGCTAAATCGTTACACAACCAAATAGGAAAATCTATATGAAACAGATGCAATAATTTTACAAAATATCCACTCCAGGCAACGGCTACGGTGGTAGCCCCCATCATATATTCTAAAATTAAATTCCAGCCAATAAACCAGGCAAATAACTCACCGATGGTACCGTAAGCGTATGAGTAAGCAGAACCTTCGACTGGTAAAACCGAAGCAAATTCGGCATAACACAAGCTGGCAAACATACAGCCTATACCCGCAATTACAAATGATAGGGCAAGAGCAGGACCCGCAAAATCGTGTGCTGCTATACCGGTAAGCGTAAAAATACCACCACCAATAATAGCACCTATACCTAACGATGTTAAACCCCATTTGGTTAGTACGCGATTTAAATCGCTTTTTTTCATTTCGGCCTGAAATGCCTCAATGGGTTTCTTTCTAAAAAGATTTGACATATAGATTAAAAAAGTTAAGTAGTAAAACTACAATTTTTTTGCTTAATACCGCATGGTACTAAATATTAGAAAGGGGTAATTTATTTACTTTTGTATTTTAATTTGTGTGGCGTATATGGGTTTTAAAGACAAAAAATTAATCGTTAAAAAAGTATTTGTTTTTGGTGCCTGCGTATTTCTTCTGTTTTCATGTATTATACCTACACGTAAGTTTGAAAAAACTAAAACACCCGCCGCACCTAATTATGCCGACGATAGTTGTTGGTCGGCCTTACCAACAAGAAAGGATAGCGCCGATGTTTCTATTTATGCTGCCGGAATAATTGACGAACAAAAAGACGCGCTCGTTGACGTGTTTTATGTACACCCAACTACTTATTTACACGGAAATAAATGGAATGCCAGTTTAGATGATGAAGCTATAAATAAAGTAACCGACCAACTGCCGGTACGTAATCAGGCAAGTGTGTTTAATGAAATGTGCAGGGTTTATGCTCCTCGTTATCGTCAGGCAAATATTTTTTCTTATTGGTCTCACGCCGAAAAAAAAGGAAATGCCGGTAAGGCATTTGATTTAGCCTATAGTGATGTAAAAGCGGCTTTTACATATTATTTAAAAAACTACAATCACGGTCGCCCGTTTATTATCGCCTCGCATAGCCAAGGTACCGACCATGCAGTTAGGTTGCTTCACGATTTTATTGAGAATGATAGTGTACTTAAAAAGCAATTAATAGCAGCCTACATTATTGGGCGACCCATAAAAAAAGGAGATATAAAAGCCATTCCACCTGCTGATTCGGCTAACCAAACAGGGTGTTATGTTGCCTGGAATTGTGTGCTTTGGGGTGAAACTACTTATTATGGACAAAAAGTAAATAACTTAGAATGTGTAAATCCTTTAACCTGGAAAAGAGATACCGTTTATGCACAACCTTCGCTTAATACAGGTAGTTTACCACAAGCTTTTAATAGGATAGATGTTGGACTGATGGATGCAAAAATTTCTCCGTTAGGTTTTTTATGGATGCACCGACCTAATGTTACTTTAAAAGACTATCCTTATATCAATCTTAAAAGATTTCATATACTCGAGTATAATTTGTTTTATATGAACATGCGTCAAAACATTAAGCTACGGACTGAAACGTACCTGCGTTTAAGAACCAAACAATAATTTTAAGCAAGAAGAGAAATAAATTTTAGAAGAAATTACTTTCTGTATTTTACTTCTAAAGCGTGTATTTCAATTAGTGGTTTTAAAAACTCTTCTAAGTCGTAAACACATAATTGAGAAGCCGCATCGCATAAAGCTTTTTCGGGTTCAGGATGTGTTTCGATAAACACACCATCAACCCCACTGGCAACACCGGCTCTTGAAAGCACCGGTAAAAATTCCCTTGCTCCACCTTTAGCATCTGAACTTGGTATACCATATTTGCGCACACAATGTGTAATATCAAACACAACAGGATAACCTAAATTATTCATATGGAAAAATGCACGTGGATCAACAATTAAATCGTTGTAACCAAACGTGTAACCACGCTCGGTAAGAATAACATTATCATTTCCTGCCTCAATAACTTTTTGCAAAGGATGTTTCATATTATCAGGTGCCAAAAACTGACCGTGTTTAATGTTTACCACTTTACCTGTTTTTGCGGCAGCTACCAATAAAGTAGACTGCATACATAAGTAAGCCGGAATTTGCAAAACGTCGCACACAGCACCTGCGGCAGCAGCTTGGTCAGGATAATGTATATCAGTTAAAATAGGAAAACCAAATTGCTCTTTTACTTTAGCAAGCATTTTTACTCCCTTATCTAAACCCGGCCCATCGTAATATTTTAAACTGCTACGGTTATCTTTTTGGAAAGATGATTTGTAGATGATTTTTATTTTCATGCGCTCAGAAACCTCTTTCAGTTTCTCGGCAGTTTTCATCATAATAGATTCTTCTTCTATCACACAAGGCCCTGATATTAAAAACAACTCGTTGTTTCCGCACTCAATGTTTCCGACTTTTACAATTTTTTTGCTCATTATAATCTTCTAAATAAATCTTTAATATAATTTAAATTAACTTTTTGTTGCCAGTTGTCGCCAAAAGCATGGTGCCACATAAATGGTAAATTTAAAGAAACCGTTGCCATAGCGGTTAATGTCTCTTCGTTCCAATCTTTACTTAAGTTTTGTGGTAATACAATTTTATGCTTGGCAATCATTTGCATAAACTCGCTGTGTCCTTTTAAATAAATATCGCCCAAGTGTTGAAAGATGATACAATTTGCGTAGCAATGGCGTGTACCTAATATTTTAGATAAGCCATAACTTAGTGCATGGCAAACACCAACCTCACTATACGTTAAACTTAAGCCACCCATTAACGATGCTACCATTAGTTTATCATTATTTTCAGGGGTTTGACCTGCTTTATCTCCTAAATAAACTTCTCTGCAAAGTTTTAGTGATTGCTCGCCGTATGCTAAACTAAACGCATTATTACGTATACCCGTTTCACTTTCTATACAGTGTATGTAGGTGTCCATGCCTGTATAAAACCACCAGTCGGTTGGTACACTCGCAATTAACTCAGGATCTAAAATAACCTGATTAAAAACTGTCCAATCGCATTTTAAACCTAATTTTTTTTCAGGACCTGTAAGTACTGCTGTCATAGATACTTCGGCACCCGTGCCCGAAATAGTTGGTACACCTAAATGATATACGCCTGCTTTTTTTATCAGGTTTAAGCCCTGATATAAAGTAGATGAACCTTCGTTAGTCAGCATTAACGATAATGCTTTAGCTATATCCATTATACTGCCACCACCAATGCCAATAACACCACTTGGCAAACCTTTTTTTGCTAAAATTTCGTCACGCAACGTATCTATCTGTTCGGTAGTTGGTTCGTGCGGGTCAACATCAATGTAATAAATTAAATCTTCGGGTTTGTTTTGTAGGTTGGTTGATAAAGGTTTTCCTTTAAAATAGTTATCAACTACATAAACAAAATAATGATTGTTTTCTTTACGTACAGGTTCTACCGTTTCGGCAAGTTGTGCAAATGAACCACGACCATACGTAACCTTATCAATGTTCTTAAAATTTTTATGCATGAACAGGCTTCATAGCTTTAGTAACACATTCAGATATTTTTGAAGTCAATGTTTTCATGTCTTCTTCGGTCCATTTGTATTTTATACCGAAAGAAATTAAACGACCGATCACTTCTTGTGTTTTTGGTAATTGTAAGTTTTTATAATCTTGCGGCGCACCTAACACTTCAATAGGAAGTTTAGATACGGTTCGCATTTCTTTAATATGATCCCATTGATTAATAAAGTGGTACATGTTTTTAAACCAATAATCAAACCCTACAACTCCGGTTGCTTTCATTTCATCAACTACACGTTGCGCTGTTGTTGTATCGGGCAATAATAAATTTAAACAAGTAGCAGAGTCTCCATCCGGGTCGGCCAGTTTTGCAAAAGAAATGCCTGGGGTTTTAGATAACAAATCCTGCATAAACTTTTTGTTTTTGCGATTTTTCTCTTTAATAAGAGGCACTCGGCGAGTTTGTGCTACACCTACTGCTGCATGTAATTCAGATATGCGGTAATTAAAACCTAAATACGGATGTTGCTCCATACCGCGCACAGCACCAATATGGTCGTGTCCGTGGTCGCTGTATACATCAGCTTTTTTATAGGTAGTTTCATCGTTAGTAACCATTACACCACCTTCTCCGGCAGTTGCAATTTTAAAAAAGTCGAATGAGTAGCAACCTGCTTTACCAAACAAACCTGTATAAGTGCCTTTGTATGATGATGCGAATGATTGTCCGGCATCTTCAACTAAAATTAATTTATGGTCGTTTACCACTTTCATAATACTATCCATATCAGCCATTCCGCCGCACATGTGCACCAAGCAAACTGCTTTTGTTTTTGGTGTAATAGCTTTTTTAATTCCTTCAGCGCTTAAACAAAGTGTTTCATCTATTTCGGCAAATACAGGTAAAGCACCAATAAACAATACGGCTTCAATAGTTGCCATAAATGTAAACGGCGGTACAATAACTTCGTCGCCGGTTCCAATTCCACTGGCGGCAAGTGCTGTTGCCACAGCAGTTGAACCACTACTCATAGCATGGGCAAATTTTGCTCCGGTTATTTTTTTTACTTCAGCTTCAAAATCTTTTGCTTTCCAATGGTTGTTACGCAGTGCATCGTGGTTATAACGAAATAACACTCCGGTTGATAACACATCGTCTATCTCTTTACGCTCTTCGGCGCCAAATAATTCTGTTCCAGGCATGATTAAAAATTTAGAGTACAAAGATAAGAAATTACCCCATGCCATAGGGGTAGATTTATTTTGGATTGTTTAGATAATTTAACACCACAAATAAAATTAAGGTTTGTTTTTTAAGTGTGTGTCAACATATTTTTCTATGGCTTCTACCGATCGGGTAGTTGCATTATTCAAATAACTTGTATCCGCATTTGATGTACGTAGATAAGCTCTAAATTCCCCAAACACATTTGCTCTATATTCTTTATAATTATCAAACTGTTGTGCGGAAATGATTTTGTAACGGTATAAATTGACTATTTCTTTATGGAGATTTATTGTTTGAACTTGTAATTTTTTTAAATAGTATTTGTAACTATATAGGGTGGTTGGTTTTTTACATAAGCCAACTTTAATGCCACATACTACATTTAATTGCGCATTAGAAGTACTATAATGGTAGGGGAAACTCGTATACATTGCATAGGCCGGATTTCCACTTTGTTGTTGCTCAAATACAGTAAGCTTATCAGATGTAAATTCAGCACCTACAGCTAAGTAAGGTTCTATGCTTACACCATTTACAGTTATTGCACCACCAATGCAAGGTGCTAAGGAAAAAGAAAATGTTCTTCTGTCTCGTAACTCCTGTGGTGGATAATCACTATTACTGTCTCCATAATAAGGATAGTCTACCCCATGAAACGCCCATTTTTTATTATACCCATAATAATGAAATGCATTATAAAAGCCTATATAAAAATGTTTGTTGCGCCCCACATATCCTTTGGCGGTAAAAGAAATAAACCCGCCTTTCATATAAAAGTAATCGTTAGCAGAAATTCCGCTTGAAAAAGGTCCGTTTGGATATGCAGCTCCCATTTGGACATCTATTGCACAAAAACTATTAGGGCGATATTCAAATCCTACACCTGCCAATCTTACAAAATCGAACGAACCGTAAAATTTATATTTATAATAAGTATATCTATAATGGTTTCTTAAACTTTCATTGGATGGTTGTGCCCATAAGAAAATTGGAAAAAACAGAAGTAGAATAAATAACGGTTTATTCTTCATAAGGAGAAAATTGAATACATAAATGTACAATAAAATCGTTTTTATTTTATTTTTTTAATCATCTTTGTTTTAAATTATGCTGAAAAGAATTACAAGCCTTGTATTTATTTTTATCTGTAAGATAAGTTTTTCGCAAACAGACCCAGCAGAGCCTGATACGGTAAAAAAAACGCATACGGTTCAATTCTCAGGTTTTATAGATGCTTATTATTCATACGATTTTAATAAGCCGCCAAACCATGAAATATCGGCTCCGTTTATTTATAACTACAAACGAGATAATGAGTTTAACATTAACCTGGCTTTATTAAGTGCATCTTATAGTGGAGATAAAATCCGTTCGAAAATTGGCTTAATGGCCGGTACTTATGCCCAATATAACTATGCGAGCGAGCAAGGCTTATTAAAAAACATATACGAAGCAAATGCCGGAATTAAATTAATGAAGCACCTTTGGTTAGATGCCGGAATTTTTGCTTCGCATATTGGTAATGAGTCTGCTTATTCACTTACCAATCCGACATTAACCCGTTCTATTATGGCTGAAAACACACCTTACTACCAAACGGGAGCTAAGCTAACATACGACGCAGGAAAGAAATGGCTGTTTAGTTTATTGCTTTTAAATGGCTGGCAAAACATACAGGAAACGCCCGGCAACACTAATAAACCGATTTGTACCCAAATTTTATACAGACCAAATGATAAAACAGAAATTAATTACAGCACCTTTATAGGCAACGAAAAACCCGATTCGGCTAAGCAATGGCGCTACTTTAACCACTTTTACTTTACCTCTCATTTCAGTAAAAAAGTTTATCTCTCAGCGGCATTTGATTATGGCATTCAGCAAAAATTTAATGATAAAGCACACTACGATAAATGGTTTGGTACTTCGCTTATTTTAAAATATAAATTTACACGTACATTTTCTTCCTCGATACGAGGCGAATATTATAACGATCCATCACAGGTAATTGTAACTACTAACACCCCTTACGGAACGCAAGTTTTAGGTACTTCACTTAACCTCGATTTTTCTCCTTATCAAGGTTCATTAATTAGGATTGAAGGCAAAATGTACAATGCGCAGAACGATATTTTTTTGACTAAAACCGGGCATGATAGTCAAACGTATATAGTTACTGTTGATTTTGTAGTCAGTTTCTAAATCTTATTTATTTCTCGGGTGATGTTTAATAATAGCCTCTTTTAAGGTGTGGTTGCTTATATGGGTGTAAATCTCGGTAGTAGTAATGCTTTCGTGCCCCAGCATTTCTTGTACGGCACGTAAATCGGCCCCGTTTTCTAATAAATGTGTAGCAAAACTATGCCTGAATGTATGTGGAGAGATTGTTTTTTTTATGCCTGTTTTTTCTACCAATTGTTTAATAATGTAAAAAATCATAACCCGCGAAAGCATGCTACCTCTGCGATTTAAAAACAATACATCTTCATTTCCTTTTTTTACGGAAATGTGGGCGCGAACATTTTTTAAATAAATATCAATGTGTTTTAACGCCATGCCATTAATGGGTACAAGTCGTTGTTTGTTGCCTTTACCAATTACAATTAAAAACTCTTCTTCTTTATGTACTTCGCTTATTTTTAAGTTTACTAATTCGCTAACCCGCAAACCGCAACCATAAAGTACTTCGAGCATGGCGCGGTTTCTTTCGCCCTCATCAGTACTTCTGTCAATGGCATTTAAAATATCTTCAATTTCTTTTTCATTTAAAACATCGGGCAGTTTTCTTGCGGTGCGTGGCCATTCAAGTAGCGTAGTTGGGTTGTTATCGGTTTCTTTTTCAAGTACTAAAAATTTAAAGAACGCCCGTATGCCCGATAAAATACGCCCTTGTGAAGAAGCACTTAAACCAAATTCATTTATTTGTATAATGTATGCCTGTAAATGTGTAAGCTCGGTTTTTTGCGGAATGATTTTAGGAAACTCACTCTCCATAAACGTTGCCAAACCCTCTATATCCCTTAAATAAGCCTCTACCGAGTTTTTACTGAAAGAACGTTCGGCAGATAAGTACATCTCAAACGATTTTGTAAAAAGCTTCCAGTTGCTCAAGGGGTTTTATTTGCTGTAAATTTACTGCTTAGTTTGTTATCTTTATACAATGAACTTTTTAGCGCATTTATTTCTTTCGGGCGAACCCAGTGAATTAATGGTGGGCAATTTTATTGCTGATTCGGTTAAAGGGAGTGCTACCGATAATTTTTCGGAAGAAATACAAAAAGGAATAAAACTGCACCGTGCCATCGATACTTTTACAGACAACCATCCGGAAATGCTAAAAAGTAAAGAACGGTTGCGGCCTCGTTATAAAAAATACGCGCCAGTGATAACCGATATTTTTTACGATCATTTTTTGGCAACCAGTTGGCAGGAATACTCGGCCGTTTCTCTTAGAGAATATACAAATCAGGTGTATAAATATTTAGAAGACTATATAGCTGTTTTCCCCGAACGATCTCAGCAGTTTTATGCTTATATGATTAAGTACGATATACTTTTTGCCTACACTAAAATTGAAGGCATTGAAAGGGTGATGCAGGGCATGTCGCGCAGGGCACATTTTATATCGGGCATGGAAACCGCTACTGAAGAATTAGTAAAAAATTACGATGATTTTAAAGCAGAATTCAAACTATTTTTTCCTGATTTGCAAAAGCATGTTTCTCAAATTAAACAACATTAACCGAAATTAGTATTTTTAACCCATGAAGATTTTAATCATAAACGGACCTAATTTGAACTTGCTTGGTACACGTGAACCAACTGTTTACGGAAACCAAACTTTTGAAGAATACTTAACCAAGTTAAAAGCAAAGTTTCCGGCGGTTCAATTTGATTATTTTCAGAGTAATGTAGAGGGCGAATTAATTAATGCTTTACATAAAGCAGATAAAAACGTTGATGGAATTATTTTAAATGCAGGGGCTTATACACACACCTCAATAGCCATTGCTGATGCAATTGCGGGCATTTCTGTTCCTGTGGTTGAAGTGCATATTAGTAACATTTTTGCGAGAGAGGATTATCGCCATGTTTCCTATTTAGGCAAACATTGCAAGGGTTCTGTTTCCGGTTTTGGCTTAATTAGCTACGATTTGGCTTTGCAGTACTTTATTTCCCAGCCTCGTTCTTAGGCTTACGTTTTCTCAAATATAAAACTGTTCCGGCTTTTGGTTGCCCATCCGTAAGTTTCATTCGGTTCTTTTTATACAACGAGTTTAATTTTATACCGTGCAATTGCGAAATGCTCATCATGGTTTCTCCTTTGGTTACAACATGGTAAGGTTCTAAGGCTTTTCTACGTTTAGACTCTACATAAATTTTTTCGTAAGCAACAATTGCTTCACCTTTAGTAAAATCGTTGTATTTAAATAAATCACTTAACTCCAAATCAAAATCACTGGCAATTTTATAGAAAGAATCTCCGGGTTTTGCTATAATAAACTTAGTGTGGTTAAACTTTAAAACCTGTCGTAAATTAAATTTTACCTGTGGTGCTTTTTCCTTTACGTTACGTGTGGCCAAGACTATATCTTTATCTAACTCATATAATTTATATTGTTCAATTAAATCAATTAATTGGTCGGCATATTTTGGGTGCGTAGCGTAACCTGCTTCTTTTAAACCTCGTGCCCATCCTTTGTAATCGGTTTTGGGTAACTCAAATAAAAAGGCATAACGCTCGCGGGTTCTTAAAAATTGCGAGTGGTCTGAATAGGAATCCAACACATCCTGATATTTTCTAAAGCACTCATTTTTTTCGTCGTCATCTAAAATGTAGCTGGGCCCTGTCCAGTCTTTATGGCATTTAATTCCAAAATGGTTGTTGGCATAAACCGATAGGGCGCTATTACCATTACCACTTTCAAGCATGCCTTGTGCAAGTGTAATGCTGGCCGGTATGCCATATTGGTACATTTCTTTTATGGCATCTTCTTTATAGCGGGTTATGTAATCGTTGGGGGTGAGTTTCTTTTCAGATGGCTGAGAAAACACATTTGCGCTCAAAAAAAGCAATACAACCGCTATGTAAGGTAAACGAAGCATTAGTAACCAAAGTTACAAAATCAAAACATAGCGTTCAAGTCCAATCAAAAAGGCTTTTAACAGTGTATTGTTAATGGCTTTTGGTTTTGCTTTGCCAATATTTATACCGATTTTTGTGGGCTTTTTACAATGTCTTTACAGAATATACATATAGATTTTACGGCAGTTACAGAAAAAATTAGCGCAGGAAGCAATCTTTTTGTAAAAGGAGTACATGGTTCGGGTTGGAGTTTTTTATATGCCCAATGTGCTAAAGATTTTGACAAAAACATTGTTATTATTTGCAACAATAACGAAGATGCACTTTATGTATTAAACGATTTACAGGTTTTACAAGACAGAAAGGTTTTGTACCTGCCTTTTAGCTACGTTAACGCGTATGATTTTGAGAAAACCCAGACAGCCTCGCAGCAACAGCGTATAGAAACGCTGGAAAAAATAAGCGCAAGCGATAAAAAAAACATTATTGTTACCTATACCGAAGCACTTTTTGAAAAAATACCGGGCAAAGCCACTTTAAGTGAAAACACGTTTAAACTGGCGGTTAAAGAAAAGCTATCTATTGAGTTTTTAGAGGAATTTTTATTTTCCTACCACTTCGAAAGAGTTGATTTTGTGGCGGAACCTGGTCAGTTTGCTGTACGTGGCGGCATTATTGATGTGTTTTCTTTTTCGGCTAACATGCCTTATCGTATTGAGTTGTTCGGTGATGAAATAGAATCTATTCGCAGTTTTGATGCTTTATCTCAGCTCTCAACGGCTCGTTACGAAAAAATACACATTACCCCTAATATTACTAATGAAGGAATGTCTGAAAACAAAATGTGTTTTTTAGAAACGCTTTTGGATGATGGCACTTTAATTTTTTGTAAAGATTCAAATTACCTCATTCAAAAAACCGAAGCGCTTTTTCAAAAAGCGGTTTCTTCTTACGAAGCATTGCATGAAACAACGCAACAAGCACCCGAAAAATTATTTTGTAATGTTGAAGAGTTAAAAACCTCTTTACAGAAAAAACAAATTATTGAAACAAGTGGCAATCCTCTTTTTACAGATGATATAGCGGAGCTTAACCAACAACCGCAACCATCCTTCAATAAAAACTTCGAATTACTATTTAAACATCTTTTAGAAAACAAACAAAAGGGTTATAGCAATTTTTTATTTACCGACACTGAAAAACAAGCCGAACGTTTGCGTCAAATTTTAACCGATGTTTCAAATGCAAACCGTGTCGCCGAAAATTTATTTGAAACTATACATCTTAGCATACATGAAGGGTTTATTGATTACTCAAATAAACTCGCTTGTTACACCGACCACCAAATATTTGAACGTTACCACAAATATAAAACACCGCAATCGTTTCAAAAAACGGGCGAAGCACTTACGTTAAAAGAATTACAAAGCCTTAACCCGGGAGATTACGTGGTACATATAGATCATGGAATTGGTCGCTTTGCGGGCTTAGAAAAAATTAAAGTTGGAGATAAAACGCAGGAAGCCGTTAAGCTTGTTTATAAAGATAACGATGCTGTTTATGTAAGCATTACATCTTTACATCGTATTGCAAAATACACAGGTAAAGAAGGGCAAGTACCTCGCATGGATAAGCTTGGCTCTACCCACTGGCAAACACTTAAGCAAAAAACTAAAACCCGTGTTAAACAAGTCGCTTTCGATTTAATTAAATTATATGCAAAACGTAAAGCATCTAAAGGACATGCTTTTGCACCTGATAATTATTTGCAATACGAATTAGAAGCCTCGTTTATTTACGAAGATACACCTGATCAAGAGAAAACCACCAACGATGTAAAACGAGATATGGAAAAACCATATCCGATGGATAGATTGGTGTGTGGCGATGTTGGTTTTGGAAAAACCGAAATTGCCATACGTGCTGCTTTTAAAGCCGCCTGTGATGGTAAACAAACTGCCATATTGGTGCCTACTACTATTTTGGCATTACAACATTATAAAACTTTTTCGGAGCGATTTAAAGATTTTCCGTGTAAAGTAGATTTTGTTAATCGTTTTAAATCAGCTAAAGAGCAAAAAGAAACGCTACAAAAATTGACTGAAGGAAAGGTTGATATTTTAGTTGGTACACATAAACTACTAAGCAATCAAATTAAATTTAAAGATTTAGGTCTGCTTATTATTGATGAAGAACAAAAATTTGGCGTAGGCGCAAAAGATAAATTAAAACTCATTAAACAAAATGTTGATACGCTGACACTTACCGCTACACCCATTCCGCGTACATTGCAGTTTTCATTAATGGGTGCTCGCGATTTGTCGGTTATAGCAACCCCACCGCCAAATCGTTATCCAGTGCAAACCGAACTTCATAATTTTAACGAAGAGTTGGTGCGTGATGCCTTACGTTTTGAAATTGCTCGTGGCGGGCAAGCATTTTTTATACATAATAAAGTACAAAGTATACAGGAAATTGCAGGCATTATTCAACGTTTATTGCCCGAGGCAAAAGTAGCTGTTGGTCATGGACAAATGGAAGGTGATAAACTGGAAGAAGTAATGCTAAACTTTATTGAAGGCAGAACTGATATACTTGTGGCGACTACTATCATCGAATCTGGTTTAGATATTTCAAATGCAAATACTATTATCATTAACGACTCACAAAATTTTGGCTTAAGCGATTTACACCAAATGCGTGGCAGGGTGGGCCGTTCGAACAAAAAGGCATTTGCCTATTTATTAGTACCATCATTATTAACTCTTACAAGCGATGCCAAAAAACGTTTAAAAGCTATTACCGAGTTTACGGATTTAGGTAGTGGTTTTCAAATTGCCATGCGCGATTTAGATATACGTGGCGCAGGCGATATGCTGGGTGGAGAACAAAGTGGTTTTATTAACGATATGGGTTTTGATACTTATATGAAGATTTTAAATGAAGCTGTTGAAGAATTAAAAGAAGAAAGTTGGTATAAAGAACAAACCAAAGATATGCAGTTGGCCGAAACGCAAGTAAAAACTGCATTTTCAAAAGCATTTGTAAAAGATACGGTACTTGAAACTGATTTTGAATTACTGATACCTGATAGATATATAGAAAACATTACGGAACGTTTAAACACCTATAAGCAGTTAGACGAAGCACAAACAGAAGATGAGTTGTTGGTTTTACAAAATAATTTAGAAGACCGTTTTGGACCTTTGCCACAACAAGTACTTAATTTAACCGATGCCATACGCATGTGCCGTAGAGCCATGTATCTCGGATTTGAAAAATTAATATTGAAGAACGGGAAAATGCTTGCCTATTTTATAAGTAAGCAAGAAAGCGAATATTATAACTCAGAAGCCTTTAAAAGCATTTTGCTATACGCGCAAAAAAATCCCGCATATTGCGCTCTTAAAGAGCAGGGGACGCGTTTTTACATAAGCATACAAAATGTAAAATCGGTTAAAGATGTAACCACTATATTTACCGCCATTGAAAAACTAATGACCAAGCACGATGAAGTTCACAGCTAAAACCCCTTGGTTATTTTATGCGTTAGTTGCATATATTGTATTGCAATTTTTATGGTGGGAGGTTTTGTTAACAAGGCAAACAAGGCAACTGGCCGAAGAACAAAAAAAAATATCAGCCTTACACTTTGCTGATAAAAGTTTGTTAGAGGAAAACATTCAACAAATTGAAAGCAAAAAAAATCATCAGTTATGGATGCATGTGGGCGAAGGAACCGTTTTTTTAATTTTAGTTTCTTTAGGGGTCTTAAAAATTTACAATACGCGCAAAAAAGAAAACGAACTGGCTCGTTTGCAAAATAATTTTTTATTATCGGTAACGCACGAACTTAAGTCTCCTTTAGCATCTGTAAAACTTCAGTTGCAAACTTTACAAAAACATAATTTAGAGGAAGCAGTTAAAAGTAAGCTACTGCAAAAAGCTTTGGCAGATAATGAACGTTTGTTGCGTATGATTGATAATGTATTGCTGGCATCTAAAGCCGAAAATGAAAACAATATTTTAAACCGCAGGAAAATAAACTTATCCGATATTATTACTAAACTGGTTGAACAAGGATTTGAAGAAAATAAAAACCGCATAAAAATACATTCTACCGAGGCTGTGGTTGTTGATGCAGATGAACAATTTCTTTCCATTATTTTCTCCAATCTAATAGAAAATGCGTTAAAATATTCTCCCACTGATTCTGTGATTGAAATAAATGTTCAAGCTCAAAACAATAAAACAACTGTTTTGGTTAAAGATTTTGGTGCCGGTATTTCTGATACTGAAAAAGAAAATGTATTTAAAAAGTTTTACCGTATAGGCAATGAAGAAACTCGATCTGCTAAAGGTACCGGACTCGGTTTATTCATTACAAAAAACTTATGCGATTTGCATAACATCCAACTAAGTATTAGCGATAACAATCCTAAAGGAGCAATTTTTACACTCAAGTTTTCTTAGGTTAAAATTTCAATCCTACCTGAAGTATAAAAGTTCGTGGTGGTTCTATCAAACCCGGGCGCGACATAAACTCTGTATTAAAGAGATTATTTATTAAAAACGATACTCGTACCACTTTGCTTACTTGGCAGGCAATCCTAAAATCATTTACCCATACACCGCTGCTGTGTTGTGCTCTGTACTGTGCTAAGCCCGGTAAAAGAAAAAGAGAACTGGGTGCATATTGGTCTGGTACCCCAGAGTCGTATAAAATATTTTGCTGAAAGCGTCTATCGATATTTTGCATGGCACTTGTATATCGTGTACTCCATCCCAAGGAAATAATTTTATAAGTTAACTGCACATCATTTTTAAAAAGCACTTTGTTTCTATATCTCAAAACATTGGTACGAGATGTGCCATTGGTATCTGTTTTCGGATTGTAGTTAGGATTGATAGGGTTAGAATATGTATAACCTGAAAGTAAATCAACTCTTACCTGACCTATTTTTCCGGTACCACTCACCGAAACATCTATACCGGTAATGTTTGCACTGCCTATGTTTTGAAACTGAAAGCCAACATCTTTTGCTAAATTTGATATGCTTTGGCTATATTGAGCATATTTCCCAGCAGTGTCGTATTTAAAAACAAAATCAATCATATTATAGTAATGGGTTATAAACCCGGCAACATCTGCAAATCCTTGAAAATTACCAATTTTAAAACCTTGTTTAATTCCAAGTTCTGTGGTGTAACCTTTTTCAGGTTGAAGAGCGGGGTTAGGATAAACATTTATTCCTCCCACTATAGTGTTTATATATTTTTCGGCTACGCTCGGAAAACGATACCCTTGCCCGAATGAAGCACGAATAAAGGTATACTCAAACAACTGATAATTTAAACCGGCTCTAAAAACAGGTTGTACAGGTAAATTAGTTTTTTTAGGAGCATTAAGAAAAAATAGTCCCCCTTTGGTTTGTGAGGTGTCTACTTTATAATATTCTAAACGCATACCACCCGAAACTGTTAAGCGATTAAAGAATTTTTTATCTGCCTGAATGTAACTGGCTAAATTTTTACCAAATCGAGTGCCGTATAAATATGGAGCTAACACTACTTGTCGCATGGCAACTCCTCCGGCAGAAATATTCAGTTTGTTTTTAAAACTTTTTTGCCATTGGTACTCTAAATAATATAACTCTGCTCTCGACCCTTGGTTTACACCACTGGCACTATTGGTGTTATTGGTTAAAAAGTACCTACCTCTAAGGTTATGTTTACCGCCTCTTTTACTAATATATGCTAAATATGGGTCTATATTATTTCGTGTATTTGAGTATGCTGATAAAGCCCCGGGCAATGATTGGAAAGCTTGGTCAGCACTTTTCCATAAAAAAAACAAATTGCCACTGTAGCTCATTACCGTTGAATTAATTCCTGCGCTTAAGCCCGGTATTTTTTTAAAACGATAACGTAAATTTAAGTTTGCTCTAATTCTGTTTTCACTAACACTATCACGATAACCCTCATCTTTATATAATTGCCCACCCATTACTAAGTCTAAATTTCCAATTTTTTCTGAGTGAGAAAAAGTTATACCTTGGTACATAGGGTTAAATTTGTTTTGTTGTTTCCACCAGTCTAAACTTTCTCGGTCTGCGTCACCATAAACTCCGGTCACCATATTTACTTGTGTTTCGGGTTGGTCGCCTGCAAATTTTGTACGCATATTAATTACTCCGTTAAGAGCTGAAGAACCATACAACGCAGATGCGGCTCCCTTTATTACTTCCATTTGCGCCATGTTTTCTATGGGGATGTAATTAAATTTTATATCGCCTGCGTCGGCTGATATCATAGGCATTCCATCAACCAGCATCATTACGCGGCTTCCTGCACCATAGGTAAAACCACTCCCGCCGCGTATGCTTACTTGTTGGTCGGTAATATACACGCCCGGCACCTGATTCATAATTTGGTCGAGTTGCACAACAGCTTTACTTTGTAATAGATCAGCCTTTATTACTTCCATAGATACGGTTACTTCCGAAAGTTTTTGCTCGTACTTTCCTGCTGATACAACTACTTCGTCTAAGGCTTTGTTTGATACATCTAATGCAATAGTAATAGTAAGGATATCTTTTTCTTTTACATCTATAGTTTTAGAAAAATTAGCGTAACCTACTAAAGATGCTTTTAGTGTGTATTTTCCGGCGGGCACTTGTAACGAGAAATTTCCGTTTACATCAGTAACAGCATTTTTATTTGCGCAAATTAGCACCACACCTGGCAAAGTTTCTTTGTTCGATTTATCAGTAACACGTCCTCTAACAACACTTTGCGAATAAGAAGTATATGATAAAATAAACTGACAAATAAAAATAAGTATTCGTTTAATCATTTTTTTGTTTTTCTAACTTTGCAATATAATATTTATTTTTTTCTTGAACACAAACGAGTTATTATATAACATTTCCTTAAAGCAGATACAAGGCATTGGCGATGCTATTGCCAAAAACTTAATTGCTTATTGTGGTAGTGCCAGTGCGGTTTTTAAGGCTAATAAAAATGAATTGCTTAAAATTCCGCAAGTAGGCGAGCACGTAGCCCAAATTATTTTGAATGGCAGAAATAATGTTGAAATATTTAAACGCGCGGAGCAGGAAATAAAATTTATTGAGGAAGAAAATATTACACCTTTATTTTTTACAGATGCTGCTTACCCAAATAAACTAAAACATTGTAACGATGCCCCTACACTTTTATTTTATAAAGGCAATGCGGATTTAAACAAAGAAAAAATTATAGCTGTAATTGGCACCCGCGAGGCAACCGATTATGGCAAACAACAAACCGAAAAGTTAATGGCTGATTTATCAGCTGAAAACATTTTGGTAGTTAGTGGCTTAGCGTATGGCATTGATGTTTATGCACACAAAGCCGCACTTGCCAATAACCTGGATACGATTGGGGTTTTAGGGCATGGTTTAGATAAATTATATCCTGCGCTTCATGCTAATGTGGCAAACAAAATGGTTCATCAGGGCGGATTGCTAACTGAGTTTTTATCGCAAACAAACCCTGATAGAGAAAATTTCCCTAAGCGTAACAGAATTGTTGCGGGCATGAGTGATGCTGTTATAGTAGTAGAATCTAAAAGAACCGGCGGCGCACTCATTACGGCAGAAATTGCGCATACATATAATAGAGATGTGTTTGCTTTTCCGGGCAGAGCCGAGGAAGAACTTTCTGCAGGATGCAACATGCTTATTAAACGCAACAAAGCATCCCTTATTGAAAACGCTGCCGACTTATTATACGCTATGGGTTGGGAACAAACCGAAAATAAGAAAACAAAAAGTAATCAGTTTGTGTTGCCCATTAATTTATCAGACGATGAAAATCAAATTATTAATTTAATAAAAGACTCGCAACCCATTCATGTAGATGAAATTTGTAACAAATTACAATTAACACCGGGCAAAGCTTCAGGCTTGTTATTACAATTAGAATTTGGTAACCTAATAAAATCGTTGCCGGGAAAACTTTATACCTTAAACTAAAAAAATGAACGCAGATACTATTTTAAAAACAGATGTACATCAGGAAATTTCTTTCTTAGACAAGTATACTAAAATGTTGATAGACCTAACTGTTGAGTACACACCTAAAATAGTTATGGCAGGCATTGTTCTCATATTAGGTTTTTGGCTGATAAAGAAATTCGCCCGTATTTCAGAAAGAGCTATGCTTCGCAGAGATTTAGATATTTCATTAAGAACTTTTCTACGAAGTTTAATCGGCGTTGGCTTAAAAATTTTATTACTAATTACTGTAGCCGGCATGGTTGGCATACAAACTACCTCGTTAGTAACCGTATTAGGGGCTGCCGGGTTGGCTGTAGGCTTAGCTTTGCAGGGTAGTTTATCAAATTTTGCCGGTGGAGTTTTGGTATTGGTTTTTAAACCTTTTAAAGTAGGTGATACTATAGAGGCAATGGGACAAAAAGGCTTGGTGCAGGAAATCCAAATTTTCAACACTATTTTAATTACGGCGGACAATAAAACTATTATACTTCCTAATGGTTCTGTATCTAACAACATTATTGTAAACCAAAGCAGAGAGGGTACGTTGCGAGGCACTTGCGTTATAAACATAAGTAATGAGTTTGATAGCGATAGGGTTAAAAAAATAATTTTAGATGTTGTTTTAAAAGATAAGCATGTGTTGTTGGAAACTCATGCGCCTGCTGTTACCTGTACTAAAGCGGGCGGCGGAACATATACTTTACAAGCATCTTTTTTCACGTTAGAAAAAGATAATGCTGCAACTGTAGCAAGCCTTACAGAAAATATAAATAAAGAATTAGCTAAGCAGCAAATTGGCGAGCCTACACCTAAAATGATTGTACAACAAGCATAAACCAAACACATGAAAATAACAATAGTAGGTTGCGGCAACATGGGTTTAATTTATGCCCGTTCTTTTTTAAAATATAACATCGTCTCTAAAGATGATTTATTGCTGGTTGAAAAAAATGAAATCCGTAAGGAAGATTTAAAAAAACTAAACATTGGTAGTGTTGTTGTGCCCGATAATAAACTTATTTCAGATAGTGATGTAATTATTCTCTCGGTTAAACCACAGGATTTTACAGAACTTGCAAACGATTTAAAAAAAGTGTTGAACGAAAAAACTATACTGCTAAGTATAATGGCTGGCATAAATATTTCTTTTTTACAACAAAAATTAAGTCATCAAAAAATTGTAAGAGCTATGCCTAACTCACCTGTAGAAATAGGAATGGGCATTACAGCTTATAGTTTAAGTAAAACTGTAACAATTGAGCAGGCACATAAAGTAGAAAACCTGTTAGCCACTACCGGAAGAACACTTTACATGGAAGATGAAAACCTGTTGGATGCTGTTACGGCGCTTAGTGGTAGCGGACCTGCTTATTTTTTCTATTTTGTTCAACAACTTATTGAGGCAGGTAAAAAAATGGGCATGGATGAAGCTACTGCATCTATGTTAGTTAAACAAACCATGTTGGGGTCGTTTCACTTAATTAATAATGCAGGTAAGCCTTTAGATGAATTAATAAAAGCGGTAGCTTCTAAGGGTGGTACTACAGAGGCGGCTTTAAGCACTTTTGCAAAGCATAATGTAAACCAACGTATACAAGCAGGACTATTAAATGCTGAAAAGCGCGCCAAAGAATTAGCTGAGCAGGCAAGTAAAGTTTAAGCGATGTATTTATTTCGTTAAAAAAACTTAACACTTATTTCAAGATAGATTAAACGGCTACATTTGCTATTAATAAACAACTAAAAAACAACGTAAAATGAAAACAATTTTTAAACTATTTGTAGCTGCATGCTTAGCTACATCTCTCGTTACAGCTACATCATGTGGCGGTAAAACCGAAAAACAATCAAACCCTGTGGTTGATAGTCTTTCTTCAGATAACTCGAATCTTAAAGGCGAATTAAGCGAAAAAGAAGCCGCTTTACAAGATTTTGTAAATGGCTTCAATGATATACAAGCTAATTTAGATGAAATAAAAACAAAAGAAAAAATAGTTACCGGTGCTTCACAAGGTAGCGATGTAAAAAGTAAAGAAGAGCAAATTAAACAAGATATCCAAAGTATCTACGATTTAATGGCTAAAAACAAATCGCGCATCGCATCTTTAAGCAAAAAACTTAAAACATCTAATACAAAAATAGATGGATTAGAGAAAATGATTGCAGGTTTAGAGTCTCAACTTAGCGAGAAAGAAGGACAAATAACTGACCTTAAAAACCAATTGGAGCAAAAAAATATAGAGTTAACCAATTTAACTACCAATTACCAAAATCTTGAACAAGATAACCAAGGTAAAATACAACAGCTTAATACTGCCTATTATATCATAGGTACAGGTAAAGAATTAAAAGCAGATGGAGTTACTGAAAAAGAAGGCGGCTTTATTGGCTTAGGTAAATCTACCGATCTTAAAAAAGATTTTAATAAAGATAAATTTACTAAAATCGATATTACTCAAGTAACAAGCATTCCGCTTGGCGCTAAAAAAGTAAAAATACTTACTAACCACCCAAGCAGTTCGTACAAATTAGTAGGCGAAAAACCGGTACAAAAAATTGACATCACTAATGCTACCGATTTTTGGGGTGCATCTAAATATTTAGTTATAGTTACTGAATAATTTTTGTTGAAAGATATTTTTTAAAAAGCCTTCGCATTTCGCGAGGGCTTTTTACTTTTACAGCTATTGAAAACCCTGCTTCAAATAACACAAAGCATTTTTACTAAACATGAGCTTGCCGTAAAGCATACTGATTCTTTAGAAAGAAACTGGAATTACAATCTGGTTGCTTTTCTTTTAATTTTTGTTTGTTTTGCCTTAGTTATATATGTGTATTTGCGTTTTTATAAAAAAACGTTGCTGGTTTTTTCATCTGTTATAAGTTATGGTGCTTCACAACAAATACAAAGAGAAGGGCATTCGTTTATAAAATCGTTTTCAATATGCCTTTTTTTAATTTATATGATATGTGGCGGCATTTTTTTTACCGATTTAAGCGTTTATTCGGGTTGGTTTAAAAACATATCGGTCGATGTGATAAAGCTGGTATCAATTATTTCTATTGGTATTTTAATTATTGTAAGAAGATTTTTAAGTCAGGCACTTGGGTCTGTTATAAAAGAAAAAAATGCCACCGAAGATTTGTTTTTTCAATATGCTTTTGGAGCATATATAGGCGCATTAATTATGCTTGCTTGCTGTTTGCTGTTACATTACTCAAATATAGCTCCCGCTTACTTATTTCCGCTGGGTATAAGTACTTTAGGGCTTCTTTATGGTATCCGAGTAATAAAAACCCTTGCTTTTGGGTATACTATGTATGGTTTTTCGCTATTTCATTTAGTTTTGTATCTTTGCGCCGTTGAAATTATACCATTAGCTGTTTTTGTTAAAGTAATTGTAAATAGCTGATTGCTAAAAGGCTAACGTAAATTAAAAGTATGGCGGTTAAAAAAAAGGCTATAAAAAAAGGTAAGGTTACCGTTAAAAAAAGCAATAAAACAGTCCGTAAGGCGTCAAAGCCTGCTGCTAAAAAAGCAACGACTAAAGCTAAAAAAACGCCTACGAAAAAAGTTGTTTCTAAAAAAAATAAGCCAACTTCAGTTAAAAAAACTGCTTCAAAAAAACCACTTAAAAAAGCAATTAAGCCTGCAAAAAAGGTAGTTGTAAAAAAAGTGGCACCTAAAAAAGTTGAAAAAGTTGTTTTACCAAAACCGGTAAAAGAACCTAAAATTGTTATTCCACATACTCCACCACAGGTTGTATATCCCGATAAAAATGCGGTAAAAACTAAAGTAAGAACCCTTTTAATTTCTCAACCAAAACCTGAGAATGAAAAAAACCCGTACTTAGAATTAGCTCGCAGATTAAACATTAAGGTTGATTTTAAACACTTTATTAAAATAGAAGGCATTACTTCAAAAGAATTCAGACAACAACGTATAAATTTAACCGAGCACAACGCAGTTATACTTACCAGCAGAAATGCGGTTGACCATTTTTTTAGAGTATGTGCTGAAATGCGTTACAACGTACCAGAGACTACTAAATATTTTTGTTTGAACGAGGCAACAGCTTATTATTTACAGAAATATATTCAGTATCGTAAACGCAAAATATTTTTTGGCAACGGAACTATTTCTGATTTAGCCGAATCGTTACGTAAAAATAAAGAAGAACATTTTTTACTTCCGGTAGCTGATGTGCATCGCGAAGAAAAAATAATTGATGTGCTTGATTTGCTTAAATTACGTTACAAAAAGGCGGTTATCTATCGTACAATTAGTGCTGATATGAGCGATTTAAAAGGTGTACTTAACTACGATGTGTTGGTTTTCTTTACCCCTGCCGGCATTAAATCGTTAGCTAAAAATTTCCCTAATTTTAAACAAGGAGAAATTCGTATTGCTGCATTTGGTGCAGCTACTGCTGAGGCTTTGCGTGCTCAAAAATTACGTATAGATATAGCAGCGCCAAACCCACAAACACCAAGTATGGTAATGGCCTTAGAAAACTACATTCGCGACGTAAATAAACGCTAAGTTTTAATGCGCTTTACTTTTAAAAAAGAAGAGCGACTATATGGGCACGCTGCCCTCGAAAATGTTTACGAAAACGGCAAACATTTACACAGCAATAATATTAAAGTACTTTTTATTGAAGTGCCACAAAGCGCTTACCCTGCTTGCCGTGTGGTGTTTTCTGTTCCAAAGCGAAACTTTAAAAAAGCAGTTGATCGTAATCTTATTAAACGAAGAATGCGTGAGGTTTATCGCAATCACAAACATTTATTGTATCAGCACCTTGCCGAAAAACAAAAAAGCATATACATTTACCTTATATACACTGCCAAACAAATTATTTCTTTCGATGAGTTGAAGGAAAACCTCGTGCAAGCCCTGCAACTATTGGCTAATAGAGTAAATTAAATATAAATCTTACCTTTATGGCAAGTAATTTTTATCATGACTAAAGGGCGTAAATTATTTTTAGCAATAGGGCTTCCGGTTATTATTTCTGTAAGCATTATTTCGGCTGCATTTACCGAAGATTTATTTGAAGTAGCTAAAAACTTAGACATTTTTACTTCGCTTTTTAAAGAGGTAAATTTATATTATGTAGATGATACTAAGCCCGGAGAGCTTATAAAAACAGCATCTGATGCTATGTTGCAATCGTTAGACCCTTATACCGAATATTATACCGAAAATGACATTGAAGATTATAAAATAGTAACCACAGGGCAGTATGGTGGCATTGGTGCTGCGGTGCGCGAAATAAAAGATAAAGTAATTATTACCGAACCTTACGAAAACTCTCCTGCATTAAAATCAGGAATGAAAGCAGGTGATGTTATTTTGCAAATAAATGACATTGTTGTAAAAGGCAAAACCTCAGATGAAATAAGTAAGTTAATGAAAGGTCAGTCTGGTACGGCTGTTAAGCTTTTAATAGAAAGACCCGGGGCTACAAAACCTATCGAATTTAATATTGTAAGAGAAGACATTAAAGTAAAAGATGTGCCTTATTTCGGTATGATAAATACGGAAATTGGTTATATAAAACTTACCGGCTTTACACCAACTGCTGCTGCAGAAGTTAAAGCGGCATTTCTTAAACTTAAAAACGAAAATAACTGTAAAGCACTTGTACTTGATTTGCGTGACAACCCGGGTGGATTACTTACACAGGCGGTTGATATTGTAAATTTATTTGTTGAAAAGGGTACCGATGTTGCTGTTACAAAAGGTCGCGCTAAGGAGTGGACACAAGCTTTTAAAACAGTAAACAACCCAATTGATTTAACCATGCCTTTAGCAGTTGTAGTAGATAGAAATTCAGCTTCAGCAGCCGAAATTGTTTCAGGTTCGTTGCAAGATTTAGACAGAGCTATTATTATTGGTCAGCGCACGTATGGCAAAGGCCTTGTGCAACAAACCAAACCGCTTATTTACAATGCACAATTAAAAGTAACTGTTGCAAAATATTATATCCCGAGCGGAAGATGTATACAGGCATTAGATTATTCGCACCGCAATAAAGATGGCAGTGTTGACCACGTGCCAGATTCGCTTATTACAGCATTTAAAACCCGTAATGGGCGGATTGTATACGATGGTGCTGGTGTGTTGCCTGATGTGCAAACTGAACCACAAACTATGAGCGAAATTACCTACGAGCTAATTGCAAAAAACTTAATTTTTGATTATGTAACCCAATACATAATTAAAAACCCAAAGCTAAATGGAGATGCGCAAAGCTTTGCCATTAATGATAATGATTATAATGATTTTGTAACCTTTCTTAAAGATAAAGATTACAGTTACAAAACGAATAGCGAAGAAGATTTAGAGACACTTAAAAAGAGTGCTGAAAGTGATAAATATTTTGCAGATATTGAAAACGAATATAATCAGTTGCAAAAAAAATTAATGGATAGAAAAAAAGATGATTTGCAAAAATTTAAACCCGAAATAAAACACATGATAGAGGATGAAATTGTGTCTCGTTTTTATTATTTAAGTGGGCGTATTGCAGCATCTATAAAATGGGATACAGATATGCAAACTGCTATTGGTACACTAAGCGATGCCACCAAAACAAAAAGTATTTTAACCACTGTACAAAAAGCAACAAAACCTTTTAATCAAAATAAAAAGTTTTAGTGAAAAAAACCGGTTTGTTTTTCGGCTCGTTTAACCCAATACATATTGGGCACCTGGCACTTGCAAACTACATGCTTTCGTTTACCGATATAGATGAAGTTTGGTTTGTTATATCGCCACACAACCCGTTAAAGGAAAAGCAAAGTTTACTGGCTCAAAACCATCGTTTGTATATGGTAAAACTGGCTGTAGAAAACCATCCTAAGTTTAAAGCCAGCGATATTGAGTTTAAACTATCTCAACCGTCTTATACTATAAACACGTTAACGCATCTAAAAGAAAAATATCCTAAGAAAAATTTTAGCCTTATAATGGGCATGGATAATTTGCAAAATTTCCATAAATGGAAAAACTACGAGCAGATTTTAGATAAGCATTCAATTTATGTATATCCGCGCCAACATAGTAATGCAGGCTCTTTTATAAATCATCCCAACATAAAAATAACCGAAGCTCCTGTAATGGAAATTTCTTCCTCCTTTATCCGTAAGGCCATTTTTGATAAAAAAGATGTAGGCTGTTTTATGCCCGAAAAAGTGGCTGCTTACGTTGGCGAGATGAATTTTTATAAGAAGTAACTTTTACGTGGTAAATTGTTATTTTTGCGCCCATGAGCAACCAAGAAGATTTATTTAAAAACCTTATATCTCATTGTAAAGAGTATGGGTTTATTTTTCAAAGCAGTGAAATTTATGATGGACTAAGTGCCGTATATGACTATGGACAAAATGGTGCGTTGCTAAAAAACAACATTCGCCAATACTGGTGGCAAAGCATGGTGCAATTAAACGAAAATATTGTGGGCATTGATGCCGCTATTTTTATGCACCCAACTACTTGGAAAGCAAGCGGACATGTAGATGCTTTTAGCGACCCATTAATTGATAATAAAGATAGTAAAAAGCGTTACCGTGCCGACGTGTTAATTGAAGAGCACGTAGCTAAAATTGAAGCTAAAATTGAAAAGGAAGTTGAAAAAGCGGCTAAACGTTTTGAAGGTTTTGATGAAAAAATGTTTCGTAGCACCAATGCACGCGTTTTAGAATATCAAAAAAGTGTTGATGATATAAATGCCCGCTTTAAAAAAGCGTTAAACGAAAACGATTTAGCTGAAGTAAAACAAATTATTGTTGATAGTGAAATTGTTTGTTCGGTTAGTGGCAGTAAAAACTGGACAGATGTTCGTCAGTTTAACTTAATGTTTTCTACCCAGCTTGGCTCTGTGGCAGGTGATAGTGATACTATTTATCTTCGTCCTGAAACAGCACAAGGAATTTTTGTAAATTTTTTAAATGTGCAAAAAACCGGACGCATGAAAATTCCGTTTGGTATTGCGCAAACAGGTAAGGCTTTTCGTAACGAAATTGTTGCACGTCAGTTTATTTTCCGTATGCGTGAGTTTGAACAAATGGAAATGCAATTTTTTATCCGCCCAGGTACCCAAAAAGAATGGTACGAGCATTGGAAACAAACTCGTTTAAAATGGCATAATGCTTTAGGAATTGATGAAAAGAAAAAACGTTTTCACGACCACATTAAATTAGCACACTATGCTGATGCGGCTTGCGATATTGAATTTGAATTTCCGTTTGGATTTAAAGAATTAGAGGGCATCCATAGTCGTACTGATTTTGATTTACGCAACCACGAACAATTTTCAGGTAAAAAACAACAGTATTTTGATCCTGAATTAAATCAAAGCTACGTGCCTTATGTAATTGAAACTTCTATTGGTTTAGATAGAATGTTTTTAGCTATTATGGCTTCTTCATTAAAAGAAGAAAAATTAGAAGATGGCTCGGAACGTGTGGTACTTTCAATTCCGGCAGCTTTAGCGCCAATTAAAGTAGCTGTTTTCCCATTAATGGGCAAAGATGGTATGCCAGAAAAAGCGATGGAAATTATGAACATGCTGAAGCTTGATTATAACTGCTTGTATGAAGAAAAAGACAACATAGGTAAACGCTACCGTCGTCAGGATGCTATTGGTACACCTTATTGCATTACTGTAGACCAACAAAGTTTAGAAGATAACACCGTTACCATACGCGACCGTGATACGATGAAACAAGACCGCGTTGCTATTGATGCTATACCAACACTTATAGCTGAAAAAGTTAGCCTGAAAAGCTTGTTGAAAAAACTGGTATAAGGCTAATTTACTCGTATTGCATTTGTATTAAAGCGGTACCCTTTGCCGTGTATGTTTATAATCTCTAATGTAGGATCATCCTTTAAATACTTGCGTATTTTAGTGATGTAAACATCCATGCTTCGGCCACTAAAATAATCATCATTGCCCCAAATATTTTTTAAGGCTAATTCACGCGGAAGTACATTATCTATATAAGCACATAACAAATGCAATAATTCAGTTTCTTTAGGAGAAAGTTTTTGCTCACCTTGTGGACCGTGTAACAAACGAAGGTTAATGTCTAATTTATATTTACCTATAATAAAAGTTGATTTATTTTCAGAGCTTACTTGTGTAAGCTGAGATCTTTTTAAAATGGCGTTTATTTTATAAATCAGTAATTCCGAATCAAAGGGTTTGGTTATATAATCATCTGCCCCACACTGATAACCCGCCAGTAAATCTTCTTTTAAGGACTTAGCACTTAAAAATAACAAAGGCATATCGGCTTTATTCTGTTTTATTTCTTTTGCCAACTCAAAACCATTCATGTCAGGCATCATTACATCCAGTAAACAAATATCAAATACTTTTTTATGAAAAGTTTTAAAGGCTTCAATTCCATTTTTGCACCAGCAAACATCAAAATCATTCAGCTCTAAATAATTTTTCAGTAGCTCGCCAAAACCTTCATCATCTTCAGCTAAAAGTATTTTATGTTTTACTTTACTCATTTGGCAATTCAATTGTAAAAGTAGTTCCTATATCTAATTTTGATTCTACTTTAATGGTTCCTTTGTGTAATTGTACAATTTTGTTTACAAAACTTAAACCCAAGCCGAAGCCCTGTATGTTTGATTTCTTGTAATAATCAGAGCGATAGAATTTCTCAAAGATATGTTGCAAATCTTTTTCTGCAATACCAATACCTTTATCGGTTATTTCAATTTTTACGGATTGGTTGTTTTTTATAATAAAGATTTTTATCTCCGGGTTTTCTTTTGAGAATTTTAAAGCGTTATCAATTAAGTTAGAAAATACTTTATGCCATAAATCGGCATCACCTTTTACAAAAACTTCTGTTGATTCAAAATGCGTTTCTATCGTTGCTTTTTTATCCTCTAATAGAAACTGCATTTCGTTTAGAGTTTGTTTGCAGGTTTCAACCAAATTGAAAGACTCGTTTTTAGCCTGGTAATTATCCAATAAAGCGTTCAGCAATATTTGCTTCATATCCTCGTGCAAACGAATACTTTGTTTTTTAATGGAAGAAGCCACCTTTTGTATTTGTGCTTCATCCATTTTTGTTGTTTTTCCTATCAACATATCGGCACCTAAAGAAATAGTAGCAAGGGGTGTTTTTAATTCATGCGACATATGATTGATAAAATCATTCTTAACTTCCAGTAAATTTTTATGCCTTATTAGCATCCGTATGCTATAGATAAAAAGGAATAAAATAGCAGAAGTAAAAACAAGTGATAGTACAAAAACCCACCATACATCGTTATTTATATAGGTAGCTTTTTTGGGAATAATAAGTGCCAGATTAAGGTTTCGCCCGTACAAATCGTTTGGATACATATTTATTTTATAGGCTCCCGTACTATCTGCAAAACCTTTGCTGCTATAAAAAGGAATATTGCTTTTTTTATATAGTGCAAAATTAAAAGGAACAAATAAATGGTTTTGTATTAACTGGGCTGAAATTATTTTTTCTAATTCGGCAGGTTCTATAGAGACAGAGTCTGGATTTCGTACTTGCATCATTTTCTCTATAATAATGCCTACATTTTCTTTTTTATCATCCAATATAACAAGTTCACTATCTGAAAAAACAGGTGGCTCAGGCACTTCGGGTAAAATGGCAACTGTATCTATACGAGATACAGGAGGGGCCGGTGGCACAGGTGGTATACTTGGGGTAGATAATTCAGCTGCTGACGCAATTACGATGCTTTTATTTGATGTTTTTTTGCCATTTTTATTTTTTTCAATCTTTATGATAGTTTGAGTTTGTTTTCCGGCTGTTGCATCTACCACTACTTCAATGTTTTCATTTGTTGTATGCTTAACTATATGCTTTGTTGTACGATTACTTTTTGTGGTGCGAGTTTTGGTTTTAGGTATGAAAAGTGTATCGTGTTTTATCTCACTTTTAATAAAGGAAAAATTTTCTTTTTCCTCAACCTTTTTCACCACTCCTTCTAATGAGCGATAAACGGCAGCATTAAAAGCTTGCTCGTTTAATTGTAAAGATCTGCGTATCCACCAAGCCTGTATTAGTATAATGCCAAGTAGCATAACAGTAAATAAGCCAATAATAACAACAATGGTTTTATTCTTCATCAATAGCAAATGTAAAGTTATCACGCGTAGTTTCTTTAAACTTTAACTTTTCATTAACGCGTTTTAACCACACCTTAACCAAAGTAGGCATCAACCGGCAATAACTTTGTACCAATAAAAATAATTAAAATGAAAACAATAGCAAACAAAACAAAAATAGTATTGGCACTTGCCATGCTTGCGTTAGGAGTAAACGCGCAAAACACCAAGATGAAAAAGGCTTGTATTAAAATGGTAAAAGAGGATAATGGCACGGTAACTAAAATAGACACCTGTGTAACCGCAGCTACTGATGCCGAGCTTCAGCAAAAATTAGATGCTTTGGGTGTAACTGATATACCTGAGTTGCCGGAAATTCCACCTGTGCCACCTGTTGAGGGTGTGCCTCCGGTAGCACCTTTACCGCCACTTCCTCCTAATGAGAGTAATGAGGCTCAACAAGTATCTGTTACCAAAACTATCATTATAGATGATGACAATGATGATGAAAGTGGGAAAAAAGTAAAAGTGGTTTCTTCTAACGGTAAAGATGATCAGGTAATTGTAATGGATGAGAATGGAAAAGTGATATCATCTGAAGGAAATGGATGTTCTGCCAATTTGGTGGTTAAGCATTTGAAAGAAGGAGAAAAAATGGATCCGGAAATGGAAAAAATACTAAAGGAAAATAATATTGATGTAAAAAATGGTGGCGAAGGCAAGCAGGTTATTATTAAAAACACCGAAGGAAAGAATGGAAAAGATATAAAAGTATATGTCTTTAAAAAGACAGAAATGCAAACACTCACTGATGCGGATAAAAAACAATTACCAGCCAGTGTTTCAAAAAGTATAGCAAAATCAAACTTGTTTAATAACCTTAGTATAGCACCTAATCCTACAGATGATGCCTGCAATGTATCTTACACATCAAACAGTAAAGAACCTTTGCAAATAAAAGTGTATGATGTAAACGGTAAAACAGTTTATACCGAAATGGATACTAACGTAAATGAGCAAGTAAATAAAACACTTTCATTAAAAAACTTAGGCGAGGGAACTTATTTTGTACACCTTACCCAAGGCAAACAATCGGAGATTCGTAAGATGGTTGTGGTTAAACAGTAAACTAATTATCCGATTTAATAAGGCATTTGGGCGTGTTCCAAATGCCTTTTATTTTTTCTGGAGGGATGATTTGGTTGTTGCAATCAAGATATAGGCCTTGAGCATTTCGTTTCATTATAAAAACACCTCCTGTTTTTATTAATGCGATGATTTTCTGCTTTATTTCTTCGGCACTTAAATTTTTTACTTCATTGGCTAATGATAAAGCAATATCGTTATTCCTTAAATCCATAACAGATGAAAGTGAGTCTGATAATTCGCCATCTTCATCAGGTAAACTATGTAAAAATTGCCAGTGGTTAGCTTTCTCGTGGGCCTTGCCAAGCTTGCGTAATTTTTTTGCTTTTACAAATTTGCTGAAATAAGCCATAGCAAATGTATGCCTAAAAGCATCGAGCTTTCCGCCGTTTTCAAAAGTATCTAATAGCCTTTGTTGTTTTACTACTTTGTAAACTGCATACATTTCCGTTTGATGCTTTTTTAGTTGCATAGCTGCAAACGGATGCCATATAGCCCAATGTTTTTCATATTTACTTAAATTGTGAAATGTTTTAGTTTGTGCAGATACGGAAACGGTAAGCAGCAAGGAAAGGATATAAAGTAAAAAACAATTGAATTTCATTTGTGTTGTAAAATTATCTGAAAATAAATGAACTTATTCCATAAAAAATCAAAATAATTTTCTTCTTTTATCTCAATGAAATTTGGTCGATTAGAAAACATAGAAAGCGTTGACTTTAGCTTGCCTCCTGATCACATTGGCATTAAAAAAGTGTTAGGTGGGATAAAGAGTGAAAGTGTTGCTGCTTATGTAGGAACTGTTGTATGGGCTGATGAAAATTTGGTAAAGAAAATATATCCGGATAGAGCAGGGGCTAAAAATTATGTAAAATATTATGGCAAACAATTCAACACTATTGAGTTAAATGCCACGCACTACCGTGTACCCGATAAAGAAACTGTAAAACGTTGGGCTGAGGCTGTGCCCGATGGATTTAAATTTTGCCCTAAAGTACATGAGTCTATTAGTCATACACAAAACATTAGCCAATCTATTGAATTAGCGCAACACTTTAATGATATTATACAGGTGTTTGGAAATAAATTAGGCACATCTTTCTTGCAATTAGCACCAAGTTTTAATACAAAAGGCTTAAATTATTTGTTAGATTTTTTAGATGGTAATCCTATTAGAAAATTAGCCATAGAATTACGTCACGAAAGTTGGTTTGAAGAAGGGAACGAAGAATTTAAAACGCTGTGCAATTATTTATATAAAAATAATATTTCACTTGTTATAACTGATGTAAGTGGAAGGCGAGATGTATTACACCAACGTTTAACTAATAAAACAGCTTTTATTCGTTTTGTGGCTAATGATTTACACCCTACCGATTATACTCGTCTAAACGAATGGGTACAATGTCTTAACACTTGGATACAACAAGGCTTAGAAGAATTTTATTTTTTTATCCATAGTCCTGATAAAGGGTTGACTCCTGAACTGGCAATTTATTTTTGCAGTAGAATGGAAAAAGTAACCGGCTTAAAAATAAAGTCGCCTAAAATAAAAACCAATGAGGGTAGTCAGCTTGATATGCTGTAGCTTTTTATAATCGTTGACCAATTTTTACCACCATTTGGTTTTTCCAATTGGCAAAGGTGCCTTCAATAATTTTTTCACGAGCCTCGGTTACCAGCCACAAATAAAAAGTAAGGTTGTGTACGCTGGCAATTTGTAAACCTAACATTTCATCGCAGGCAAATAAATGACGCAAATAGGCTTTACTGTATTGTGTATCAGCAAAACAATCGCTTTCAGCATCTATTGCTGAAAAATCGTTTTTCCATTTTTCGTTCTTTATATTAACAATGCCGTTGCGTGTAAACAACAAGCCGTGGCGTGCATTACGTGTAGGCATCACACAATCCATCATATCAACACCTAAGGCTATACTTTCTAAAATGTTTACGGGGGTGCCTACGCCCATTAAATAGCGAGGTTTAGCTTTCGGTAAAATTTCGCAAACCATATCCGTCATTTCATACATCATTTCGGCAGGTTCTCCAACCGATAAACCGCCAATAGCATTTCCATTCAGGTTTTTCGATGCAATATATTCAGCAGATTGCTTGCGTAAATCAGGGTATACACTTCCCTGCACAATAGGAAATAAATTTTGCTCGTAACCATATTTATCAGGTGTGCTGTTAAATCGTGCAATGCAACGGTCGAGCCAACGGTGCGTCATATGCATAGATTTCCGCGCGTAATCTATTTCGCAAGGGTAGGGTGTGCATTCGTCAAAAGCCATCATAATATCTGCGCCAATAATGCGTTCAATGTCCATCACACGCTCCGGCGAAAACATGTGTTTAGACCCATCAATGTGCGATTTAAAGGTTGCACCTTCTTCTGTAATTTTTCGTTGTGCAGAAAGCGAGAACACTTGGTAGCCTCCACTATCTGTAAGTATGGGCTTATTCCATCCATTAAATTTGTGCAACCCGCCTGCTTTTTCAAGCACATCAACTCCCGGGCGTAAATATAAATGATAGGTGTTTCCTAAAATAATCTGTGCTTTAATGTCTTCTTTTAATTCTCGCTGATGAACTGTTTTTACCGTACCCGCAGTACCGACAGGCATAAAAATAGGTGTTTCAATAGTGCCGTGTGCTGTTTCTATAAGGCCTGCACGTGCCTTTGATGATGGGTCGTTGTGTTGTAAAGTAAATTTCAAGTTTAAAATTTTTTAATGATTTCTGAATTAATTTCTTGTAAAGAATGTAGTGTTACATCTGCAATGCAAAATTTTTGGTTGTTTACGTTATGTTCTTCCGGAATGCCAATAACGCTCATTCCTGCTGCTTTTGCGGCAACAATACCGTTTAATGAATCTTCTATAACCAGGCAATCACTTGGATTTGTAGTAATTGCTTCGGCGCATTTTAAAAATACTTCGGGGTGCGGTTTGCCGTAAATAAGATGTTCGGCAGATTGTAAGTGTTTAAAATAACTTTCTATTTTTAAAACGCTGAGTACACATTTAAGTAGCTTTTCGGATGAAGAAGTTGCTAATGCAATAATTAAATTCTGACTGGCAATTACATCTAAAGATTGTTGTAAGCCTTTCATGGGTTTTCCCTCTGCTGAAATTAATCCGCACAAATGATCTTCAATATTATTTTTTACAGATTCTTCATCTTTTGTAAAAGGTGTTTTGTTGTTCCAAAAAGAAATTACTTGGTCTATCCGCATACCTGTGGTAACGCGGCAATCATTATCAGTAAAAGGCAGCCCACTGGCATTAAAAACACGTATCATGGCTCGTCGCCAAAGTGGCTCCGAATCTATAATCACACCATCCATGTCAAAAATAACCGCTTTAGGCATTGTTAATTACTTTGTTTAATTTTTGCAAAGGTAAAACAATTAATGTAGGCTGAGGTGTGTAACTTCGCGGCATTATGCCCGTTGTAGATTTTCAGAGTATTGGTTTTTGGTTGGTGGCTTGTTTTGCACTGGTTGCTTTACATCAAATAGCGGTATATTTATTTTTATACGGTAAAATTGCTTTTTATAAAGAGACTGAAGCACCAAATAGTACCGAACAACCGCCTGTTTCAGTAATTATTTGTGCTAAAAACGAGGCCGATAATTTAACCGAATTTCTTCCAAAATTTTTAACTCAGGAATATGCTAAGTTTGAGGTAATTGTAGTTAACGATTGTAGCTACGACAATACAGATGATGTGTTACGCGAGTACGCCAAAATTTTCCCTAACCTGCATATTATCACCATTAAAGAAGATGATTATTATAAACACGGTAAAAAATTTGCCTTAATGGTAGGCATAAAAGGAGCAAAGTATGAGCATCTCTTATTTACCGATGGAGATTGTTACCCGCAAAGCGAGCATTGGATTAGCGAAATGGTGAAGGGTTACACATCAGGGAGGGAAATTGTAATTGGCTATGGTCCTTATCGTGCAGAGAAATCTTTCTTAAACAAACTGATACGCTTTGATACATTTGCCATTGCTTTGCAATATCTATCATTAGCAATAGATAATAAAGCCTATATGGGCGTGGGCAGAAACCTGTCGTACAAAAAAGAGTTGTTTTTTAAAAACAAGGGTTTTTCAACACACTATCATATTAATTCGGGTGATGATGATTTGTTTATTAATCAAAATGCTAACACCACCAATGCGGCTACTGTTATAAGTAAAGATAGCCTTACGTATTCTATTCCGGCTAAAAACTTTGATGAGTGGAACCAACAGAAAACACGGCATTTAAGTACATCGTCTATTTATAATAGTCGTTCGAAAAATCGTTTAGGTATCCTGTATTTGAGTAATTATCTTTTTTATTTTTTACTTATCCCCTCTTTATTTATATTAGACATGGTAATTGTTACAGGAGCTCTTTTTTTAATAAAAAACATAGTACAAATGATTGTGTATCAAAAAGCAGCTAAAAAATTAGAAGAAAAAGATTTAGTAATGGGGTTTTTGGTATACGAATTTTTATTACTATTCTTATACCCAATGTGGCACATACAAAAGTTGTTTTCGAAAACGCGTAAATGGAAAACTTAGGAGAAGATAGGTTTTTTTCAACTAAAGCACTTTATGATATAAAGCTGATTGAGCGTGCTTTGAAAAATGATGACCAAAAGGCCTATGCCGAATTAATGAAGCGTTACTGGGAGCCCGTTTACTTTATGTTGCTCCGCATGGTTAACAACAATAAAGACGACGCAGAGGATTTAACTATTGAAGCCTTTGGAAAAGCCTTTAAAAATCTGGAACAATATTCTACCAACTTTGCTTTTAGTACATGGTTGTTTAAAATAGCCTCTAATAACGCCATCGATTTTTTACGCAGAAACAAAGAACATAAAGGCTTGTTATCATTAAATAAATCTATTGATAATGATGGAGGTGAGGAACTTTCTGCTATTGTAAAAGGCACAGGTTTAGACCCTGAAGAAAGCGTTATTAGAAAACAAAATATCGAAAAAATACGCGCCATTATTGAGAAACTGAAACCCAATTATCGTGAAATAGTAGAGTTGTTTTATATTGAAGAATTAAGTAACGAAGAAATTGCCAAACGGGTTAACCTGCCTTTAAGCACAGTTAAAACACGTCTTTTTAGGGCTCGCGATTTACTTCTTACGATTGTTAAGCGACAAAAAAACTTTTAACGTGCAAGGCGCAGAAATTATTTTCCATTATTTCCCTTCTTTAAGCCAACAGCAAAAAGAGCAATTTATACAATTAGAGACCTTGTATAAAGAGTGGAACGAAAAAATAAATGTAATTTCGAGAAAAGACATTGAAGAACTATACTTACATCACGTATTACACTCATTAGGTATAGCTAAGGTTATGCCTTTTGCCGATAACACGCAGGTGCTTGATGTGGGTACGGGTGGTGGTTTTCCGGGCATTCCATTAGCTATATTATTTCCTAATTGTCAATTTCATTTGGTAGATTCTATTGGTAAAAAAATTATCGTAGTAAAAGAAGTGGCGGCTGCACTTGGGTTAAAAAATGTAAGTGCACAACAAATTCGTGCTGAATTGCTAACGACTAAATACGATTTTGTAGTAAGTCGTGCTGTTACAGAAATGTCTGTTTTCACAACCTGGATACGAAAAAGTTTTTCCAACAATAGTTTTAACACCTTTAAAAATGGGCTGCTTTATTTGAAAGGCGGTGATTTAACCGAAGAACTAAAGCCATTTGGCAGACAGACGCAAGTATATAATTTAAGCGATTACTTTAAAGAAGATTTTTTTGAAACCAAGAAAGTAGTTTATCTCCCTGCCGGAAAAATCAAGTAAATTAATTTTTCTTTTTTTTCTCTTCCCACATGTTTAGTAGCTCAACTACTAATGAGAAACCTAAAGCGGCATACACGTAGCTTTTTTCAATTTCAAAGCCTGTAAATGTTTTTATCGAATCTGCCAATAATAATAAGGCAATAACTAATAAAAAAGTAAGCGCCAGCATTTTTATGCGTGGATTTTTATTGATAAAATCGGCAACCGCACCCGAAAATAAAACCATCACCGCCATAGCTGCGATAACAGCACCACCCATAATAATTAAGTTTTTAGAAACTACAATGGCAGTTAAAATAGAGTCGAAAGAAAAAACAATATCAATTAAAACAATTTGCAAAATAATATTTGCAACACTTGCTTTTTTTGAATCGGATTTATGTTCTGCTTCTTCGCCATTAATTTTTTCTCTAATCTCTCCTCCGGTTTTATACAATAAAAATATACCCCCGCCAAAGAAAATTAAGTCACGCAACGTAATGCCATGGTCTGCTATATTAAATAAGGGAGCCTCCTGTGAGGATAGAAAACTAAGTGTAAACAAAAGAGCTATGCGTATAAAAACCGCTAACACTAAACCTGTTGTACGTGCCTGACCTCTTTGGGCAGCAGGAAGCTTATCAGCAATAATGGCAATAAAAATAATGTTATCTACACCTAAAACAATTTCTAAAAGCGATAAGGTTAATAAACTAATCAATCCCTGAAGGGTAAAAAGATTAGCGAGCATGTCGGAAAAATTCATCGTACAAAGGTAAAATTATACAGCTACATTATATTCTCTAAGTGTATCGTTTAACGATGTTTTTAAATCAGTGCTTTCTTTTCGCTTACCAATAATTAAAGCACAAGGCACTTGAAATTCTCCGGCAGGAAATTTCTTTGTATAAGAACCCGGAATAACCACGCTGCGTTCAGGCACAATGCCTTTCATTTCAATGGGGTCTTTACCTGTAACATCTATGATTTTTGTAGATTGTGTTAGGCAAACATTTGCACCCAATACAGCTTCTTTACAAACTCGTACGCCTTCTACTACAATACAACGACTGCCAATAAAACAATTATCTTCTATAATAACAGGTGCAGCTTGTACAGGCTCTAATACTCCACCAATGCCAACACCGCCGCTTAAATGTACATTTTTGCCTATTTGAGCGCAACTGCCAACGGTTGCCCAAGTATCAACCATAGTACCACTATCTACATAGGCACCAATGTTTACATAACTTGGCATCATAATTACACCACTTGCTAAATAAGCTCCGTAACGAGCTATAGCATGTGGTACTACACGCACTCCAAGCTGCGCATAATTTTTTTTGAGTTGCATTTTATCATGAAATTCCAGGGGCCCTATCTCTATAGTTTCCATTTTACGAATAGGGAAATATAAAATAACTGCTTTTTTTACCCATTCGTTTACCTGCCATTGCCCGTTAGATAATGGCTCTGCCACACGTAGCTTACCCTTATCAAGGTCTTCAATTACTTGGTTAATGGTATTTTGTACAGCTAAATCTTTTAAAAGTTCTCTGTTTTCCCATACTTTTTCGATGAGTTTTTGTGGCATAGAATGATGCTTTTAGGCCTTGCAAGTTAAATAAATTATGTATATTTGTGCCTCCAAAAATGGTTTTGTAGCTCAACTGGATAGAGCATCTCACTACGGATGAGAAGGTTTGGGGTTCGACTCCCTACAAGACCACTGATAAAAAGGCCTAATTAACTTAAAGATAGTTTATTAGGCTTTTTAGTTTAATAGTATCTATTATAATTTCAATGATCTTAACTCAAATAAAATAAACATGAAAATACTTAAGAAAACGCTGAAATGGTTAGGCATTATTATCTTGTTATTAGTTGCCGTAGGTGCAACTTTATACATGATTTATTTACGACCATTTATGCAAAAAATGAAACAAACAACCATAGTTAATTATGATAAGGAGCTTACATTAGTTTTAGGTGGTGGTGGTAATAGCGGTATTTTGGTTTCAGATAGTTTAGTTATTGTTATTGATACTAAAATGGATGAAGCAGCAGAACAGTTATTTAAAACAGTAAAAGAATTGGCAGGCAATAAACCTATTTTAGTTATTAATACACATTATCATCCTGATCATAGTACTGGTAATAGTTTTTATACTGGGCAAACTATTATTGCAGGTGGTAATTATACCAAAGAGTTTTGGGTGAAAGAAGCCGGTGAAAAAACGCTACCTACCCAATGGTTACAAGACAGAATGGATATTAAAATGGGTGACGATACAGTTACACTTTTAAATTTGGCAAAAAATGTACATACAGCCAGTGATATTGTTGTGTATTTGCATAAAAGAAAGATGTTGTTTGGCGGAGATGTAATTTTAAACAAACAAGCTCCGGCAATTATGGGTGTATCTGACCCGGATGGATACTTAATGGCGTTTGATATGATACCAAAACAATTTGATATTCAAAAAATAGTGCCGGGTCATGGTGCTGTTGGAGGAATTGAAGTAATAAATGATTTCAAACAATATTTTATTGATATGAAAACGGCAGCAACCAATCAATCTAAAAAAGACGAACTTGTTGCTAAATATAAAGATTGGGGACAAATACCGATGTTTATGTCGCCTGGCGCTACAATAAGTGCCATTAAAAAGAAAGGCGAGCAAAAATAATTATTCAATAATTCTTTTTAAATTTAGTTTCTAAAACCTGAAGCACATTATAAAATTACAAATTAGTCCGATGTTAACTCAAGTGGTTTATTAATAATTATTGAAGAAAAAAATAAAGCCCGTTTCATTTTTAATATTAGCTTTAGGTAGACATATAAATTTGGTAATGTATTTTTAACCGTAAATAAATAGAAATGTAAATGAAGGAGTATTGGATTTATTTGGGGTTAGGTATAATTTTTGAAGTGCTGGGTACCGTGTGTATGAAATTTGCCGAAGGTTTTACAAAACTATGGCCATCGGTATTTGTGTTTGTTTTTTACGCAATGAGTTTAGGCTTGTTAGTGTTAGTGCTTGAAAAATTTGAAGTAAGTATAGCTTATGCCATATGGGCAAGTTTAGGCACCGCACTTATTGCGGTTATAGGCATTATCTTTTTTAAAGAACCTATATCTGTAACTAAAGTAGTATCAATTTTATTAATAATAGCAGGTATCTTAGGATTAGAACTTTTTGATTAAAGGATGAAGAAAAATATATTTATTACGGGTTCAACGGGGTTTTTAGGTGGCGAATTACTGGTAGATTTATCTAAAAGAAACGAAATAGATAAAATATATTGTCTTGTTCGTTCAAGCTCAAAAACAAAGGCAATTCAGCGACTAAAAAAGGTTTTTGATTTTCATGGAGATGTATTTGATACAAATAAAATTATCCCTGTTCAGGGAGATTTGGTTCAGGATGATTTAACCGAAGTGTTACGCAAAAATAAACTGCTCGAAGATGTAAATTATATAGTACACTCTGCTGCTAACACTTCATTTTCTCCTATTTACGATAAAATGGTTGTGGACATAAACATACATGGTCTGCAAAAAATTCTGTTATGGAGTCAAGGCTTAAAAAACCTTGAAACATTTGTATATGTGGGCACTGCTACTATTTGCGGTAAAACTGCAACGCACAGAACAATACAGGAAAGTGAATCGCCTAATTTGAATGCAGAACATATTGTTAAGTACACCTACACAAAAATGCAAGGTGAAATAGAGGTAGCAAAATATTTACCGAAAGAAAAAACATTAATTGTTCGCCCCTCTATTATATTAGGAGATAGTCGTCCTTGGGTTCCTCGTTCTTATGTAATTATGTGGACTCTTGCGAGCTTAAATTTTTTACGACTTGTTCCTGCTAACGGAAATGTATTATTAGATATGGTATCGGTTGATTATGTATCGGATGCAATCGTAAAATTAATGCTTGCAAAAAGAAAACATACAGTTTATCATATTTCTGCCGGAGAAAAAGCGGCTACAACATCATTTGATATTGGTAACACAATTGAAAAAGCTTTTCCGGGGCTACCCAAATTTAATTTTGTGGGTTATGATATGTTACGTGATATGAAATTGTGGTCGAAAAAAAGATTAAACAAAGACAGTAAACTAAACAACCACAAAGAATATTTAGATTATTGGAATGATATAATGGAAAACACCAGCCAGTTAAGAATATTAATGGCTGGTTTAGACCCCTATATTGAGTTTATGGAATTAGGGCAGGTGTTTGATAATTCACGTCTTTTAGAAGAAGGGATAGATGTTGTGCAACCTAAACCGGCACATCAGTATATCGAAAACTCTATCCATCTATTGAAGGAAATCGACATTTTTGAGGCTGCCCTCGAACCGTAACCTATTTAGTTGGGTGAAATAATTATTCTCGATTTTGAAACACTTTAAAAAACACCATCCTGTAATTGTAAAAAACTTACAAGCAGGTTTAGCTTCTGATAAAAAATCGGGGTTTAAAGACTTAAAAAAATATATTGGTACCCAGTATGATTTTATAGGGCTTTCGGTGCCAAAGCAAAGAGAGGTGTTTAAAACTGCTTATGAGTTTAACTCACTTACGTTAGACCAGCAACTAGAAATATGGAATGAAATTTGGCTGTATAGTAATTTGTACGAAGCAATGACGCAAGCTTTATTCTTTGTATCACAACATAAAGATGCATTCGGTACAAAAACACTTTTTGCTGTTACAAAAAATTGGGTCGGTAAAATTGATAACTGGGCACATTCAGATGGTTTGTCAGATATATTTTCTTATTTGCTCGAAAAAGACGCTGCTACTGTTTATCCGCAAATTAAAATTTGGAATAAATCTGCAAACCCATGGGAACGCCGACAATCGGTAGTTGCTTTGCTTGAGTACAGTAAGAAGCGTAAAAAAGTTTTACCAGTAAATAAATTGCTGCCTTTAGTAAAACCTTTATTAGGTGATGAGAATTATTTTGTACAAAAGGGAATTGGTTGGACTTTGCGCGAAATAGGAAATGTTTATCCTAAAGAGACCTGGTTTTTTTTAGTAGATCATCACGCAAAAATTACTGCTGTAGCTTTTAGTCCGGCAATTGAAAAATTATCCGTAAAAGAAAAAGAGGAACTGAAAAGATTACGTAAAAAGAGCAGATAAGCTTTATAGCACATCTAACTTAATGCCCATGGCAAAAAGTAAGATAATAATTCCACCTGCAATAATGCGGTACCAGCCAAACAATTTAAAGCCGTGTTTAGTAAGGAAATTTATAAAGAACCTAATGGCAAGTAATGCTACTATAAAAGCAACCACGTTTCCTACAGCTAAAAGTTTTATTTCATCAGATGATGGCATACCGTTATGCTTATAAAAATCAAGTAATTTTTTTCCGGTAGCAGCAACCATAGTTGGTACGGCTAAAAAGAAAGAAAACTCTGCGGCTGTTTTGCGTGTTAACTTTTGTGACAAGCCGCCAACAATAGTAGCCCCGCTTCTTGAAACTCCCGGAATTAATGCAATACACTGAAATAAACCTATTTTAAGTGCCTGCATATAGCTTACGTCATCTGTAGATTGGATTTTTTCTTCGGTAAACCATTTGTCTATAAATAAAAATATAATTCCTCCTAAAAACAAGGCAATGCCTACGCCCAACGGACTTTCCAATAAACTATCAATTACATCACCTAATAAAACTCCAAAAATAGCAGCGGGTATAAAGGCTACAAAAAGCTTGATGTAAAAATTAACTGATTGAAAGAATTGTTTAAAATACATAACCACTACGGCGGCTATAGCACCCAATTGTATGGCAACGGTAAACAGCTTTACAAAATCGGTAACCTGCATGCCCATTAAACCGGTGGCAATAATCATATGCCCAGTGCTCGATACAGGCAAAAACTCCGTTAACCCTTCTACAATGGCTAAAATAATGGCATGTACTAAATCCATATTATTATTATTCTGCTTTTTTAGGACGACGCATAATGGCCACCATAATGGTTGCAAAGCCTGCTAAGCAAACTAAAGGCGCTAAAGTAATGCGTCTGAAACTAAAAATTTCGGGGTTAAAAACGTTAGGGTCTTCGCTGCCGCCTCCCATCATTAACAGGTACCCAAGCACAATAAGTGCAACGCCTGCAATAAAAAATTTATAGTTTTCTCTGGCAATGCCAAAGCCTTTGTTTTCAGTGCTCATGTAAAAAAATTTAAGCAAATATAATAAAAACTTTAGGGTTTGGTTTTACCCTCAAAATTGTATCTTTGGTTTTTAATGAGCTTTTTATACCCCTCGTTTTTATTTGCCTTAGGCGCCCTATCAATTCCCATTATTGTTCACTTATTTAATTTCAGGCGCTATAAAAAGGTTTATTTCACCAACGTACGTTTTTTAAAAGAAGTTCAGCAAGAAAGCAAATCTAAATCAACCCTAAAACGCCTCCTAATATTAGCATCCAGGTTATTGGCACTTACTTGTTTGGTTTTGGCTTTTGCACAACCCTATATACCAAGTAACCACACTATAAAAAAAGGAGTGCGAACTGTTATTATTTATATTGATAATTCCTTTAGTATGCAGGCAGCTAATAAAAACGGAAGTTTATTAGATGATGCCAAACGTAAAGCCAGAGAACTTATACAAGCGGCCTCGGCAAGTGATAAAATTCAATTAATAAGCAACGATTTTTATGCAACATCGCATACAGTTTTAAGTAAAGAGCAAGCCCTTGATGCTATTGATAAACTAACAGTTTCTCCTTCGGTAAAAAGCCTGCAAGAAATTTATAACCGAGCTAAAAGCAACACTGACAAGGATTTTAAAGATGCCGAAGTTTTTTTAATAAGTGATTTTCAAAAAAACAACGTAACCGATTTTAAACCCGATAGCTCGGCAGAAAACAATTTTGTTTTGTTAGAAAACGCGCCAGCACAAAATATTTTTATAGATACGTGTTTTGTTGAAAGCCCATATTTTCAAGCAGGGATAAACCAAAAACTGCATGTAAAAATTAAAAACCTATCAAATAAAGAAATTGAAAACGGGTCATTAAAACTCTATTTAAATAACAAGCAAATTACACCTGTAAGTTTTAAAGCTAATGCAAACGCTGCAACAGATGCCTTAGTTAGCTTTACTTGTAAAGATACCGGCGTGCAACAAGGTAAACTTATTGTAGAAGATTTTCCGGTAACTTTTGACGATACGTTATATTTTTCTTTTCGGGTAAACAACAAAATTCCTTGTTTAGACATTCACAAAAAAGATGACAAATCAGATATTTATTTACAAAGCCTTTTTAGTAATGATTCACTGTTTACCTATTACAATCAAAATGACCAAAGCATCGATTTTTCTTATTTCAATAAAAGTAACTTAATTATAGTAAATGGGCTGCAAACCTTAACCAGTGGCTTATCTCAAGAGTTAAAGAAATATATTTCGGCAGGTGGTAGTGTACTTATATTTCCTTCAAATAATGCAGATAAAGACTCTTATAATAATTTTTTCAGTCTGTTTAATCTGTCCCTTTTTACAGGAGTTGATACAGCAGCTTATCGGTTAGAAAGTAAAAATTTACCTAAAGATTTGTATGAAGGTGTATTTGAAAAAACACCCGAAAATATGGATATGCCGAGTGTACACGAGCATTATGTAACCCAAAGCAATACACGTAGTGGAGAAGAAATTATTTTGAAACTAATTAACGGACAACCATTTTTAAGTCTGTATAAAAAAGGTAAAGGGCGAATCTATGTTTGTACATCTGCTTTAAATGAAAAGAGTAGCAGCTTTGCAAAACACGCTTTATTTATACCAACGCTTATAAAAATTGCCATCCTTAGCAGACCGTCGCCACCGCTGTATTACTTTAGTGGTAAAAACGAAGCCCTTGATGTAAGCAATGTAAACATAAGTGGAGAAACCCCTTTGCACATTTCTTCAACTGAAAATAAAATAGATTTTATTCCTGAAATAAAAATTACCGAGGATAACAAATCTCTTTTAACCCATGGTAACCCTGCTTATGCAAATAATTATTTTTTGCAGCACGATAAAATAAATATAGAAGGTTTAGCTTTTAATTATAACCGAAAAGAAAGTGATTTAGCTTGCTTTACTAAAAATGAATTGAGTGAAATGATAAAAAAAATGGATTGGAAACGCACGCACATTATTGAAGCATCGGTTGGCAACATGCAGGCATCATTAGCGGAGATAGGAGGAGGAGTTCGTTTATGGAAACTTTTTGTACTATTAACTTTATTATTTTTAGGCATAGAAATTATTTTAATTAAATTTTTAAAATGAATTACTTAATTAAAAACGCAAAAGTGGTTGATGCTAATTCACCACACAACACTAAACGAGTAGATATACTTGTTGAACAAGATACTATTACGCAAATATGCGCAAACATTAAAACCGACAAAAACGTAAAAGTTATAGAACAAGAAAACCTGCACGCATCACCGGGTTGGTTTGATATGCAGGCTAATTTTTGCGACCCGGGGTTTGAACATAAAGAAGATTTACAAAGCGGCATGCAAGCTGCTGCACAGGGCGGTTTTACAGGTGTGTGTATTATGCCGGCTACCAATCCACCATTGCACGGTAAATCACAAATTGAATATGTGGTTAATGCTTGCAAAAACAATTTGGTAGATGTTTTCCCTGCAGGATGTTTAACACAAAACTCAGACGGAAAAGAAATGACCGAAATGTTTGATATGAAACAAGCCGGTGCCATTGCTTTTACCGATTATAAAAACTCTATAAAAGATTCTGGTTTATTAGTGCGCTTATTACAATACGCTGAAAACACCAATAGTTTAATTATTACACATTGTGAGGATAAAGGACTTACAGGTGGTGGACAAATGAATGAAGGTGAAACAGCTACACAGCTTGGTTTAAAGGGCATTCCGGCTTTAGCAGAAGAGTTGATGGTGCAACGCAATATAAATTTACTTGCTTATGCAGGTGGTAAAATACATGTGCCAACTATTTCATCAAAACAAAGTGCTGATTATATTAAGCAGGCAAAAAGCAAAAACTTAAACATTACATCGGGAGTTGCTGCGCACCAATTATTATTAAATGATACTGCACTTGCAGAGTTTGATACTAATTTAAAAGTTACACCACCTTTACGCGATAAAAGTGAAGTAGAAAATTTAAAACGTGCTATTATAAATGATGCTATTGATGTAATTGTTAGCGACCATTGTCCGGAAGAAATTGAGAATAAAGACGTGGAATTTGACCATGCGGCATTTGGTATTATAGCATTGGAAACTGCTTATGCATCAGCTAACACGGCCTTATACGGAAAAATAGAACAAGAAAAATTGATCGAAAAATTAAGCACAAATCCGCGTAAAATTTTAGGACTTGATATTCCTGTTTTAAAAGTAGGAGAGAAGGCAAATATCACTTTATTTAATCCCGATATTAAATGGGAGTTTACCCAAAAGCACATCGCCTCTAAAAGTAAAAACACGCCATTTATTAATTACAACTTTACCGGTAAAGCAATTGCCGTAATTAATAATGGTAAAATGGTGATGTGTAAATAATCCTCTTCTTTTAAATCTCGCTGATAAGTGTCTTCATTATCAGGGTCATTTTAGGCTCTTGTGTAGCCGCTACACGTTGTACATCTTCATGCGTAGTTTTTTCAATTTTACCCGGTACACCTAAATCAGTACAAATACTAATAGCAAAACAAGGTAAACCCATGTGGCGGGCAACAATTACTTCAGGCACCGTACTCATACCAACAGCATCTCCACCAATGGCATGTATATAACCATACTCAGCCGGAGTTTCAAGGGTTGGGCCTGTTAAGCCAACATAAACACCTTCTGACACGTGTATTTTGTTGCGAGTAGCAATTTCTTTAGCTTTTTTAATAAGCGTTTTGTCGTAAGCTTCACTCATTTCAGGAAAACGAGTGCCTAATTCATTAATGTTTTTACCAATTAATGGATTTGGAAATAAGTTGATATGATCGTTTATAATCATAATTTCTCCTACTTCAAACGAGTGATTAACTCCACCACTTGCGTTAGATAAGAATAAGGTTTTAATGCCTAAAAATTTCATTACTCGCACCGGAAAAGTTACCTCTTGCATGGTGTAACCTTCGTAATAATGGAAACGACCTTGCATAGCGACAATTTTTTTGCCGCCAAGGGTACCAAAAATAAGTTTGCCGCTATGCCCTTCAACTGTACTTAATGGAAAGTTTGGGATATCTTCATAAGCCAGCGTATATTCTGCTTTAATTTCTTTTACTAATCCACCAAGCCCTGTGCCAAGTATAATGCCCACTTCGGGCGCAAAATTGTTTGTTTGTTTAAGAATATTTGCTGTGGTGAATTTTATTTGCTCTAACATATTTTACGATTTGATGATTAAATTCCTCCCCTTTGTTTTTAAAGTCTATTTCAATTGGGAGCACAAAAATAGAAACCTCTTTCAATTCATCAACAAAAGAAATCAACCGTGTGGCATCTTTTTCAGTTGTGATGATAATTTTATTTTCATTTTCTATTTGATTATAGGCTTCTTTTATTTGCGCAATGTCTTCGTTTGAAAAATGATGGTGGTCAGGAAATGCTTTATGTACAACATCTTCAGCATATTCTTTAACATACGTAAATATAGGTTTTGGGTTTGCAATGCCAGTTACCAAAAGCACATTGCAATTGAAAAGATGCATAGGAACGTTTATGGTTTCTTTTTCATCAAACAGATTGTAAGCCTGTCCATATTTTAGATAAGAGAAAAATAGATTTTGATATGGGCGCGCGTTTATTTCCTTCATAACACCCTTTAAATCAATAGGAGTAGCATATTCGGGGGTTTTGGTAACAATTACAATATCGGCACGCAAATAACCTTTTTTAGACTCACGCAGCCTTCCTGCAGGCAGCAATTCATCGTTGCAAAATAAGTTATCGTACTCGGTAAGTAAAATATTTAAGCCACATTTTATTTTACGGTGCTGGAAAGCATCATCCAATACAATAACATCGGCGCTTTTTTGCGTAAGAATTTTTTTAACTCCTTTTACCCTATTTTCGTCAACAGCTACAAATGCTGTTGGGTATTTTTGTTTTATCTGTAAAGGCTCATCGCCGCATTGGTCGGGCTTTGTATCAGTTTCTACTACAAAAAACCCCGATGTTTTTCTTTTGTAGCCGCGGCTTAAAGTCGCCACACTAAATTCTTTTTCCAGCAATTTTAAAATATATTCGGTATGTGGGGTCTTCCCTGACCCGCCAGCACAAAGGTTTCCAACGCAAATGGTCTTTGTTTCGTCAAAGGTAGTTTGCTTAAAAATTTTGGTATCGTATAAAGTGTTTCGCAGCCAGGTAATCCCGCCATAAACAAGCGAAAAGGGCAAAAGTAGTATGCGTAGTAAACCGCTCAAAATAAATATTGTATAAACATAAAAAATATTTTTATTTTTAAGGGATTTTATACAAATAATCTGATGGAGAACGAAAAGACCCAAATTCCAAGCGCGGAAGAAATTGCGGCTAAACTTAGAGAAGAAGAAGCTAATATAGAAGGTGGGGCACCGGAAAAAGATGAACATGCCATAAAGCAGTTGATAGAGCTGCTGGGTTCGCACAATAGCGAGCATAAAGATGCCGGGTTGGAGTTGCTTAAAAATGAAAAAAGCGTAGATTTTTTATTAGAAGCCATCCAACACACCGAGCATAAAAATGAAAAAGCAATTCTTATTGCAGCTTGCTGGGAAAGTGGTTTAGATTTTAAAGGTCACGAAGCGTTTTTTGCTGACCTTGCTTTAGATATGGACTTATTTGTATCGTTAGAAGCTATTACGGTTATAGATTCTATCGAATATATGGAAGTAGCTGCCATGAAGGAAATCCTTCAAAAACTAAACGATAAAAACATCACCAAACATCCTAACGAATCCATGTTAAGCGACTTAAAACTGAGTTTGGAAGAAAAAATTGCCGAAAACCCTTAACATACAATAATTACCATAAATTTGCCTTTCCTACATTTATGTTGTTAACTGAAAAAATACAAAATGCTATACGTGATGTACCCGATTTCCCTAAACCGGGGATTTTGTTTAAAGATATTACGCCTATTTTTTTAGACGCAAAGCTTTGTAATGAAATTACAGATGCTTTTTGCCGTTCTTTCTCAAAAGCTAAACCAGATGCTATAATTGGCATTGAAAGCCGTGGTTTTTTATTTGGCATGCTAATGGCAAGTTGGTTAAATATTCCGTTTATAATGGTGCGCAAGGCGGGTAAACTACCGAGCAAAACGGTTAGTCAAACCTATGATTTAGAATATGGAAGCTCAACTATTGAGGTGCATGACGGCGTAATTAAAAAAGGTTGGAACATAGTTATACACGATGATTTGCTTGCTACAGGTGGCACCGCCCAAGCAGCAGCAGAAATTGTTAAAAAATGCGGAGCTAACATAGCAGGTTTTACCTTTGTGGTAGAGCTTGACTTTTTAAAAGGAAAAGAAAAATTAATTAACTATTCAAATAACATACAATGTCTGGTACAGTACTAACTGAAAATGCAACGGGGATGAGCTTTCGTCTTTCCGAAAACCAAATTATGATTGCGGACATGATTCGCAAATTTGGTAAAGAACATATTTTACCCCGTATGATGGAGTGGGACGAATCTCAAGAATTTCCGGTGGAAGTTTTTAAAAAATTAGGCGAGCTTGGTTTAATGGGCGTTGTAGTGCCTACTGAATATGGCGGTTCGGGTTTTGGTTACCACGAGTATGTTACAGCACTTATTGAGGTGTCTAAAATTTGTGGCTCTATTGGTTTATCAATGGCGGCGCATAACTCACTTTGTACCAACCATATTTTAATGTTTGGTAACGAAGTACAAAAGAAAAAATATCTTCCAAAATTAGCAACTGCCGAGTGGATTGGCGCTTGGGGCCTAACCGAAACAGGTACAGGTTCTGATGCAGGTGGAATGAACACAGTTGCTGTAAAAGAAGGCGACCATTTTATTATTAACGGCAGCAAAAACTTTATTACACATGCTATTACCGGTAATGTGGCGGTAGTTATTGTACGTACAGGTAAAAAAGGCGATAGTCATGGTATGACGGCTTTTGTGATTGAAAAAGGAACACCTGGGTTTAAATCTGGCAAAAAAGAAAACAAATTAGGCATGCGTGCCAGCGAAACAGCCGAACTTATATTTGAAAACTGTAAAGTACATAAAGACCAAATGCTTGGAGTAGAAGGTGATGGTTTTGTGCAAGCTATGAAAGTGTTAGATGGCGGTCGTATATCTATCGCGGCTTTATCTTGCGGTATAGCGCGCGGCGCTTACGAAGCAGCGCTTAAATACAGTAAAGAGCGTGAGCAATTTGGAAAAGCAATTTCTCAATTTCAGGGCATTGCATTTAAATTAGCTGATATGGCAACGGATGTAGAAGTATCTGAATTGCTTACTTACCGTGCTGCTGATATGAAACAACGCGGTGAGAAAGTTACTAAAGAAAGTGCTTATGCAAAATACTACGCATCTGAAGCATCTGTACGAGTATCTACTGAAGGAGTACAAATTTTTGGCGGTTATGGTTACACAAAAGATTTTCCGGCAGAGAAATACTACCGCGATAGCAAACTTTGCACTATTGGCGAAGGTACCAGCGAAATTCAAAAACTCGTTATTGCAAGAGAATTACTGAAGTAATTCAAATATTTCAAAAAAATATAAAGCCGATTCTGTATAAGAATCGGCTTTTTTTATTGTTTTAATCGTGTTAAACGTGCAAAATAAATGGTTAGTCTATTTTAATTGGGTGAGAAACATTTACACTTTAAATTTACGTTAGAATTAAATAATACTGAGAGAAGGAGAAAATAGATGAAGAAAATTTTATACGTTTTTGTTTTATTGATTTCGTTTAATGTAAGAGCCCGTCAGTTAGAAGAGACTGTAAAGCCTGCTGAATCATTCCAAAGCAATAGAGTTAGTAATGCTGATGTAAGCTTTCAGTTACCCAAGTATATTTTTACATATACTAACACGCGTATAATTGTAAAGTTTAACAATCCTAATAGCCTTAAATTAATAAACAATAATTACGAACTCGATTTAATTGTGAATGGAACAAACCAAAAAGTAGTTTTTGATAATAATGGAGTAGGGAATTTTTATTATACATTTAAAAACGACAATGCTTTACAAATTTTATTGGAGGATGTTAATTACACAGTGCAACCATCGGTAATTTCTATTTGGTATATTATAAGTCCGTTAGTGGCGGTGCTTTTGTTTTTTAGCTATAGAGTTATATTAATGAGAAGAAAAAATAAAACACCTAAGCTGGTGGTTAAACGTAATTTAGAAAAGCTTGAGCCACAAACGAAGCCCTACGAATCTACACTAAACGTTATTAAAGTTAGGGAGTACGAGGAAGAAGTTTAAGCTATAAGGCTTTGGTGAATTTTTAGTATTTGCGGTATCAGTAAGTTTTCTTCGTTATTTTCAAGTACCCAATCAGCCAATTTTATTTTTTCTTCTTCGGGTACTTGTTGAGCTATTCGTTTATTTATTTCTTCCTCAGTAAGTCCATCGCGTAAAGCAACGCGTTGTTTTCGTAAATTTAGGTTAGATGTAACAACTACTAATTTATTTATGGATGAAAGTAGTTTTGCTTCTATTAATAAGGCAGATTCTTTAATAATATATTTTTCAGTGGCGTGTGTTTTTGCAAATGCGTCAGAATCTTTTTTTACTTCGGCATGAATGATTGCGTTTACTTGTTTCAATAATTCAGCATCAGAAAATATTTTCTCGGAAATGTATTTTTTGTTTAAAGTTGTTTCGTTTACGTAAGCCTCTTTACCCAGTAGTTTTTCTATTTGCAACTTTACATGAGGTACAAAATACAATTCTTTAGCACGTTCATCGGAGTTATAGATTTTTATCCCAAGTGTTTCAAAAACCCTTGCTACGGTACTTTTGCCGCTACCTATGCCACCTGTTAAACCTACAATAATCATTTATGAGTTAAAGTTACAAATTAAAACAATTTACATCTCTTTTAGTAAGGCGCTTTTTAATGCACCTTTAATTTTTGCTGGGAATGTTTTTTCTATAGTGATTTTAGTGCAATCGTGAAAAGCAGCAAATTGTTTTAAAGACACGCTTAAACTTGCCAAAAAATCATCCATGTCGCTTGGAGAGTTTTCGATATGAAGGCTTTTAATAATGAATTCTTTCTTTTGTCTGTCGGCTTTGGGGTCTAATCTACCAACAAAATTATTGCCGTATAAAATTGGCAGACAGAAATAACCAAACTTTCTTTTGTGCTCAGGTAAATAGCATTCAACCCCATAATCAAAATCAAAAACCTGTTTTAAACGGTTGCGCATAATTACCGCATTATCAAAGGGAGAAAGCAGGCTTACCTGTGCTGCTTTGGTTTTAAATTTGGTTTCTATTACTTCAGGTAAAGCAAATTGTTTTTCTTTTACGCCTTCTACCTGTATTTCAATCAATAAGTTTTGTTGTACCAGTTGTTTTAGCTTTTGCTGTACATGGGGCAACATGCCTTTCCGTAAATAAGCTATCTCTTTAGCCGAAGCAAAGCCATGCGCCCTTAAGGTGCTTTTAATAAGAAATTCAGCATACTCGGTAATAGTTGGCTTGGTTATATTAATTTCTGCAGGAAGCACACGTTCGGTTAAATCATAAACTTTATGAAACCCTTTGCGCTCGCTTATCATTAAACTACCCTCCATAAATAAATTGCCAAGAGCGATTTTGGCCGGTTTCCAATCAAACCAACTACCGTGCTGTTTTTCCGATTCAAAATCTTTTGCCTGCAAGGCACCTTCCGTTTTAATTCTGTCCAGCACATGCTTCATTACCTTCTTGTCTTTTTTAAACCAGTGCGAACGCCCACTAAGAAACTCTTCTTTCCGTAGAAAGGTGAAACGATAATCTTCGATTGGTAAGTAAGATGCCGCATGGGCCCAGTACTCAAATATGCTGCGCTCTTTTAGTAGTTGGTCAAGGTGCGTTTCCTTATATGCTGCTGTACGTGTATAAAGAGTGTGATGATGAGCACGGGTTACAACTGCCAGTGTATCTAATTGCAGGTAACCTAAGTGTTGTATAGCCTTTAAAGCACCTGTTTTGCCTGTTCCAAAAGCCGAATTAGGAGCAAGTCCTTGTGCATGCAAGGCTATGTTTTTAGCCAGTTCTTTACTTATTTTATGTTCTTGTGTTTTCAAGGCTTGTTTAAACAAAATTAAGCATTGTTTGCGGCTTAAAACTCGGTAAAATCTTTACTTTTGTAAAAAATTAAAATCATGCCAAAAGGAATTTTTAAAGTACCCACCCCATATAACGAACCAATTAAAAATTACGCTCCAAAAAGCGCAGAACGTGTTGAATTGCAAGCTATGCTAAAGCACTTGCGTTCGAAAGAGTTAGATATACCAATGTACATTGGCGGAAAAGAAATTCGTAGCAACGATAAAATACGTTTAGCACCTCCGCATGATCATAAGCATACACTGGGGCATTTTCATAAAAGCACAAAAGAGCATGTAAAGCAAGCTATAGATGCTGCTTTGGCGGCTAAAGACCAATGGGCTAACCTTAGTTGGGAACACCGTGCAAGTATATTTTTGAAGGCAGCTGAATTAATTGCAGGTCCTTACCGTGCTAAGTTAAATGCAGCAACTATGTTGGGGCAAAGCAAAAACGCGTTTCAGGCAGAGATTGATTCTGCTTGTGAGATTACAGATTTTTTGCGTTTCAATGTTCATTTTATGACTGAAGTTTATAATGAGCAACCGATATCTGGTCCGGGAGTTTGGAATAGATTAGAGTGGCGCCCATTAGAAGGTTTTATTTACGCATTAACTCCGTTTAACTTTACAGCCATTGCGGGCAACTTACCTACATCGTGCGCTATGATGGGTAACGTGGTAGTTTGGAAACCAAGTAACACACAGGTTTATGCAGCTAATGTACTGATGGAAATTTTTACCGAAGCAGGTGTACCCGCTGGTGTAATTAATTTAATTTATCCAAGCGGACCTGACGCAGCTGAAATTGTTTTTAATCATAAAGATTTTGCGGGCATACACTTTACAGGAAGCACCGAAGTGTTTCAAAACATTTGGCAAACTATTGGTAACAACATTCATAAATATAAATCGTACCCACGCATTGTGGGCGAAACAGGGGGTAAAGATTTTATTTTAGCTCACAAATCAGCACACGCAAATCAAGTGTCTACCGCCATTAGCAGAGGCGCATTTGAGTATCAAGGGCAAAAATGTTCGGCTGCATCACGCGCTTATATTCCATCTAACTTATGGAACGAAGTAAAAAGCTTATTACAGGCCGATTTAAAATCAATGAAAATGGGCCCTACCGAAGATTTTACCAACTTTATTAATGCCGTTATTGATGAAAAAAGTTTTGATAAACTGACTAAATACATTGATGCCGCTAAAAAAGATAAAGATGTTGAAATTGTTGCCGGCGGTAATTATGATAAGAGCAAAGGGTACTTTATTGAGCCTACAATTATTTTAGTTAAAGACCCTAAGTACGTTACCATGTGCGAAGAGTTGTTTGGCCCTGTGTTAACTATTTATGTATACGACGAAAATAAATTTGAAGAAATTTGTGATATAGTTGATTCAACTTCTATATACGCTTTAACAGGTGCTATTATGGCGCAAGACCGTTACGCAATTGAACTGGCTACTAAAAAACTGGTAAACAGTGCAGGTAACTTTTATATTAATGATAAATGTACCGGTGCTGTAGTTGGTCAACAACCATTTGGCGGTGCGCGTGGTAGCGGAACTAACGATAAAGCAGGAGCCAAAATTAATTTACTGCGTTGGGTAACCCCTCGTACAATTAAAGAAACTTTTGTTACACCGGTTGATTACCGTTACGCATTTTTACAAGCAGACTAATTTTAGTCTATTGTAGCAATAACTTTTAGTTCAATAGCAATAGGTGTTGGCAGGCAATTAATTTCAATAGTTGTTCTGCAAGGCGGGTTTTCTTTAAAATATTCTGCCCATAATTTGTTGTATTTAGGAAAATCGTCTTTCATATTGGTAAGAAAAACGGTTACATCTACAATTTTATTCCAGCTGCTACCCGAATCTTCTAAAATGTATTTAATGTTACGAAACACACTATGGCATTGCGCTTCAATGTCGTAAGAAACAATTACTCCTTTTTCATCTAACTCTACGCCGGGTATTTTTTTTGTACCACGCTCACGCGGACCAACCCCACTTAAGAATAATAAATTGCCTACTCTTTTTGCATGCGGATATAAACCAACAGGCTCAGGTGCTTTAGATGATTCGATGCTTTTGTTTTCTGCGCTCATTTTAATAAAGTTGTGTAACAAATATAAATCAAATCTATTTATTATTTCTTCTTCTCATCTACTTTAATTCCGTCAGCAGATATTTTTACGTTCGCGTCTTTAGAGTGTACTTCGATGCCATGCTTATTAATATGCACCTGTGCATTACTGTCGTTTATATTTATTATATGTTCTGTATCATCATCTTCACTCTTTTTTAAATCTTCTTCCGTACAACTTAGGCAGGTAAGCCCATTCTCAGTCATTTTCCAGTATTTCCCACTCATTTCAGCATCGCCGATGCCATTAACATTATCGATGTCGTACCAAGAGCTTCTTAAACTATTATCTAAAAAAACAACTTTATTTTTGGGAAGCTTAATCAACACTTCTGCACTTTGATTTCTATATTTATCTGTACTTACAAATGAAAAATAGTTATCAAGCAACAAAACCGAACCTTGCTGCGCAGCGTTATAGTTAATGTTTTTTGCGCGCACCGAGGCTTCGGTTTTTTGCTTTCCTGCAGCTGTTTTTCTCATAAACACAGAGACACTATCATTTTCTGAAGCAATAATTTTTACCCTTGGTCTCCCTTCCCAAACAGATGGTTGTACTGTATTGTTAATTAACCAACGGTCGTTATCAAATGTAAAGTCTAAATCGGTTTCGTTTTTTTGATAATTATTATTTCCTTTAATAAATAAAGTATCTGCGTTGTTAAAGTGTGTAGCAATCTGTGTTTTTAAAGGTGTTTCTTCTGAAAAATCTCTAAGTATAGTCATTGATAAGTATAGGCAAATTGTTAAACCTACAAACCATAATATGCCGGCAGATAAGTTTAACCAACGATATGAAGTTCTTATCCCTAAAACAAGTTTAAGTCCTTTGTAAACAATCATGCAAAGCGGAATGCCAACGCACATAGCCAAACCCGTTTTAAACCAAAACATAGGGAATTCAGAGCCGGTAAATGCCTGTAAAAATTCGTTTATACTAAGCCCATCAACTGTACCAACATTAAATAAAACTAATAGCAACATAACAAAAAAAAGGGTACCAAATAGCACGAATAATGCGCCAAAAATTTTTGAAATAACTTTAAAAATGCCATGGAAAATGGTGTAAAGTAGGTTGCTTATTTTATTCGCTACACTTCGACTTCGTTGAGAGTTAAATTCTACTTTAACACCATTACCAAAATTCTGCGCACGATTTTTTAATTGTTCAGCTTCTTCTTTTATAGTCTGACTAATGGTGTTAATGTCTATGGGGTCTCCACGCATTTCAAGTTTTTCAGCAGTTGTTTTAGCTTCCGGAATTATTACCCAAAGAATAATATAAAGTAAAACTCCCCACCCAAATGCAAATGATAAAACCACAACTATTAAACGAATCCATAAAGGATCTATATCAAAATGAGAAGCTATCCCTGAACAAACACCACCTAAAACCTTGTTATCGCCATCACGAAAAACGCGACGCCTTTTATTTGTATAGTTGTTGTTTTTTTGATTGTGTGATGCAGAACTGCCTTGTTTTTCTTCTGAAGTGTTTTCTTCAAAATCACTTGGTTTACCCATTACATTAATAGCGTCGTGTATGTCTTCATCTACCAACACTTGTTTGCCTGCATGGGTTTTAGCTTTTAATAGTTCTGCCAAACGGGCCTCAATATCAGCTACAATTTCATCGCAACCCTCTTCATCTTTAAACTGATTTTTTATAGCTGCTAAATAATCTTTTAGCAACTGGTAGGCTCCTTCTTCTATATTAAAGACTAAGCCTGCAAGGTTTATGGTGAGTGTTTTATTCATAATCGTATTTTTAATATTTTATTTATTCTTATTTTCTTTTAATAATTTATTTACGGCATCTACCATTTCATCCCAGGTGTTTTCAAGTTCTTTTAAAAGAGCTTCTCCTTCCGGGGTTAACTTATAATATTTACGAGGAGGACCCGAGGTAGATTCTTCCCAACGGTAGGTTAGGTAGTTGGCATTTTTTAAACGGGTTAGTAACGGGTAAAGGGTTCCTTCCACAATCATCATTTTAGAACTTTTAAGCTGTTCTATAATTTCAGTTGGATAAGCCTCTCCAATAGCCAACACCGATAAAGTACACAACTCTAATACGCCTTTGCGCATTTGCGATTGTGTGTTTTCTGTATTGATAGTTTGTTTCATTTTTATATTTTAATTCTGTTTAAAGTTTTCTCGGTTAATTGTTATGCAAAGATAAGTGTTTAATTCAGTACTTTGCAACACATAGTACTAAAATAAGTTATATATATTTGATAATCAATACGATTAATTTTTTGAGAATGGGAGTGAAACGTGATTTTTTAGGCGAAAACCTACTTGGTAAGCTTCAATTTCTGTCCGGCAGATAAGGTGGAATTTCTGTTTAACCCATTTATTTGGAGCAAATCATCAACAGAAATGTTATGCTCACGCGCTATTTTATAGAAATAATCGCCTTGTTTTACAATATAAGTTTCTTCTTTAACGGCTGTTGTTTCAACTTTTGTAGGACTTGTTTCAGCTACTAATTTTTTATCGGCTTGCAGGCTTTTATCAGCTAAATTAGGTTCTGCTTTTTTAGTTGTATCCTTAGGCGCAATTGGTTTTTCAGCTTTATAAATAACTAATTTTCTGCCGGGCCTTAAGCCTTTTTTACCTACTAAGTTCCATGTAGTTATATCTCCTACCGTAACGCCATATTTACGTGCAATGGTGCTAAGGCGCTCGCCCGATTTTACAGTATGTGTTATTTGAATTTCTTTAACCTGTGTTTGCACAAGAGCTTTTTGCTCTTCGCTTTGCTTGCGAAGCATGGCATATATTTCTTCTTCGTTGGTTACAAACTTGCCTATTACATTTTTTGGCATAGTAAGTACATTACCGCCCGCCGGTATAATTTGTTTTTTATAAATGGGGTTGAAATATTGTATTTCCTCGGTAGTTACATCTAAAACTCCTGCCAGTTGCTGAAAAGAAAGCGGCTCTTTAATTACTACTGTATCTAATTCGAAATAAGTTTTACGAGGCACATCCGGATAAATATTGTGTTCCGGATAATAATTCATTACGTAGTTAGCTGCAATAAATGCAGGCACATAGGCTTGAGTTTCTATAGGTAAGTAGGGTCTAATTTCCCAATAGGTTTTTTTGCCTCCGCTGCGTCTGATGGCACGGTTAATGGTTCCCGGGCCGGCATTGTAAGCTGCCAAAACCATTTGCCAATCGTTAAACATTTTGTATAAAAACTGCAAATATTCGGCTGCTGCAATGGTTGCTTTATAGGGGTCGGCACGCTCATCAATATAAGATGTAACATTTAAACCATACAATTTACCTGTTGGATACATGAATTGCCAAAGCCCCATAGCTCCTGCTCTAGAACGTGCCACAGGACTTAATGCAGACTCGATTACGGCTAAGTTTTTTAATTCTAAGGGAATGTTATACTTATCAAAAATCTCCTCGAACATAGGGTAATAAAGCTGTGATAAGCCTAATATTTTAGACATTAAAGTTCTCCTTTTTATGTACATTTCTATATACGGTTTTACAGTAGCATTAAACTGTAAATCAAACGGAGAAGCTGCATCGAGCTTAGCTAAGCGGTTTTCATATACAAAATCATCGAAATGCGGAATAGAATCAGGTGCATAGCCAAATTTATTTTTTAATGAAACAGGTTTAGCATACAGTTTATCAAGCACTTTTTTGGTGGCTAAGCTATCAAGTGCGGCGGCAATAGGGTCATCCTGAGCAACAAATTGCTGCGCCATACTACCCGAAAGCATGGTTAAGAAAATTAGTATAGTAAGCAGCCAACTCTTCATATCCTTTATAACGCACATTTCTTAAAAATGTTACATTTACAATAATATAAATATATTTTTAGAAATTGCCCTTTTTAACACCCACTTATTAAAGCATATGTGTTAAAAAGCTTCAGAAACCCTTGTTTTACTACCCTTTTAGGGTTTTCTACACTAAAACGAAGGAAAAATCAAACGGTTTCTATAATTTTTTGACAGGCTTTATACACTAATTGAAATACGGTTTCAAAATCCTTTTCGGTTCCGTAATAAGGGTCGGGTACGTGTTTGTTTTGATGGGGGTGTAGTACGTTTAATAAATAATCTACTTTGTTTTTTTGTGTAGTGTTTTTTGCAACGGCAACTACGTTCTCATAGTTACTATCATCCATCACATAAATTTTATCGAAGGCATCAAAATCTTCAGCAGAAAATTTACGGGCACGTAGTTTACTAATGTCTACTCCATTTTTTTTAGCGTTGGCAATTGTTCGGTGGTCAGGCGCTTCATTTATATGATAACCTGCTGTACCGGCAGAATCTACTTGGAATTGTTTTTCCAAATTTTTCTCTTCAATAAAATGCAACATAATGCCTTCACCTAAAGGTGAACGACAAATATTACCTAAGCAAACAAATAAAATTTTTTGCATCTAATTAAAAAGTGTGTACACCGTTAACGGTAGTATACTTCATAGTGTACTTAACACCCGGGTGCATATATTTATAAGCGCTATGACTCATTAAAGCTGCTTCGTGGAAACCACATAAAATAAGTTTCAGTTTGTTTTTGTAGGTGTTTATATCGCCAATGGCGTAAATGCCCGGTATATTGGTGCTATAATCATCTGTATTTACTTCAATAGCGTTTTTATCTATTTGTAAATTCCAATCTTCAATGGGCCCTAATTTAGGACTTAACCCAAACAACGGAATTAAATCATCGGTTTCAATAATGCTTAGTTCACCTGCTTTATTCTGCACTTCTACATTTTGTAAATGTCCGTTACCATTAACTTTTTTAAGATTGCTGTTTAGTAACAGGTTAATTTTTTTATCGGCAGCCAGTTGCATTACTTTACCAACCGAATCGGGCGCACCACGGAAAGATTCGCTACGATGAATTAGTGTAAGTTCTTTTGCAATGGGTTGTAAATGTATGGCCCAGTCTAAAGCACTATCGCCACCACCGGCAAGCACTACTTTTTTGTCTCTAAATTTTTCAGGGTCGAGCACCATATAGGCAACACCTTTTCCGTTCTCAAATTTTTCCAACCCTTCAGTTTCAGGTTTGCGGGGCTCAAAACAACCTAAGCCACCTGCAATAACAACTACTTTGCTATGTATTTTTGTACCCATATTGGTTGTAAGCACAAAATCTCCTTCACCCAATTTATCTAAACTTTCAATGCGCTCGCCCAATGTAAAACCAGGTTTAAACGGCTCGGCTTGTTTCATTAAATTATCAACCAGCTCTTGCGCCAAAACCGTAGGGTAGCCAGGTATATCGTAAATGGGTTTTTTAGGGTAAATTTCAGAAAGTTGTCCGCCCGGTTGAGGCAAATAATCAATTAAATGGCAACGCATTTTAAGCAAACCACATTCAAAAATGGCAAATAAACCAACCGGACCAGCACCTATAATTGCAATATCAGTAGAAATCATTTTTAAAAATTAGAGTGCAAAGGTACAACCTTTTGAAAAATAAATAACTTTACCAGACATGATTTTTCTTAGTCAAGTTCCCTTCCTACGTATACTGCTTCCGTTTATGGCAGGCATTGGGTTTTGGCTTATTAGCAGGCAAGATTCTCCTCAATTAATATATGTTGCCGACATTTATTTGATTTGCGCCCTGCTTTATTTTTTACTGGTAAAAAGCACCCAAACAATTTCTAAATTTTTATTTGGTTTAAGTGTTCAAACGTTTTTATTTTTTAGTGGATGGTTGTTGTGTAATTATACAAACGAAAAACAAAACCCCATTAATTACACCCATGTTTTAACCGATAGCACAACTTCCTATTTAGGTTACGTAAGTGAAATTCCGGTTGAGAAAACCAAAAGTATAAAAGCAGAAATTACATTACAACAAATAAAAAGCAAAGGTGTTTGGCAAAATACATGTGGAAAAATAATAGTGTACTTTGAAAAAATAGACAAAGCCAAAAACCTGGAAACAGGTAACAACATCGTTTTTACAGGTAAGTTGCAAGACATACAAGCCCCCTTAAACCCACACGAGTTTGATTATAAAGCCTATTTAAATGTTAGAAATATTTTTCATTCGGTTTATTTGCGGGAAGAGAATTGGGCGGTTTATGATAGTGAAGAAAAATTTTCGCTCTTCAATTTATCGCAAAAGATACGCCGACATTTATTAGACACCTATAGAGCAAGTGGATTAGAAGAAACCGAGTTTGCTATGGTGGCCGCCTTGGTGCTTGGTTACGACGATGAAATTGACAGACCACTACTAAACGCTTACTCGCATACCGGTACGCTGCATGTGTTATCGGTATCGGGCTTGCACGTGGGTGTAATTTATTTGTTGCTGGGTTATATGCTCGCTTTTTTAAATAAAAACAAAAAAACAACCTGGATAAAAGTCGGTTTAATAATTCTTGTTTTATGGTTTTTTGTTTTACTATCAGGTTTCTCGGCACCTGCTGTGCGGGCTGCTTTTATGTTTAGTTTAATATTGCTGGGTAAAACGCTTTTTGAGCAGGTTGAAACAGCTAACATTGTTTTGGTATCTGCTTTTTTAAGTTTGTGCATTAACCCTTTTTGGTTGGCTGATGTTGGCTTTCAATTATCCTACGTTGCGGTGCTGGGCATTATTTATTTGTATCCTTATTTTTATAATCTATTTGCTTTCTCTTGGAACTTTGCCGATAAAGTTTGGGCTTTATGTGCGGTAAGCATTGCGGCACAAGTAGCCACATTGCCCATTACGATTTTTTATTTTCACCAATTTCCCACGCTGTTTTTAATTACTAATTTAATTCTCATTCCTATTTCAACACTTGTAATGTATGGCGGCATTTTAATTTTAGTGCTTTCAAAAATTACGATTGTGGCAAATGTGTTAGTTTGGCTTACCGGGCTTTTAATTAAACTAATGAATGCATCTGCCTTGTTTTTTGATGGCATTCCGTTTTGTGTAATAGATAACATTCACCTTTCTATCATAAACCTACTATTGTTGTATGTGTTGCTATTTCTGGTGTTTATAAGCATCGAGCATAAATCATACAAACTACTAATGAGTTCTTTTGGAGTAGCAATGCTTATTGTTTTAATATCTATTGTATTTGATTTATATGCTAAACAAAATAACGAACTGGTAATTTACCAAAGCGATAAAACCAATGTGTTAGCTGTTTTTTCAGGAAGCAAATACACGCAATTTTCTGATACCATCCCTGATGATAGATTGCAAAGCACCTTGCGCGAAAATAAAATTTACCACGATGCTGTTTTTAACGATGAAAAACCGTTAAGCACTACTTCTTTAATTTTGGTGAACCACAAAAAAATTCTGTTTACAAAAGATGTAAACCTGCTAAGCGATGTTTTTGTAAATGCTGTAACCCCTGATTATATATGGATTGCAGGCAACTCATTAAAAGGTAAAAAATTACCGCTCTTTTTATGTGGCAATAAAAACGTAATTGTTTCGGGCAAAGTGCGTAGCAGAAAAAACATAGCCTGTATAACTAATTCGTACTTCACGGCTAAACAAGGCGCTTTCATATTATCTTTGCAATAATGGCTATTCGTATTGGACATAAGGTGCGTTTTTTAAACGAAAAAGGGGAAGGGATTGTTACTCGTTTTAAAGACAAAAAAACAGCTTTTGTTGAAGTGGATGGTTTTGAAATTCCGTACCACATTGATAATTTGGTGCTGATTGATACCGAAATTGTTTTTAATAAAGAAGAAAGCTCTACCGAAGAAACCAAAAACGAAGCTGTTTTTTTTGTGATTGAACCTGATCACGAAATGCCTTTGTTGCATGCGCAGTACAGTTTTTATCTGTTTAATTCATCATCGTACAATTTACTGTTTACCTACTCGGTTAAGGATGGAAATAATTATCAAACTATTAAGCAAGGCGAGTTGGGTGCTTTTCAAAAACTGTTATTAAAACAAACGCATAAACAGTTTTTGGCAGAGCTTGCGTATCATAAAATCGAGATTCTGTTTTTTAAAAAACACCACCACACATCTCAATTGCCTTGCGCGCAGGTTATTCATGTAAACGATAATATTTTAAAATACCAGGGCTTTGTACCTAATCACGATTTTAAATTTCCGGTATGGGCAACCATTTTAAAAGATGATTTTACTGAAGGCAAAAAAATTGCACAGCAGCTTACCGATTACGATGTTGAGCGATTAAAAAACATTAAAGAATATAAATCTCCCGAAAAAAAATCGGTACCGCATAACAACCCCGCTTTTTTTATAGAAAAAGAAATAGACTTGCACGCCCAGCATTTACTCGATTCGTTTAAGCACATGAGTAACCACGAAATTTTGCAAGTGCAATTAAAACATTTCCAAAAAAATTTAGATGAAGCTATAACCAACCGCTATTACAAAATAGTTTTTATACACGGCGTTGGCAATGGCAGACTGAAACAGGAGCTCGTTGCTATACTAAAAAGCTACCATAACGAACTGATTTATCGTGATGGAGATTATAAAAAATATGGCTTTGGCGCTACCGAGGTTATTATAAAAAACAGTTGATTTTATTTATGCATGTTGGCTGATACATACAAAACAAAAACCAACAAACCTGTTATAGAACTAAGTATCAAGCCCCAACCAATGTAATTTTTACCTTTTCTTATTAAAAGTACTATTAACCCTGCTAAGGCAAATAGAAAAGGCGGTACAAGAAAACTACTACTATCGCCAAACAGAAAACTTACATTAAACAAAATAATTAACTGTATTATTAAGGATAAAAGATAGAACCAAACCTTTTTCATTGCCTTCGCTCTTTAAAAAACTTCTTAATTAAATTAGAGCAAGGCTCTTGTAAAATCCCATTAAACAACCTTGTTTTAGGGTGTAATAATTGATGGTCTATTTTCGAGAAACCTTTTTTGTCGTCGCTTGCAGCATACACAACTTTACTTATTTGGCTCCAACCCAAGGCTCCGGCACACATAGGGCAGGGCTCAAGGGTTACATATAACACACATTCGTTTAAATATTTTCCTCCAATATAATTAGCTGCCGCTGTAATGGCCTGCATTTCGGCATGGGCTGTAACATCGTTTAAGCGTTCGGTTAAATTATGTGCACGGGCTATAATTTTATTGTCGTAAACTATAACTGCTCCAACGGGCACTTCATCAGCCTCATAAGCTTTTTGAGCCTCTTTCAAGGCTTCATTCATAAAATATTCGTCACTAAATAGCTCCATGCACTTCGTTCTATTTTGTAAATTAGCAACTTTTAATTGAGAAAATGGAATATAACTTCAAAGATATCGAAAAGCGCTGGCAAGCTTATTGGGCTGATAAAAAAACTTTTGCGGCTGATAACAATTCTACCAAACCAAAATATTATGTGTTAGATATGTTTCCCTACCCATCGGGCGCGGGTTTGCATGTGGGGCATCCATTGGGTTATATAGCATCCGATATATTTGCGCGTTATAAACGCCACAAGGGTTTTAATGTGTTGCACCCAATGGGTTACGATTCGTTTGGTTTGCCGGCAGAACAGTATGCCATACAAACCGGTCAGCACCCAAAAATTACGACTGAACAAAACATTGCACGCTACAGAGAGCAGTTAGATAAAATTGGTTTCTCTTTCGATTGGGATAGAGAGGTGCGCACCTCTGACCCAACTTATTATAAATGGACTCAGTGGATTTTTATTCAGTTGTTTAATGCCTGGTACAATAAAACAAGCGATAAAACAGAGAAGATAGAAACTCTTATAAAAGAATTTGAAACAAACGGAAACACCACTGTTAATGCTGTTTGCGATGAAACGGAGAAATTTTCTGCGGCTGATTGGAAATCTTTTTCTGAAAAGCAACGCAGCGATGTGCTGATGAATTACCGTATGGCTTATTTAAGTGAGGCTTGGGTTAACTGGTGTCCTGCATTGGGTACGGTGTTGGCTAACGATGAGGTAAAAGATGGCGTATCTGAACGTGGAGGTTATCCTGTAGAGCGTAAACTGATGCAACAATGGAGCATGCGCATTACAGCTTATGCGCAACGTTTGTTAGATGGATTGGATACGTTAGATTGGCCCGAGCCCTTGAAAGAATCACAACGTTATTGGATTGGTAAAAGCGAAGGAACATCACTAAAATTTAAAATAGAAAATGGGGTTGACTTTATCGAAGTGTTCACCACACGCCCTGATACTATTTTTGGCGTATCGTTTGTAACGCTTGCACCCGAGCATGAATTAGTTGATACATTAGTTACCCCTGCGCAAAAAGCAGAAGTTGATGCCTATGTTACACAAGCGAAAAACCGTAGCGAACGTGAACGTCAGGCAGATGTAAAACGTGTATCAGGAGTGTTTAGCGGGGCTTATGTAATTCATCCGTTCACACAAAAACAAATTCCTATTTGGATTGGCGATTATGTACTGGCAGGTTACGGCACAGGTGCTGTAATGGCTGTACCGGGACATGATTCGCGCGATTATGCTTTTGCCAAACATTTTAATTTACCTATTACCGAAGTAGTTGCAGGCGGAGATTTAAGCAAAGAATCATACGATGCTAAAGAGGGAAAATTAATTAACTCTGATTTTTTAAACGGCTTGGAGGTTAAGCAAGCCATTAAACGTGCTATTGAAGAAATTGAAAAACTACATTTAGGCAAAGGAAAAATTAATTTCCGTTTACGTGATGCCGTGTTTGGTCGCCAACGTTATTGGGGCGAGCCTATACCTGTTTATTACAAAAATGGCATTCCTTATGCGATGCCCGAAAATGAATTGCCTTTGGTGTTGCCCGAAGTAGATAAATATTTGCCTACCGAAAGTGGAGAACCTCCTTTGGCGCGTGCAAAAGACTGGAAGTACAAAGGCGAGTTTGATTACGAGTGGACTACCATGCCGGGTTGGGCAGGCAGCTCCTGGTATTTTTTACGTTATATGGATGCGCATAACGATAAGGAATTTGCGAGTAAAAAACTTACTGATTACTGGAAAGAAGTTGACTTATACATTGGCGGCAGTGAACATGCTACCGGACATTTATTATATGTACGCTTTTGGACCAAAGCCCTTAAAGACCTGGGTTATATTACTACTGAAGAACCTGCCAAAAAATTAATTAACCAGGGGATGATACAGGGCAGAAGTAATTTTGTTTATAGAATGGAAGGCTTAAATATTTTTATATCAAAAAAATATTTTGATGCTTTAAGCAAAGAAGGAGTTATCTCTAGGGAAGAGATCGGTAAAGAAATTCAAAAGCAACTTGGTGAGGCAAAATTTGCTCTATTTAATAGCACCTCTCATACTATAACTGCACTTAATGTTGATGTTAACATTGTAGAGAATGATATTTTAGATGTAGAAGCATTTAAAAACTCAAGAGAAGAGTATGCCAATGCAGAATTTATTTTAGAAGATGGAAAGTATATCTGCGGATATGAAGTAGAAAAAATGTCTAAGTCAAAATACAACGTTGTTTCTCCTGATGATATTTGTAATGATTTCGGAGCAGATTGTTTACGTTTATATGAAATGTTTTTAGGCCCTTTAGAGCAAAGCAAACCTTGGAACACGAATGGCATTACAGGCGTACATGGTTTCTTAAAAAAACTGTGGCGTTTGTTTTATAACACAGGCAGTTTTGCGGTTACCGATGCAGAGCCGACCAAAGCAGAGTTAAAAGCTTTACACAAAAGCATTAAAAAAATTACCGAAGACATAGAGCGTTTTTCGTTTAACACATCGGTAAGTAATTTTATGATTTTGGTAAACGAGCTTACCGATTTAAAATGTAACAAGCGTGCCATATTAGAGCCTTTGTTAATTATTCTTTCTCCTTATGCGCCACACATTACCGAAGAGTTATGGAATAAGTTAGGCCATACAGAAAGCATTACAAATGCGCCTTTCCCTTTGGTAAACGAAGCCCATTTGGTAGAAGATAATTTTGCCTATCCTATTTCGTTTAACGGCAAAACGCGTTTTAATATTGAGCTTCCTTTAACGCTTTCTCAGCAAGAAATTGAAAAAATTGTAATGGAAGCCGAACAAACCCACAAATACTTAGAAGGCAAAACACCTAAAAAAGTAATTGTGGTTCCTAAAAAAATTGTAAATATTGTGATGTAGTTTTTTTACGCTTGTCATTTCGACCGCAGGGAGAAATCTGTATTTGCAAACAATCTAATCCCAAATACAGATTTCTCAGCCGTTCCTCCTTCGAAATGACAAGAATAAAAGGGATGTGTTACACATCTAATTCTTATTTATAAAAGCATCCCAGCCTTGTGCGGTAAGCGGTATAGCGTTACCCGAACGTGTAACTAAATTAGCACCACTTGCTTTATCCGTCATATGCCCTATAACAGTAAAGTCAGGATGGTTTTTTACTTTATCAAAATCTTTTTGGTTGATGGTGAACAGTAACTCATAATCTTCGCCACCACTTAAAGCGCAAACAGTAGGGTCAAGTTTAAAATCGTGTGCACGGTTAACCGTCATGCTATCCATCGGTATTTTATCTTCATATAAACTACAACCCACGTTTGATTGATTGCAAATGTGCAGTATCTCCGAAGCAAGTCCATCGCTGATGTCAATCATGCTGGTAGGCTTAATATCTAAATGCGTTAGCACATCGCGTATATCAATTCGTGCTTCCGGTTTAAGCTGACGCTCTAACACATAATCGTTCCCTTCTAAATCGGGTTGTGCGTTTGGGTTTTCTTTAAACACGGCTTTCTCACGTTCTAAAATTTGCAGGCCCATATAAGCGCCACCCAAATCACCGGTAACAACTAACAAGTCTTTATCCTGCGCACCGCTGCGGTAAACCACTTCATTTTTTTCTGCTTCGCCCAAAACACTGATGCTAATAACCAAACCACTTAACGATGAAGTTGTATCACCACCCACCAAATCAACTTTATAATTTTCGCAAGCCATTAACATACCGCTGTAAAGCTCCTCTAATGCCTCGGTAGAAAAACGGTTAGATACCGCAATGCTTACCGTAACTTGTTTGGCTACTCCATTCATAGCACAAATATCAGATACGTTTACCGCGATGGCTTTGTAGCCTAAATGTTTTAAGGGCACGTAGGTTAAATCAAAATGCACGCCTTCAACCAACATATCGGTAGATAGTAAAGTTACTTTGCCGTTTTGTTCAATAACAGCCGCATCATCGCCCACACCTTTAAGTGTAGAGGAGTGTTGTAATGTTATATTTTCGGTAAGGTGTTTTATTAACCCAAATTCGCCAAGCTGCGATAGTTCAGTTCTTCCTGTATTTTCAAACATAAGTTTAGTTTATTTTTATGCAAACATTTTTTGGTTCTGTAAAAAAGTCGAAGGCTTCAAAGCCGCCTTCTCTGCCCACTCCTGATGATTTTACACCGCCAAATGGCGTACGTAAATCGCGCAGTAGCCAACAATTAATCCATACAATGCCTGCGTGAATATTTTGTGCCATACGGTGTGCCTTGGTTAAATCTTGTGTCCACACGGTTGAGGCAAGTCCGTATATAGTTGAGTTAGCCCACATCAAAACTTCTTCCTCTTTATCAAAAGGCATAATAGTTACCACCGGACCAAAAATTTCTTCCTGATTGGTGCGGCAGTTATAAGGCAAACCTTCAATAATAGTTGGTTCAATATAATAACCTTCGCTAAATTCTCCGCCTACGTTAGCGCGTTTGCCACCGCATAAAACAGTACCACCTTCTTGCTTGGCAAGCTCAACATAACTCAACACTTTTTCCATGTGTGGTTGCGATACTACGGCACCAATTCTTGTTTTATCTTCAAGCGGAGCGCCCACCGTTAATTTTTTAGTTTGCTCAACAAAATCTTTTTTAAATTTTTCGTAGATGCTTCTCTCCACAAAAATGCGAGAGCCGCACAAACAAATTTGCCCTTGGTTAGAGAAAGATGAATGTAATGTAGTGGCCATCATTTTATCATAATCGCAATCGGCAAAAATGATATTAGGATTTTTACCGCCTAACTCTAAGGATAATTTTTTAAACATAGGTGCTGCTATACTTGCAATATGTGCACCAGTTTTTGTGCCACCTGTAAACGATATAAGCGGCACATTTTTATGCGCTACAATAGCGTTACCCACTTTGCCACCTAAGCCATGCACAATATTTAGCACGCCTTTTGGTAAACCTGCCTCTACACAAAGTTCAGATAGTAAATAAGCCGTCATAGGTGTAACCTCACTTGGTTTGGCAACTACGGTGCAGCCTGCAGCAATGGCCGGAGCAATTTTCCAGGTAAATAAATACAAAGGTAAATTCCAAGGAGAAATACAACCCGCTACACCCACCGGCTGACGCAAGGTGTAATTTATTGCACTATCTTCCATGCTATGCGTGTGTGCCGCATAGTGCAAAATGCCGGTACCGTAAAAATTAAAGTTAGCGGCGGCTCTTGGTATATCAACTGTTTTGGCAAGTTTTAAAGGTTTGCCGTTATCAATGCTTTCGGCAAGAGCCAGTTTATCTAAATTCTTTTCTATTAAATCTGCAATCTTTAATAAATATTTCGAGCGAACATCTTTTGGTGTAACGCTCCATGCAGGGAATGCTGCATGAGCAGCTGCAATAGCCAGTTCAACATCCTGCTCATCGCTATCAGGAATGTAGGAATAAACTTTACCACGAGATGGGTCTATATTATCTAAATATTTTTTTGAAACGGGTTCTACTAACTCTCCGTTTATATAATTTTTTATGTGCTGCATTTTTGTTGTGTAATTATTTTGCGAAATTAATCGACAGAAGGAACCTGTATGGTAATAGTATATTTTTTTGGTGGTAGGCATGATGTGTTGTTGCAAGCCATGCATTCTACATTACCCATAACGGTAAACGCTTTTTTATTGTTACGTTTAATTTTTTGCTTAAAAATAACCTCGTTGCTAAACATTAAAACATCGGTAGTAAAAACATCCGAATAGGCTTGTTGAGGCGTGGGTTCTACAACCGCTTCCACTAAATCAAAGTCGGGCGTGCTTTCAAACTTAAAAATAGTTGGTAAAGGTCCGTCGCCACTTTGCAGTTGCGAGTATATGTGCCACTCTATACCAATGCTGGCTTTTAAAATAAGTTCTCCGTTTGTTTCATCAACGGCGTTATACGAGTAACTCCACTTAACAGGTTGCGTTGTTTGTGCAATTGTTTTTCCGAAAAAAATAAATGAAAGAAAGAGCGCAATAAAATATTTTTGCCTCATGCTAAAACTTAATTTTAGTAATGCGCTTAATGGGGATTACAATGCCTTGTTTTAAAATAACACGCTTATCAGTTAAACCCCAAACCGTAGTATCAACTACTTTGTTTGACGTATCGTCTTCAAAATAAATTTTAATTTTAGAATGCTCTAAATTTCCTAACGATAAACATCGCTCTAAATCTGCCGCACGTTGTTTAATTTCCTCTTTATCGGTTAACACTTCCATGTCCGGAAAATTTAATCCGGCAACAGCTTCTTTGTCAATTATCTGATGTTTTGTTTCTGCATTCATAAAACCCTCCTTTTAGTTGTCTCATAAAATTAATGCTTTTTTCGGAAAAAAGCGTTAAAAATTATTTACCTGATTATTAATTATTTTAAATAACTCATTTGGCCGCTGTGTACCAATACGATAGGTAAAACCATCCTTATCTTTTAACTCAATAAAGTGGTTGCCCGAGGTGTAAAACTTAACAATTTCTTTAATATAGAGGTTATAAACCGGTCGGCGGAAACTGTTTTTCTTGTATCGTAACTTTTTAACGGTGTGTATATTGCTAAAATCTATTTTTACTTTGCGCGAACCCCAAAAGCCACCCAGCATTAAATAATGAGGATAAACAACCGTGTGTATGTGCAGTACATACATTAGTACTACAGACAATAACAAAATAAAAATACCGAGAATAAAAAATATATGCCCCGATGCCGGAATTTCTTCCACCGGATAAGAACCAATGTAAATGCCCGATATGTTAACGGGTTTGGGATTTTCGCTCCAGTAATAACCAACAAAACAAAGTAAGGCTAACACCGTACGTATTAAAGTAGATACACGGTTATAACCCAAATATTGTCTTTCTCGATATAAAGGAATTTGTTTCAGCATCTTACAAATTATCCTGCCAAAGTTTTTGTTTCGGAATTTTCAAGGTGTTTAACGATGGTGCTTTTAAATTTAATGTTAGCATATACTGTTTGGTTGGCCCAAACGGAACCCATGTTATGCGGGCTTCCCAGCAACGCAAATCTCGGTATATGGTAAATTGCGTATAGCTAATGCTGTTAAGCTTAAAATCGTAACCACTACGTATATCAAATTTCCACATAGGAGTTGGCTTAATACTAAAGGTTGCGCCTAAATTTTGACTGGCTGTAAGTTGACTGGCGGGAGTGGCTGCACTTAAATCGCCGGGTTGAACGGAGTAGGTTTTTGCAAATTGCAAATTGTAGGCAAGCCCAATACTAAAGGGTTGTTTACTGTTTTCTAAACCTTTTATTTTAGCATTGGTAAGCGTTCCGTTTACCGAAAGGTTACAGTTTGTAAAGCGGGCTAATTTACCATCTTGGTCATATTGAAACGTGGTACCTCGAGTACCATCAGAATTAACTTTATAAGGGTCGAACACCGATGTGAAATTTACACCCATCACGTTTTTAAAAAACGATGTACGTGCCGAAAGATTAATAACGCTCAATTTGTTTTGTTTGGCGGCTACGTCGTAACTTCCACCAAGACTAAGCATTTGTAATATGGCAACTTTTTTGTACGTAATACTGGTATCGGTTTTTTGCCTAACCTTGGCATCAAGGGTGTTGTTAATGTTAAACGTAACAGCACCACTTTCAGGTCCGGCCGGACCACCAAATAAACCATTAGCATAACGAGATGTATAAGTATATATTCCTGGATGTCCCTTAGTTGTAGTGTCTATGCCTGTTTGCACATGTTGGTAAAAGTTAAGATTGCCGTTTTGCATGTCAGGGTGATATACAAAACCAATTGTTGGAATTATTTGGTGCCTTATTTGTTTAAGCAGTTTCGATTTAAATACATAATCTCCATATACTTTTGTAGTAAGGTTTACCTGGTAGCTTTGGTCAAAAGCAACGCTTGGAGATCTTCGTATAAACGTGTTTATCGAGTCTTTTTTAGCATTGTAAACTTCATCCGTTGTTTGAAAGTTAGTGTATTGCTGAAATGTAGCTACCGGACTTAACGTAAAGTATTTTAAAAGACTAATGTTTGTACCAATTGGAATACTTTGGTGTAAACCATATTGAATAGCACTTAATGCAGATGGTTTAAACAAAAGGCTATCTGCCGTATTTATGGTTGCTTTGCTTTGCAGGGTATAA